>Ga0256405_10001806_pt1 | contig 54906 bp, 34 predicted proteins | sample RumenRJG_02DNA_FD_189096 | JGI IMG/M metagenome (GOLD analysis project Ga0256405, IMG submission 189096) | Bovine rumen microbial communities from Lethbridge, Alberta, Canada - RJG_02 | ecosystem: Host-associated > Mammals > Digestive system > Stomach > Rumen | place: Canada: Alberta... | reverse complement strand
GCAGTTTTGAGGTGTTTTTAGATAAGCACTTCAAAGATGATTTAATCAGTTTTGCCTACCCAAACATGGTTGTGGCCGAAAGGTAAGGTTTTATTTTAATCTGTCTGTTTTTATCTTTCACAGACTGGGGTTTCTTTTGCCTTTTAGCAGGTTCATGGTTTAGGCTAAAACTTGTTATTTATGCATGGTGGGTTTTTGAGTATTTTTGTAATTTCAAAAAATTAGCTCTTTTATTCAGATTTCCCTGTAATGTATAGGTACAGAAAATGAGTACATTGCAAATTCCACAGTCCAAAAGATTGCGGATTAGAAAATAAATCGTCTTTTAGTACATTTTATGTTGCAGAAATTTTGCTAATTAAAATTGTAGTGGCTTTTGTATTGCTACTTTATTTAAAAGGTAGACCTTAATATTTTTAAAAATCTATAAATATCTTACGCTAAAATTAGTTAAATTTAATTTATTAAGGGCTAAGCTAATAAAATTTTTTGTAGATATTTTTTGGTGTAACTGCTGCCAATATTTTTATGAAAAACAAATTTTTTCAATAAGAGATGTACATCACCAACTAAATTTTAAATCTGGCAATAAAAAGTTAATGCTAAAAGTATATGAACTAAAAATTAAGTTTTAAGTGGGGTGGTTAGCACCGTTACCACAAATACCAAAGTTTATTAACCCATAAAAAACTTTTTTATAAAATTTAATAGTACACTGTTTTGTTACAGCTTGTTTTTGCAGATTTATAAACTACCTACTTTTTAGTTATTTTGCGAAAATCTTTCTTAAAATTACTTTTATATTTTGGTAAATTTCTAAAATTTTTAGTTTTAGTTTGTATTTTGGCTTTTTTAATTTTAAAATTTTTCTTCCGTGAGAACCAAAAGTTGATAAAGCCTTCCCACTTTGTGCAACACCTAAACATAAAAAAGGGAAAATAACGCACCACCAATTTTTTCCCTGACCGGAGCCTATTTTTATTATTAAAGCGTCATAAAAACCAGGTGGCATAATAAAACGACTGTAGTCTCTTGTTTTAAAAAAAGTTTCATTAAAATTAATTTCTACTTTTTTATTGCTAATATCTTTAAAGGAAAGTTCTTTTTCTGCAACTTTTTTTATATTTCCTATATTTTCTTTAAGAATTTTTATGGCTAAATTTTTGTTGCCAACATCCTTTAAAAGTTTACTTGTAAAATTCTGAATTACATTTTTTACATCCATTTTTATTTTTTGATCTTTGTCGGAGTCAGAATTAGCTAAGATATGTAATCTTAAAACATCTTTACTAGTATTTTCGCAACTAACACTAAAATTCACAAAATTATAAAGAGTAGTAAAAATCATTCCACAAATAATGGATTTTTCCAGAGCTTTCATCGAAACACCGCAAAAATAAAAAGTATAAATATATAATTTGTATTTTTTTTTTACATATACACTTTAAATTGCGACAAATATTGGCATAAAAATTTTCTCATTAATTAAAAACTTATGTTAATTATATAAATATTACAGATTTTACTTTTGAAAAAATACTTTTTTACAAAATTAAATAAAAAAGATCCACAAAAATATTTTTTAAAAAGACTATTTCGATTGATATTCAAGGCTGATGTAGCACAAAAGAAAAAAACAAAAAATAAAAATTACAAGAGTACCTTTTAAACCACAAAAACTTACGACATTGCGTAGCGCTACATAGTTTTGCTTTTTGACTTTATAAAATTTGGAAAGATAAACCGTAAATATATTATGTAACATTTAATTTTTTCAAAACAAAATTATAAATATTCTGGAACAATTAAGATCAGAATTTATTTTTAGTTCATCTTTTGCAAAATAAATTAATTACATCTTACTTTAGGATGGGTTAAAACAGATTTGAAAAGTTTTAAAGTAATTTAATCTAATTTAGCCAAGCTTCTTGGGTCTTTAAAGGCTTTTAAATTTCAATTTAATTCAAAATCTGTAGAAAAGTTCGAAAAATTTTCATATAGAGCAATAAAGATTTGCAAAATATAGACTATTAAAAGAGTTAAAATTTAACGAATTTATTATATTTTCGTAAGGTTTATTTAGAGGATGTGTCTATGTAAACAATAATTTTGTATGATACTCCTGGAGGCTTGTTACAACTAGATTTAGTTTACAATTGACTTTAAATAAAACTATATGTTAAAATACATCGCGGTAGTTTTGTTTTTGCACCAGTAGCCCAGCTGGATAGAGCGTTTGGCTACGAACCAAGAGGCCGGGGGTTCGAATCCCTCCTGGTGCACCAGTGTAGTTTGTTTTTATTGGCTCTACCAAGTTCCACTTTTTAGGTTTGAGTGTTACTGCTTTTGTGCGGTTCTAATTTTTCCCGTGCATTAGGGCTTGTTTGCGAAAAGTTTTTAATGCAGGTGAGGCAGGTCAATTGGCTTTTTGTGCTTAAAAAAGTATATATTGATTTTACAAAGCTTCTCGGGAGCTGGATCGGTAGGCGCTCTCATATCACTTGGGGAAGTGCAGACTATAGGTGTTGCATAAATGACAAGCCTATTTGCTGAAAAGTTTTAGGTGTTTTGGATATACGAAGCCCTTGCTGAGGCTGTCAGTTATATGACATTTATAATTTCTTAATTTTTAATAATTTTTAAAAAGTTAAAATTTGTGGTTATTTTTTTTAAATTAAAAAAATTTAGTTTTTAAAACTAAATTTATGAACAAAGAGCAGATAAATAAAATGTTAAAAGCTTTTTAGCTTAAAAGCTTTTAGACGCATGACCACCAACTTTATTAAGTAAGAAACTATTAAAAAAAGCCTAGGTGAATACTATCCAAGAATTTTGATGCATAGAAATTTTATAACACAATTTCTGAATAAAATAGAGATATATTAATTTAAATAGCTAAAAAAATTAACATAATCGTCGGTGCTAAGGGAAAAAGTAATGCCTCCGGTCAAATATTTATAAATTTTAAAAAAGATGTAGTACAAAAACGGAAGTTCTTTTATAGTTTAAATTAAGTTTTTTACTTAGACCTGTTCCATTTTAGCTTTTTACTGCTGCACGGTAAAAACATATTAATTTTATGCAAGAAAATATATAATTAAAATTTAGCGTGCAACTTTTAATTACTTTAACAGAAGCTATAAGAAAGAAGTTAATTTAGACTGGTATGTTTCTTGCATAGAGCACAGGTCTGTTGTATTATTAACCTTAATCGAAAATTCTTTATTTTGTAGCTACTTTGGAGCTATATAAAAAAATATGAAGACTGTAGTTATTTATACAGATGGAGCTTGTAAAGGAAACCCCGGTGCTGGAGGGTGGGCGGCAATACTTAGTTATAAAGGTTTTAAGAAAGAAATATTTGGTGCAGAAAAAGAAACTACAAATAACAGAATGGAGCTAACTGCTGTAATTAAGGCCTTGGAGTTACTTACAGAGCCGTGCAATGTGGTGCTTTATAGTGACTCAAAATATTTTTGTGATTCTATAGAAAAAGGTTGGGCAAAAAGCTGGCAAATGAATAATTGGAGAAAAAAAGATGGAAAAAAGGCACTTAATTGTGATTTGTGGGAAAGAATTTTGAAGTTTATTGCTAAGCATAAAGTTGAAATAAAATGGGTTAAAGGCCATGCTGGAAATGAAAGTAACGAAAAATGTGACTTTTTGGCAACAAAAGCAGCTGAAAAAATTTTAGAAAGTAATTAGGTTTTGCTCGGTTTTTAAAACACTTAATTGTAGAACTTTAAGTAAAATTTTATAAAAATTTACTTAAAAAGCACGATTTATTTAAAATCGAAAATTTTTATTTTGTGGAATTTTATTTTTTATTTTTTATTTTTTGACTTTTATTTTTTTTTATGTTAAGATTTTGGAAAGAATGCTTTGTGGAGGTACAGTGGTCATGAATGTTGGGTTAAAGGGTGCTTTGTCTTCTGTTGTTGCTTTAGGCTGTATTACTTCTGCTATTCCGGGCGCTTTGTCTTTTGCTGAAGGCGAAAATAATGCTGACTCTGAAAAAAAAGTGGAGAAAGCATCGGCTGATTCGGAAAAAAGTGGTGGCGAAGAAAAGAAAAAGAAGGAGGAAGAAGACAAAAAAAATAAACTGGAAACGGCAGCTAATGCTTTAAGTATAGTGAATTCAGCCGGTTCCACGTTGGCGCCGGGTACGGTCTCTTCAAACTCGGATGCTGCTTTTAGGGAGCTTGACCTTGCTCAGAAACTTAAGACTATAAAGCTTTTGGATGAAAGTATTAAGTCTTTCGAGAAAGAAAAGAAAAAGAGCTCTATTGAAAAAATTTCAGAGGAAGTGGGAAATACCTTAGAATATGTTGGCGACCATCCAGTTAAATCCCTTGTGGGTACGTTCGGTGCTGTTGCTGGGGTTAAAATTTTTCAGACTGCACGTGATAGCGGATACATAAGCGATGAGGTGATTGCTGCTTTTTCGCCAGATTTAATTAAAAATGCAAACGAAGCTAGGGCATCGAAGATAAAGCTGGAAACTTCTATTATAGATAGGGAAGGAAAATTACTGGACTTGGATGCAAAGATGAGAGAAAGGGAGTTTTATGTGAATCGCCCCGAACTTTCTAACGCTAAGAACTATGCTAAGGCTGCTGGGGATGCTTTACAAGATATTAGTAAAGGTGTTGCCTCTTTTTTTGGTGCGTTTTTTAGTGGGGGCAAAAAATAACGGTGCTTTAGGGGAATATATTAAAAGGTGGGATTAGGTTGGTTTCGACTTCTGCGAAAGTGTTTTTGTCTTTTTCTGCGGCGTGTTATTTATTTAGTTTTTTGAAGACTAGTTCTTGATAAGTTTGCTTTATTGCCTCTAACTTTGAATAAGTAGATAATCTTAACTTTTGAGCAATTTCTTGTTTTTTGTGCTGTTTTGCTTATATTTATTTTTTGCAGTGCAGAAATCTGGTGAATGAAACTAGTGAGCTCCGTTTTATTACGTAAAAAATGAAACTTTATAGTGCGTTCGCTCTTGAGCTATACACCTTTGAATTTTAAACCTTGTAACTATTTTACTACAGTGGTGTCCGTGTGCCTTTTTTCTGGTATGTAATGTTGGAAGCAGATAGAAAAGTAAGCCGGACACACAGAGTATGATCGTTAAAATTTAGAAAGGCATAGTTTAGAAGTAGGTACATTTTGGAAGATTGTTCTTAGCTAGAAAGTGTACTCTTTTAATTAGGTTAATTAAGTTTTGGTACTGACTAATATGAAACTAGTGAGCTCCGTTTTATTACGTAAAAAATGAAACTTTGTAGTGCGTTCGCTTTTGAGCTATACACCTTTGAATTTTAAATCTTGTAACTATTTTACTACAGTGGTGTCCGTGCGCTTTTTTTCTGGTATGTAATGTTGGAAGCAGATAGAAAAGTAAGCCGGACACACAGAGTATGATCGTTAAAATTTAGAAAGGCATAGTTTAGAAGTAGGTACATTTTGGAAGATTTTTTTTAGCTAGAAAGTGTACTCTTTTAATTAGGTTAATTAAGTTTTGGTACTGACTAATATGGAACTAGTGAGCTCCGTTTTATTACGTAAAAAATGAAACTTTGTAGTGCGTTCGCTCTTGAGCTATACACCTTTGAATTTTAAACCTTGTAACTATTTTACTACAGTGGTGCCCGTGCACCTTTTTTTCTGGTATGTAATGTTGGAAGCAGATAGAAAAGTAAGCCGGACACACAGAGTATGATCGTTAAAATTTAGAAAGACATAGTTTAGAAGTAGGTACATTTTGGAAGATTGTTTTTAGCTAGAAAGTGTACTCTTCTAATTAGGTTAATTAAGTTTTAGGACTGACTAATGCCGAAATAAGGGCTCTTTGTGATTATATAGCTGTTTTCTCCTATAGAAAATGTTTATGAAAAAGGTAATGGGTAGATTTCATAAAAGCAAGAAATTTAAACAAAAATAAAGCTATGCTGACACGCAAAAACAAAATGGTCCGCTCGGAGGGATTCGAACCCCCGACCTCCAGAATCGGAATCTGCCGCGCTATCCAACTGCGCCACGAGCGGTAAAATATACCCGTATTTTACCACAAAAATTAAGTAACAAGTATCCCAAAAATAAAAAGAGAAATTTAAGAAATGTAGAAGCTACATACCCTGAACTTTTCGGGCCTCAAGCATACACCTAATCGTCAATTTTAATTTACTATCGCAGACAAATATTTGTACATATTTTCCTAATTTGGTACCACTTTGAATGTAACAATTAAAAGGTAACTTCAAGGTCGAGTATTTTTTAAAACAACACGATGCAAAATTATCATTAGCCTGCTTCATTATATTAGCAAAACTGATATATATCTGCTAAAAATTTTATTACAAATAGCTGAAGGAATTTTTCAAAAACCGAGTTTTGCAAACACAGTATTATATAAAGTGTTAAGACAATCCACCTTAAGCATCACATTTACTAACAGGAACATAAAACTGACGCTAAATTTTAAACAAAACCACACTGGTGTTCCCGAGGTGATTCGAACACCCGACCTATCGCTTAGGAGGCGATCGCTCTATCCAGCTGAGCTACGGAAACACGCCTAATCACCGCACATCATTTTAGTTTTTAGAAAGTAAAAAGTCAATGAAAAAGCTAAAAATATCTGGCCCTGTAAGACAGAAAATTAAACATATAAATCCGGTAAACCAAAAGATATAGTAAATGTGGAACAAACGTATTGTTTTGACATGATACCACCACATAATTTCAGAATTTGGTAATGCTAAAAATAAGTCAATTATATTTGTTAAAAATGAATTAGAAATATTTTAAATAACTAATATTTTTTGTAATAACACAATATTTTTTATTAAGCAATTTAATTTTCACTACGTAAGCATAGTTTTATTATTGATTAAAAACGGGATATATTTTTATTAAAATTGAATAAATATTTATATAATTTATTTGATATCTTGTTATATATACTGTACATAAATTTTACATAAAATACCGTTAATTTATATATTGTTTTTTAAAGGCGTTTATGGTACACTTTAATAGTAAATGAATTGTGTGTGTTTTTGGAGGCTTATATGTTTAATAGTAGGTTTTTAAAAAGTTCAAGTTATGCTGTTCTGAGTGTGAGTATTGTTAGTGTGGCTCAAAATGCTAATGGTTTTGCACACACAGATTTAAACAATAGGAAAAAGGTGTTTCGCAATTCTAGTAGCAAGGATGTTTTGTTACCATCTAAGCAACAAGGCTTGAAATTAGATAATGCTACCTATATTAATGAGACGAAGGATAAATTAAAAGAAGAAAACAAGAAAAAGGATCGTATAGTTTGGCCTTGGGTTATAGGTGGTACGCTTGCTGTAATTGTTCTACTTTTTGTGGGTGGTACTTTTTACGTTTATAGGCCTTATTTTAAGTGTGGTACTAAAAACTTTCAGGAATTAGGTTTTCTAGAAAAAATTAGAGAAGCAAGAGATCTTTCTTACTGGCTCTGTCAGCTTAAAGAGAAGAACCAATCAATTCTTATTGAAGCTTATTTTTTGAGTATTAAGACTTACTACAAGCGGTATTTTGATTTAAAGGAGATTTTTTCTTTAAATGGGTTGGACTACGAAAAAATTCAAAGTTCTTTTGGAAACACTGAGCAAGGGAAGGATTTCGACAAGTCGTTAATAGCTTCTCAAGATAGATATTTTTTAGCAGGTGGTTGAGGGATCATTTTATATTTTTTGCTGCCCCAGAACAAGTGTAGTTATAGTTTTTGCCACTAGGGTATTTTTTCTGCAAATTTTAGATCGTAGTCGCTTCTAATACCAGAAGTGACTGTTTTGTGGTTCGCGTAGATTCTACCCTCTAATTTCTTCTCTGGTATTAAATTTTAATTTTAGTAATTAATTTCTAAGACCAGCTGTAATACTAAACCTTAATTTTGGCTCTATTCCCAGTAATTAATCTCTGAATTAAGAGAAATTCCAGTTTTATTTATTACAGCCCTTTTAATTATTTCTATTAGTTTTAAAACATCTTCGCACTTTGCACCACCTGTGTTTACTATAAAGCCGGCGTGCTTTGTGCTTACCTCTGCACCACCCACTTTTAGTCCCTTTAGGTTGCATTCATCTATTAATTTGCTAGCAAAACCGTTTTCTGGCCTTTTAAAAATACTACCAGCATTTGGAAGATTTAGTGGCTGGCTATTTTTTCTCTTTTTTATATAGTGCTCCATTTTTAAGGCTATTTTGTCAAGGTCGCCCTTTTCAAGTTCGAAAATAGCAGAAATTAAAATATTTTTGTTTTCCGAGAATACACTTTTTCTGTAAGAAAACTTCATTTGTTCCTTGCTTAAACCTATAGTTTCGCCACTTGAATTTATACTTTCAGACGACACAATAATATCTTTTATTTCGCTTGAATAAGCACCTGCATTCATATATATTGCACCACCGATTGTCCCTGGTATACCATATAAAAACTCTGCTCCAGAAAAACCATTTTCTTTTGCAAAAATACAAAACTTAGAATTTTGAACACCGGCACCGCAATAAATTTTTACTCTATTGCTGTCTTCACTTAGAATTTTTACTTCCTTAAATTTTTCACCAAGTTTTATTACAGCACCTTTTATACCCTCATCGCTTACTAGTAAATTAGAACCATTACCTAAAATTTTAAAAGGTATATTTAATTTTTTTAGGGCGTCTAACGTCTTTATAAGACTGTCTTTAGTATCAACAATAATAAAAAGATCAGCCGGACCTCCTATTTTAAACGTTGTGTGTTTGCTCATAGGCTCTTTTTCTAGAATTTTTAAGTCAAAAGAAGAAACCATACTAATGAAGCGGTCATAATTTTTTTTCAATTGAAAATCTTACTCCTAAAAATACTCTTCACAAAAGGTTAGCAAAATAGCTTTTTATTGTTAATAAAATTTTAGGTAATACCAGAACTGAATATATAGTGTTACATCATTGTTCATACAGATAAAAACAGGGGGTAAAACAATTTTTCAAATAAATAGTAAAAATTTATAATCTAACTCTTTTAACAAACTATATTTTTAGAAAATCTTATTATTCCGTGAAAAATCTTTTACATTCACCCTCGGCATTAATACTTCCAATTGTCATTAGTGCCGCTAAAACTGTGTGTAAAATTTTCAAATACAAAATCTCATGTAAACTTGTTCGTTACCAGATGCTTTTTCAATAAAGGGTGGTTAGTTGCTTTTAAAATTTTTTTTAGAATAAAACTTTTAGGAAGTACCACTTAATTTTGATTTTTACCTTACCTTAAGCACAGATAAAATTTAAGCAAGAGCTAAAACGTAGAACATTTAAGTAATAAACTCTATTTTATGAAACAGAAAATAAAATATTAAAGGTCTTCATTTATATATCGTGGTATCAGTGCTAAAACCAAGAATAGGCTTAAAAATTTTTTGCACCGGGCAAAAAAGAGTTGCAAAATATAGGCTACGGAGCAATCAATAAAGTTGTACCACTTATTTAAAATTTGTACTAACTTTATTTTTATCTTTATAAGTAGTAATTAAATACGGTACATCTAGTTTTAACAGTACCATTATGACCCGTTAAATTTTAAGGTATGTAATTATTTTACCCTTTGCATCTGTTTGCTTTTAGGAATTATAATTTTTATGAAATATTTAATTTTAAAACATGTAAATTTATTGTTATAAATAAAGATTAGGCAACCGATAAATATTAGCAATAACTGTTTATTTAAATTAATTTTTAAGCTAAAGCCTAGGACATTTTGATTATCGCTAAAACAATTTAAAATGTGTCCCGAATAAAAGGGCTTTTGCTCACCTTAAGGCTATAAAATTTCGGTTTTAAATTGTTAGTAAAGGGCGTGGCAAGTTTAGCTAAAAATGTTATTAAAATCAGAGCCAATTTATCTAATTTTGCCATTACTCATACCTTTTTTACCTAACCCTAACAATAATAATTTTTAGTAATTATTTTAACAAAAAAGATTTGACCAGCTACTACATATAGTATAAAATTACGCTACAGCACAAAAAAATCACAATATGTAGTAAGGGGCACAAGAATGTTAGCAGTAAGAAAAAGGGATGGCATTTTAGAAAAATTTAGTTTAGAAAAGTTAAAAAATTCTATTTTAAAAGCATCATGCTATGAAGAAATAAATGAAAATAAAGCTAAGAAATTGGCCAAAGTAATAGAAAATAATCTTTCTTTAGAAAAAAATTTAACAACGGAAAAGGTTTTTAAGGAAACTAATAAAGTCTTAATAGACAGTCATCTGGCAGCTTTAGCAAACACGTTTGCATCTTTTTCTAAAAATAGGGCACTTTCAAGAGAAAAAAATTCAGAACTTATGAAAATATATGACGGTCTTACTAATACTCCGGCAAATAAAAATAATACAAAAAGAGAAAACGCGAACATAGATGGCGACACAGCTATGGGCACCATGCTAAAGTACGGCTCAGAAGGGGCAAAAAGGTTTTATGAGCTTTATATTTTAAAGCCTAAAATTTCTAAAGCCCATATGGAAGGAGACATACACATACACGACTTAGATTTTTTGCCATTAACTACCACTTGCTGCCAGATAGACCTAAATAAGCTTTTTACTAACGGTTTTTCTACAGGTCACGGATTTTTACGTGAACCAAACGACATAATGAGTTATTCAGCACTTGCGTGTATTGCAATTCAGTCTAACCAGAACGATCAACACGGTGGGCAAAGTATACCAAACTTTGATTACGACATGGCTAAAGGTGTAGCTAAAACTTACAAAAATATATATATGGCTAATTTAGTAAAAGGGTTAGAACTTCTAAGCAATATTGAAGATCCAAGTGATTTTGTAAAAAACAGTCTAGAAAAAGCACAAAAAGAAACTGGACTTTTTGCAATGCTAGAAACAGACCAAAAGTATGACCAAAAAGAAACAGAACTTTTAAGTGAAAAAATACCCTTAGAAATAGTTTTAAAAGTTAAAGATTTTGCACACAAAGAGGCTTTGAAAGACACTCAAAGAAGAACTTACCAGGCAATGGAAGCTTTTATTCACAACTTAAACACCATGCACTCAAGAGCCGGTGCACAGGTGCCTTTTAGCTCAATAAACTATGGAACAGATACTTCCCCGGAAGGTAGGTTAGTTACTAAAAATGTACTTTTAGCAACAGAAAATGGTCTTGGAAATGGGGAAACTGCTATATTCCCTATACATATATTTAAAGTCAAAGAGGGAGTAAATTATAACCCTGGTGACCCGAACTATGACCTATTTAAACTAGCCTGCAGAGTAAGTGCTAAAAGGCTTTTTCCGAATTTTTCTTTTTTGGATTCCCCATTCAACCTCTCTTTTTACAAAAAAGGAAAGCCTGAAACAGAAGCTGCTTACATGGGGTGCAGAACCAGAGTAATTGCTAATGTTTTTGACCCTAGTAGAGAAATTGTTACTGGGAGGGGAAATCTTAGCTTTACCTCTATTAATTTACCAAGATTAGCACTTTTAAGTAAAGGCAACATAGATCTTTTCTTCGAAAAATTAAAAAATATGTTAGATCTTGTTGTAGAACAGCTCTTAGATAGATTCGAGCTACAAGCAAAACGTACTGTTAAAAATGCGCCGTTTTTGATGGGTCAGGGGGTTTGGCTTGACTCCGAAAAATTAAAACCTACAGACGAAATCCGTGAAGTTATAAAGCATGGCACATTAACTGCAGGTTTTATTGGTCTAGCAGAGTGTTTAGTGGCACTTGTGGGTAAACATCATGGGGAAAGTGAAGAATCCCAAAAGTTAGGTCTTAAAATAGTTAAATTTATGCGCGACTATATGGACAGTGCTGCAAAAAAATATAAACTAAACTTTTCTTTAATAGCTACTCCGGCAGAGGGCCTTTCTGGTAGGTTTGTTAAGCTAGACAAAGCAAAATTTGGAATTATCCCGCAAGTAACAGATAGAGACTATTACACGAACTCTTTTCATGTGCCGGTTTACTATAAAATTTCTGCTTTTAATAAAATAAAAATAGAAGCTCCTTACCATAATTTAACAAATGGTGGACATATATCTTATGTTGAACTAGACGGAGATCCTAGCAAAAATTTAGAAGCTTTTGAAAGAATTATTCGTTGCATGAAGGAACTAGGAATAGGATACGGCTCTATAAATCACCCGGTAGATAGAGACCCTGTTTGTAACTACACCGGAATAATTGACGATGTTTGCCCTAAGTGCAAAAGAAAAGAATCAGAAGGTACACCAGGGTTTGAAAGAATAAGAAGAATAACAGGTTACCTTGTAGGGACATTAGACAGATTCAATGATGCAAAAAAGGCAGAGGAAAGAGATAGAGTTAAGCATTCTGTTTAGTTTATATCTAAGTTGACATATTAATATTTTAGACTAATTTAGAATATTTGATTTTGTCCCCACTTGTAATTTTATTTTTAAAACCAGAAGCAGCTCTCTTAAGCTTTAAGTTTAAAAGAGTTAATTTGGGCGTTATTGTTTGTTATTTTTCTAAATTTTTTTGATAGGTAATACAAGCAAAAGGCGCAAGTTCCATTGTAAAGGCACTATAAGAGAATGTTCTGATTTGCTAAGCATGGGCTTAGCTTGGCAATACTTTATAAATTAAAAACAAAAAAGTATAAACGCAAAGTAAAGATAATATTAGTTATTAGTAGGGACCTATATTTGACTGTATATTTTAAAAATAAATTTTAATTAATTGGAAATATATAGGAGGAAAAATAGTGAAATTTTACCCGGAAGGGTGGCTTATAAATACACCGGGAAACAGATATATACTACAAGATAGTAAAAACATATTAAGAGCAAGTAAAGAGAAAAGAATAGTAGAGGGAAGGGCAATAGTTTATGACAAAAATCATAATTTAGTTGTAGATATGGGCTGTATGAAAGGAGTAATCAAAAGGGATGAGTGTGCAATTGGTATAAAAGAGGGATTTACTAAAGATATATCTATAATGTCCAGAGTAAATAAGCCTGTTTGTTTTGTTATAGAGGAAATAATTAAAAATTCTGAAGACCGACTATTCGCAAAACTTTCAAGAAAAATAGCTCAAGAGATGTGTCTAAGTGAATATATTAATAAATTAATACCGGGAGATATTATAAATGCTACTGTGACGCATCTTGAAAATTTTGGAGTTTTTGTAGACGTGGGATGTGGAATTATTTCTTTTCTTCCTATAGACGCTATATCTATTTCTAGAATCAGTCATCCTAAAGAGAGATTCATCCAGGGTATGGATATTAAAGTTATAGTAAAAAATATAGAAAAAAATAATCGATTGAGTCTATCTCATAAAGAACTTTTAGGGTCATGGGAGCAAAACGCAAAATTATTTTCAATTGGTGAAACTGTTTCTGGAATTGTAAGATCGGTAGAAAACTATGGAATATTTGTAGAACTTATGCCTAATCTTGCTGGTCTTGCCGAGGTAAAAGAAAATATACATGAAGGGCAACAAGCAAGTGTATATATAAAAAACGTAATACCATCTAGAATGAAAATAAAATTAATAATAATTGATACTTTCGATAATATATATTCTATAAAGTCACCAAGATATTTTTATAAAGAGAACCATATGGAACAATTTATTTATTCACCGTCGTGTTCTAAAAAAATTATAAGCTATTCTTTTAAATAAATTTTATTAAATAAACTTTGTTTAAAAGTTTTCAAGTATATAATGAAAAATATTTTTTTAATTTAGTAAATAGTTGATGTGAATGAAATTAAACCAAATAAGTAGAGGAATATTTTTATATGAATTATTTAAATTTTAAGTAAAGAAAATATCACATAACCTAATACGAGGCTATGATATTAGGGTTATACCGGATGTCTTTTATAAAGCTTTAATAGTGAAGTCTATGCAAAAACCAAATAAACATAATTAAAATTTAAAATACAGAAAATGGAAAAATATTTTGTATAAGTACCTGTGTTAAACTCTAGTGTTTTGCTGTAAACACCTTAAATTCAAGTATTTTTTTAATTAAAAACTCAGATGATAAAATATTTTTTGCTAAAAGATTAAATAGTTTACTTATTTAAATCCAAATTTTAGTAATAGGCAAAATTAAAAATAAAGGAACCGCGCGTGCCACCAAACAAAACCTGACAAGTCAAATTTTTTTAGGCAAGTAAGATTCTGCGTTAATTTTTTTTGTTAAATTTTATCCCCGAATAGTTGATAGCATAAAGTTAGAAGTTCACTACTAAAAGTCTTTTTAAAGATGGATGTTATGGTACTTTTTTCTATAAAATTTTTGCCATTTATATTAAGTATGGCATAATTTGATGTTTGATCTTCAAGCATAGTTTTTTTCTCTAAATCTTTAATTTTTTTTTCATCAATTTTTTGACAGCCATCTTTCTCTTCATAACTATTTAGTGCAATATTACCCAGTTAGTCTTTTAAATTTAATATTCATAATTTTATGCTCATATTATGTAGAAAATATAAATGCTATTGTATTAGTATGTTTTTCAAAAAAGCTTACTGCTATTCCAAAAGTATAAGTTTAACTATTATTCACATTTCTGTGCTCATAAAGCGAATTTTTTAAAATCAAACCACTTGTAGGACATACTTTATTTGAAATTTCTTTTATTTTTATAAATTCTGATATATTCTAAGAGCGTAAAAAGATTCTTAAAATCTGTTTTTTATAAAAAATAGAAACCAGAGGATTTTAAATTGAGTTTTGAATTTCTAAAAAGATTGTGCTGTAGCCTCGCTGCTTCAGGAGATGAAGGAAATGTAAGAAGTCTTGTTTTAGAGGAAATAAAAGATTATGTGCAGGAAACAAGAATAGATAATTTAGGAAATTTAATTGTAAAAAAGAAAGGCGAAAGCACTAGAAAATATGCGAAAAAAATTTTGGTAACTGCACACATGGATGAAGTAGGATTTATTATAAAGCATGTAACAGATGAAGGTTTTTTAAAATTTGGCTCAGTAGGATCAGTTGACCCGAAGGTTTTACTTGGAACTAGGGTATTGGTTGGGAAAGAAAAAATTTTAGGAGTTATTGGTTCTACACCAATACATTTGTTAGAATCTAGTGAAAAATCAAAAAAAGTAGATATAAGTGATATGTACATAGATATTGGATCGAATAATAAAGAGGAATCACTCAAGCACGTTAGTTTAGGAGACTTTGCTTATTTTGAGCCTACTTTTATAGAAACCCTAAATGAAATAAAATCGAAATCTTTAGATAATCGCCTGGGGTGCAACATACTTATAAATTTAGTAAAGCAGAGCTACCCCGCTGACGTTTGTTTTGCATTTACAACAAAGGAAGAAGTAGGTTCTGTTGGTGCTAGGGCTATGGCGTATTATGTGAATCCAGATGCTTCTATTGTTGTAGACACCACAACTGCTTCAGATGTATTTGGTGTAAAAGAAGAAAATGTTGTTTGTAAGTTAGGTAAAGGTCCGGTTGTCCCTTTTATGGACCTAGGTACTATTTATAATAGAAATCTTTATAAACTAGCTTTTGAAGTTGCTAAAGAGAATAACATACCCTTACAGACAAAAGAAAAGATCGCTGGTGGTACAGATGCTAGCTCAATTCAAAGCTCAAGAGACGGCACAGAGACACTGGGAGTATCTGTACCTTGCCGTTATATACACTCGCCTGTTGGAATTTGTAAAAAAGTTGATTTAAAAAATACCGAAGAACTCATAAAAAAAATAATATTTAGTATTTTAGAAAAAAATGGCGTAGGCTAAATATAAGTTAAATCCGTCAACTAAAAATCTTAAATATAAAAAATAAAGGTTTAAGAGGGGTAGCTCAAAATAGGGACCACCCGTGTAGGATTTCTGTGATGTAAAAAGAGACTGGTAGACTCCCAACACTGCGCTGGAGTCTTTGCACAAAAGCTCATTTTTAACATAAAAACACCAAAAATAAATAAGGTCTAAAACCAAGTAGATAAAAAAATCGCCAATCTTGTGCTTCTACAAAAAAAAACAGGAAAAAGCTACTCTTAAACAAACACCACCAACAAACGTAGAAACCACTAAATTTTAGTTTTCATTACTTATAAATTCCCCATTTTTTGTTTTACACACAGTAGACTTTCATAAAGCCGTACCTATTAACTTTACTAGAATCTGGCAAAAAATTTTCTTTTTTCTGTTCCACTGCTAAAAAACTCTTCATTTACTAATCTTTTAGAATCTAAATTGTTATTTAAAGCATTTTTGCTAACCAAAATATTATTTTGATCAACAAATTTTTTACTAGTGCCTAACACCACAGCACTACTCTCTACACTTTCTTGCCTGGGTGTAAGAGCGTCAGTATCTATCTTTGTATTTGTGCCCTCTTTATTTTTTATAATTTCTACCGTTTTTGTTTTAGCGCGGTTAAAAACAAGGAAACGCTGAATTATTGCCCTTGCTATCTTTAGAAAAATACTTCTTAGCTACATATGTACAACCTACAGCAGCAGCCACAGCACTAATCCCCCACATCAGTCTTTTGCGCCACCTGCTCCACCAGCTTTCTTCTTCAACAATTCCCTTCAAAAACTCTTCTTCTTTATCATCCGTACTTATTTTATTTTTTGAATGTAAAATAGGTGTTACACCTGAAACGTTTTTTTCTAACTTATTAACTTTACTAGAATCTGGCAAAAAAATTTCCTCTTTCTCTGTTCCACTACTAAAAAACTCTTCATTTACCAATTTTTTAGAATCTAAATTGTTATTTAAATTATTTTTGCTAACTAAAGTATTATTTTGGTCAATAGCCTTTTTATTAGCGCTTGGTGCCACAACATCCTTACCTACACTTTTTTGTTCGGGTGTAAGAGTGTCACTATCTCTCTTTATACTTGTACCTTCGCTATTTTTAATAATTTCTCCTGTTACACCATCCTTAATTTCCTTAGGGACTAAACTACCTATAGTATTTTCGGATCCAGATAGCACTAAATTAACCGCTTTATTACCCTCTTCACTGACTGCAACTTTTACACCTTCAAAATCCACTTTTGCTTCAGCTGATTCATCGCACCTTTCATTATTGATCAAGACACTGCTTTTTTCAGAAGCACACTCGCCCGCAAAAGAAGAAGCGCAATCACCTGGGATTAAGCAAATTTTCTTCTCTTTAGAATTAACGGCTGGATTCTCTTTGATGAGTTCAGGACTATCAGCTCTTGAAAGATCTAGCTGAGGCTTACTACTATTCACTTGAATGTCTTTACTGAGCTCTTCTTCCTCAGCATCAGAAAAAAGAGTATCAATGTCACTAATTAAACCATCTGCAGAAGAAACTTTACCCTTTTCTGATTTTCTGGATTTTCCAATAGACTCCTTTTTATCCTTCATACTGTCAGCAATACTTACAGAGCCACTAGTTTCAGAATTAACAGAATCTGAACCTAAACTAGAAATTTTATTAGTAAAATTAGTGCTTCCTTCTTTAGAAATATTTCTGCCTTCCTTATTTTTATTAACATCTTCGTTTAAAAGGTCCGCTCTGCTGCTATCTGCATTTTTAAAAGTAGATATTTTTAGAGGACTGTCAGTTTCATTATTCTTACCAACAACTCCACCTATAAGCTCTGTGGCACCCACGGCACCGGCTGAATAAATATTGCTTTTGTTACTCTCTAAACTACTGTTCGAAAAGCTACTCTCAAAGTTTTTTGCTGGGGAAATTTTGGTATTTTTAAGGGGCTTATTTTCAAAATTTTTCAAGGTAGAATGAACTTTCCCGTTAGCGCCTTTACCTGAGGCATCAATTTGTGCCCCATTTTCAATTTCTTCCGAGGAAAAATAAATAAAGCCGTTCTTTACATTTTCGTCTTTTTCATTTTCGCCTTTTTCTAAATACAAGTATCCGCTCCTATCTGCACCCTTGCTGTCTTCAGAAAGAACTTTGCTGTTAAGCTTTGAGGCGCTCTTGGCACCGGCTGAAAAAATATTGCTTTTGTTACTCTCTAAACTACTGCCAGAAAAGCTGCTCTCCAAGTTTTCTGCTGGGGAGCTCTCGGAATTTTTAAGGGGATCATTTTCAGTATTTTTCAAGGTAGAATTAAATTTCTCGCTAATACCTTTGCCAAAGGCATCAACTTGGTTCCCATTTTCAATTTCTTCCGAAGAAAAATGAATAAAGCCGCTCTTTACATTTGCGTCTTTTCCGTTTTTGCATTTTTCTAAATACAAGTACCCTCCCGCATCTAAACCTTTATTGCCACTAGAAGAGATTTTACTGCCTTTTACCTCTTTTAAAGACCTGCCAGCACCCTTCTTGACTTTAGGCACATCATTAAAAACGTCCTTAGCTCTTTCTTGACCACCAGGCTCCTCCTTAGCAAAGGCATCTAAAACATTAACATTCACATCACAAAAAAAAACTTGGTAAACGGAATGTGAGAATGTAAGGTAAGAAATTAATAGAGCGGAAACACTCTTTTTTCCGTTTTTAAAAAAAGACATAAAAGCCACCCCCTCTTAAATACAGTTCTATCTATGATTTTAAAACAATAAACCTAAAAAGTCAAATTTTGTAACCAGTGTTATATATAAAAAAAATTATCTATATTTCATTTAAATAAAAAAGCATAATATTAATTTTAAAAAATGTTAAAAAATATAAGTTATTTTATATTTCTTTCACCTCAATAACGCTACATTTTACCTCACTATCTAAAAATCTAATATTTAATTTATCCTCAGTTTTTAAATTTTTAGAACTTTTTATAACCTCATTTTTTTCGTTTAAAACCAGGGCATAGCCTAAATCAAAAATCTTTTTTGGGTTAAAGCTTTCTAGTTTTGTTTTTAGTTCTAAGAGTTTGCTTTTATTCTGATTAATATTTTTTAAAAACAGAGAATTCAGCTTTTCAAAATACGTTTCAAGCTTAAAAATTTTACTTCTTAAAATATTTAAAGGGTCAAAAGATTGCAATAGCCCTTTTAGTTTTTCCAGTTTGTACTTGTAAGAAAATATCAGGTCCTTGCAGTGTTTTTTTAAAAGAACAGAATAATTACTAAGTTTAAGATTAGCTTTAAAGTAACCATCAGATATAATTTCAGCTGCTGCCGTAGGTGTTGCAGCTCTTTTGTCTGAAATAAAGTCGCATATAGTAAAATCCGTTTCGTGCCCGACTGCAGAAACAATCGGGATCCTAGATTTTGCAACTGTTAAAGCCAGTTTTTCGCAATTAAAAGGCCAAAGGTCTTCTAAAGACCCTCCTCCTCTTGCCACTATTAAAGCTTCAACATCGCTTAAAGAATTAAAAAAATTTATAGCAGAAATTATTTCTTCGCTAGCTTTTTTTCCTTGCACCATAACGGGTAAAAAATATATTTCTATTGAGGGTGCTCTTTTTTTTAGAGTAGTTTGAATATCCCATAAAACCGCACCAGATCTTGAAGTTATAACTCCTATCTTTGTGGGGTAAACAGGTAAAGGCTTTTTTCTTTCTTCTTTAAAAAGCCCCATTTTTTCCAGTTTATTTTTAAGTTGCTCAAAAGCTAAATTTAAAGCACCCACACCAGAAGGCTCAACATAATTTACGTATATTTGGTAAGTGCCACTAGCCTCGTATACTGAAACAGAGCCCCTAACAATAATTTTTAAACCATTTTCGGGTAAAAATTTTAAATTTTTAGCCACACTAGAAAAAATTACAGCCTTTATAGAACTTTTTTCATCTTTAAGAGAAAAATAAATATGCCCAGATTTATTGTAAGCTACTAAATTAGATACCTCACCTACAATAAAAACATTTCTAAAAAACTCTTCAGAATTAAAAAGACTCTTTATATAAAAATTAACCTGTGAAACAGACAAAGCATTAGTTTCTAGCATATATATTTTTTACCACAAAAATAAACTGCAGGCATTTCCTATATACAACTCAAGGCCGCTAAACCTAAAATTTTCATTTAGCGCACTGCCATGCCTTATAAAATAGCAAAAAATAAAAAACTTTTAAAAAAATATCTAAAAATAGGCAGTGTTAAAATTGAATGTACCGTATTAAAATATCGCTAAACCTAGAAAACAGATGTAAGCGTGACCACTAAATAAATTGCATAAACTTATGGTAATTCATTAAAATCGTGCCTTACTCCCAACGACACTTAGAATTTTTCCCCCTGTACAGCATACTCTTTTGTGCCCAATTTTAGTAATTTTAAAAAACACATTAGACTGCTCCAACGAGTTCTTTCTCTTTAGAGCAAACAGAACCTAGCACCCCATTAACAAAAGCGTACTCCGATTCTACTCCGTACTTTTTTGCTAAATTAACCGCCTCATTTGCAGATACATTATTTGGGACGTCTTTTCTAAATAGTATTTCGTATACTGCTATTCTTAATATACACAATGAAACTCTAGAAACTCTGCTTTTTTTCCAATTTTTTAAATTATTTTCTATTGTTAAGTCTATTTTCTCTTCATTTTCTTTAACTCCGTAAAACAGCTCTTTAGAAAAAGAATCTATCTTGTAATCTTCTTCTAAAAGATCTAACTTAATTTTTAAAATTTTTTCTAAAGGGTATTTATTAAAACTATTTTCAAATAAAAGCAAAAAAGCTTTTTCTCTGCTAAGAGATCTTTGCAAAGTACCACCTCCTAACGCAAAAAGTCAAAAACTTCATTTAGTATATCATAAATCGTAATAAAGGTCTAATTTTATTAGTATAGAGACAGTGCAATAAGCAAAAAAGGTTTAAGTAAAAAAATTATTTTCAAAGATAAAATAATTTTTAAAAATGTAAGGTTTAACTAATTGTAATTATTTAAATTTTTATGTTTATTACTAATTTATTTTAAAACATATTTACTTAAAAAATGGCCACATAGCTTTTAAATTTTGCTCATTTAGCTACGCTAGATTATATTTGACTACAATTTAGCCCGATTTTTCTTGGATTTTTGTACCTAGTTACATTCTGACTTACTAGGCTTTGTAAGTCATATGTACCTAAATTTTCATGCAAAAATCAGAACGTTTTTAATTCACAAATTAAAGTTAACGCTTTACCCTCTGATTATATAAAATAATTTTATATTTTCTCTAAAAAACAACAAATTACTTATCCGTTTCAATTACTATTAATGGTACAAAAATTTCGTCATCAGTATATCCTGCGTGTTGAGATTTTAGTACTTCATCACCATAATATAGTAAAGCTTTATTTGTTTTGGCTATAGCCAAATAATCACCTAATACATCTCTAAAAATTTTATTTTCTTTGCCATCGCCAAATAGTTTAGACTCAATAACATCTTCCTTTGAATATAAACAAAAATCATAGCCAAAATACTTTTTAAACAGTGTCTCGAACTGTTCCCTCTTATCTTTTTTTATAAAAAAATTAACTGCTCTTGACTCTAAAGATGTATTTCTAAGTAAACACTCTTCTAAGTCTGGGTAATCCTTAATAAATAAATTTTCAACATTATGGTGTCCATGATCAGCCACAACAAAAATAATTGTGTCGCTAAGTTTTTTGCTTAAATTTTCAATTCTGTCGTTTAATTCAATAATGATGTCTTTTATTTCTGGCTTATCGCAACCAATTTCATGCATTGTTCGATCTGGCTCTTCGTCGTAAGCATAAATATATTTCTTACCCTCTTCATCACATAATAATTCAATTCTATTAAACATTTCGTCCAATGTTCTGTAGCAATCATCACCAAATGGAAATAGTTTATAGCCTTTATAGAGTCCTCTTTCATTAATTTCCTCGTCTATGATTTTTTCTACCATGTTTTTATTTTTGTATTCTAATGCTTCTGGTAAAGCTTTACATTTAAAATCACCTTTTTCAGAGTTTGTAAATACTGTAATGGTTTTATCAATATCTTTATAATACATGTTCCAGCCTAATAGGCCAGTCTCAACCGGATTAAGCCCTGTAATCATCGATGTTGTAGCCGCTACAGTTGTAGCCGGAAAGACTGTAGTGATCGATTTTAATCTATTTTTAATTAGAAAAGAATTCCTGTCTAACATCTTGTCCATTATATTGGAACCCATTCCATCACATAGAATAGTAACAACATTTTTGGGTCTGTATTCATCTAGTAGTTTATCAATATAATCTAGTGTATTATGTTTATAATCTAAATTAAAATACTTTCTTATTGAACAAGCTAAATTAGTTAAACATTCCTTATAATTATTTTTCACTTTCATATTTATCACACCCGTGTTTTATTAGATTATTTTTTTCTTATATCTTAAAAGATTTCTCTATGCTTAGAGTAGTGCTTACTTTTGATTTTTCTTTAGTTTTTTCATTTTTAAATAATTTCACTTTTTAAGTTTTTAAGCATAGAAAAAAGTCCCGACAAACCAAGTTTTGTTAATATATTTAACAGCAATTTTTATATTTTTTACTTCTCTGTATGGCAATTTTTTTCGTATTCTATAATTTAGTAAATCCTTCAATCTCTTTAATATTACTGTCCTTCACAACATTTTTTGTATTTATTTCCGGCTACTACATGGGCACTGAATTTGTAAATTTAAATAAAACATAAGTACTAAAAAACACTTAATACTTAACTTTTAGTTAACTCCTTAAAACTTATTTGTTGCTTTTCATTATTAACTTTTCCAGGCAAAATTAGCGGTAAGTCAGATATTGAATCAAGGCCAAAACACTTTAAAAAGTTTAAAGTTGTTTTATAAAGTACAGGCCTCCCCGGGACTTCGAGTCTGCCAGCTTCTTCAATAAGGTCTTTATTTAATAAATTATTTATTAAACTGCTGCAGTCAACGCCACGTAATTTTTCTATATAATTTCTAGTGATAGGCTCGTTGTAAGCAATTATTGTTAAAACTTCCATAGAAGCGCTGGAAAGAGGAACCTTTCTTGTTAAGTCCATAACCTTCCTTATGTATACCGCGTACTCTTTTTTTGTGCACATCTGGTAAGAATCTTTCATCTTAACTACCATAAGTCCGCTGTCTTCTTTTTTGAATTTTTCTACTAAACTGTCTAGTACATTAACTACTACGTCTTTTGTTAACCGCAAAGAAGAGACTAACCTACTAATACTAACAGGATTCCCGCTTGCAAATAAAATAGCTTCCATCATAGCTGCTAACTTATCTTTTTCCATTAAATAGCACCTCCTTTTAAACAGAATAAAATTTTAAGCTTTATACCAAAACATTTTTGAGCCTTTTCTTACTCTTAAACACACACTTTTCCGACGGCACAATTTTATTTGACTCATGAGCTATTAGGACTTTATTACACTTTATAAGCTCTAAAACGGCAAGAAAAAAGGCTATCAGCTCACTTTTTTCATCTTTTTTTAAAAATAAATCTTCAAAAACAAATTCTCCTTTTTTATATAAACACTTTAATATGTACAAAACTTTAGAAAAAACTGAAACTGGCTTTTTTGTTACTATCTTCTTTAAATTATCTTCTCTCTCTTCTAAAAGTTTTAAATTTTTACTTAATATGCTGTCTATAATATCTATATAAGTCCGGCCTATTTCAGCTATACTGTGTATTCCTTTGTAGGTTAAGTCTAAGTCTATTTTCATGGGTTTTCTACAAAAGAGGTCAAAATTTAAGCTGTTAAGTAAAATTTCAGATACTTTCTTATACTCGTTGTACTCCAAAAGCTGAGAAGTAATTTCTTCTTTTAAAATTTTGGCTTCTTCTTCGTATTTTGGTAAAAGCTGAGCCGTTTTTATGTAAACAAGCTTTGCAGCCATTTCTAAAAAGCTGCTAGATATTTCTAAATTTTGTTGACGCAATAAATCTAGTTGTGCTAAATATTGCTCTAAAAGACTAGATATTTCTATATTACATATATCTAACTTGTTTTTAGCAATTAACTTTAACATAAGGTCCAACGGGCCTTCAAATTCATCTGTTTTATAAATTAACTGTTCCATAAAAAATATTTTAAAAATAAAACGAAAAGCTTTTAAAACTTAAAAAGAATAAATTAAGAAAAAATCCTAAAACATTAAAGAATCTCCCATGATTTTTGTGATGAAAAAATAAATACGCAAAGAAATAATTTCTACTGGTGCAGAAAGAATGCCGAAAAATAAAAGTAAAATGAAGCCAAAAATAATATAAATTCTGTAAGCGGCAATTTTTTCTAAAATACGATTCGGCAAAAATGCCGCTATAACACCAAAACCGTCCAAAGTAGGGAATGGCAACAAATTAAAAATAGCTATTCTTAAACTAAGGAACATTGCAGTGTGAAAAAAATAGTAAGAAACTTTTAAAAAACCTTGCGGTAAAAAAGTTAGTAAAAGAAAAATTTTGGCCAAAATTGCTATTAAAAAAGCCGCTACAATGTTAAAAAGTGGACCTGCCAAAGAAGTTAGGAATACCCCTAACCTTGGGTTTTTAAAGTTTCTATGGTTCAAAATAATAGGCTTGCTCCAGCTCATGCCAAATAGAAGAATAGACAAAGCACCAAAAAGGTCTAAATGATCCACTAAATTTAAAGAAAGGCCACCGTAAAATTTAGAGGTATCGTCACCTAATTTGTAAGCAACAAAGCTATGAGCAATTTCATGAAAAGGCATAATCAAAAATATTACAAGCAAAGACGCTGCAATAGTTATAAGAGCGCTCTCTAAATTCATTCCCGGACGTAAAAACCACATTTTTAAAACAAAAACTCCTAAAAATAGTGTTAAAACCCATCTATTATAAGTTAGAGTTTAAATAAAAACAAGGCTTTAAATGGGCAGTGTGAAAAAACTGGTATTTTTAAACATTAAAATTTTCTACAGATTTTAAAAATTCATCTATTGCATCTACAAAAAATGTAACTTTTTAAATTTTAAGTTTTGCGACTGTTTTACCCTGGTAGCTCAGCCCCGCTTTAACATTACATAGTGTAGGGGCAAAACTAAGTTTAGGCCGATTAATTTAAAAAATCTAAGAAAAACACATTTAAATAGTAAATAGCAAAAATAAAAACAAATTAATAATCAAACTTGGGTATTTATTCCTGCTGCAAGTATTCCAGCAAAGCAGAAATAAGCTAAGCAATGGCACAAAAATAAGGCTATTTTATAACCGGTTTCTTCCCATGTATATGGAATTATTTACTAATTATAACACTGCCTAAAAAAATAGTTGACTTTTCTAAATAAATGCATTATAATACACACCAGTGGACTAGTGTACTAGCGGACTAGCGGACTGTACTTTTATATTTATCTGGAGGGGTGTGTAATATGGGTTTTAAAAAACGTTTAGGTGGTTCGAGCTTTTTACTTTTTAGTGCTTTATGTGGAATCGCGGGTTCTTCTGTTGCTAGCGCAGCAGGAGCGGAAGAAAGAGATGTGGCTGTAGAGAAGCAAAACTTAGCAAATAAAGACGCCGATGATGTGGATGATGGTGATATTGATGTTGATTTAGACGAAGAAGTTGCTGTTAAAAAAGAGGCGAGGAACATTGCAGGTAACGTAGCTAAAATAATCATCGCTTCGTCTATTATAGCAGGAGCTGCTGGCGGTGTAACGTATTTGGCTATGAACCCAGAAGCAAGGAAAAAAGCCTTAGATTACGTGCTTGTGCAAAGTGGCATTCTTGGCAGAATAGAAGATATTAAAAAGCAAGTACCAGATTTTGAAAAAATGATAGACGAGATGATTGCCAAAAGAGAGGCGGAGAAAGAAAAAAAGCAGAAAGAACAAGAGATTGCGGATCAGAAAGAATTTGAAGCAGACGTTGAGACTGTTCTTCCTACTGCCGGGTGGAGGAAAGATAAGATCCGCTGGATTCTAGGAGTTTTTGGCGTTAGTTTACCAAAGACCGCCGAAGGTAGTAGGGCACTGGCAATTGTTAGAGATTGGCTTTTAGTTTGTGGTGAAGACAGTAACAGCGTTGTGTTCAATGCTCTTTATGTTGTAGCTATGGCTTTGTGGTTGATAAATTCTATTGCCTTGGTTGTGAAAGACCCAGATATTCTGTCCAAGTATTATTTATTTAAGTCTCCATTTATGGTGGACAAAAAGAATCAAGGAAGTCCCTGGAAACACAGGGCAAAAGTAGCTGCTGTGCAGCTTGCGGACGGCGCGCTTAGCTTTGTATTCCCTGGTTGGGCTTTTTTACGCCAAGGCCTTAATGTTGCTGGTAGTATAGGCACTTGGTTGATGAAAAAGACTGAGAATGTACCCGGTGAAGGCTTTGCGACGAAGGCGGAATTAGACGCTGCTATAAACCGGGTGAACGAGAAATTGAATAATTTGGGTAATAATCTTAATAATTTGGGTAATAATCTTAATAATTATGCGGGAGTTGTGAATGCGATTAATAAAAATTTTAAAGTTATAGCAGATGCTGATAAGGAAAAATATGATTATGATGGACAAAATATGGTGCTTACAGCAAAAAATAAATAGCAAGCGCAATAGAAGCGTAGTTGTTAAGCTGGCCAGGGTTTGATTCAGTCATCGTTCTAGAGCTGGTTTGTGGTGGACTGTGTTTTGCGTCATTTACATAGTTATGTAAATTGAGTAATTTGAGAAGCTGTATGCAAGTTATAGGGAAACTTTTTGAACGGGCGCTGCTGTAGTAGTGCCCGCCTTGTTTTTTGTTTTTTATTTTAATTGCTATTTGATTTTAGAGTAATATAACATGAGAAAGTTTGTGTTGCTTTGTGGGAAGTACGTGACGTGTGCACAGGGTGTTCAGTACTATTCGTTGCTGCCATGGTGTATAGAGCGGCTATTTTATGCCATTAGCTTGAAGTTGTGTAGTTTAGGTGTTTATGTTGTTCTGTAAAGGCCGGACAACCTTCTTATAAAAAACTTTCAAAATGCGCAGCACACTTTTTATATACATATTGTTTTAACACTAACATAGTTTTTATTTATGAAAAACAATTTGATGTGATCCGTTCCACATTTAGCACTGCCAGATTTTGAGTAATTATTATTAAAAAAGGGCTACTTGAAATGAGTTTGGAAGAATTGTTTCATTTATTCCCTATCTCTTTTTGGCTGGGCATAGTCACTCGGCCTTAAACTTGGTGGCGTTAGAAGTTTTTCCGAAGATTTTTTTTTCTAAAATTAAATACCGGTGTTGCCAATCTGTGGCCGACTGCCTGCAGATTTTGTTGTTTTGTAAAAATACGAAACGATTTTAGTTACGACTGTTTTTTAATGGACCAGGAGTTTATGTTATAGTGGCGTTAAAGCTTGGATTACAAACTGATCGTTTCATATTTTTAGAATACAAATACTTTATATGATCATTTAGTTCACTTTTAATGCGCTTGAATTAGTAAGAACAACAAGTCTGTTAGAGAAAATTAATAATAGTGAATCTAAGAAGATAGATAAAAATTTGAGTTTAAAAAAAATTAAAGCAGGGAATAAATTTCTACTCTTTTTTTACGAAAGCAAAACTCTTAATATAATTACACTTTTTTGTTCATATATATTAGAAAAAGATTAGTTGTTTTTATTTTTATGAACTCTTTTGCTTCGCTTGTAACTATATTTTTAATTCTTTTTATTATTGTCTTTGCTTTTTTTAAAAAAACTCCTATATTCGATTATTTTACTAAAGGGGCAAAGGAAGGGCTGTTGTCTACTCTTTATATTGCCCCAACAGTTATAGGTCTGTTAACTGCCATAACTATGTTTTCCTCTTCTGGTGCAATGGATGTTCTAGTAAATTTTTTAAACCCATTGGCAATTAAATTAAATATCCCTAAAGAGCTTTTGCCCATAATGATTACCAAACCACTTTCTGGCAGTGGAACTTTAGCGGTACTTTCCTCTATTTTTGAAAAATTCTCCCCGGATTCTTTTATTGGAAAAGTTGCATCTGTAATTATGGGGTCAACAGAAACTACTTTTTATGTACTTAGTGTTTATTTAGCTAAAAGCAAGTTTAAAATAGGAAAAAATTTATTAATTAGTGTACTTTTAATGAATATATTTAGTTATTTTTTTAGTTTGGTCGTTTTTAAAATAATAAAACCTTGAATTTACTATTAAACTTTTACAAAAGAGCAATGTAAAATTTTGCTGAATTAAACTTAAAGCTTTTTATTAAAATTTTTTGGCAGCTAAATTACTTAAAACACTTATTTAATTTGCTTTAGTTTTAAAAATTTAATGTAAAGATATTTTCTAAAATTTTTTTAGCGCTTTCGGGCCATGCAAAAAGTAAACAGGATATTTTAAATAATTACAAATTTAAAAAGCTGTAACACTCAAACCTTCAAATATTGCGAACCTGCTCTGTGTTAAAAAATAGAGTTTGCTGGTTAAATTTTTCCCGTTTTTGCAAATATGTTAGAAATTTTAATTTATTATAAATAAAAAAAGTTGATTTTAAAAATGAAATATGTTATAATTCTACAGAACTAAAAGACGTACTAGAAAGATCCATTTTTTTACACATATTCATTGATGTTTAAGCTAAAGAAAAAGTTAAACTAAAAAATGTTTATTTTTGTAAAAACTACTATTTTAAATTTGTGATTAGGGAGGTATTTTTGTGGAAGAAGCAAACAGTAAGGAAATATTGGAAGTTTTAAATAAAATAAAAGATAGCAAAGAGTTTATTGAAAAACTTCAGGCTAAAGTATTAGAGCTTAAAGATGCGCCAAGTGAAGAAAAAGCAAAGAAAATATTTTTAAAAGAACTTTCAAGTGCAGCAAAAAAATTGGGTTATAACTTAAGCGAAGCAGATTTTGAAAACTACTTTAAAAGCCAAGAAGGGGAACTTTCAGACGATGTTTTGGCACAAGCTAGTGGCGGAAAAAATAATTTTTGGAGCTGGCTTGCAGTTGGTGCTGGTACTTTAGCTGGCGGAATTGGGATGCTAGCTTCTGGTCTTGGTGGCAGCCTAGGTGGATTTTTCGGTGGAGGCCCTAGTGGTGGCAATGTAGACACAAGACCGCAGTCTTCTTACACGCAAACTGTAGACAGAAATAGAAGCCAGTCTGTTTCAAATAAAATTTCTAAAGGTGTTGGCGAAGAGAAAAAAACTGAAGAACAAAATGCTAAAGGTCTTGAGCTTAATAAAGGCCAAAGTTCTAGTAAGTATAAGCCAGGAAGTAGATTAAAAAGTACACCAAAAAGAACACTCACCAGAAGTTCTAGACTTAGAACTAACCCTAGCTCTAGTTCTAGTAGTATTAATTTAACAAAAACTGAAGAAGCTACGAACGCCAAGACTGCAGAAAAGAAAGAAGAAAAAAAAGATAATAAAGCGGTAATTGATGTAAAAAAAGCCATTGCCAAGAAAAAAGATGAAAATAAGAAGAAAAAACCTGAAGTTAAAGTAGTTAAAGTAGACCTTAAAAAAGAAGGAAAAGTGAAAAAGGAAGAAGAGAAAAAAGAAGAAGAGAAAAAAGAAGAAATAATACAAGGGAAAGAAGAAAGAATAAACGGAGCAATAATAATAGAAGAAAAACACGAAGAACAAGAAAAACAAGGTAAAGAAGGGGTGGCTATAGTTGAAAAAAATGAGGTAAAACCTGAAGAGGAAAATGTAGTCCAACAAAAAAAAGTAGTAAAGGTAGAAAAACAGGAAGACCAGAATAACGCAATAGCACAAGTGCAAGATGAAAATAACGTAGTGGTGAATAACGTAGTGGTGATAGAAGAAGAAAAAAATGGTGAATTATATGACGAAAACGCTGTAAATGACGCAATAGGAAAAGCTAATGAGTATGTAACTAAAAATGGTATTACTGCTGAAAAAATAGATGAAATAGCGAAAGATAAAGAAAAGGTTAGTAATTTACATAAATTAGTGACAGAAGCTCAAACACAGATAAAAAAATATGAAGATAGTATCCAAAATGTAGGAAAAGATAAGAAAACAGATGCGGAAAATAAACTAAAACAGTTTAAAGACGCGTTAAAAGCCACAGTAGAATTAAAAACAAAAGTTGGTGAAAAATACCAAGAAAATTTAGAAAATCAAAAAAAAGCGGCCAATTTAATTTATGAAAAAGAAAACAACGAATTAGCAACCGGTTTAAATGTTATGTCTGCTGAGAAAGAAAAATTATCTAAAGAAGTGGAAGAGATAGACACTAAAGGAAAATACGATAACTACATTAAAAAAGTTGAAGAGTTTGAAAAAAAATTAAAACCATTTGAAGATAAAAAAGAGGGATACAAAAAAGCAGAAGAAGATTACAACAGTTTGCTGGATAAAAAAGATAAAGTAAGCAGTATAGAAAATAATCTAAAAGAATTAGATAACCTGTCAAAACTGGTGGGCCAGTTTAAAATTAAAGCCGGAGAAAAATTTGATAAAGCGAAAAAAGCAGTAGAGGATGAAATTAAACAAGTAGATCTGAAAACAATAGGAAAAGATGTAGAAAAAGTTGAAGTGACTAAAGATTTTGTTGATAAAAATGTAAAACTTGATGAGAATAAACTAGAGTTATATGCAAAAAGTTGGAAAAGTACAATGGATATTCTGGTTAAGTCTAAAGGACAATTGGAAACATTAGGAAAAAAACTTAAAGATAGTTTTGGAGTAGCGAATGATAACTCTGTTAAAGATGGTATAGAAACAATCGACGGTCATATTAAAAAATTAAATGTACACGGTGAGTTACTTTTTGAGTTGACCACTAATTTTATGAATATATATGAAAAAGAAGGTGATTTAAATAAAATTAAGAGGACATTAGATAAAAAAGTAGAGGAAATAAGTAAAATTATTGACAATAAAATTGGAAAAGATAACTCCATTTCAGCAAGTTTAGAACAAACACTTGATTATGCAAAAACAGCGGCTAAAAATTATATTGATGCACAGTGTCTTACTAATTTTGACAAAGATTTAAAAGCTTTAGAATCATCATTGAACGATTTTAAAGAAGGCAAAAAACAAGACTTTGTAGCACAATATGACAAACTGTCTTGTATTTTTAAACTATATAAGGATACAGTTTTTAAAAAAGATGAAGATACAATTAGAACAAAACTAGGTAGTATTAAGAATGCAATAGAAGCAAAAAATAAAGCGAAAGCTGAGAGGTTTCAAAAAGATATTGATGATTTGAAGTTTTTAGAAAAACTACAAAAAATGCAATCGACTGCTGAAGGCATCAAAGAAGGTAATTTTAATAATACTATTTCCAAATACATGGAGGAAACCGTGGATTTCTTTACTTTATTAACTGAAGAAAATAAAAAAATATCAGAAGATAAAGATTTAATCCTAGACCAGAAAGAAACTCTATTTAAAGAAGTTTATTCAAAATTTTTTAGAATACAGGGTTTTATTGGAGAAAAGGACTCAAATAGCTTGAAGTATTTTTACGGAAAAATCGTTACTGCTTTTAAAGACTTGGTTGGAAAGAAAACTTTCGAACAAATCTTTGAAGAGGAAGATATTTTGGAGGGAAATATTCACGCAAAGTTAGATTTGATTAAAAAAAATAAAAAAGCGTTTGATAGCTATTACAATTATTTGAAACAACTAAGGTCAATTTTTTCTAGAGCACCTTCTTCTGGTATGAATCAAGTAAGCAAAGAATTTTATGAACAAATTAAAAAAGAAATTAATCGTTATGAATCAATTATCATGAATTTAGAAGAAAAAGAATCTGTAGAAAAATTCCAAAAAATTAAAGAGAAAGTTGAAAATTCTGAATATGGCGAGATTTCAGACGAAGAGTTTGGATTTTTAGTTAATATAGAAAAGGGACTTTTAAAATCTGTTTTTGAAGAAAAAAATTTACAATATGCTTTTGCAAAAAGGCTGGTTAAACTAAGTGAAAAAGACATATTAGAAAAATTACAAAATAAAGAAAAAAAAGGTAGTATAGAGCTTAAAATATTATCAAAGGTGTATGAGCTATACGGTAGAGAAGAAGTGGAAAATGTTGTTACATTATTATCGAGTGTCGACCAATCAAAAGATGTCGACCAATCAAAAGATTTAGAAATTAAAAGAGCAATATTGAAACAAAATATTGCGATTTATGAAAATATTAACAAACAGGGGCAAACAAAAAATCAATTTAAATTTACAGAACGATTTGCTAAGGCTTTGTACAACGAAAGGTATTATAGAGGTTGGGCAGTTTTTGGCCAGTACACGGAAGACTAACAAAAATATTAACCCAAAAATAAAAAATTATTGTTAAAATGAGTAAAAGTAATAAAATTACTTTAAAAAATTACATAAAAGGAGAATAAAAATGAGAGATACAAAAAAAGAGGTAGAAGGGTTTTTAAAACTAGTAACAGATGACGCAAAATTGCAAGAAATAGTAAAAAAAGTAGACGCTGCCATTTCTAAAAGCAAAGAAGAGGGCGAAAAAGTAGCAAAAGAAGAACTTATTCCAGCTGCACAAGAAAGAGGATTTAGCTTTACTGAAAAAGAATTTTTAGACTACGTTAATACCGCCGAAAAAAGCCTTAGCAGTTTTTCTTCCCAAAGTGAAGAAGAGACCGGGAAAAAGTCTAAATTTGGTGGCGGTAAAATAGGTAAGTGGATAGCATTAATTGGCGGGGGAGCTGGTGTTGGTGTTGGCGGTGTAGCAGCCTTTAAGCATTTTAATCAACCTAAGAAAGCGGATGTTGCTCAGGTTCAAACTTTAGAACAAAAAGACCAAGAAAACGAAAACAAAGGTGAGGGCGAAATACAAAATGATGGCTTAAGGTCTGAGGAAGTGAAAGATCAAACTCCGGGTGAAAATTCAGAAAAAACTAGCGACAAATTAAAAGAAGAACTAGAAAAGCACAATGAAAATAAAGGTGATACCCCTGCAGCGCCACCAGCGGCAGCAGGTAAAACAGACGAAGGAAATAAGCCAGCAGCACCACCGTCTCTTAGCAAAGAGCAAAAAATAAAACTCGTAGACGAAATGCTAGACAAAATTATTAATAATGTAGACGGTGCTTTAGATAAGGGTATAGAAGAAGCTAGAAAAATGGGTCAGGAGGTAAATAAAGAAGAAGTGATTAAAGCCTACAAAGAACTTAAGGAAAAAGGCACAGAAGAGCAAAAATTACAGATGTACAACATGATAGTGGGGCAAATGCTGGGTTAGCAAAAGCTCTCTGTGTTAAAGACTTTGGTCGTTCTACTAAGTTCGTTTAAATTTCCTAGATTCAAATTTTGGACTGGATCCTTTTATTGTGTAATTGCAGATTAAATATTAAAAATTAGCATTTAGAAAATTTAGAAGCAATTTTTCTTTTTAGCACAGTCACTAATTGCTAAATGTCTGCCCTGTTTTTAGTAAAAAAATAACTGTCAGTAATATTAATTACAATTCTGGCAGAGGAGGTTTTTTATGGAAAAAGAGGTTAAAAACAAAATAAGAGTTTTTTTTGAAAAAATAAAAAAAGATGCCAAAGGAGAAAAAATTCTAGAAAAAATAAAAAATAGCTTAGGTGATGGTACTGACAATCTGGGATCCCTTGTTGAGGAAATCTTGAGCATAGCAAAAACAGAAGGGTGCAACTTTTCTAAAGAGGAAATTTATAACTATTTGCAGGAAGAACTTTTAGGGGCCTCAGACGAAGCTTTAAAAATGGCTAGTGGTGGTGCCAAAAGGTTTGGAGGAGGCGACTTTGGTAAAGCTGCTGCACTATTTGCCGGTACAGCAGGGCTTGGCGGACTAGGCATGATGGCCTTTGGTGGAAATATTTTCGGAGGAAACGGTAAAGATGTAAAGAAAGATAACACAGTAAACTCTAAAAAACAAGTTAGTAAAAATAAAGACAAAAAATCAGTACAAAAAGGGCTGGATGACATCCAGGATGAAGACATTGGGAGTATTTCTACTGCAGGAAAAGGAGAAGGAGGAGCTACATCTTCCAGGCTAAGAAGTGGTTTAAGAAGAAGAAGCTCGCCAGATTTTGACCCTTACTCTTACGGTGGCGGCTCATCTTATGGTTCTCGAAGGGGTGGGATGTCTCGTGGAAGTGCAGAAAAGTTGCAAAATACTTTGCTAGAATTTTTAAATAAATGTTCTAGTGCTTTAAGAAGCAAAGGGATGGATGCATCCCCCGAAGATATTTATGGCGCTATTGTGAACGGTACACTAGAAAATGCTTTAGGAGACAGTGCCATAGACTTTATAATGGCGCTGCGAAACGGTGATGTTAACAGTGCTGTTAACTTAGTTGTTTCTGCCTTAACTAAAAATGTGGGCGCAAGGGAAAGTGCAGCTAAAAAAATTCAGAGTGATCCAAAATACAAAAAGATGTATGAGGGTCTAAAAGGTGGAGGAAAAGGAATTTCGCCAAAAGATTACGAAGAATTGCTAAATAAACTTAATTTTGAGGAAGAAGATGAAGAAAAGCGCGTAAAAGATAACAAAAAGGAGATGGCAGAAGAAAAGAAAGAAGAAGTAGATAAACCAGAGAATAAAAAGGAGGAAATAAAAAAAGAAGAAAAAGAAAATGAGCAAGAAAAGCAAGAAAACAAAGACGAAAAAGCGGATAACGCCAAGAATATACAAGAAAACAAAGCTGAAGAAAAAATAAAAGTAGTTAATGCCGAATTTTTAGGAGATGAAGCTAAAACAGTTAAGTCTTTTGATATTGTTTATTTCGAGGATGGTATTACGAAAGAAGAAATAACCCAGTGGTTTAACAAAATTAAAGAAGAAACAAAAGAAGAAAGAGCAATCATGTGCTCTGGTGAGAATCTTGAAGAAATAAAAAAGTCACTAAAAGAAGCAGACAAAAACTTAGTTATTTGCGAAAACAAAAATCTTGGAAAGAACCAGTTTGTAGTTATTGTGAAAGACAGTGAAGACAAAAAAGCTGAAAATTTCTTTAAAGACTTGAAAGAAGCTAAAATCGATGTCAAAAATGTTGGAAAAGCTGGGGATCTAAAACAAGTAGTTGACGGGATAGCTAGCGGGTTTAAAGAGAAAAAAGAAAATGAAAAAAACGCTAAAGAAAAAGAGGGCAGAGAAAAATTAGAAAAATATAAAGAAGACCTGAATAAAAAGCTGCTTGATGAAAAGCTAGCAGAACTGAAGATAAAAAAAGCAAAAGGACAAGAAGAGCCAAAAAATATGCTTATTGTTAACGAAGGAGCCACGGAAGAAAAAATAAAAGAGAAAATAAAAAATAACGACGTTATTATAGAGGTCTTAGATGAAAACGGCAATAGCAAACTAGGTAATATTTTAAATAAGGAAGATTGGGAAGAAGTTGAACAAAAGAGCCACATTTTTGGATTTTTTGTAAAAGACAAAGATAAAAGTGTAAAAATTCATGCTAAAAAAAGTATATGTAAAGATTTAGGGCAAAAAAACGAATTGATTGGTGAATACCACGTAGTTGCTGATTTTATTAATGATGGGAACGATTTGAAGAAAGAATACAGCGATTTAGGATCTATTAAAGATTTTATGAAAGTTGTTAAAGATAACAATATAGAAAATAAAAAAATAGACAACATAAAAAAAGAAATAGACGATAAAAATAAAGCACAAGGCAACGGGGATAACGAGATGCCAAAAGAACTTTTGAAAAAAATTATACAAGAATTAAAAGCAGGCAAGTCCGCAGTGAACATGCCTGTAACCCTTGGTGTTGGAAATTCTGCAATAAAAGCAAATGCTTTATTTTTACCGGGAAACAATTATATTAAAGCCGAAAATATACCAGAGGAGTGTGACGTTATTGTAAAAAAAGGTAACGTGGAACAAGACTTAAAAGACATTAATAAAAGAAGAGGCTGGTGGGGATATTTTTTCAATTTTTTTTACAGAGAAGATAAAGAGCTAAGGGGATTCAGAGAATTTGTTCCTATTTATGTGGAAAAAGAAAAAGACAAAAAAGGTAACCTAGTAAACGTAAAAGGAGGAACTATTGTGCTTGTAAGAAAAAAAGTTCTTAGCAATTATATAATCAGAAAAAACGGTGAGAAGATAATAATAGAACATTTAGAAAAGAGCGAAGAATGGGAAAAAGTGAAAAGTAAATACAAAAAGGATGATGGCAAATATGATATTGGCAAATTCTATATGGAAAAATTTAATCCGGAAAAAGAAGAATATTACGATAACATATTCAACCTTGCCGAAAAATGTGAAGACCTAAAAAATATTTTGACTGAATTTGCTGGAAATATTAAGGTTAAAGATGAGAATTCAAATTATGAAGATTATTGCAAAAATTTCTTAGAAAACCTGAATACTGTGAACAACATGAATAAAAAATAAATTTTTATATTTAAAAAAATTTTCTTAATAATTTAATAAATAACAATATAGACTTTTTACTTTATTAGGTGGAAATAATATTATTAATAAATTTTTGGGGGCTAGGTAAAAGTGGTGGGAAATTTAAAGCTAAAAGAAATTTATGATTTTTTTAGTAAAAATAATATTCCAAGGGAAAGCTTAGAAAAAATAAAAGAAAACCTAAGCAATGAGGAAACGCTGAAAAAACTAATTGAAGAGTTATTCTCTAATTTTCCCTCCAAAAACTGCCCTTTCAATATAAATGATCTTATTTATTTTTTTAAGCATTATTTTTCTAATAAAAAGCTTAGTGGTGAAGAGCTGGAAAAAGCTAGTGGTGGAGCCATTAGTGAAATAGGAATGCTGGCCTTAGGTTTAGCAGATACAGTTTCTTCAGTTGGTCTAGCATTTGTACCAGAAGCTAAAAGTGGAACTGCTACGAATTTAAAAGAAAATTTAAAGTTAAAACAAAATAAATTAAATAAAAATAAAAAAATAAACGGAATAGAATTTTCAAATTTAAAAGACAAAGCTCAGAAAAACACTAAAGAAAAATTATTTATTGGTGGATATGAACTTAAAGAAGAGCCAAAGTTTAAAATATCTTCTAAAGACTTAAAAAGTAACAATTTTAATAGTAATACTTTTGCAATATATAGATTTGGAGATATAGAAGAGGAAAGAGTTTTATTTTTTAATGAAAAACAAAGTGGTAACAAAACTTTAACTGTAAAAGATACTCCTATGACTATAAAAGGTAAATATTTGCCTATGGGTAGGGCTACATATTCAGCGACAGCATTTTTATTAGACAATGATGTAAATATTAGCTTTAACGACCAAAAGTGGGAACAAATACCAGAAAATAATGGTAAAAAAATACTTGTTTATAAAGATTCTGAGATATATAAAAAATTAATAAATAAGAAATCTGGTAACTTTTAGCAGCGAAATTTATTCTTCAAGTAGCAGCGAACTTAAGAGACCTATTTTTTCCCGCCCATAACTCTTTAAGCTTTTATAATAGCAGCCATTTACTGTACAAAAGCAATTTCAGACTAAAAAAATTAAATGATCTTATTATTTAAAGATAAATGTTAGTCAATTTAGTGGATCGTTGAGTTTTTAGAAAAAAGTAAAATTTATTTTTAAGGAAGGTGATTTTTTATGAAAAAGGAAAAAGCTAAGGCAGGCTTAATTCTTGGCTCTGTTGTAACAGCAAGTGTTGCTGGACTTAGTCAAGCAACATCAACTGCAGCGGCATCATTTTTAGGAAATTTAGGCCAGACAATTAAGGACGGAGCAGCAGCAGCGGCAAAGGGCATCTGGGAAAAATCAAAGGAAATAATTTCAACTAACGAGGTAATAAAAAACTGTGCTTTAGCTGCGACTTTTATTTTACCAATAAAATACTTACCTGGAAGCGCCTGGGAGTTTATCGGGAAGGGTGCGTCAAGAGTGGCAAGCACTGCTTATTCTGCGCTTAAGTCTTCTTCTTTATGGGGTTCGCTTTTAATTGGTGCAACAGCGGTTGCCGCTGTACGCAAAATCCATAGTAACTGGAAGAAAGCAGTAGGCGAAGAAGCGATCAAAAAAAATAGTGATAGTCAGGAACAAGTTTTAGAAAAAGCTGTTAAAGATAGGGGATATTTAGAAAAACTTAGGCAAAACCCACAAGTGCCACCCCAAGGAGGGTATAGCAGTGGAAGTAACAATATTTATATAAATACCAACGGGGGCGGCTTAGATTTACCTTACGATTATGAAGTGAATCCAAGAGGAAATAGTGGTAATCAAAACAGAATTAATTAGGGTCAACAACAATAGGAAACACGCAATGTATTATATGTATTTTTAAGTTTTTAACATCTGGTATTTCTTTTTAACTTTGTTAATTTAAAACTAAAAGCAAGAGCCTAAACTACTGCCAACAAAACTAAAACTGTAAAAACTAAGTTCTGAAAAATTTTAAAACAAAAATCGCATTAAATTTATTTGACTATACAAAACAAATCTTTTTTACCTCCGAACTCACAGCGTAGCTACTAGCTTTCAAAATAGCTACGTAACAAAAATTTCTAAAATCAAAAAATAACCTAACAGACATTAAGGTCGGCTACGCCAAAACAGTCCACACATAAACAAAAAAATTTAATTTCACAAAAAATAAAAGTTTTTGCGAAATGTGTGAATAGTTTACATTTGACTTAATAATCATTTATTATTTAGTCCTTCCCCGTAACTTAAATTTTCTACAAATTGTTGTTTTAGCTGTTCAATTAGTACCTTCCCGTTGACTCTTTTTTTAACTGAAGCCTGCCGCACACGCACAAGTAATTGTTGCACGAGTCCAACAATAGACGCAGTTATAGGGAAATAACAAGAAACGGCCACAGACCCGCACGCAAGAGCAGGAAAAGTAAGTGCGCAAAAAATTCCAACAGGTCCCATTTGAACAAACGCTGAAAAAGAGAAAAGTAAAATAACACCTAAAATTAGTGGAGTGATATAACGTAGCAAAAACTTAGCAGATAAAAAATTAAAACAAACTATTTTCTTCAACAGGGCTAGCTTATCCCCTTCATAAGTATGAAACAAATAATACCAATTCTCATGAAAACCGCACTTTTTTGAAAGCCAATTTAAGAATACATCACAATTTTCATCAATGTAGGATAGCACTAATTCCTCGCCGTTAACTGCTGGTTGCATTTCACCTGCATTAAGATCTGCGCCCTGCTCTACCCTGTCAGCAGGAGCTACTTCTGCTTTAACATCTTGCTTTAAGAAATTAACTTTTTTCAATTTATCTTCGCCTTTATTCTCAGCACGGTCAACAGTCTCAACTTCTTTCTCTTTCTTCTGTACTCTTTGCTCAATAACCTGATTGTTCCTATCTTTAAAATTAGCCCCCGCTCCGTTTACACCTTGGCAAGTTATACTGCTTAAAATCCCCAAGAACAAAGTAAAACTGCTAAATTTCTTTAACATAAAATAAACCTCCAAAACAGTAATCAAAATTTGTAATTACAGTATAACATCAAAAGTGTTCAAAAAGCAATAGATTTTTTTACAAAAAACAAAAGTTCGTGAATTTAAATATTTTTTCGAAAAATTTATTAACTTTTTTAATGTAACTATTAAAGTTTTTAATTGTACTCTGAAACATTGCACTTATTCTTTGCCTCCAAAATCTAGTGCCAGCACATTTCACATGAATAATTTACCGTAAGCTGAAAAAAGTACGATCAGAGCTATGCCAAACCTGGGTTAGCTCGAGCCGGTGTAATAGATCAAAAAGCTAAAAAGATGCAACTCAAAAACAGGTATTTTCCACATTTTACACAAACGATTTGCTGCAAGTTGAAATGTGGAGGTGCGTTTGGCTTTATGATAAACCCAGGTAGTTTGATCAGATATAATGATCACAAATCAGTCCAAAAGCCAGTACTTCATTGCAAATCAGATTTTTTTAATGAAAGACAAATTTTATCACATAATTTTACATGAATAATTTACCGTAAGCTGAAAAAAGTACGATCAGCGCTGTGCCAAACCCGGGAAGCTCGAGCCAATGTAGTGCCCACAAAATTAAAAAGTTGCAGCTAAAAAATCAGTACTCTATAAATAAATTTTTTTAAATAACGAATAAATTTTGCTAAATAAACACATTCAAATCTAATGCCGCCCGCGCGTGCCTCAATTCCTCTGTTCTCGAAGCGCAATCTTGCTTATTCTGTCCAGCCCCAGCATAACTTAAATTTAGTCTTTGTTTTTACAAGAAAAAAATACTAGTGCGACTTCAATATTCTTTCAAAAACGTCATTAACTTTTTTAATGTAATCGTCAAAAAGTTCTAGGTTATTGTTCGGAACGTCATACTTCATTTTCACTAAATAATCAAAAATACCAGTTTCTTTTATTCTGCTTATTGGAATAGAAGCGTCTATTAGCTGTTTACTCTTTTTATTAAGGTGCAAAATTACTTTCATCATAAGTTCCTGCTTTTTTAAGGGCACGTAAGTATCCTCTTTGTGAAAAGCATTTTGCTGTAAAAAACCTACCCTGATTATTCTTGCTATCTCGATTATTAATTTTTGTTCATCTGGCAAAACGTCTGAACCTATTAGTTTTACTATTTCCATCAATTTATTTTCTTGCTGTAAAATGTTATTTATCTGCTTCCTATATTCAACAAAGTCTCTTCCAACTTCTTTAACGTACCAATCTTTTAAATCTAAAAGATACTCGCTGTAACTGTTCATCCAGTTAATTGCAGGGTAGTGTCTTTCGTAAGCTAAGGCTTTGTCTAGTGCCCAAAAGCAACGAATAAACCTTTTAGTATTTTGAGTTACAGGCTCTGAAAAGTCAGAACCTTGCGGCGATACAGCCCCAATAATAGTAACGGAACCATTACTGCCATTTAAATTTTTCACAAGACCGCTTCTTTCATAAAACGCCGCCAGCCTAGACGGCAAATAAGCCGGAAACCCTTCTTCTGCGGGCATTTCTTCAAGCCTACCAGAAATCTCTCTTAAAGCTTCAGCCCACCTGGAAGTAGAGTCAGCCATCATCGCAACGTGGTAACCCATGTCTCTATAGTACTCGGCTAAGGTTATTCCAGTGTAAATAGAAGCTTCCCTTGCAGCAACTGGCATATTAGAGGTGTTAGCTATTAAAACCGTTCTTTCTGTCATCGGTTTGCCAGACTTTGGGTCAATAAGTTCAGAGAATTCCTCTAAAACCTGACTCATTTCATTGCCGCGCTCGCCACACCCAACGTAAATTATAATATCTGCATCGCACCATTTCGCTATTTGGTGCTGAGTCATTGTTTTGCCGGTACCAAATCCTCCTGGGACAGCAGCAGTACCTCCTTTAGCAACAGGAAACAGGGTATCTATAACTCTTTGCCCTGTAATTAAAGGAATATTGTTACCTAGTCTTTTATTAACAGGTCGAGCCTTTCTAATTGGCCATTTTTGAGTTAAATCTAATTTTACTATTTCACCATTTGTTTTCTTTAAAGTTAAGACTTCTTCGTAGCAAGAATACTCTCCGTTTTCTGCAACTTCTAAAACTTCGCAATTAGGAAAATCAGGCGGGATCATGCACTTGTGAGTAATTATACTAGTTTCCTGTACAGTAGCGAATACGTCCCCTGAGTTTAATTTGTCGCCGGCTTTTACTGTAAAATTTACGTCCCATCTAGCGTCTTTATTTAAATGTTCTGTAGAAAGTCCTCTTCCAATAAACGGTCCTGTAAATCTTTCTATGTCTTTTAATGGTCTTTCAATACCATCAAAAATATTGCTCATTATTCCAGGACCCAAAGTAACACTAAGAGGTGCCCCCGTCCCTTCAACTATTTCGCCTGGTTTTAAAGATGTAGTCTCTTCATAAACCTGAATAGTTGTAAAGTTTTCGTTAATAGAAATAACTTCCCCTACAAGTTTTAGCTTTCCAACATAGACCATCTCCAGCATAGAAAAAGATTTAGTTCTTTTAACTTTAACAACAGGGCCATTTATACTATATATAACGTCGGACTTCAAACTCATTTTAGGACCTCTTTTTTTAGCCTTCAAAAATAAAAAATTCATTACAGAAAGTTACAATATATTTTACACAAAAATTTAAAATAAGCTAATCCAATAAAGGACATTGCTAGAAACAGGTATAAAATAAGCATAAATAAGATCAGTGACTAATTTCTCGTTTTTGCAAAATATAATTTCTATTTTTGTGTTGCTAATAACAAAGTAGTTTTAGGCGTTTGCTAGTGATTTTAGCGTATTAACCTTGCTTTTTAGACTGCTTTGCTGAAATTTTTTAATTGGAAGTTATGTCTTTCGCAACATCGCAATTTTATTGGTTTGCTTCCTTAATTTTAGTTTAATATCTGTTATAAAATTAATCTTGTTGTTTATAAGTTTAGTTACATATGAAAATATTAAAGAATTTACACTTTAAAAAATAATATATATTGATTTTTATAATCTTTCTTAGTAAAACTATGAGATATTAATTTATTTTTGTGTAAGAGTGGTTTGTGTTTTATGCTGTTTAAATCGCTTGGTAGTTTTTCTTTAATTTTTGGAGTTTTAAGTGGTACAGCTTGCCAAGGTGTAAATGGCATTGGTAATAAATCAGCTATTGAAAGTGGTTATGCCTGTTTTGAAAAAGATGAACAAGATAGTAAAGAAGATACAGAAAAGTCCGAAGCTGCATCTAGCAAAAATAAAGTTAAACTAGAAGAAAGAATAAAAAATAATAGTAGAGGTGTCTTAGGTGGTTTTTTACCGGCAAACGGAAAAATGATTCTAAAAGATCATGACAGTAGTGACGTAGAAGCTCTTAGCTTAGATGCGATAGACCTAGTCAAAGGATTAAGGGTAAGCAAAAATAAACGTAGAGTTACTTTTATCACTGATCCTCTTTTGATGATAGCTCGGATTATTCCAGTTTTAAGAAACTGGGGACCACTAAAAAGATACTATAACTTTTGGAACTATAAGGACAATGATTTTCTTGAAGTAATAAAGCGCATATTAGAAGTTATTTTTCTTGTAGATTTTTTGGTTATTTTTAGTTTTATCTTATTTTTTGGATTACGTTATGGGGTAGAAAGTAATAGAAATATAGAGTTACTTTCAGTAGCGAGCCTTTGTGCTGCTAGCCCTTTGATGAGCCGTGTTTTGGGCACGGTTCTATCTGAAACTTGGAGCGAATACGCGTTAAATTTTATTTTTGGAATCGGCACTACTCAATTTTTGACCTCCGCATTAAATGCAATAATGAGACGTAGTGAGGAGAGAAGACGTAGAGAAATAATACGACTAGCATTGATACATATTGCAGACCAATAAACAATTCTCATGCATGTCTGCTTTAGTATTTGCTAACTTCTAGAGTTATTTTGCTTAGATTTTTTTATATGGAAAGCTACACCTTTTCGCAGAAAGAGTGTTTATGGTTTGGCTAAAATTAATAATAGTTAAAATACAAAAAGCACAAGGCTGGAGGAAAACCGAATCAAAATATAAAAAATTCCCAATTCACTAGGTTTAAAGTGCAAATTTAAAGGCGTCTTTCCTCTAAAGCAAAATTCTTTCCCCGATTGATTTTTAAGCTGTCTTGAAACTAAGTTATTTTTAACCCGGAATTTTGCATAAACCAAACTTCTTGGAGTTTTAATTTTTCATCTAAAGTTTCGTTTACAACAATGCTTAATTTATAATTTTCCCCTATTATTCCACCGATCAATATATCATCTTTTGCCTTCACTGTTGCTGATCTTCCGTACACTTCTTTTATATAATTAGAATATTTAATATCCTCTTTCTTCACATAAAACACAGTCCCGGAGTAATTTAATATTTCTGCTATTTTCTTCACAGAATTTTTTAAAATTTCCAAATATTTTTCTTCATCTTCTGATACTTTCAAAAGAGCTTCTTTTGCCCTCTTAAAAACTTCATCTTTTATTTCTTTACGTTTTTTTATAAGCAGCCTTTTGTTATTAAGCTCTGATCTAGATATTTTACCATCTATAGCTTTATGCATTTTTACCATTTCTTCTTGTATTAAATAGTAAGCATCTCTCAAAGCCTCAGCCTCTGCAATGCCAAGCTCATTTTTTCTTATGTCCCTAAACTTGGCCTTTAAAGCTTTTTGCTGCTCTTTAGCGTATCTTTCTATAGCATTTAAAAATTTACTGTTTCTATCTTCACTCATTAAAGTATCTCCTGAACTCTTTTAAAAAGAAATATTCATACCAGTAGTCTTGTGAATATAACTTACAATAGATTTCCCTGATTCGTTTATGTCTGTATTGCCTGGTATTTCTACTATTAAAGGCTTTTTCAGACCTAGCTTAATATTTAAAATATAATCCTTATAGGTGTCAATTAATTTACTTGTCAGTAAAATTACAGCTATGTCATCTCTTTCTAATGTTTTCTCTAAAGACTCTTTGAGGTCCTCTTTATTTTTTACCAAAGTGCCCCCAACGCCCGCAAGACGCATACCAATCAAAGCATCTAAATTATCACTAAGCAAGTAAAACTGCAAAAACTTACTCCCAAAAAACTAAGAATATAAAACCCAAGTCCAGGCATTCCTAAAGTAATAATAAACAGTTTTCCAAAACTATCAAGAGAATATCTTTAAAAATGCTGCCCAATTTCGGTAAAACTTTTAAAAACAAAACCGTCCAAATTCAACTTTACGCAGCTTATTACAGGTAACCTTTCCAGAAATCATGTGTATAAAAGATACCTAAATATTGAAAGACGCTCACAACTGATGACTCAAATTTCTGCACTACCATTTTTTTAGCAAGCTAAAACTATTATTTTTCAGCTGAGAACAAAAGCTTTGAACAGCAAAACTAAAGAAAACTATTCTTAATAAACTAAAGTTTAAAGTTTAGCGATTCTAAGTACTACTTAGAGAATTTTGAATGAAAATAGCTATTAAAAGCCCAAAAACTGTAACACCTTCAGCAAGAGCCACAAAAACCAAAGAAGTACCAAAAGATTTCTTATCTTCACTAACAGCCCCAATGGCAGCAGGTGCAGCAGCAGCTACAGCAATTCCCGCACCAAGGCAGGCAAAAGCAATACAAATAGCCATAGCAATGTAGCCAAGGCCTTTATTGATGTCCCCAGTTGAATTTTCTTTCGAAGATTCTGAAGAACTAGCAACTGTTTTTGCTTTAGTTGCCAAAGAAGCATCTGATTTTTCAGAATCAGATTCTACTACTCTCTCATTTTTTACAGTCTCGACCTTAGATTTATCTTGTTGTGAACTTGCCATTGCTAAAGCAGAGCAGGTGAACAAAGAAACTAAAAAAGAAGCAACCTGGACTAAAAGCACCTTTCTAACTTTCATTCCATTCTTATAAGCTTTATTCGAAAGAAACGTAGAAAGTAAAATAAGTAAAATAAAAAGACCCGCAATAAAACACGCACTAGCCATAAAAAACCCCTTTACCGTAAAGATACCAAAAACTACATTAACTTAACACCAATTAAAAGTTTTTACAACACCTATATTTTCATTAAAGCTAATTTAACACTAAATAGATACAGCGTATGGAATAACTAATGTCTTAAAATTTAGAGGATGTAATACTAATAAAATGAAATTTTAAATCAAATTCACCTTAAAAAATAAGTTTTGATTCTCAAAATTTCCCAGCTTTTGCGTTGACATTTTTAAGATAGAGCAAAAAAACATAAAGGTTTTATTAAAAAAGGCGGAGCGGAGAACTATTAATTTTTAAAGGCGCGCTAAAAGTGAATAGAAGTACCAGAAAAATTAAATTCAGATTTAAAGATCTAAAAGACTATAGTTTAGAGGCAAGCACATCTTTAAAGCTTATTTTCATTCAGAAAAAAAATTTTAAAAAAATCTACCTAGTATTAGCGCAATACTAAAATCAGGTAGAAAAAGTGGACAAACTAAACGCAGATCTTAAACTTTTGAAAACTATACTTTAAAAGCAAGCATGTCTTTACAATTTACTTTTATTCAAGAATACTAAAATCTACCCCATATTAGCACAGTACTAAAATCAGGTAGAAAAAGTGGACAAATTGACGCGGACCTAAAAATTTAAAAACTACAGTTTAGGGGCGAGCATGTCTTTACAATTTACTTTTATTCAAGAATACTAAAATCTACCCCATATTAGCACAGTACTAAAAGTGGATATAAGTATCGGGCGTTTTAAATACAGGTCTAAAAATTTAAAAAAACTAGAGTTTATAGATAAACAACCGCTATAAAAATTTACTTTTATTTAGAAAACAAATCTCCTTATTTAAATCAAACTGACAGCCCCAGCACTGCTACTTTTTTTTACAGGTAATCACTCATCACCTAAAAGTCAATCTACTTAGCTTAGACATTAGTACTTACAATTTACAAAGAACAACCCGCCTGGAAGACCGACTACATAATCTTTCATTTAAATAGCACAAAAAACTTACTCTCACCCACAAAAAGAAAAACTAACTATTTACTTTTAATGCCCGAACTGGAACAAATTCTTTTCCTCCACCAGAAAAGCACCTGCTAAAAAGTTCATAAAATTCTAAACGTAAAACTTGTATTCCGACCAAAAGTCCTTCAAAACCTACAACAAAAATATTTCCTAACACTAAAACTATAAAGGAGGCAGCAGGGAACATATTAGCTATTATAAATACCGCCATCATTAAGCCAGAGTGAACTAAAACATAAGCTCCTACTCTTAAAAAAGACACCGTATTGCTTATATATTCCAAGATTATAGTAAACATCTCAAAAACGTTTTGGAGTATATAATCGCCAGCAGATTGCCCCTCGAAAAGTTTTTTACCTGAAATAAGGTTTGCTATAGGAGTTTTAAGAAAAATTAAAATTAAAGGAAGAATTATTAAAAAAGAAACGTAAAAGACGTTAAATACTTTTATATTTAAAATAAGCTGAAAAACCGCACCAGAAACAATAGAAGTATAAAAAATTAAGCCACAAATTCCATTTGGTCCAAATATTCCATTCTCAATATTTCCTGAAGTAATAGAAGTTACAGCATTGATTATCATAGCTACAACTAAAAGAGTTACTCCCAAAAATATTGCACAGGCCAAAACTTTTGGAATAGAACTAGAAGACATAACTTCTATAGGTTTTTCTTTAAGGCCAAAAACAGTTCTATAAAAAGGATTTAGAGCCTTTTCAAAGCCAAACAAAGACCCATAAAATGTTCCAAAGATACTAGCAGATATTCCACATCGCGTCATTATAGGAGCTAAAGAAAAATTTTTAAATTTCTTTAAAATTAAACCTGCAATAAATAGGACTATTCCGTGCCCTAAATCGCCAAACATTATTCCATAAAGTATAGTGTAGGTTATTGCCACAAATAAAGTAGGGTCAAACTCGTTGTATTTAGGCAAACCATACATTTTTACAAAGTTTTCAAAAGGTCGAGAAAACCAGTTATTCTTTAACTTTACAGGTGGTAAATACTCCTCACCCTTGTTTGTGTCTGCTTCTGTGTATTTGTATTCTATTCCATCTACAGAATCTAAAAGGTTACTAAATTCAACTTCTTTTTCCTCAGGAATCCAGCCCATTAAAAGAAAGCTGTCTTTGTGAACATAAGAGTACTTTTTTACAGAAAAGTAAGTTTCTAATTCTTTTAATTTAGTGTAAAACCTAAGGATTTGTTCCTTGCTTGTTTGCCAAACTTTTTCCATTTGCTCTTCGGTATTTTTTAGGTTGGCTTGCTCTTTCTCTATCTTAACTTTAATATATTTTTCGCTTTGTTCTGGTGTTTCTTTATAATCTTCTTTAAAAATTTTTACATGCTCAAAATAAAGACCTGAAAAAAAAGAATCTATTTCTTTCAAATTTTCTGTAGGTGCAAAATAGACTCCCCAGTAATAGTTACCTTCCTCTTTACAAGGAAAAAACATTATATAGGAATCATTTTTTAGATTTTTTAATTTGTTGTAAGCGTCTTTAGAAAGTCGCCCAAATCTTACGGTAACGTACTCACACTTAAATATTTCTTCTAAATTTAAATTTTTACCACAAAATTTATTTATTAAATTTAACGACTTTTCCAAATTTTCTATATTTTTTATAGCCGATTTCTTTTTTGACTCTAAGTCTTTGATTTTTATGTCTAATTTTTCTATGAAGTCCCCGACTTCTTTTTTTCCAGCATTAAAACGATCAATATTAACAAAGCTAAGACTTCTGCCGAAAATAGAAGCAATCTCCTCTAACTTTTTTATAAGCTCAGAATAAGGATTGTTTTCGTTGTATGCTTTTAGTCCCTCAGAATTTAAATTAAAGTCCTGTATATTACCAGGAACAAAAAAACCGCAATTCCCACAAATTTTAGAAACACCATCCAGGGAAGGAATGGTACCTATTATACTGACTACTTTAATATTACAAACAGCCAAAGAAGTACCTCCTTTTAAAAAAATAAAACCACCAAGAAACGCTAAGACTTCGCTGTATAAGACTAAGTTCTAAAATTTTTAATAAATCATAAGATTTAACCATGCACTTATTTTAAAAATATTTTAAAACAAACCAAAAACAGCCCCTGCCTCTATATTAAAACACTAATATTTTAATACCGATTCTTTAAAAATCAAAATCTAAAATATTTTCAAATAACTAGAAGTTCTGATATTTTATTCTCGGGTAGCCCATACCTTATGCCTTCCAATATTTTTATTATATTTTGAGTTTCTATTTTCAAAAGATTTATAAAAGACAATACAGCAACAGTAGGATCTAGAGAAAAACGTATTCCTTTTCTACATTTTAAAAGTAAAAATTTTTCTGGCAATTGTTCAAGGTAAAAATATTTGATATTTTTTATTTGCGAATACAAATAAGAGCCTTTTAAAAACTCAAAATACTCTGACTCCAAATGTAAATTCTCAAGATTTTTTAAAATTTTTTGCTCTAAACTTTTAAAACTTGGTAAAATCGAGGCATTGGGGGCATCTATTCTTTTGGAGCGCAATTTATATACAAAGTCCTTAAGTTCTAAATAACAGCAAAAAGAAGAAAATAGCTCCTGTTTAGAACTCTTATTTTTTATGTTACTTATCCCCAAAAGCAGCTTTTCGTGCAAATCTTCATACATCGTTTTTTGCAAAAAACTTTGAATAAAAAAAACATCTTTTTTTAAATCTAAATCTTTGAAAAGCCGTTTATATCCAGCACTTTTCAGGAAGTCAAAAAATTCCTCTATTCCTTTTACGTGTACTAATCCTTCAAGTTTAGAATTTTTAAAAACTTTTTCCCGCTTAGAACTATCGTAAAAAAAGTCTTCACCACATCTTAATTTCAAAATCTTTTCAAAACATTCTAGAATAAGTCTAACATCTATATACGAAGAAATGTAATCTTTTAAAAAACCGCCAAGGAGTCTATCGTACTTAGAAATTAGCTCCAAAACATCAAAAAAACTATAGTTAAGAAGCCTTTCTATGCTTAAAAGATCTACGTCCTCACCATTTTCTGCTACTCTCTCAAGAGCTCTGCTATAAGACTTGTTTTCTTTAAGAAATTTTAAGACATCTTTTAAAGACTTATAAGTAACAATTTTTTTATAGTCCTCACTTTTAAACCTTAAAGAATACATAGCACGAACCTTAGTTAAAAAAATATTCAAAGAAAACTTAAGGTTCACACTATCACCTCTTCACAAACTAGCTAGATAAAACTCTACCTACTATTTCGTTTACCCAAAAATCTATGTTATTTTTGCTAATATTTTCTAGTTCACTTAGCTTCTTCTTTGTATCTTCCTCACCTCGCGCAATAACCTCTGCAGATGACTTCTCTTCTAAACCCGAGTTTTCACGGACTCTTTCGTAAGCCCTTTTTAAATAATCTTCTCTTATTTCTTTCTTTCTTTTCTTTATTTCCTCTTCCAAAGTAACATTCTCTTTGTTTATTTCACTCTTAGCTTCCCTTGCCACTTTATCTATATTTAAAATTCTTTCAATCATATTTTCCACATATGTTCGACCTCCTTCTTTCGCAAGATATTATAGTTATATTAGAAGAAAATTCAAGACTGGGTTTTAAAAAATAATGTTAAGACCAGGCGCATTGTATAAAAATATTTCCTAAATGTATAAAAACTAGAGGCAACACAGCCTCTGAACAAAAAATACGAATTTACATAAAGTCTATAATTTATAACCTGTTTAATAACCTAATACTTTAAAAATGTTCACTGACCTGCTTAGTATTCTTACACGCCTACCTGCTTTTAACATCATATCTAAAGAAATATAACATTACAAAAGTACCATAAAAAAAAGTAAACGTTGCAAAAATATCTTGCAACACAAAGTACAGTTTCTTTAAAAATTCTAGTCTAGCTAACGTGCCAAGCTCATTCAGGACCACCCAAAGCCCTATCTCTTACCGAATAAAGTTACACCCAATCCTCTTCTTTTATCGGAACCCGCACAAAGTCTTGTCCTTCTACTTTTTCCTTTAACAAAAAACTTACATCCTTTTCTTTGCTAAAATTCTTCATTATGTAATAAAACTCACAATTCTTTTTATCTCTTTCATAAAACAACGAAATATCTCCACCATTTTTTGAAATTTTTATATAATGAATTTTATATTCTTTTCCGGACTCACCCTTGAAATAAAGAAGGTCTGATTCTTTAAGGGGGTAGTATAAAATCAGATCTCCATTTTCATTAACTTCCGTCCTCAATTGTGAGGTTTTACAAGCGCTACAAAATTGATTATAAAAGTTGTTATAAAAATTAAGTAAGGAAATTGCCTTTTCAAAAATCTTTTCTAAATTACCTATACACTCTGTACTGCTCAAAGAAAATTCTTCTTCAGTTTTTCCAAAAATCTCTTTTAAAAAATCATCTCCTTTAATATAGATCTTATCTTTTGACATACTTATATTTAAATAGCCAATAGTCTGGTTGTTGGAGTTAGGGAGTTTTATATAAAAGCAACACCTGGTATCCTCACGATGAGCTGCTGGAACTATCCAAAACGCCCCTTTAGACTCGCGTTCTAGCTTTTCAAAAATTCCCAACGCTTTTTCTCTATTCTTTTGCGTGAGCTTGTCTTCTTCGCTCTTTATCTCCTCTATATTACTCTCATTACCTGAGGTTTTTAGATCATCGCTTTTTTGCGAATCCGAGTCCGACTTGATGATGGAAGAAGAATTGCTGCTGGAAAAGAAATTTACCCAATATACATACAAATCTTTTATCCAGTCAAGTAAGCCTGCCCTAGCTGTTTGCCCACTAGCTTGTGAAACAGCTGTAGCAACGGTAAAGGCACCAACTTTTTTCATAAAATTAAAAGGCATATTTACCCTCCAAAAAAATAAAATAACAAATAATAAATTTATAATAACAATAAAAAATACAAAAAACAAGTAATATTTATAATTTTATAAAAAATCATTCTAAAGCTAACAATAACTTTTTTTAGTATGATCAAGAAAAAGATAACAAAAAATAAAGCGCACACGTTTAAAAGACATTTGTGCAGTCGTTTTAGTTTAAAAGATTATGTAGCTTAAAAATAAATATTATTTAAAATTCAGATTTTGGCAATCAAATAAAACCTCACTACTTCATAAAAAACTAATGCAAAGAGTTATACTTAAATTTGCAAGAATTTACTTTAATTGAAGCGTAAAAATGACAGTTTTTTCTTTATAAATTAAATAAATGTTTTTAACTTGCACTTTTAACGTTCTTTCTTAACAAATTCTTGACTTTTAAAAAATGTTGTGGTAAAATCTATTTACCTTATTTGTGTACGTTTTGTTTTTGTGAAAAGTAAAATTTAAGCATGCTTTATTTTCGGCTTGGCTTTGTCGCGAGGCTAGTTTGTTTTTTGGTATGCTGGTTAGGAGGTTTGTTGTTTTGGATTCAGAAAATAAAGAGTTTAATAGCGAACAAGAAGATGATTTTTCTAAAGCTGATGCTTTGAACGAAAAAGTTCAAATTCCAGATGTTCCTACTTTAGATGGTTTTAAAAAAGAAGAAAAAACGGAAGAGCAAATTTCGAATGATGGTGTTAAAGAGGAAGAAAAAACGAGACCACTTAAGTTTAGCTATGTACACAAGGACTTCTTGCCAAGTAAAAGAAGTATGCAAAGAAGTAGACCCTACGTTGGGCAAAAGAATGTACCTATGTATGTATCTTTTTTGGGTGGAGTTAATGAAATTGGAAAAAATATAACGGCGTTTCAGTGTTGTGACGATATTGTAGTTCTAGACTGCGGTATGTCTTTTCCAGACGCAGATATGCTGGGAATTGACCTGGTTTTACCGGATTTTACTTATTTAGAAAAAAATGCCGAAAAAGTTAAAGCTTTAGTTCTTACGCATGGTCACGAAGACCACATTGGGGCTGTACCGTATTTATTAAAAAAAATGAATATCCCAATATATGCAACACCTTTAACAATAGGCCTTATTAAAGAAAAGTTAAAAGAGTATAAGCTTGAAAAAAAAGCAAAACTTAGAATGGTTAGAGCAGGAATGAGCTTTAAAATAGGGTGCATGAGTATAGAACTTATTAATGTGAACCATTCTATCCCGGACGCTGTAGGTGTAGCAATAAGGTCACCTGCTGGGACTATAGTACATACAGGAGACTTTAAAATTGATTTTACGCCAACGGCTGGAAAAACTACAGATCTTGGAAAATTTGCAGAACTTGGCAAAGAAGGTGTTCTTGCTTTGTTTGCGGAATCCACCAATGCAGACAGGCCTGGCTACACAGCAAGTGAAAAAACTTTAGATAGTTCATTTGATTCCCTCTTTAGAAAAGCTGCCAACAAAAGAATAATAATAGCTTCTTTCGCTTCTAATATTGGAAGGATTCAGCAAATAATTTCCTGCGCTGTAAAATATGAAAGAAAAGTTGCTTTTTCTGGCAGGAGTATGATCAATTACGTGACGATTGCTTCAGAACTAGGTTACATGAAGGTACCCGAAGGCGTAGTTATTGATATTGACTTAATTAGCAAATACCCTAAAGACAAAATAGTCCTCATGACTACAGGGAGTCAGGGCGAGCCTATGTCTGCTCTTTCTAGAATGGCGGCAGCAGAGCATAAAAAAATTGTTGTAGGGGAAGAGGACTTTGTAATAATATCTGCACACCCTATTCCCGGAAATGAAAAAATGATAGGAGCTGTAGTCAATGATTTAATAAAAAGAGGCTGTACAGTTATATATGAATCAATGTATGACATCCACGTTTCGGGTCACGCCTGCCAAGAAGAGCTTAAAGTTATTCAAAGTCTTGTTAAACCTACTTTTTTTGTTCCTGTACATGGGGAACAAAAGCATTTAAGACGTCACGCTGATTTAGCAATAGAAATGGGAATGCCTGCAAAAAATGTTTATATTAGTAACATAGGGGACAAAATAGAGATCACGAAAAGTCATATAAAAAAATGCGAAACAGTTCCTGCAGGCAGAGTATTAGTAGACGGGCTGGGTGTTGGCGATGTTGGAAATGTTGTTCTTAAAGATCGGCAACATTTGGCAGAAGATGGTCTTATTGTAGTTGTTTGTGCAGTTGATTTTAAGAACGGGTATGTTGTTTCAGGGCCAGACATTGTTTCTAGGGGTTTTGTTTATGTTAGAGAATCCGAAAATTTAATGTCCGGTGCTAGAGCAAAGGTGAATTATGTCTTGCGTGACTGCCAAAAAGAAGGTATGTATGAATGGGGCGTCTTAAAAGTTAAAATAAGAGATATACTAGCTAAATACTTTTATGAAAAGACTAAGAGAAGCCCAATGATATTGCCGATTGTTATGAAAGTTTAATTGAGCGGTAGAGCAAAGTCAAAAAATCGGGTACATTATTCTATGTAGATCGGAAAAAATTTCAAAGTATCAGTTAAAAAAATACAAAACCGGTAGCTCTTTTAAGTTTTATAATTTTATTTAGTGATTGTATTAAATTTCTTGATCTAAATATTATTTTAATACGGTGTACCGTATTTTAGAGATGACGAAAAATATGTAGGAAGATTTTTTCTGTAAAGGTTTTTAAACAAGTACCTGCTAAGTTTTATTTGCATAAAGTTGTAAAAAAGAATGAATAAGTTCTTCAATTTTATGTTTGAAAATATAGACATAATCCTATGTCAACGCTTTATAGAATGAGGTTCATATGTGCAAAAGACATATGTTATAAGCATCCTATAAATATACTAATAGTAGAGGAAATGGTGGTTTTTTACTAAAATAGTGAGTTTCAAGTTTTCTAAAAAGAGGTTGAAATTTTTGTGCTTGCGGTTTAGACTGCACTTCTGAAAGTAGGTTTACTGTTTTTGTTATGTTTATATAAAAACAATTAAACTTATAAGATATTTGAAATAGAAAACTTTAAAATTTATAACTGGCAAGAAATTTTTTGAAACTATTTTTGAATTTGCTGTTTTTTGTATAGATTACTTTGCTCAAGATATGAGACACTAACAGCTGAAATAATAAGTGATATGGATTATTCTGTTGGAAACTTTAAAATTAAACTATCAATTTAGCAAAGTTGTTTACAAAAAAATTTTTAATAAAATTTAACAGTTTTAGTCTTATTATTTTTGTTTTTGGTAAAGACACTAAAGATTTAAAACGTCTAAAAATTAACGTAGCTAGTTTTACATTGTCAACTTAAAAAATCATGTTTACAAATAGAGGTTTTAATGGTTTGAGCACTTACAAAATTTTTAAAAATGAGATGAAGGAATACTTAAAAACAGGAATAGACCTAAAGTTAGACCGATTAAAAGTAGTTTTAAATTTTTTAAAAAACCCACAGGAAAAATTGAAATGCATACATGTTGCTGGAACAAATGGTAAGGGGTCTGTTTGCACTATTTTATCTTATATATTAAAAAATTCTGGGTATAAAGTAGGATTATTTATTTCCCCACACGTAATAGACTTTAAAGAAAGAATACAAATAAACAACGAATTTATAAAAGAAAAAGATTTTTTTAGTATATTAAGCAGAATTAAACTTTTATTAATAAAACTAAAAAATGAAGAAAATATTCTTTTGACAGAGTTTGAAGTAATTACTACTATTGCTTTTTTGTACTTTTTTGAAAAAAAATGCGATCTAGTAATTTTAGAA
>Ga0256405_10001805_pt1 | contig 54910 bp, 56 predicted proteins | sample RumenRJG_02DNA_FD_189096 | JGI IMG/M metagenome (GOLD analysis project Ga0256405, IMG submission 189096) | Bovine rumen microbial communities from Lethbridge, Alberta, Canada - RJG_02 | ecosystem: Host-associated > Mammals > Digestive system > Stomach > Rumen | place: Canada: Alberta... | reverse complement strand
CTCTTTCTTCGCCACAACTTTCTTAGTGCTGTTTTCATTGTCCACTTTTATGGGCTGCTGTTAAAATCTCTGTCCATTTTTGGGGATAGTGTTATTTTCGTGTGTCCATTTTATAGGGAGTATTTTACGCCTTCTTCGAGTGTTCGAGTGTCGAGTGTTCGAGTGTTTTTGATTTTGAGCCTCCCATCCGATTCGAGTTCCCAGTTCCGAGTTCCTGAGTTCCCTCCGTTCACGCGTTTCCCTCCTCCGCTGAACAACCTGTACAACTGAACACCGTCCCTATATACATATGCGTATATCCCAACTGTTGTATATATAGCGTGCGTCTTTCTTATAAAACATTACAATAAAATAATATCATTTTCAACACAGTGCTTGTATTTGTACCGTTTTGTCACCTTACATGAATTGCTTCTTTATATTTCTTCCCTGTATAATACTCATATCATCCTTCAGGAGGCATTTTCATGGTTCCTAATAACTCTGATTCTACTTCCCCTTCCCACGAAGACCAGCTTCGGAATCTCTACCTTTCCCAGAAGCAAACCCTGGATCTGTTCCTGAAGAACGGGGCGATAACCCAGGCCCAGTATGATAAATCCCTGGGAGACCTGACCAGAAAGATGGGAATGGAGAAGGAAAGATGATCCGGAAAGCAGTCATGGCTGACCTGGAGAAGGTCGTATGCCTGTATGAGGAACTGCATGACGCGCAGGAGGCCGGGAAGATCTGCACCAACTGGATCCGGGGAATCTATCCGTCCCGGGAAACGGCGCTGGCTGCCCTGAAGCAGGATGACCTGTTCGTTCTGGAAGAAGACGGCCGGATTATCGGCAGCGGGATCATCAATCAGGTACAGCTGGGGATCTATGACAGTGCTGCCTGGGAACATGAGGTGCCCGCGGATCAGGTGTGCGTGCTGCACACCATGATGATCTCCCCAAGGGAATTCGGAAAAGGCCATGCCCGGGAATTCCTTGCCTTTTATGAAGACTATGCCCGGTCACAGGGCTGCTGTGAACTGCGGATGGATACCAGCGAGATCAACACCCCTGCCCGGGCCATGTACAAGAAACACGGGTTTACCGAAATCGGCATCGCGAAGTCTGAACTAAGCGGTATTCCGGATGTAAGCCTGGTCATGCTGGAAAAGTATATCGGGAAACTGTAAAAGACTGTAAAGAACTGTAGAGAACTGTAAAAGATGTCGAAAACTGTAAAGAACTGTAAAAGACTGTAAAAGCAGCAGGGTTCCGGTATTGCCAGGGCCCTGCTGCTTTGTTCTGCTATATGGTTCTGTTTTCTTCTTTCTGTCTGCTTTCTTCGTTTTGTTTTGCGTTCCTGTCTGCCTTACTCTTCCGGTTTCTGTTCTTTCCTTTTCTTCAGCTTCGCTGTCGTCATGGTATAGCTCATGGCCAGGAGGGCGGAGATATCCTCATTGGGGGCGGAGCCGTCCAGAAGGAGGGTGATCCACTTATCCTTGTTCATGTGGTAGGCCGGAAGGAATCCGGGTTTACCCCGGAGGGAGCCGATGACCATCGGGTCGCATTTGACGTTCAGAATATCCACGGTGCCTTTCTTCCGGAGGCCGAGGATCCGGTACGGGATGGTCATCACAATGCCGAACCACTTGCGGTTGTCAATGTGGCGGAAGACGCAGGATGTATCGTCCCTTGGGAAGGGATAGTCCGGTTCCACGCTGTATTCATCGAAAATGTAGTCTGTCAGTTCCTGCCTGGTCATTAATCCTTCATCCCCTGTATTCCCATCCGTGTTCCCCGTGGTAGATCATGAGGCGGGTCATGCCGCCGTCGATGCAGATATTCTCTCCGGTAATAAAGCCTGCCTTTTCGGAGGAAAGGAAGAGGATCATTTCCGCGATATCCTCCGGTTTGCCTACCCGGCCCACCGGCTGCTGCAGCGCGTCGGGACCGGCAATGTCGCTGCCGGTGGTATCAATCCATCCGGGGGAAATGCTGTTCACCCTCGCCTTCCCCGCCAGGCTGACCGCCAGGGCGTGGGTCAGTGCTGCAATGCCGCCCTTGGCGGCGGTATAGCTTTCGGTCTGGGGCTGGCTCATCCGGTCCCGGGAAGAGGCGATGTTGATGACCGACGCGCTTCCGGAAAAGGAAGGCATAAGAAGCTTGGTCAGGTAAAAGGGTGCTGTGACGCCCACCGCCAGGGCGTAGGAGAATTCCTCCCAGGTGCATTCATCGATGCCCTTCATCACCGGAAGGGCGTTATTCACCAGCACGTCCACCTGTTCGCTTTGGGCCTTGACATACGCGGCAAACTTCTCCAGGGTGTCCTTATCAGACACATCACCCACAAACCAGTCTCCCGGCTGCTTGTCAATGATATACACCCGGGCGCCTTCCCGGAGGAACGCGTCCGCCGTCGCCCGGCCGATGCCGTGGGCGCCGCCGGTGATCACTGCGGTTTTGCCGTCAAATGTTCCCATATGCTTCCTCCCTGGCTTTCCTTTACTGTGCTGTTTTTCCCTTCACGGGGATTATATCATATTCCGCATTGGTACGGGGACAATTTGGGGAATATGAAAAATCTTTACTTTTCTTCCCTGTTTCCGTCTGAAAAGTAAAGATTTTTGAAAAGGTTATGGGTTTTCTGTTTTGTCTGTCCGGGGCTACGTTTTCTTTGGCTTGATCTCCATCACGACAAGAAAACAATCAGGGCAAGGAGAATCAGATTCCCGATGGTTGAAAGCGAGGCCAGGAAAGACACGGTAGTCGGATCTGTCATAGGCGCAGTTTCCCCCTTTCGTTTCTGATTTATATAACGAATGATCTTTCCTTTTTGTTCCGCCAAGAAAGCAGGCCAGCCTGGCGACCGGCCTGCGGTGTTCAGTTTTCAGGCTCCGGGATCGGCTGCGCCTCCTCCGGTGCGGGAACGGGTTCTTCCTTTTCTTTCCGGAAAGCCCGGTACATTGCCAGGGCGGCGCCCGCGCCCAGGAGCAGCGGCGGAACAAACATGACCAGGTTCAGCAGCAGGTCCGGATTCCTTCCGAAGCCAAATTGCTGCCCAAAATGCATCTTTGCAGTCGGGCTCGTGTTATACATCTCCACCAGATAATAGATTGTCCCTGACGTCATGTCCAGATTACTGATATGATACGTGGGAAGCACAATATTTCCCCAGGTGCAGGCTCCCGCCAGCAGGCCAAGGGACAGCCGCAGGAAACCGGGCCTGGCCGCGGAACGGAAACGGAGCACAAAGGCCAGCGCCACCGTCAGCAGGATCACCCGCCAGTCAAAGGCGGCCAGCAGGGCCAGCCGCAGCCCGTCCTCCCGCATTCCCAGCAGCCTGCTGAGCAGCATATACTGCGATGATATAAAGCACATCGCGGCGGACAGGACCAGGGCCGCCGCCCCGAACAGCCGGTCGGACACAGATGTCAGCAGTCGTACAAAGCTCCAGGCGATCAGTCCGCCGGCAGCTGCGCCGCCCAGCGCCACCAGCAGGCTGCAGGCCAGCGTTACGGGCACTGAAACAGGTCCTTTTTTCACCAGCTGATACAGCAGCACTGAGACAGCCACACACACCGCAGCAACGGGAATCATGCAGTATTCCGCGCGGGTCGTTTTTTCCTCTACGCCCGCCTGCCGGGTCTTTTTGCCCAGCCGGTGCGCCGCCACCCCGCCGACGATCCCCTGCAGCAGCAACTTGATCACAGCAAGGGCGAACAGGCTGGACAGCAAATATCTTGAGGTCATGAAAGCGATCCGGTCATCCGAAAGCAGCGGCACCTTTACCCGGGTATGGATTCCGGCGTCCATGGTCATCACAGTCAGGCACTGCATCAGCCACACCAGCACCGCCGCCAGCAGGCCGTGGAAGGGATTCTTACCCTGCCAGCGGAAAAGCCCGGCAATAAAGCAGAAGATCCCGACGGTCTGCAGGCCGGTGCCCGCCAGGTACACCAGGCCGTTTCCGGTCAAATCCAATGGCGTAATCGCGCACCACAGCGGGAAGCCCAGGGCTACCGACGGAAGCACCGCGGGAACCAGCCACAGGCAGGCTGCGGCCAGGATCTTCCCGGGATTTTTCATTTTCCGGTATCCCGCGCACATCAAAGCGGACAGACCGGCGCAGATCACCAGGTTTGTCAGCCGCATGAGGATCGTATTTCCCAGGGCGGGCATCATCCAGTTGTCGTACAGGACTTCGAGATAATGCTCCATCCCGACAAACCGGCTGCCCAGGCCGTCCCTGACGTTGTAGTCCAGCAGGGAAGCGTACAGGGACCACCCGATGATATACAGGATAAACACCAGCGCGATCACAGCCGGGATTGCGATCACCGGCAGGTGGTTTTTCCGTGCAGACGGGGGCTTTCGCGGATCCCCGCTGACCCGGTCTGCTTCCCTGACCATTTCCCGATCCTGGTTATACCGCGTCTCATCCATTGTCTTTTCATCCCTCCGCCGGTTCTTTGGTTCCCGTTCTTAAAGATCATCTTATCACAGGATCGGGCGCCGCGGTGTAACATCTGTGTAAATTGTCAGCGGTTAGTCTCCTCCTTTCCTGATGATCAGATCGCAGCGATATAACTTGTTTGTACAGGCTGTACAAACAAGTTTGTGCTTCAAACAGCAATATAACCGTCTCCTGACTTGCCTTGCTCCGCCCGTCCCGGTATAATGCGGTTATTCCGGAAGCATACGGAGGTGCGCCATGCGGATCCGCGCGGTTGTTTTTGATATCGGCCAGACCCTGTGTTACTATCCCCTGCCGCTGAACTGGTCCAGGCTGTACCGCCCTGCCTTTGAAGAAATTGAAAAGAGACACGGTCTCCGCCTGACGGAAGATGCGTATGAGCATATCGGCCGGGTGCTGACAAAATACAACACCCGGATCACACCCCGGGACCGGGAGGTCTCATCAAGCGTGATCTTCTCCGAAATCCTTGCGGGCACCGGTATTCCCGAAGAACTGAAGGAGACCGTGAAGGAGGAATTCTACGGCTACTTCCGCCGGGACGCCCATGTATACCCGGAAGCGGAGAAAGCCCTGAAGCGCCTGAAGGAAAAGCACATCGTCACCGCGACCCTGTCCGACGTAGCTTACGGCATGGACAACGAATATGCTCTGGAGGATATCCGGCCGCTGCTGCCCTATATCGACTACCCCTGCACCTCCAACGACACCGCCTGGCGGAAAAGCAGCAGCCGGAGCCTGCTCGTCCTGGCGGAAAAGATGGGAATCCCGGCGGAAGAGACCGCCTTTGTGGGGGATGAAATCAAGGACATGCAGTGCGCGAAGGGAGCCGGGGCGAAAGCGGTGCTCATCAACCGCACCGGGGAAAGAAAGGACTACGGGCAGGACGGTGAGATCACCGACCTGCGGGAAATCAGCCGCATGATCTGACAGAAAAAACGTGCCGGAAGAAGAACCTTCCGGCACGTTTTCATTGACACAGGGACGGGGTCATTGTCCGCTTTTTCCGTCAGCCCTTGTTCACCAGTTTCTGCAGGGCGGGGCAGGTCTGCAGCAGCTCCGAGTATTTTCCCTGTCCGGCAATCTGTCCGTCCTTGAGGACGATGATCCGGTCAAAGTTGTCCATCAGCTCGGGATAAACGTCATGGGTCACGGCGATCCGGGTTTTACCCTCCATCTGCTGCACGGTGCGGATCAGCCGGCTGCCGGTGCGGATATCCAGGGCGGAAGTGGCCTCGTCCAGCAGCAGCACTTTGGCGCCCAGGAGAATGCTCCGGGCAATGCCCACCCGCTGCTTTTCCCCGCCGGAAAGGTTGGCCCCGTTCTCGCCGCAGGCGTAGTCCAGGCCCTTCTCCTTCACCAGGTCCTCCAGGCCCGCCTTCTTCACCGCGTCCTCCAGCACCGCCCTGTCCACGGGCCGGAAGAGGGTGATGTTCTCCTCAATGGTCGCGTCGAACAGGAAGGTTTCCTGGTGGATGACCGAAATCAGTTCAAACAGCCGCTCCCCGGAAATATCCCGGATATCCTGCCCGTCGTACCGGACGGAACCGGTATAGTCCCGCTTGGCGCCGGACAACAGGTTCAGCAGCGTGGTCTTGCCGCTGCCGCTTTCCCCCAGGATGGCATAGCAGCCGCCCGCCGGCAGGGACAGGGAGAGGCTGCGCAGAACCTCCTGCCCTTCGCCGTAGGAAACGGAAACATTGTCCGCCTCCACTTTTTCCCCGCAGGAAACGGCCCTGTCCTCCCCTTCCGCCTGGGAAAGGGCCAGCATGCCGTCGTGGCGCTCCATCAGCTTATCCGCGGCCTTCACGTTCGCCAGCAGTTCCGGCACGGTCACCGCCAGCTGCACGATGTTGGACATCAGCTGGGTAAAGGCGATGATCACACCCACGGTCACCGCCGGATCATTCTTTGACAGAAGCAGGCTGATAAAGAAGAAGGCGATCCGGGCGATGTGTCCCGACAGGGACGCGATATACGCCACGGAGATCTCCGTATGCTCCCGGTCCGCGAAGGTATCGGAAGCCTTCCGGTTCACCTTCAGCAGCCGCGCGGCCACGGACCCCTCCGCCCGCATGCTCTTGACCGCCCGGAAGCCGGTCAGCATTTCCGTAAAGGCGCTGAGGAAGCCGCCGTTTGCTTCCGCCAGCTGTTCCTCGCATTCCGCCACCTGGTTCACCCGGAAGGAGGACAGGAGAATCGGCAGCAGGGAAACGCCGAAGGCGATCAGCGCCAGCCGCACATCATAGGCCAGCATCAGCACAACGGTGCCCGCGAAGTTCAGCACCAGCTCCGCCAGGTAAGGCAGGGATTCCAGATAACTCGTCCGGATTGTGTTCAGGTCATTGGACACCGCCGAGGCATAGGCGCCGGTGTTCTCCCGGCTGAAGGCGGAAATGTCCTTGCTCAGCACCTTCCGGCAGAAATAGGCCCGATAGCGGGTCAGCGCCTGCCGCCGGAACGCGGTCCAGCAGAAATACTCCAGCGCCGCGCTGATCAGCAGGCACAGGAAGCAGCCCACCGCGAAAAGGATCAGGTAGGGAATGGAACTGGGCTGGTCCCCGGAAACCGTGTCCAGGATTTTCTGGGTAAAGGCGGAAAAGCCCAGCACGGACAGCGTCTTGAAAACGCAGCCCAGCAGGGACAAGGCCAGGTTCTTCCGGTTCTTCAGGAACAGGGAATCCCTGCATTTCCGGATCCCGCCGAGCTCCTCCGGGGTGATTTCAGTTCCCTTTACTGCTTCGCTCATGATACCAGTTCCTTCTGTTCAGTCGTATTTTCCTGCAGGTATGATACCATCATGGATTGCACACGGGGATAGTATACCCGCCGGAGATAAAGATGGAAATCCTTTTTTTCCTCTTCGCACATCCTGTCAAAGTTCTTCCCGGCTGACAGGGCGCAGCCGCCGGAACAATATCCGCCGATCGGGCAGCTCCGGCATCTCTCATAATCCATATAGGTGCGATCCGGCAGCTGGTATTTCTCCAGGTTCTCAAGCGAGAACTTGAACAGGGAATATTCCTTCCGGCCTACTGTATAGGTGCAGCGGAACACATCCAGCTGCGCGTCCACATAGAATACCTGCTGCACGGGGGAAGACGCCCAGCAATAGTTGGACACCTGCCGCGCCTCCATCTGCCTGAAGCCGGGATCCAGTTTCCTGCACAGGAAGAGCGTGGATTTCACGAAAGCATAGCTGAGCTGTGACACCGGGATATCCATGCGGGACAGTCTCTCGATCAGTTCCGTATCTGTCATCATCTGATCATAACCCGTTTCATACAGCCGGTCGTCCACACGGGCAATCTGGATGCTGAAATAGGGATTACCCAGGAAACCGTTATCCCGGTAAAAGGCCAGCATATTCTCCACCTGGTCTATATTATGCCGGTCTATATTCATGCCCACGCTGACATAAACATCGTTATTGATCAGGGTATATATCGAATGAAGCAGGCTGTTCCCGCTGGCGTCCACATCCTTCCGGGAACTGAACCGCGTTTTTTCATTTTCGGTAATACTGTCTATGGTAGTGGCAATATTCATCTGCAGGCCGCTGTAAATGACCAGGTCTTTCAGATACATCGGCAGGTTAACTCCATTGGTGGTGATGGACACCGTCATGCCATGATCGGCGGCAAAGTCAAAAACACGGATAACGTCCTCATAGTTTTCCTTCAGGAGCGGTTCCCCGCCGAACAGCTCCAGGCCGATCTCCATTTCCGGATGATTCATCTGGTACTGCTCAATCGTATCCAGCACTTTGGCCAGATTTTCATCCGTCATCCTGCTGCGATCCAGGTTCGGATTGCATTGCTGATAACAGTACTTGCAGCGCAGATTGCAGTCATAGCTTAATACGATGACAAAGGCTGCGCTTTGCCTGAACCTTTCCAGGGACCCGGCCGGAAGATCGGTTTCCTTGCAGGGTTCCGCAGGGTATCCGGCATACGCTTCAAAGTCCGCGGGATAGACTCCGCCCGGATTCCAGTCCTCCTTCGAAATAAGAAAGCTTCTGTTCCGGAACGTATTCGTCACGCACAGGTAATCATCCGATACAGGATATACCAGCAAATGAGAAACGTCGCGGAGATCAAATTCCGGATTTCCTTCCAGCCGGCGTTCGTTCAGTCCGCCATGCGCTATTTCATGAATTACCAACACAGCCATCACTCCTGTCAAAAAAATAAAAAGAAAGCTTCTGCCTGCATGATCGGGGCAGGCAGAAGCGGTAGCTGTCACGCAGTCACAGAATAACGACGGTGAGGAGTGCCCTGGTTGACACCAGCGCGGATCTTCCTGGCGATCGCTTCACGCTTTTCCTGCTCTTCCTTGGTCAGAACGATCTTCATGATTGTTATCTCCTTTCAACAGTATGATTGGGTTCCATCATCAGCCCTCGCGCGAACAATTATCTGATGTGACGCCATTGTAGCGGGAAAGGATACGCTGTGCCTGTTTTTGTCATCATCCAATGTTTTATTGCCATGATCCAAAGAAAGCCGCCAAAAGCTGACAGATGGACGGGGTATTTGTCCACTTTTAGAGCATCAAAAAAAGGAAGCTGTTGATAATCAACAGCTTCCCTCTTTAACTGATTGAGGATTTATCGCTGCGGTGACTCCGAAAAAAGTTGACAAATACCCCGTTCCTCTGTCAACTCTTGTCTCCCCAACGGATGAACTTGCTGTCATCCCCGATGTCCACGCTCACATACTTTTCCGCGGTCATCTTCAGGTCAAATATTTCCCGCAGCTCGGCCAGCCGCTTCATCATCGGGGAAGCGTGGTGGGCGTCCAGCGCCGCCTGGTCCTTCCAGGTATCCAGCAGCAGGATCGTGCCCGGCTCATTCAGGGGCTGGAAATACTCATAGCGCACGCAGCCCGGCTCCCGCCGGATATCTCCCGCGATGCCTTCCGCTTCCATCTGCGTCACAAACGATCCGGCGGCTCCCTGCGTCCCCCGGTAATAAATCAGCATTGTTATCATTTGGGCAACCCTCCTGCCATTTTTCGGTATGCGGTTGTCGTCCTTTGTCCCTTACATCTTACCTGTAATCCGGCCGGAATGCAAGAGAAAGGCGAATGTAACCATAATGTCATCGCTGAAGCGATGACAGATCTGCCTTAAGCGTGGATGCTTCCTCAACAATTCAGAATTATTGCGGCTGTGGCCGCGAAGGAGATTTCTCCGCGCAGAATCCTTCGGATTCTTTGGTCGAAATGACACATGGAGGCAGCGGAATTCGTGTTAGGTTCCCGAATGTGAACGGGCGAGGAGATCCTTCACTGCGTTCAGGATGACAATTGAAGGCGATGGAAAACGGGAACGTGACAGAGGGGACAGAACAAATGTCACACTTCGCATTACATTTGGTGCTGTCCCGCGGTCACATTCCCGCATGGCGGATCGGATGTTTGAATTAGGAAACGAAAAGGTCCGTCTTTTTTGTTTTCAAAAAGGCGGAAGCTGAAATCAGCTTCCGCCATGGTGTCAGAATTCCAGATCTGCTCCGGGCATTTTGTCCGGCGGCAGTTCCTCCGTGCCGCTGGAGGGCAGTTCCACCGCTTCCGTGGGGATGCCGTCCGCGTCCACCGTCACCCGGTAGTCCGGCAGGTTGGACCAGTGGCAGCGGAAGGTGACCGTATGCCCGTCAAATTCCGGTTTCCAGAAGGTTTCGTTGAAGATGGGAATGCTCCATTCTTCCGGCAGGTCCAGGCCCAGGTCGGCAAAGTTGTGGAGCACCGCCACCTGCGCCAGGTACAGCGGGCCGTTCTCCTCCAGTTCCATCCGTGCCCAGGTACGGTGCAGCGTATAGGTATGGTAATAGGGTTCCCAGTCAGACTGGGTTTTGAACCGATCCAGGTCCGTGATTTCTCCCGTTACCGCGTCGACTTCCACCACCAGGTCCCTGTAATCGCCGCTGTATTCCATAATCCAGAATTTCCATACCGGATTGGGCTGGGAATCAATCAGGCAGGCGACGTTGTGACTTCCTGTGCGCACTCCGGTTCCCCGGAAGGCCTTTTCCTCCGCTTCCTCCATGGTCAGCAGGCCTTCCCGCCAGGCAATCCACGGCGTGGCCTTTACCACTTTGCCTTCCATGGTTTCCGCGTCAAGATACGGGGTCATGGTTCCGATCTCCGCCCAGACGTCATTGGTCCAGTCGCACTGGGGACCCTTGTCTGCTTCCATCCGGTCCATCACATTGTCCGCGGTGATCGATCCCATGTCAGACATGAGAACCTTCACCTGGTTGTCTGCCTCGCTGACCTCCGCGCGGCAGTAACCCCATTCCCTGGTTTTGCTTCCGAAACTGATTTCCCAGACAGCCCCGTTTTCCTCCTGCCGGATCGTGTTCGCGTGCCAGTCAAACTTTTCCGGATCCTCCAGCGGAATATCCTTTTGCAGCTTTTCCCGGATGCCTTCCGCGGCGATCCGCATCATTTCCTCTTTTTCACGGGTCGGCTTCGGCCGCTGCTCCTCCGCCTCTGCCGGAGCTTTCCGGCTCCTGGCGATAGCGGCCAGCACGTTCCCTTCCCGGTCCAGCGCCGCGGTATAGTAGTCCTCCCGTTCCTCGCCCTGCGGCCAGGCTTCCAGGTGCCAGACGGTTCCGTCCTTCAGGGCTTCCGGATAATAATCCAGGGCCAGGCGGAATTTCTCCCTGTCCGCCAGGTTCATTTCCTCGCCGTAATCCGCCTGGTACATGTCATCGTTGAATTCCTCCTGAAGGGCCGCGATCATCTTCGCCTTTGCCTCTTCCTCGCTCAGGTCTCCTTCGCCCGGCATCTCCCACATGGGCCCGTCCGCAAAGCCGATGGCGACCATCATCTCATCAAACCAGTGTTTCTGTTCCAGGGTCCAGAAGGAATAGCTTCCGCCGAAAGCCTGCCGGCAGACCTCCATGATGGTCTCTTCCTCGTCAAAGCCCTCACCGTTTTTCAGGGCCTGCATAATAGCATTGTTTTCATCAATGGTAATGCCGCTCTCATTGGCGGATTTGATAAACTCCGCCAGTTCCTCCGGCGAGAATTCCGTGTTCACCTTCCAGTCCGGATCGTTTTCCTGCGCCATGGGCACCGCCACCTGCTCCACCACTTCCTTCGGGGAAAGCAGCGCCACCGCCACCGCGGTCGCCGCCGCCAGCAGCAGGACAATTGCCAGTACCAGGCCGTATGTCAGTTTCCTTTTCACTTTATTACCTCCTGTCGCGTTTTCAAAGTATTTATCACGCTGCCAGGACGTTGTCTTCAGCCCGGAAAGCTCCGCGTTCAGCGCGTGCTGAATCCGCTGTTCCAGTTCTTTATCCTTCATATGCCGCACCTCCCGTCAGCGATCCCTTCAGGAGCTCTTTTGCCTTTTCCAGCCGGCGGGACACGGTAGCCTGGGAGGTTCCCAGCGCGTCGGCTGTTTCCTGCATCGTCAGCCCCTGGAAGAAATAAAGAAGAATAATCTGTTTATATCTGTCCGGCAGCTCCATGACCGTCAGGGTCAGGGAATGGTCTTCGGGTTCCGCGGCGGCCAGCTGCGGCGGCAGCTCATCCAGCGCCTTGCTCCGTTCGATATGCCGGAACCAGGCGGAGCGCCTGTAATCCTTGCAGGTGTTGACCGCTATGCGTAAAAGCCAGGCTTTATCATTGGCTATATTGTTTCTTTCGTATTCGTCCATGTGTTTCCAGGCCTTGATCCAGGTATCCTGGAGCGCGTCCTCCGCCTGTCCCCTGTCGGACAGGTACAAAAAGCAGGTGCGCAGGATCGGATCTGAATAGGCTTCAATCCATTCATTCAGCCTCTGTTCACGGACCATGCCGGGTACCGCAGCATGTTCCATCGCCGATCACCTCCTTCACCTATAAAGACGAGAGGAAGGGGGAGTTTTATGCAGAAGGATGAAAAAAAGTTTAAAAATGTCATCGCCGGGGGCGAGGACATTTTTTAATTCATAATTCATAATTCAGAATTCAGAATTATTGCGCCTGCGGGCGCGAAGGAAATTTCTCCACGCAGAATCCTTCGGATTCTTTGGTCGAAATGACACATGGAGGCAGCGGAGTTCCGAATAACGTTCGAGAACCTTCACTGCGTTCAGGATGGCAATTGGAGACTGCGAAAAACGGGAACGTGACAGAGGGGACAATGGGCGAAGCCCAAATGAACAATTAACAATTAACAATGCACAATTAACCGCTGCGGCGGGGAAGTATTGTGAAGGCGATGGAAAACGGGAACGTGACAGAGGGGACAGACCAAATGTCACACTTCGCGTTACATTTGGTGCTGTCCCCCGGTCACATTCCCGCATGGCGTGATGGGTGTTTTGCTTTTCGTTTGGCAGAAAAAATCATTATGAATTATGAATTGCACAACGGAGGATTCTCTTCCGTTGTGCTTACGCTCCGCGGCATTCCACTGCGAGGATTTCCTCCATCGGCACGCAGAGGATGCAGGCCAGGGCGGCCAGATTCTCGATGGTGGGAAGGGTTTCCCCGCGCTGCCACTTGTAGATGGCCTGCGGCGTGGTGAAACCGAGCAGGCGCTGAATATCGCGGACCGTCAGGCCCTTCCGGCGCCGCAGGGATACAATGTTCTCTCCGGTGTGCTTCATGTCAACCATTGGAATCAGCATAGGGAAATCCTCCTTTGGATTTTAGTTTATAAAATGAAAACCGCCCGTTCGCGTCGGAACGGGCGGCTTCATGGGGTACCCCATTATCAGTTGAAAGCCTGGCCGGTTGTCCTGCCGTTCCGTACGCCAAAAGATGCACTGTTCTTTTTGGAACGTGCATTACGCTTCAGGTTTGCCAGTTTCTTCAGGTACAGCGCAGTCATGATCCAGGCTCCTTTCCTTCAGTATTTGCATGGGATTGTACCACAAGGCTACGGGCTTGTCATTAGCCTGTCGGTATAAAATCAGATAAAAAACCAGACAAAAGAACCGTCCCCTTGTCTGGTTTGGGGTTGGGATTATTTCGCCGGATCGTAGCTGACGGTGTAGAGGGTGTAGGAATTTCCCTCGCCGGGCAACAGGATCAGGGTGCCGTCATCGGAAATCTTCGCGTCATAGATGCCGCTGAAGGTGACGCCGGGCAGCACTTCCTCGCCCAGCTGGCCCACGACGCGGCAGGTATCGTCCATTTCCTTGACCACGGCGTAGGGGTTGCCGTCCGCCTGGTTCTGGAAGGCCGCGTTGGTTTCCTTATACCGTCCGGGCAGCTCGCCGGCCATGGCGCTGACCAGGATCTTGCCCTCCCGGGCGTCGCTGACCAGGATGAAGTTGGCCCGCTGGTCGCCGGCGTCCTTCATGAAGGTGAAGCCGGTCTCCTCGCCGGTGGCCAGGTTCACAAAGCCATTCTTGCCGTCCTTTTCCACATACAGGTAGCCGGTCTGCAGGGCGCCCGCCAGGGCGTAGGTCATCTTGTCATACACGCAGGGAACGAGTTCCTTGCCGGTGCTGTCCGCCAGGCCCACCTTGCCGTCCCCGTTCTCCAGCTTGACCAGGTTGGAATCCGCGTCCACCTGTGCCCGCTTGTAGGCGGACAGGTCCGCGATCACATTGCCCTGCAGGTCGATCAGCTGGTCGTTCCGGTTGACCCACACGGACTGCTGCACCTCTTCGGGCGTCAGCGTGCAGCCTTCGGTGAAGGCCGCCTGGCCGCTGCCCAGATGGGTGATGGTGTTCGTGGAGGAGTTGTTGTCATATTCATAGGCGTACTTCGCGCCCACCGGGGATTTCACAAAGTCCTTGTTGTAGAAATCCTGGGTGCCTTCCCGGTTCTGGATGGACAGGTAGTCCCCGAAGGCTTTGGCGTTCTTCCACTCGGCCCGGGTGACGGTTCCCTTCTTCTCGCCCAGATAGTACAGGTCCACGGTATCCACCATGTAGGCCTTGCCGCCGAACAGGGCGCGGTAATCCGGGTTCTCCTCGCTGTCCGTGGTTTCCACCAGCCGGATACCGGCGACCCACTTATCGCTGATGGGATCGATCTCGCCGTATTCCAGCGGCAGGATCAGCTTGCCGGTTTTATCCGCCAGGCCCATCTTCAGGTCCTCGTTCGCCACGGTAAAGAATCCTTCGTTGGAGGAAACATAGGCGTATCCCTCGCTGACCTTGTTGCCTTCTGTGTCAGCGACGTACTTCAGGCCCGTTTCCCGGTCCGTCAGGATCAGCATATCCGCCTTCGTGTTCAGCTCCAGGTTATAGGCCTCGATCACCTTTTCCTGCACCGTGGTTTCCGCGCAGGCCGCGGCCGTGCACACGCACAGGACCAGCGCCAGCGCCAGTGCCATCAATTTCTTCATTGCAGAGTACCTCCTTACTGCTTTCTCATACAAAACGACTTACAGATTTTACCACCATTCCGCCCCGCCGCGTGTATTTTCCCTGTCCTCCCGGGCGTATTTGTCCGATGCGGTCTGAATCCGGCCGGACAGCACCGGCACCGGTCAGAATTTGCCGGCCCTTTCCGCGTTTTTTGCCTTCCTCGGGCGGGAAAAGGCATCAAAAGAGCCCGGATACGCCGAATGTATCCGGGCCGGTTTGGGGGATTGGGGGGTTACCGGGGAAAAGCTTATTCAGCCAGGATGGTTTCCGCCAGCTTCTCGCCGGCCAGGTAGCCGGAAGTGAACGCCCAGCCCTGGTCCGCGCCGCCGTAGGTCACATATTCCTTCTTCTCGGTGAAAAGGATGCCCAGGCAGTCGGTGCCGACCGCGTACAGGCCTTCCAGGGGCTTGCCGTCCGCCTTCAGCACGCGGAACTGCTCGTCCACGTCCAGGGCGCCGGTGGTGGAATAGATCCACGGCGCGCCCTTCACGGCGTAGTACGGTCCGTTGCCCTCCACCTTTTCATACACGTTGTAGTCACCCTCCATGGGGCGGCCGCTCAGGTCATAGATGACCGGCGCCTTTTCAATGCCCTGGGGCGGGTTTTCCTTCGTGTCGCAGTAGCTGTTGTAGTCCGCCACGGTCTTCGCCAGCGTCGCGGCGTCCACGCCGATCTTTCCGGCCAGTTCTTCAAGGGTGTCGGCTTTGAAAATGATGTCCAGCTCCTCGCCCTTTGCCAGCACGTCATACAGTTCCGGAATGGGAGTGTTCACGGGCCAGCCGCCCTGGTTGATGAAGATGCCGATATTGCTGAACTTCAGGCCGTTGTCCCGGATGGACTGCATCTGCTCGTCAGACCAGATGGTGTAGAAGTAGGCGCCCGCCGCCCAGTTGCCGTAGGCGGTCAGCGTGGTCTCGTCCTTGAAGCGCACGCCCTGGCGGTTCACAGCCAGGCTGTTGGGGGCCACGGCCAGCATCATGGGAATATCGTTCAGGGAGATGGTAGCCGGCTTGCCGGTGAAGAAGTCCGGATACTCCATCTGGATGATCGGGAACTCATGCATGACCTTGTAGGCGCCGCCGATGTGGCTGACCGGGGGCATGCCGATATTGCAGGTAGCCGCGCCGCTGTCAATGGCGGACTGGATAATCTTGCCGTCGTTCTGGGTCATGCCGTAGGCGTTCCAGCGTCCGCCGCCGGACAGGTTGTAGTATTCGTCGGAGAAGTATTTGTCCTCCATCTCTCCGTTGCCGGCAAAGCCGCCGGTGGCGGAGATCACGTAATCCGCGTTGATGACATACTGGGTTCCGTCCGCGCCCACCGCGTTCACGCCGGTCACCCGGCCGGTTTCATCGGTGATCAAGGACGTGGCCTCGGTCTGCAGCATGTAGCGGCCACCCTTGGCAGTGTAGTTGGCCATGAACTTGTCAAAGAAGACCTGGACGATGGACTTGTCCACCATGAAGCCGTCGCCGTAGTTGCAGCAGATGAGGTAGGGATCGGACAGACCCTGCACCGGCGCGCCGAACACAAAGCCGTTGTCGATCAGGTAGTCCACCGCGTCGCCGGAGGATTCCATCATCATGTCGATGGCCCATTCCTTGGCGTCGCCTTCGGTGTATTCCATCCAGGCCTTTTTCAGGGCCGCGGCGTCCACGTATTCCTTGCCGTCGTTCTTCTCCACAAAGGACTTGGGATTAATGGCCATGGGAGAGGACGTGGTCACGGAAGTGCCGCCGTACTTGGCGGTCTTGTCGATCATCAGGACGTCAATCTTTGAGGTATCGCCGTTATAGGCTTCATAGAGCTTATCCACAATGCGGTTGCCGGTGGTGATGCCCGCGCCGCCCATGCCGATCACCAGCACCTTGGTGTTGATGGTCTCGGAGGCCGTTTTCTTTTCCGGCACGGTGTAGAACGCGCTCACAGCGGAGACGTCGCCGCCCGCCGCCGTAATGGCCTGCACCAGGCAGTCCTCCACCGCCGTCTTGATCGCGCCGCTGGACGCGGTGGCGCCGGTCACGGAGTCCACCTTCACGGACTGGTGCTCGATCATCGCGGGGATGAGGTGTTCAATGGCGGTGTTCAGGATGATCGCGGTATCGCCGTTGTCACCCACTTCGATGGAGGCGATTTTGCCGCCCTCGATCACCGTTTTCACGTTCATCGGATAGTTCAGGGAGAAGCCCCAGGCCTGGGCTTCATAGGTGCCGTCGGCAATCTTCAGCTCGGCAGCACCCTTTCCGGACGCCTCGGCCAGGATCTCCGTCACGGCCGCCTTCACGGCGCCGGACGTCAGGGTCGCGCCGGAAACACCGTCGATCGCGGCGGACTGGGCTTCCTTCACCTGCTCCGCCAGGGGCTCCAGCGCCGCGGCGCCGATGCCTTCGGTTTCGCTGTCGCCGGTCACCGCCACAGCGGTGATTTTGCCGCCTTCAACGGTGATGTCCACCTTTACAGGGCCGCCGAAGCCCTGCTGCTCGGCGCTGTAGACACCGTCGTTCAGCGCGGCCTCCGCGCCGGCCATGCCGAAAGGCAGGGACAGCAGCAGCACGGCAGCCATCAGGACAGCCAGAATCTTCTTCATGTTTTTTTCCTCCTTTGCTCCGGCCCGTCTTCACGGGCTTTCTTCCTGTTTTTCATTCTAAACGTTGGAACAGTTCCAATGTCAAGCCGACCGTGCTATAATCTGGCTGGATCCAGATGATTCCCCGACCGGAGGAAAACCATGAAAATCAACGACGCTTCCCGCTCCACCGGCATCTCCCGGGACATGATCCGGTATTATGAAAAACTGGGCCTGGTCACCCCCGTCCACCTGCCCAACGGCTACCGGGACTATTCGGACGACGACCTGTACCTGCTCACCGTGATCCGGTACCTGTCCAACCTGGGCGTGCCGCTGAAGGTGATCTCCCGCGCCTTTGAGAGCGGGGAAACGGAGCTTGTGGTGGACAACCTGCAGGATGAAATCGGCCGCCTGAACCTGCTCAAGGCCCAGATCGATATCCGCATCGCCGCCGCCAAAGAATCCATTGACTGTTTCAACATGCTGTCCTCCGGCACTTCCGGGGAGGTTTACAACGCCCCGGAGCGGTACCTGCTCTCCTTCGGCAGCCTTCCCTATCCGGAATACCGGTCCGGTCCGGAAGCCGGCGGCTTCTTCAGCTTTTACTACCGCCAGGCCTACCGGGCGGAAGGCCGGAATATCCCGCAGGGCGAAGCTGACCGGGGTCTCCTGCTGTACAGTCCCCTGCCCGGCGCGGAGCGCGTTCCGCCCCAGCCCTGCCTGCGGACGGTGATCGCCTATCCGTCCGAAAGCCGGCGCCTGCTGGGCGCCCGGGAGCTGGCGGAACCCCTGCGGCAGGCCCGCGCCCTGACAGGCCGGACCGAATTCACGGTGCTGATCCGCCAGTTCTTCCGCCGGAAGCACAGCCCGGACGCAGCATTCCTCTGCGCGGAAATTCTGCTGGGAGAAGAGTAAGCAATTCAGAATTATGAATTCAGAATTCAGAATTAGTATGATGTCCTGACAAAAGAAGTTCCTTTGAGCAGAACGGGCAATGGGGATTGTCCGGTTCCTGCGGTATCCTCCGAATTTACACGAATGTTACACCGCCGTGATGACTCCGTAATCTGTTTCATGCTATATTTCTGACAGGCAGGATGATAAACGTTTTACCGACAGATTACGGAGGTTCAGCCAGATGTTTACAGTACATCCTCCCCAGGAAAAGAAGCCGGAGCTGGGATACGCAGTACGCCCATCCGGAATCCTGAACCTCCGGCTATTCGATCGCTACGGAGGCAGCTGCTTCCTGCTGTTTATCTGCATCATGCTGAGTTTCCTGCTCTTCCATGCCCTGCTCGCCCAAAGCGTTATTCTCGGGTTTCTCGTGTCCGGCATATTTACAGGACTTATGTTTTTTCTGAAAAACCGAATTCGCCGGAAGCTGCTGGAACGGAAAATATCCCATTTCTGCAGGGAGATGGAAGAAAAAGAATAACCTTAAGCCCGGTCCTTTGGACTGTACTCACCATTGCGATTACAGTCGGCGCTTTCGTCCTGGCAGACCGGACCGAATTCACGGTGCTCATCCGCCAGTTCTTCCGCCGGAAGCACAGCCCGGACGCAGCATTCCTCTGCGCGGAAGTTTTGCTGGGAGAAGAGTAAACAATTCAGAATTAAGAATTCAGAAATATGAATTCAAATGATCTCTTTACAGAAGGTGTTCCTTTGAGCAGAAGGTTTACATCTCCGGAGTAGATCTTTCGACGCGGCCTTCGGCCTTGCTCAAGATGACAACGAGGACGTTGCGAGTCATTCATTACATAAGAGTCTGATACTCCCAGCAAAAGACGCAGCGCCCTGCGGGATATGACCAGGGGACAGGTTCACTGTCTTTTCATACAAAAACAGGACCACCGGCAATTCTGCCGGTGATCCTGTTCCGTATGATTACAATTCATTTTCCATACTGTCCATCAGATCCGGAATGTCCTGCTGATATACCAGGCATCATTTTTAACATTATCCATAAATCCTGATCCCGTCCTTCAGCACTTCATTCAGCAATTCACTGTTTCCGGCCAGCTGTTTCACGTCCAGCAAGTCAATTTTCTTTCGCAGTTTTTCCCGTAATTTTTCCGCCAGTTCATAGAATCGGAGTCCAGTGGTTTCAGAAGAGACCAGCAGATCAACGTCGCTTCTTTCAGTCGCCTTTCCCTTGGCATAGGAGCCAAAGAGATAGCAATACTGCACTGCATAGTCCTTCATGATTCCCCCGCATGCCTCCCTGATCTCCTCCATTGTCAGGATTCCATGCTCTTCATCCAAACGTCCAAGCTCGCTCATCTCCGCAAGCAGGAGGCGGTACATCGGCGTTCCTTTTTTATCTTCCTGATTTTCATAGGAAATATAGGAACGCAGCGAAATACCGGCTTTCTCCGCCGCTTCCCGTTGAGTCATACGATTTTTAAGCCGTTGCTCTTTCAGCTCAGTCATTCGCTTTGCACCTCCTTCCGGTGATTATTATGCAATATTTGCACTTTATTGTCAATTCCATATGCAATATTTGCATCTTCTATCTTTACCATATATGCAGATTTTGCACATCTTCGTTCATTTCAATGTGCAAACAAAAGGAGAGGGTTCGTTCACCCTCTCCCGCGTATCGCTTTGCTTTTATTTTTCTCCGCCGAAGAACTTCAGCACATCCTCCAGTTCCCTGTCTCCGCCCTTCCAGATACAGATATGTTCATCAGTGAATTCCTTCACGTCGTTTTCCTGCGGTCCGGGGAACGGAGGGACTGTTCTTTTATCGTTCCTTCCGCATCAATCCCCGTTAAACATCTTCAGGAGTTCCGCCGGGTCATAGTTTCCAAAACCCCAGATCCATATACGTTCTTCATAAAACTTCATGGTTGCTTCTTCGTACGGATCCAGGCTGATAAGCCCCTTACAGGCAACCGGCTCCTTCAGCTTTCTGACCATGACCACATCCCGGTCACTGTCGTTCAGGTGGTTGCGGATCAGCAGGGCGCCGTCCATGCCCCGGGCTTCCGCCTGTTCCACGGTTTCCCCTTCATTCAGGCCTGTCGCGTCAGGCAGTTCCTCATACCACAGCAGGCTCTGGATACTATAATTCCTTCCATCCTTCATCCCTATATTGACATTATACTGGAGCGGTAAGGCGTCCGCCTCATCCATACGGTAACGGATGTAATGGATCGGACCTGCGTCACCGCTCGCGACCACTTCCAGCTTCCCGGTATCCTTGCAGACCAGGGTCACCACCGCGTCGAAATATTCATACTCGCCTTCCGGGAAACGTGCCGGTGCCGTCAGCGTCGTAACGCCGGACATGTAATCCAGGAAATCCTCTGCGCAGCGGAAATGCTTTTCCGCCTGTTTATCCGTACTGTTTTCACCGTTTGGATAATCCTCGGAATCGAACCATGCCCTGACCATCTCATCATCCGGCACGGTATCCTTATAGCGTAAAAGGCTGCCAATCAACGGCTCTTCATTTTCAGATACTCCCTGCGGTTCCTCCGGCGCCACAGTGCTGGTCACCTCGCCCTGCCAGTTCACGATCCGGAACATGGAGGTCACGCCGTATGCCACGGTGCCCAGGGTCAGGATCATCGCCAGGGCCAGCACCAGGCTCTTTATCCACTTTCTCTTCATTTTTCCTTCTCCTTCCGCTTCAGAAGCAATGATGCTCTGAGCCAGCAGGAGATTGGCCTTCAGGTCGGAAGCATAACGATCCAGTGATTCGCGGAACTCGTCCGCGCTGATCTTCTTATTCATCCAGTTCTCTCCCTTCCAGCATTTTCTTCAGTTTCTCCCTTCCCCGTTTCAGCCTGCCCGAAACCGAGGAATGGGAAAGGTTCAGCGCATCCGCAATTTCGTTCACATTCATTCCCTGATAGTAGTACAGGAGGATCACTTCCCGCAGCTTATAGGGCAGCTTCATCACCGCCTCCGCCAGTTCCACGTCGTTCCTTTTTTCCGGTGCTTCCTCCGCGGGCAGCATTTCCGGCGTCACGTGACGGTTCATCAGGCGGAACCAGCCTGAATGGTTCATGTCATAGCACACCCGGGTTGCGATCTTCATAATCCAGGTTTTCTCGCTGCAGTCACCCCGGTAATTGTCCAGCGTCCGGTACAGTTTCAGGAAGGTTTCCTGGGCGGCGTCCTCCGCCTGCGTCTTGTCGCACAGGCAGTAGTAACACATCCGTAAAACCGGTTCCTGATACCGGTCCACCAGCTGTTCAAAAAGCCGGTTGCGATCCTGAGCAGTGCCCGGGCCCGTAACATTGCTCATTCACCGTTCACCTCCTGACATCTATATAGACGGATGAGAAAAAGAAAATGTCGTATTCGGGGAAAAATCTTTTTCCCCGAACGCGACATTTTTAATTATGAATTCAGAATTCAGAATTCAGAATTTGTATGATCTCTTTACAAAAGAAGTTCCTTTGAGCAGAAGATTTACATCTCCGGAGAAAGCAGTGAACGAAACTCAATTCTGAATTCTGAATTCATAATTCTTAATTGTCTTCCTCTTCCATTTCTATCTTCCGCAGCTTCGACAGCTGACGAAGCCGGACAATGATCAGCCAGACAAAGGCCAGAGGCGCCAGCACAATCATCAACGCATAACTGGTTGTAAAAGGAAAAGGCACTTTGGGCGCGGTTCCTTTATATACCTTTTCCCCCACAAGCTGGATGATCATATACATTCCGCCCACTCCCGTGCCCAGCAGCAGATAAGCCGGAATGCGGCCCAATGCAGGAGGGCAGATGTCATGAAGGAATTTGTCTCCCCAGTAGGAGAACGCCAGCATCGCAATCAGGATCCCGATGGTGAACGCAATCAGCGCCCGCCAGAGCACCTTCCGGATTTCCGCCGCCTCGCGCCGGGCCTTTACCGCCTTGCTTCCCATATTGTCTGCCTCCGATCTTTCCAAATCATTCACATCCTATCACAGATTGCTTCTCCGCAGTGTAAAAACTCTGTAAACAATGGAGATCGGAGAAATAGCCCCCTGTATTTTCCCCTTTCCGCCCTGTTTTCCTGCCTTTCCTGTGAATATACTTTTCCCATACCGGGAGTTCCCCGGACGAAAGGAGAAGGATCATGCCCACCTGGCTGGGAATTCTGCTGCTTGGAAGTCTTTTCGGCGGACGCCGCCGTAATCTCGGCAGGAGCCTGCTCTTCGGCGGTCTCCTGGGCTGGCTCTTTCACCGGAACTTTGACACGGATGAAATGGGCAAGGATCTGCACCGGGCAGGCCGCAAAGTCCGCAAGGCGGTCCGGAACGTGAAGCATGAGTTCCGGGATCTGGGCAGGGCCGTGCGGGAACAGGCCCGGCAGAAAGCGGACGAACAGGTTGACGCCGCCCTGGAAAGGGTCGAAGCTTCCCAGGCCCGCGATGAAGAACGCCGCCGGAACACGGAGGAAAAAATCGCGGCTGCCCATGAAACCCTCCGCCGCCGGGAAGAGCTGAAAGCCCAGCGGCTGAACAGCACCCTTGAAAAACTGGAAGCCGTCCGTGCCCGCCGGGTGGAACGGCAGCAGGAAATTGCGGAGCACCTTGCCGCTGTCCGCGCGGAGATCGCGGAGCGCAAAGCGGAACGGGAGCAGCGGAAAGCCGCCCCGGAAACAGCCGCGGTTCCTGGGCGGGAAACCGTTCCCGCCGCCGAAAAGGAAGTGCACGCAGCGCCCGTGCTCGATTACAACCCCAATGAGGAGCTGGTGGCCGAGCTGGAGCGCAACGCCCGCACCGCTGCCATGGCCGCGGATGTGCCCACCATTCACTTCCCGGAAGAGGACGGGAAATACAACGCGAGCGAAAAGCACCTGTACAACTTAGACTGAAGAATCCTTCACCAAAGACGATATAAAACTTTTCCAGGGGGACTGCCGGGCAGTCCTCCTTTTTCACGCGTCCGGAAGTAACGTATTTTCCTGTTCAATCTGTTGTTTCCTGTAACGTTTTTCCGTTCTTTTTCACCCGAAGTTGTCCGCAAAGTCCCGTACACAAACGCCCCACTGTTTACACCGTTGTTACATCGCTGTGAATACTCGGTAACATCATGTATGTTACCTTTATACTGTCAACAGGACCCCGGGCGGTCATTTCCCCGCGCCGGAGAACAGATCCCGTGACAGGAACAGAAAGGAATGGAACAACATGAAAAAACAGACCCTGTGTAAACTCTTTGCCCTGATTGCCAGCCTGCTGCTGGTATGCGGTATGTGCCTCACCGCTTCCGCAGCGGAAACGGGAAAAGGCTTTTTCGAAGTTGACGGCACCACCCTGATGAAATACAGCGGCCCCGGCGGGGAAGTGACCGTGCCCGACGGCATTGAAGTGCTGGGCGAATCGGCGTTTGAATTCACCAACGTCACCAAGGTCAACCTGCCCGAAACCCTGAAGGAAATCAAAAACTACTGCTTTCATTCATGCTATGATCTGACAGAGATCACCCTGCCCGCCTCCCTGAAGACCATCAGCGAAGCGCAGGCCTTCGCCTACAACACCAGTCTCCAGGCCATCAATGTGGCGGAAGGCAATCAGTACTTCACCTCTGTGGACGGCGTGCTGTTCGACAAGTCACTGACGACTCTGCTGTTCTATCCGTCCGGCAGGAACCGGGGCGGAGAATACGCCATCCCGGAAGGAACCAAGGCGCTCGGCTATACTGCGTTTTCAGAGAACGGCCTGACTGCAATTGAGATCCCCTCCACACTCTCAGGTCTGGGCTTCAACCCTGATTTTACAAGCTGTACCAAGCTGAAGGAATTCAAGGTTTCCGAAAAAAACCCCTACTACCGTGCTGTCGACGGTATGCTGTTTGATCAATACGGCAAGCTGATCAACTATCCGGCGGGACGGGAGCAGGAAACGATGACGGCGAAGGATTTCCCGGCGGAGATGAGGGAGATCGGTTCCTGGGCCTTCCAGTTTGCACAGAATCTGAAAAACGTTACGCTCCCGGACGGAATCACTTCCATTCCCTGGATGTGCTTCACCTTCTCCCCCTCCCTGGAAAGCATCACCCTTCCGGCATCCGTGAACTATATTGACGGATATACCTTCGCGGACAACGACAGGCTGGAGCAGGTCGTTATCCTGAACCCGGAGGCGAAGATCGTGGCAAAAGACGACCGGTACCCGGACCGGGACAACTACAACATCCTCGATTACTCTCCCCACGCTGTCCTTTACGGACATGAAGGCAGCACCGCCCAGGCCTATGCCAAGGAGTACAACCTGCCCTTCCAGCTCATCAGCCCTGAGCAGGATCCGACCCGGAACCAGATGATCGACGCCTTCATCGCCCGCTGCTACCAGAACATCCTGGGCCGTGAAGCCACCGCCGATGAACAGAACACCTGGTACAAGGACCTTTCTGCCGGCACGAAGACCGCCGCAGAAATCGCCGACCAGCTGGCCACCGGCAACGAATTCAAGCGCAGGCACCTGAGCTTCGCCGACATGGTGGAAAACCTCTTCCAGGCCATACTGAACAGGCCTGCCGAAGCAGCCGAGAAGACTGACCTGGTCAATATGCTGAAAAACGGCCAGCGCCTGAAGTCTGTCCTCAACGCCATCAGCAGTTCCGACGAGTATATCAGCCTCTGCAAGAACTGCGGCCTCACCCCCGGCATCGTCAAGGTTCCGGTGATCATCAAGAAGTAAGACACAGGTTCTGATTCATCCAGGTTGAAAAATCATACGACTTTTCCCGTCCTCCGGATATCATGTGACTGAAAAGGACAGGGAAAGGATCGGGGGCAGATTCCCGCGCAGCGCGGGATCTGTCCCCTCTTTCTTTCTCCGCGCCGTCCGGCTTGTCCGCACACATGCGTACACATTCTTTGCGCAGTTTACACGATTGTTACACCGCTGTGATGACACGGTAATCTCATGTATGTTATCTTTGATTCCGGAAACAGAAACCGGACGGATCTGTCATCCGCTCCGGGAAACAAATATCACATGAAAAGGAAGGAATCGAACCAATGAAACAACGGACACTGTGCAAACGCTTTGCCCTGATCTTCAGTCTGCTGCTGGTATGCGGACTGTGCTTTACTGCTTCTGCAGTAGCTGCCGCAAACCCTGATTTTGAAATCGACGGTACCACCCTGGTTAAGTACCACGGCAAGGGCGGAGAAGTCACCGTGCCCGACGGCATCGAAGTGCTGGGCAAATGGGCATTTGACAGCACCGCTGTGACCAAGGTCAACCTGCCCGAAACCCTGAAAAAAATCGACAATTACTGTTTTTTCAGCTGCCATAAACTGACCGATATCACCCTGCCTGCTTCCCTGAAGGAACTCGGGCAGTCTCAATCCTTTGCCTATAACTCCAGTCTTGAAGCAATCAAGGTGGCGGAAGGCAATCAGTATTTCGTCTCTGTGGACGGCGTATTGTTCAACAAAGCAAAGACGATGCTGCTGTACTATCCGGCCGGAAAAAACAATGGCGGAGAGTATGCCATCCCGAACGGAACCAGGATAATCGGCACTTCTTCTATTTCAGATACGGGTCTGACCGCGATTACGATCCCCGCCTCGCTTACAAGCGTAAACAGCGGTTCCTATTTTTCAGACAACACGAAGCTGAAGGAATTCAGGATTGCCGGAAATCATCCGTTCCTCCGTGTTATTGACGGTATACTGTTTCATAAAGACGGTACGCTGATCGGCTATCCGGCCGGGCGGGAGAAAGAAACCCTGGCGCCGGGGGATTTCCCGGCGGAAATGAAAGCCATCGGTCCCTGGGCTTTTCAGCATGCCCAACATCTGAAAAACGTCACGATCCCGGACGGAATCAAGCGTATGGAATGGATGTGCTTCTCCTATTGTCCCTCCCTGGAGAGCGTGACTCTTCCGAAATCGGTGAATTTCATCGACGGATACGCCTTCGCAGACTGCAAGAACCTGAAAAAGGTGACCGTCCTGAATCCGGCCGCGAACATTGTCGTGAAAGATGACCGGTTTCCGGACAGGGCGAATTACAATATCTTTGAGCGCTCTCCCAAAGCTGTCCTTTGCGGATACGAAAACAGCACCGCCCAGGCATACGCCCAGCAGTGCGGTCTGGCATTTGAAAGCCTGGATGGCAGAAAAGATCCTGAAAAGATCAATGCCTACGTCACCCGCTGCTACCAGATCATCCTGGGCCGGGATCCTGACGAAGGCGGACTGAAGACCTGGTACAACGAACTGAATACCGGACGGAAGGCTGCCGCGGAGATCATTGACCAGTTCGTCAGCAGCGCCGAATTCACAAACAAGAAGGTCAGCAACGCCGACGCGGTGGAAATTCTCTATAAGGCCATGCTGGACCGGTCTTCCGATCCGGCCGGCAAGGCAGACTGGGTAGCTAAACTGAATGCTGGCCAGCCCCTGCAGGCGGTCATCAACGGCTTCTGCGGTTCCGGCGAATTCGGCAATCTCTGCAAATCCTACGGCATTACCCCCGGCACCGTGAACGTTCCGGATGTACAGCCCGAACAGCCCTCGGATGAAAAAATCCAGGCCTATGTGGCCCGCTGCTACAAGATCATCCTGGGCCGTGACGCGGACGAGGGCGGCATGAAGACCTGGGTCAACGAACTGAACTCCGGCCGGAAGGCTGCCGCGGAAATCATCGACGCCTTTGTGAAGAGCGCTGAATTCCAAAACAAGAAGCACAGCAGCGCCGACGCGGTGGAAATCCTCTACAAGGCCATGCTGGACCGTCCTTCCGATCCGGCCGGCAAGAGCAGCTGGGTCAGCCAGCTGGAAGGCGGCAAACCCCTGCAGGCGGTGATCAACGGCTTCTGCGGATCCGCTGAATTCGGAAACCTCTGCAAGACCTACGGCATCAACCCCGGCACCGTTACGGTTCCGGACACCCAGCCCGAAGTACCCGCGGCTTCCGATGAAAAAATCCAGGCCTTTGTGTCCCGCTGCTACAAGATCATCCTGGGCCGTGACGCGGATGAAGGCGGCATGAACACCTGGTCCGCCGAACTGGCCTCCGGCCGGAAGGCTGCCGCGGAAATCATCGAGCAGTTCGTCGCCAGCGCGGAATTCCAGAACAAGAAGCACAGCAATCCCGACGCGGTGGAAATCCTTTACAAGGCTATGCTGGGCCGCGGCTCCGACGCTGCCGGCAAGGCCAGCTGGGTCAGCCAGCTGGAAAACGGCCAGCCCCTGACCGCGGTCATCAACGGCTTCTGCGCCTCCGCGGAATTCAAGGGCATCTGCAATTCCTACGGCATCACCCCCGGCACCATCAAGGTCCAGGCCCTGAGCACCCAGGCGGACGAAACCCTGAGCGGCCGGAACGCGGCGCAGGAAACGCCGGTAATGAAGAAGACCGAAAACAACAACGTCACCAAGGTTGAAATCGTCAACGCCGGCGGCGCCGAGAACGAAAACCTGGGCACCGCGGTACAGGCCGTCTATGTGAACGAAGAAAAGGCGAAGGAATTCATCAGCCGGTGCTACCGGAGCATCCTGGGCCGTGAAGCCAGCCAGGCCGAACTGGACAGCTGGATCGGCCAGATGCTGAACGGCTCGAAGACGCCGGATCAGATCGCCCGCGGCTTCCTCTTCTCCGGCGAGTTTGAAAGCCGGAACATCGGCGGGGAGGAACTGGTGAAGATCCTGTACCGGGTCTACCTGAACCGGGAAGCGGACGCGGAAGGCCTCGCCACCTGGACACAGAAGCTGAACGAAGGTACCTCCCTGCAGGAGCTGCTGAATACCTTCTCCCGGACCAACGAGTTCAAAGCCGTTGTGAAAGGCATGGCAAACTAAAAAGAAAAAGCGCCCGGTTTTCCGGGCAGCAAAGCGGGTTCCGCAGAAAGCGGAACCCGCTGTTTTTCTGTGTTCCTGTCAGAGCGTTGGAATCCGGAACAACATCCGCCGTTCACTGCTGCGACCTTCCCTGATATTATCCGGATACACATCATATGCGGTGAAAACCTGCCACAGGTTCCCTCCGGCGGAGAACAGTTCCTCTCCCAGGTAGTCTACGTCTCTTTGATCTTCCAGGTCCGGGAAATCCACCTGGCGGATGCTCTGCCGGACAGTCCCCAGTTCGTTTCCGTCCGCGTCCAGCCACAGATAGTTCTGCGTGGCGGAATGGAGCTCCTGTTTCTCCAGTCTGCAGGTGATCACATACTTCCCGCCGTATTCCGCCACATCCGTGAATTCCCTGCCCTTTTCTCCGTCCAGAACCGCTTCCTTTGTCCAGAGAATCTCCGTGTCCGCACCGATCTTGATCAGCGCCGTATACCCCTTTCTCACTCCGGCTTTGAAATCTTCCTGGGTATACAGCACAAGAATGCCTCCGTCGCTTGTCACCTTTGACCGTCTCAGGTAATTCCAGTCATAGTTTTTCCACCGCGGTAGCGGCCTTTCCCACAGGATCTTCCCCTGCCAGTCAACCCGGACAACCTTTATTGCTTCATCCCAGTCTGCCCCCTGGGCGTGACCCATCATCAGCAGTCCGTCCTGATCCGCAATCATTCCTTCTCCCCTGACAACCCGGCCGGGATCAAGGCTGAACAGGGTCTGTCCCTCCCAGTCAATGAATTCCGCGCTTTTGACAGCATCCTCCGCCCGGCAGTATTTCATCATCCCGCGGGAGGTCAGCTCATACCATATTCCCTCGTCCGTTGCAAGCGGGATTTCCTTTCCGGTCTCCTTCCCTTCCGGGGACAAAAACACAATCTTATCCTTTCCGGGGATGGCGATGGTTCCGTCCTCCGTGATCACCGGCGCGTACATGTCATGCGTAAAATACTTCAGTTCCCAGGAGACCGTTCCCTCCGGTTCCAGGCACAGCAGCCTGCAGATCCTGTTTTCCCCTGTTGTTCCGAAGAAGATCATCCGCCCGTCCGGCAGTTCACCGATAAATTCGGAACCGCTAAACAGATTGCCCCCGATTTTTGCCACCGGTTCCGCACCGGCACAGGAGCCAACCAGGACCATCAGCGCCATGATCAAAGCCAGTAAAGCAGACAGTTTTCTGTACATTTTCCGATCCCCCAATTTTACCAAATTCAGAATGATGAATTCAGAATTCAGAATAATTTGTGCTGTGATCAGACAGTTCTGTGAAAGAAGTGTTTCTTTCCGTGTCCAGTTATATGACGGGAGAGGCGGGGGAATTCTTCCCTCAAGCTGCACAAAGCCGTGACTTGTTCGCATGCTTCCATACTTCTGGCCGCACTGTTTACACCATTGTTACTTCGCTGTGAATACTTGGTAACAGCGGGCATGGTACCTTTATTACGGAAACAGGAACCGGACCGAATCACCGGCCGGTACAGATCATAAAAACGAAAAGGAGAAATGAAAAATGAAGAAACTGCTGACCTTCGCCCTCGCGATGCTGATGTGCGTCGTGATCGTCGGAACCTCCCTGGCCGAGTACGGCTACACCAAACTGTCCCAGATTCCCGCGGCCGTGGATTTCACCTTCGACGTCACCTTTGATGAGAAAGGCCTTCCGCACATCGTAACCGACTATCCCTACAAAGAAACCGGTGCGGAGGAGCTGAACCTGACCTATAACAAGGGCGATATCCGGGAAGCCGCCGTGCTGAATTACAACTTCATAACAGGCGAAACCTGCATCAATTGCTATAACGGCAATCTCTACTCCTACGATAATATGAGCGCAGCCTATGATGACATCCGGAACGGCGTCCTGACGCTGGACAATGCGGTGTGCATCAACACCACCAACAACAGCCTGTACCAGACAGACTGGGTCCTCACTTATTCGATCCCCAGGAAGACCTATATCGATTATGAGGAAAAGACCAACTCCCAGGGACACAACGCCATGGGCGCCGGCGGTGAGCGGAAACTGGTCTCCTTCAACAACGGCGTTCTGACTTCCTCTTATTACCAGAAGCGGATCGATGACGGCGACCTGTGCATTGTCTATAATGAGGACGGAAGCATACAGCTTGCCTACATCGACCTGTACAAAGGCGAAAACAAAGGCTTCTATGACTACAACGAATCCACGGGCCTGTTCAGCGGCAAAAAGCTGAGCGAGCTGGGCTTTGACGACAACGACATCAACCAGCCCGCCCCCGCCGCCCTGGGCGACAGCAAGGATCCGAGCGCGATCAAGGCGTACGTCGCCCGCTGCTATGAGAACATCCTGGGCCGCGATGCCGCCGCGGAAGAAATGAACACCTGGTTTGAAGACCTGTCCGCCGGCAAAAAGACCGCCGCTGAAATCGCCGACCAGCTGGCCACCAGTGCTGAATTCAAGCGCAGGCACCTGAGCTTCGCCGACATGGTGGATAACCTCTGCAAGGCCATGCTGAACCGGCCCGCCGAAGCGACCGAGAAGACCGACCTGGTCAACATGCTGAAAAACGGCCAGCGCCTGAAGGCTGTCATGAAGGCCATCTGCGAGACCGACGGATACAAGGCCGTCTGCGAGACCAGCGGCCTCATCCCCGGCACCGTGAAGGTTCCGGTGATCATCAAAAAGTAAGACGCAGGTCCTGCGACCAGCGCATACTGCCGGCTGTCCAACGGTTCAAAGCCGTTGCGAAAAGCATGGCAGGCGAATCAGACCAGCCCAAAGGGATGCCGGAGCAATCCGGCATCCCTTTTTTTGACTGAATGAACGCTGAATGCGCGACCGCGGGCTTCCCGCTTCATTGCGCTGGTATTTCCGGCGGTTTTGTGATATCTTTGGGGACAGGGAAAACAATCTGAAAAGCGGAGTTGATCGTATGTATTACCTGATCAAAGAGTCCCTGTCCCCCTGCGCGCCCGAAGATCTCACCAAAAGCGGCGCCCAGTATGTGGCCGTGCTGACCACGGAGGAATGGCAGCAGCGCCGGGACTGCTTTGACATGCTCATCGATATGGACATGGAAACCGTTCCGCCGCAGGAAACAAAAGCCATCGTGAACCAGGATTCCCTCACGGGAACCTTCTCCATTCCGGACCGGACGGACATCAGCGGAACGCCCCGGGCCTTTTCCTTCGCCCTGGATGAAAAGGGAATTGTCCTGGTGGATGACAGCGGATACGCGGAGCAGCTGGTCCAGGCCATCGCCCGCACGAAGAAGTGGAAGCTGCCCGGGCTGGAACGCTTCCTGTACGACCTGCTGGAGACCACCATCGGACAGGACCTTGCCCTGCTGGAAAAGTCGGAGCATCGGCTGAACCAGCTGGAAGAAGCCATCCTGCGGGGCGAAATCGAAAGCTATCCCGCGGAGATGAACGACATCCGGGGCAATCTCCTGGACCTGCGGATCCACTATGAGCAGCTGATCGACTTCAGCCAGGAGCTGGAAGAAAACGAGAACGACTTCTTCCGGGAAGAAAACCTCCGCTATTTCCATATGTTCACCGAGCGGGTCATCCGCCTGCAGGATATGGTTTCCGGCCAGCGGGAATATGTGACCCAACTGCGGGACCTGATCCAGAGCCACCTGGACGTGAAGCAGAACCGGATCATGACCGTGCTCACGGTCATCACCTCCATCTTCCTGCCCCTGACCCTCATTGCGGGCTGGTACGGTATGAATTTCCGCTACATGCCCGAGCTGGAATGGCGCTTCGGTTACCCGCTCATTATCGTGATCTCCATCCTGATCGTAATCCTGTGCCTGTTCTGGTTCAAAAAGAAAAAGTGGATGTAAGAACCAATTCAGAATTCAGAATTATTATTTTGTATTTGATCCTGTTCGACAAATCACAACAATATATCTGCCTGCAATAAACGGGCCCTGCGATGCAGGGCCCGTGCTTTTTATACTCCGGGGATTATTCCGCGCCAGGCACTTGCCCGGATTGATTCAGGTTTTATCTGTTCATATACCTGCTCTCCGGGAAGAATTCCTCTTCCTCCGGGAGGCTGTATTCTTCCTTTGCCGCACGGGCTTTCTGCCTGGCCCGGCGGATGAAAACCCCCAGGCCGATGAAAAAGCCGGCAATCAGGCCGTCCCGGAGGGGATGATCCGTCAAAGGGAACCGCGTCTGTCCGGGAAAACCGGCGGCCACCAGCAGCGCCGCGAAAATGACGCAGACCGCGCGTTCCGCGTAAAGCCCCGTCAGGGGCCTTTCCTCCTGATTCCCCGCCAGCTCTTTTCTCACATATTCAAAAAAACAGTTGCTCATTTTCTTCTCCTTCCTGCCGGGCCAAACGGCGTTCCTTATCGTGATTCCAGCTTATCACGGAACCCGGCGGCAAAACAGGACAGGATCGGAAGGATACCCCTGTTTATCCCTTTTCCGGAAGAAAGTTACGGTTCGTTTCCGGCTGCGTTCAGCAGCTTTTCCGCGTTGCGCACGGTCACATCCAGGGCATACTCCTCCTCCACGTTGTCAAACAGCCAGTGGACGCCTTCCTTCATCACCGGGCGGCGGGCGCCGGGACGCATGCCGTGCATATCGCTGCCGATGAAGGAGATCAGCTTTTCCCGGGCCATCCACTGGGCCAGTTCCCGGGTGACCGGATTGAGGTTCCGCTCCAGGTCAAAGGCGTTCACCTGCATCAGGACGCCGCTGTCCGCCAGCTCCAGGACCAGGTCCCGGTCATCCTGCAGCGCGCGGTAGCGCTCCGGATGCGCCAGGATGGGCTTCAGTCCCCGCTTCTGCAGCTGCGCCAGGTTTGTGCGGATTTTTTCCGGCCGCTCATGGCGGGACCCATACTCCAGGAACTCCGCCAGCACATAACTGGTGCCGTTCATCCGGAAGGCGTCCATACGGAAAACCCGGTCCGCCAGATCCCAGGCGCAGTACCACTCCGTGCCCAGGTACAGCCGGATTTCCGGCACTTCCTCCGCGGCCCGCTCCTTCAGCAGCTCAAACTTTTCCCGCACGCCGGCCGCCTTCGGCAGGTAGTTGTTGTTTTCCCGGCCGTAATGCGGCGTGGCAAACACGGCCGCGGCGCCCTGGTCCCGGTCCGCCTGCAGCATCCGGATGGCTTCCGTCATGCTTTCGGCTCCGTCGTCCGCGCCGTAGATGATATGGCTGTGGATATCGATGAATGGAATCACTTCGGTCATTTCAGCACCCCGATATATATAATTCAGAATTAAGAATTCAGAATTCAGAATTATTTGCGGCTGCGGCCGCAAGGGAGACAAATGTAAGCAATGATGTTCCGGATATCAGGTGAACTCAGTCATCAGGCTGTCGATGTCTTCGATGTCAAGGACTTTGAAGCCGGCCTTTGCCGCCGCGGCCGCGAAGAGCCCCTGGCCGGGGATTTTCCTTCCGGAGAAGGTACCGTCATAGATCTGCTTCACCCCGCAGCTGGGACTGCGGGACTGGAGCACAATCAGGTCCGGCCGTTCCCGCACCGCCAGGGCCAAGGCCTTTTCCGCCCCCAGCCGGAACGCGGCGTCCACATTTTCCCCCGCCGTGTTCATCACGGTACCGTTCACAATCTCCGCGGACGGCCGGGGCACCGGCAGCCCGCCCAGCACCTCCGGGCAGACCGGGATCACCGTGTGTCCCTCCAGCAGGCGCAGCAGCTTCTCGTTCCGGTTGTTTCCGCCGTTATATTTGCAGTTCAACCCGATCAGGCAGCTGCTCACCATGATTTTCATGCCGGTTCCTCCTTCGCGGGCATTCCGGGAATCCCTTTCCCGGTTCTTTTCCCACGCTCCGGAAAAATGATACCATCTCCGCTTCCCTCCCCGCAAGAGTGCGGGCAAAAGGAAAGCGCGGACACCGCGGTCCGCGCTGATTCGCCTGGTCACATTTCGTTCGGCATATATACCCGGGACACCCGGGCGGGTTCCTCTTTCCGGTCCCGCCGGCGGCTCCCCGTCTGCTTCCGTTCTTCCACCATGATCCCGTAACCGTACACGCACAGGGAAACCAGCCAGGAAAGCGCCGCGCCGAGGATGATGATCAGCAAACCGCAGAACATGATCTGCGCCCAGCTGGCCGTGGCGTCATCCCTCAGACCGATATAAATCAGCCCGATGATCACGCTGAGGGCAATCCCAAGCCCGCCGATAATCAGCGCCCGCCTTTTCAGCCGTGCGCTCCTGTGATGATCCATACACCCGTCCCCTGTCGTTTGATGATAGGAATAAACCGATTCTGTTCAGTTGATACGGTTGATGCAAATAAAGTAACGCAATGAATTGTTTTTATTTTACATCAAATGTCCGAATTTGTATTGTGTTTTTTCTGATTTTGCACAATTTGCATACAATCCCGCAAAAAGCGGGTAAAGGTCGGGGCCGTTCAAAAGAACGGCCCCAATCTTTTCATTGTATATGATTATTGAAAACTCAGGCTTTTTTGTACTCGTTTTCGGTAAACAGCGGAAGGCGGATTCCGCTGCGCCAGGCCTCCAGGGCGGCGATATGGTCCTCCGCGAACAGCTCCGGAAATTCGTCCTTTCCGAAAAAACGAAGCTCAAAGGATTCCTCGTCAATCCGGGGTTCACCGCTGACGATCTCCGCGGTATACATGGCGGAAATCACATGCGCCGCGTCCCCGTTGGCCCAGACCATATCATGGTTGTGAAAGATTCCCAGGAAGCCGGTCAGTTTCACTTCCAGTCCGGTTTCCTCCCGGGCTTCCCGCACGGCGGCCTGAGCGTAGGTTTCGTTCATTTCCACCAGCCCGCCGATCAGGCCCCACTTGCCGTTATCCGCGCGGCGCTGGAACAGGACCTTGCCGTCCTTTTCAATCACCACGCCCCCGCAGTTCAGGATCAGCTTCCGGGGGCCGGTCAGTTTCCGAAGATCGTGAATGTAATCCAAGAATGCTCCTCCTTCGTCGTCGCATTTCAATTCATAATTCATAATTCATAATTCAGAATTCTAAAGTCTGCATCCGTTCTTACGGAGTGAACATGGATTTACCCTGTACCGAATTCTGCTCTTTGTTGTAATTCGGTAACTAATCATTATGAATTATGAATTGTGAATTATGAATTAGTCTACTTTACCGACAGCGCCCTGTACTCGCCGGGCGCCATGCCCTTTTCCGCGCGGAAGACCCGGTTGAAGCTGGAGATACTCTGGAAACCGGAGCGCATGGCCACCTCCGTCAGGGTCATCTTCTCATCCGCCAGCAGCTCCGTGGCTTTTTCCATGCGGATCATGTTCAGCCACCGGGTGTAGTTGGTGCCGGTAATGCTGCGGAAAATACGGGAGAAATAATCCTTGCTGATGCCCGCCCGCTCCGCCATGGCGGCCTGGGACAGGTCATCCGCCGTCAGGTTGTTCTTGATATAGTCCGTGACCGTCATCATCCGGCGCATAACCGTATCGGTATAGCTGTAGGTATCCCCGCCGCGCAGCTCCGGCACAAACTCGTCCCGGTAGCGATCCAGGGTCAGCATAAACTCCATCAGCAGCATGCAGCAGCGCAGTTCCCGGTCCGCTTCCGCCTCAAACCAGATCTCCTTCATTTTATCCGCGATCACCCGCAGCCTGCCCACCAGCTCCGGGTGGGCATTGATGCACAGCACATGCAGGTTCCGGTAAAAATGCATGATCCGCTGCAGGTCGAACAGGGAATTGATGAAGGTATTGCTGAACTGGATCACCAGCGACTCCTTCCGGTCCGCGTCAATGATCTCATGCACCTCCATGGGCCACATGAGCAGGAAATCGCCCTCCACCAGTTCATAGGTGCTCTGGTTCACCCGGAAGACGTTGGTCTTTCCCGGGCCCACCAGCAGGATTTCGCCATAGGAATGCCAGTGCGCCTGATAGCTCCGCGCCTCATAGCCCGTGGACAGGTTGAAGGCGCTCACCCGGTCGAACCCGTAGTTTTCATATTGGCTGTAATCCATGGTGTTTTCCTCCGTTCCCTTCCATTAAACCGCCGCAGGGGCCGGAAGTCAAGGCAGATGTCTGTACAAAAAGTGGGAAGCGGCAGGTCAAAAAATGGGAAGTTTTTTCCGGAAGCCCGGTCTTACAATAAAGCTGAAATTATGAAACCGGAGGGATCGCCCATGAACCAGAATCAGTTTGCCCACCGCCGGGCCGCCGCACGCATCCGGCTCCTCAACCCGGACGGAACCCCCGCAGCCTGCCAGCAGGTTCACGCGGACCAGGTATCCCATCAGTTTCTTTTCGGCTGCGGCGCCTTTGACGCCGTTGCCCTGATGAAAACCCAGGATGAAAAAGAGCAGGCTTTCCTGAGCCAGCGGATGGAAAAATGGCTGAAGCTTTTCAACTACGGTACGCTGCCCTTCTACTGGGGCCGGTATGAGCCGGAGGAAGGCAAGACCGCCTATCCGGAAACCATGGCCGCGGCGAAGTGGCTGCGGGACAACGGCGTACAGGTGAAGGGCCATCCCCTGTGCTGGCACACCGCCTGCGCGCCCTGGCTGCTGAAGTATTCCAACGCGGAAATCCTCCGCCGCCAGCTGGAGCGGATCCACCGGGACGTGAGCGCCTACAAGGGCGTGATCAACCTGTGGGACGTGATCAACGAGGTGGTCATCATGCCCGTGTTCGACCGGTATGACAACGCCATCACCCGCATCTGCATTGAAAAGGGCCGCGTCGGCCTGGTCCGGGAAGTCTTTGCCGCGGCAAAGGAAACCAATCCGGACGCGGTGCTGCTGATCAACGACTTCAACACCAGCGAAGCCTACGCCCAGCTGATTGAGGACCTGCTGGAGGCGGATGTGCCGATCAGCGCCATCGGCATCCAGAGCCACCAGCACCAGGGCTACTGGGGACTGGAAAAGCTGAACACCGTGCTGGAACGGTTCTCCCGCTTTGACCTGCCGATCCACTTTACGGAGAACACCCTGATCTCCGGCGAAATCATGCCGCCCCACATCGTGGACCTGAACGACTGGCAGGTGGACGAGTGGCCCAGCACCCCGGAAGGCGAAGAACGCCAGGCCCGGGAAATCAGCGAGATGTACACCGTGCTCTTTGCCCATCCGCTGGTGGAAGCCATTACCACCTGGGATTTCAACGACGGCTGCTGGCTGAAGGCGCCCTCCGGCTTTGTGCATGAGGACAACACCGAAAAGCCGTCCTACCACGCCCTGATGAACCTGATCCACGGCGACTGGGAAACCCACGAAACCCTGACCACCGACGAGGACGGCTACCTGACCCTCGCCGGATTCAAGGGAGAGTATGAGCTGAAAACAGCCAACGGCAGCGTAAAACTCACGCTGGACGGAAAAGGCGGAAATTCACAATTCACAATTCATAATTCATAATGTGAGTTTGTGACACGATAAAGAATGATGTTCCTGTCAGATTCCCGAACGTGGGCGGGTGGGGGGATTTCTCCATTCCGCTGCGCTCCAGTCGAAATGACAACGTTGGCGCTATGAATAATCCATTGACTGCACATTACTACTAATTCTGAATTGTTGAGCATCTGTCCAAATCTATGATTTGGGTAACAGATGCCATGCTACAGCCGTCAAAGTGCCAAGGGCACTTTGGTAACGGCGATCGCAGAATTCTGAATTAAAAAACTCCAAAGGAGTTTTTTCTATGTCCCGTTTACACCACCGCGCACCGCGCAGCATGACCCTGAACATGACAGAAGGCAAGCCGCTTGCGCTGCTTTCTGTTTTTGCGCTGCCGCTGCTGATCGGCAACCTGTTCCAGCAGGCCTATAACCTGGCGGACTCCATGATCGTCGGCCAGCTGCTGGGCGCGGACGCGCTGGCGGCCGTCGGTGCCACCGGTTCCATCTCCTTCCTGTTCTTTTCCATCTTCAACGGCATCAGCGGCGGCTGCGGCATCATCACGGCCAAGTTTTTCGGCGCCCGGGATGACAAAATGGTCTGCAAAGCCATCGCCAACTCCGCCTACATCACCCTGGTCACCTCCCTGCTGACCGGCACGCTGGCTTTTCTCATGGTACCCACGGTGCTGACCTGGATGGGCACCCCGGCGGAAATCCTGCCGGACGCCATTACCTACATGCGCATGACCTCCGCCTCCGTGCCGCTGATCGCCATCTACAACTACGCCTCCTCCATGCAGCGAGCCCTGGGAGACTCCCGCACGCCGCTGTATTTCCTGGTGTTTTCCTGCCTGCTGAACGTAGGCCTGGACCTGCTGTTTGTGGGCGTGTTCCGGCTGGGCGTGTTCGGCGCCGCCTTCGCCACCATGCTGTCCCAGCTGCTGGCCGGTTTCGGCTCCCTGCTGTACGCCTTCCGCTGGAATCCCTATTTCCGGCTGAACAAACAATCCCTGGCCTTTGACAGAGATATCACCCGACAGGCGGTGCGCCTGGGCCTGCCCCTGGCGCTGCAGTGGAGCCTGATCGCCATTTCCACCACGGCGCTGCAGTCCGTGGTCAACACCTTCGGTCCCACCGCCATGGCGGCCTATACCGCCACCAACCGCCTGGAACAGCTGGTGCAGCAGCCCTTCGGCTCCATGAGCATGGCACTGTCCACCTACACCAGCCAGAACATGGGCGCGGGCAAGAACAAGCGGATCCGGGAAGGCTTCCGGGACAGCCTGCTGGCCATGCTGGCCGTAGCGGGGCTGATGCTGGCGGTGATGCAGCTGTGGGGTGGTTCTCTGGTGGGCATGTTCGTCAAGGAAACGGACGTCATCGCCCTGGGTGAAAAAGCCCTGCAGATCACCAGCTGCTTCTACGCCTTCCTGGGCATCATCTACGTAGCCCGTGGCGTTCTCAACGGCGTGGGCGACGCCATCTTCTCCTTCATCAACGGCATTGTGGAAATCGCCGGCCGCGTCGGCCTGCCCCTGCTGCTCCTGCACCTGACCACCGCGGGCGTCTGGTCCATCTGGATCACTGCGGGCGTCACCTGGATGCTGGCGGGAATATCGTGCGTGATGAGGTACATCGCATGGCGGAAAAAACTGGAGAAGAAGACAATTCACAATTCATAATTCATAATGATATAGTGTTTGTCTTATCCAACGTGTTGAAAAATCAACATGCTGTTTTTATTTCAATGCGTTTTATTAACCAGAAAAAGTAACTATCATTGTGCATTATGCATTGTGCATTGTGCATTTGTAAAAAGGCCTTTCAGGCCTTTTTACACTATTTCCCAGAACATGGTGGCGATTTCGAACTCCAGGTCCGCTTTGGCGCAGGCCATGATTGCCTCCTCGCTGGGGCCGGCAGTCTCTTTGCTGCAGCAGCTCCCGCCGTAGGGATTCCACAGATCCTGCTCCTGCTTCCACTCCTTCCGGAAGCCATTGATCTTTTCCCGGACGTTCGCGATCTTCCGCTCCGCCATATTCAGCACGCTCCTCATATTTCCCGTTCTTCCCGTGATCCTGTATTCCATGACTGCCACCTGTCCTTTCATTTTTTGTTTCCCCTCGGTTCATGTACATCATATCGGATTAAATGTTGCAAATTTACCCCATTTTCTGAGTTTTTACAATTTTCTTAAAATTTTTGTAATTTTTTTGTTGGGAAAGCAAAAGGTTACATGGCGTTTTGACTGTTTTTTGTATGTATCCGGTATACACGTAAAGAACCGTATTTGTATTGACATCTTTACAACAGGTGTAAATAATGGTAAACGGCAAAGAAAATGTACAGACTAATGCGGAAAGGAGGACACAATCATGGAAAAGTATGAAGCTCTGGAAATGGAAGTGGTCCGCTTTGAAGCGGAAGATGTTATTTGCGAGAGCCGGCAGTGGCCCACTAAGTAAGTAGCATCCCCGGCTGCACGGTTTGCCCGTACAGCCTTTCTGACCCATCCCCGGCATGTCTGCTGTTTATAATAGAAAATCGCCCTGTTCCGCGCGACCGTTAATGCGAAAGGAGCCCTTCCATCATGACAGGAACCTACCTGATCGGAGATCAGATGATCGGAATCAGTTCCCTGTATTCCGCTGTACATGATTACTGCCGGGATTACCGAGCAGTGGGAGCGCCCGTTTTTTATGTGGAAACCACTCCGGCAGACCTGGTTTTTGAGCGGGAACGCTCCGAACAGATCGGCGAGGTGATCCCCGTACAGTCCGAAGAGAACCGGAACAAAGAGCTTGAACTGCTGGCGGTTTACCGAAGGATTGCAGAACAGATGCCCTTCCGGGATACATTCCTGTTTCACGGCTCCGCCGTTGCGGTGGACGGCGCCGCTTACCTGTTTACCGCCAGAAGCGGAACCGGCAAAAGCACCCACACCCGCCTGTGGCGGGAGATGCTGGGGGACCGGGCGGTGATGATCAACGACGACAAGCCGCTGATCCGCCTTACCGAAGACGGGGCGGTTGTTTACGGCACGCCCTGGAACGGAAAGCACCGCCTGGGCACAAACATCTCGGTTCCGCTGAAGGCCGTCTGCATCCTCGAGCGCGCGAAGCAGAACACGATCCGTGCCATAACCCGCGAGGAAGCGTTCCCCATGCTGATTCAGCAAAGCTACCGTCCCCTGGATCCGGCGGCGCTGTCAAAGACCCTGTCCCTGGTGGACCGGCTGAGCCGAACCGTTTCCCTGTACCGGCTGGGATGCAATATGGATCCGGAAGCGGCGGAACTGTCCTACAACATCATGAAGGAGACCACCCGGCAATGAAACTGAAAAAAGAATTCCTGTGCCACGTAACAGACCAGGAGGCCATGCTGGTCCCTACCGGACGGGCCGGTTTTGCCGGCCTGGTCAGGGGCAACAAGACTCTGGGCATCATCCTGAACCTGCTGGAAAAGGAAACCACAGAGGCGGAGATCGTCGCCGCGATGAAGGCGCGTTTTGACGCGCCGGAAGAAGTGCTGGCCCGGGACGTCCGGACCGCGCTGCAGAACCTGCGGGACGTCGGCGCGCTGGCTGAATAAGAAAATGGATTATGAATCATACCTGGCGGAGCACGACAGCCTGACCTACCGGATGACAGGCGTGAGCATGCTGCCGCTGCTGCGGGAAGGCCGGGATCTGTTTACCGTGCGCCGGAAAGAGCCCGGGGAGAAGTGCCGGCCCGGGGATGTGGTGCTGTACCGCAGACCGCCGAGCCACTACGTACTGCACCGGGTCATGCAGGTCCGGAACGAGGATTACGTCATCCTGGGGGACAACTGCATCGCGCGGGAATACGGCATCCGGGACGAAGATATCCTCGGCGTGATGACGGGCTACGTGCGGAAAGGAAAAGCCCACAGCACGAAAGAACTTCCCTGCCGGCTGTATACCTTCCTGATGCTGCACGCAGGCAGCCTCCGGATCTTCCTGAAACGCTGCGGGGGCAAAATCCGGAAGATCGCCGGGAGGATCGTCCATGCGTAACCATACCGTTGCCTGGCTCTGGCGGACGCCGGGGCGGAAAAAAGGATATGTCGCGGCGCTGACGGCGGTACAGGTCCTGACCGGGTTCCTCAGCGTCGGTTTCGCGCTGCTGACGCGGAACGTGATCAACAGCGCCGTCAGCCGGGACCAGGAGTCGTTCCGGTATTACGCGCTGCTTCTCCTGATCCTGACGGCGGGCTCCCTCCTGCTGCACATGGTCAACCGGTGGCTGACAGAGCTTTCCAAAGCGCAGCTTGAAAACCTGTTCAAGCAGCGGCTGACCGCGGCCATCCTGCGGAAAGAGTACGCGGCCGTAAGCGCCGTTCACTCCGGGGAATGGATGAACCGGCTGACAAACGATACGCGCATTGTTGCGGAAAACTATACAGAGCTGATTCCGGGCCTCTCCGGCATGGGGGTCCGGCTTGTTGCTGCCGTCGCGATGCTGATTGTGCTGGACCACCATTTTGCCGCGATCCTGCTGCCCGGCGGCGCGGCAATGATCGCACTGTCCGTTTTGCTGCGGGGAGTGCTCAAACGCCTGCACACGCGGATGCAGGAATCGGACGGAAAACTGCGGATTTTCCTGCAGGAATGCATCGGAAACCTGATGATCGTCAAATCCTACGCGGCGGAAAAACACGCGGAACAGGAGGCAGGCCGCCGGATGCACACCCACCTGCGGGACCGGATGCGGAAAAACAACCTGGCCAACCTGGGCACCTCCGGCGTGGCCGTGGCGATCAACGCGATGTACGTTTACGGCATCATCTACTGCGCCCGGGGCATAATGTCCGGCTCCGTTTCCTACGGCACGCTGACCGCCGTGATGCAGCTGATCGCCCAGATCCAGGGCCCTATTACCAGCATCAGCGGATACCTGCCGCGATGGTTTGCCATGCTGGCCAGCGCCGAACGCCTGATGGAGGCGGAGCAGCTGGAAGATGAATAGACGGAAGAGAGAATGACGCCCGCACAGATCCGGGACTTTTATGACAGCCGTTTCCGGGCCCTCCGCCTCCGGGACGTCTGTTTCACCTATGCCGGGGAAGACCGGCAGGAGATCCTGAAGGACCTCAGCCTGGAAATCCGGAAAGGCGAAACCGTCGCCTTCTGCGGGCACAGCGGCTGCGGGAAATCCACCGTGCTGAAGCTGCTGCTGGGCATGTATCCGCCGGACAGCGGGGAAATCACCGTGGACGGACAGCCGCTGACCGCGGCCTGGCGCGGGTTGTTTGCCTATGTGCCCCAGGGAAACGCCCTACTGCACGGAACCATCCGGGACATTGTCTCCTTCGCGGATCCGGCGCATGCCGGGGATGAAGAACGCCTGGGGCGGGCGCTGCGAACCGCCTGCGCGGAGGAATTCGTTTCCGGGCTGGAGCAGGGCGCGGATACGGAGCTGGGCGAACGCGGCGCGGGCCTGTCCGAAGGCCAGACGCAGCGGCTGGCCATTGCGAGGGCCATCTTTTCCGGACGGCCGGTGCTGCTGCTGGATGAATCCACCAGCGCCCTGGACGCGGAAACGGAAGAACAGCTGCTGAAGAACCTGCGCGGCCTGACAGACAGGACCGTGATCATCGTGACGCACCGGCCGGCGGCGCTGGCCATCTGCGACCGGGTGCTGCGGTTTACCGAAGAAGGAGGATGCGAAGCATGATGCCGGAAGAAAACAAAAAGGTGCTGGACGACCTGGTTTATCTCGCGGCCTGCGCGGTAAACGGGCAGGTTCCGGAGAAAAACCGGACAGACGGAATGGATCTTTCCCTCGTATATGAAGCCGCGCAGAATCATAAACTGGCGGCGGCCGCCGGAATGGCGCTGGAATCCGCCGGCATCCGGAACGAGGCTTTTGTGCAGGCCGTTGCCAAGGCTATGCGGAAAAACGCCCTGCTGGACGCGGACCGGGCGGAGCTGACCCGGAAGCTGGAGGAAGCAGGCATCTGGTACATGCCGCTGAAGGGCGCCATCCTCAAGGATCTGTATCCCCGCTATGGCATGCGCGAAATGGCGGACAACGATATCCTGGTGGACGCCGCCCGGGCGCAGGATGTCGGCCGGATCATGCAGGAGCTGGGGTTTGAAGTGAAAGAAGCCGGAAAAGGCCACCATGACGAGTATACAAAACCGCCGGTCAGCAATTTTGAAATCCACCGGATGCTGTTCAGCGGCCTGGACAGCGAACCCTGTCACCTGTATTACAGGGAGATGGAGAAGCGCCTGATCCCGGACAAAGATGGTTCTTTCGGACGGCACTTCTCAACAGACGACCTTTACCTGTACCTGACAGCCCATGAATACAAGCACTACCGGCACGGCGGTACCGGGATCCGTTCCCTGCTGGACACCTATGTGTTCCTCCGGAAATACGGAGAAGCGCTGGATATGGACTATGTGGCAGCGGAAGCTGAAAAAATGGGAACCGCTGAATATGAAAAGAAGAGCCGGGAGCTGGCTCTCCGGCTGTTCAGCGGAGAGGTGCTGACAGAGGCGGAACAGGAGATGCTGGCCTATTATGCCTCCTGCGGCACCTACGGTTCATATGAACAGAAGATCGTGAACGAGGTCCATTCCTTCGGCGGCGGACTCAGTGGAAAGCTCCGCTTCTTCCTCTCCCGCCTGTTTATGCCCATGGATAAAATCAAATATGCCTATCCGGTGGTCTACAAGTATAAAATCCTGCTGCCTTTCCTGTATGTCTACCGGATTATCAAGGGACTGACAACCCGCAGGGGCGTTACCATGGCCGACCTGAAGGCGCTGAAAAAACCGATGTGAGGGAAAAGCAGATGATCATCAGAGAAACAAACCCGGGAGACCTGAAACGGGTCAGCGAAATGGCCCGGCTGCACCTCAGCACCTTTCCGGACTACTTCCTTTCCATGCTGGGGTTCCCTTTCATGAAGGCCGTTTACCGGGAGTATATTGAAGATCCGAACGCCGGCATCGTCATCGCGGAAGAAGACGGAAACCTGGTAGGGCTTCTGTCCTACATGGACGGCACCTCCCAGGTGCCGGTCAACGTGATCAACAGCCGCCCGCTCCTGTTCCTGTACAGCGCCGCCCGCCTGATCCTGCGCAAACCATCCCTGTACCGGAATGTGAAAAAACTTTATGAATCCTGCAAAAAGGCAAAATCAAAGGTTTATTCCCGGAAGTTTATCGAGCTGGGTTCCTTTGCCCTCTATCCGCACCTGAGGGGAAACGGCACCGGAACAAAAATGCTGGATTACATCAAGGCCATGCCGGACTACAATACCTGCGACTGCGTCAGCCTGACCACCGCCTCGGATGACAACGACCGCGTCAACCTCTTTTACCTGAAGCGCGGATTTGTTCCCGTCGGCATGGTTACTATGCCCGAAGGAAAGTGTATGACCATATACCAGTACAGCCCGAATCCCACAAAGTACCGGTCCGCCGGCGTGATCACGCAATAAAAATGTTGTAAATATGCCCCATTCTTGCTACAATTTAACCAAAGCAAACCGGTTCACCTGTGTGTTTTCTTTTGGGAAAAAGAGGGGAAAAAGGGACATGAACAACCAGAAGAAATATATCCATTTCCAGCTGCTTCAGATCCTGAAGGAGGAAACGGACAGCGAGCATCCCCTGCGGCAGAAGGATCTGGTGCAGCGCCTGGGCGTGGACCGGGGCACGGTCAGCCGCGCCCTGGGAGACCTGCTGGATGACCCGCTGAACAGCCGGGTCCGCTCCGTCAACCTGGAAAGGGAAACGGAGGACGGGGACGAGGACAAGCGGTCCTACCACTCCAACGTCTACTATGACCATGAGTTTTCCACCGCGGAGCTGCGCTGGCTGATTGACGGAATCCTCTTCAGCCGCAATGTACCCCACACCCAGCGGGACGAGCTGATCGGCAAGCTGGTCACCCTCGGCGGCAAGCAGCTGCGCAGGACCGGCTCGCTGGCCAAGGTGCGCCGCCTTTCCGGAAACGAGCCCGGGAACCCAGAGCTGTTCAGCAACATTGAACTGATCAACAAAGCCATTGAAGAGCAAAAGAAAATCTCCACCGTTTACTGCTACCTGGGGCCGGACTTCACCCTGGAGCCCTCCGCCGCCTCCTCCGCCGGTCCCCAGATCCTGAACCCCTACGCCATGGTAGTGCGCAACGGATTCTATTTCCTGATCTGCAGCAACAACAAATACAACAGCCTGACCAACTACCGCATTGACCGGATGACGGAAGTGAAGATCCGGAAGGAAGCGGTGAAGCCCGTCCGGGAGCTGGAAGGCTTCCGGGCCGGCTTTGATATCCAGGAATACATGAGCCACAACATCAACATGGCCTTCGGCACGCCGGAGCGGATCACCTTTATCGCCAAGCCCCGGGCGGTGCGGGAAATCATTGACGCCTTCGGCCGGGGCGTGACCTTTGCCCGCCGGAAGGACGGAGACCTGAACTGCGTGGTGTATGTGCCGGAATACGATATGGAGCGCTGGGTGCTCCAGTTCGGCGACCTTGTCACCGTCACCGGGCCGGACACGCTGCTGGAGAAGCTGCGGAAGTACTCTCTGATCCTTGCGGAGAAGTACACCTGACAGAACCGCAGTTCTGTCAGGTGTAAATGAATTATCCCTGCTGGCGCAGGGATATGAATGATTCGCCGCAAAGCGCCGAATATGATAGATATTGGGATCAGTATTCCCGTCAGGCTTATTCCATGCTCTTCAGGATTCTGTGATGAATGATTACTTCTTTTTATAGTTCTTTGAATAAGTGCATACCATCACGATGAGGCTCACGGTGAGGACGGCCAGGACGAAGGTGATCATGGCGGTGGTGTTCAGGCTGCTGCCGAACATGTCCGCCTTGAAGGTGAAGATTTCCCTCAGGGTCTGCACGAAGCCGCCATTATCCAGGCCGCCGATGCCGCTGTCAACATGGCCCAGCAGGCCGTTCAGCAGCACATTGCGCAGGAGGATGGTGATATGGCTGGCCGGGAACAGGTTGCACACGGTCCGGACGCCGCCGGAGAACTGGGAAACCGGGATATAGGCGCCGATCACAAAACCGGACACAGCGGACAGGATGCCGAAGAAAGCGGAGGAAGCGGAACCGGAGCGGAAGAACAGCACAACGTTCATGAACAGGGCGGTGGCGGAAACGCAGCCCAGGGCGGTCACCCCGTAGGCGCGCAGCACACCGCCCAGGCCCAGATACAGGTTCCCCTGCAGCTGGAGGATCACCAGGCCCGCGGTCAGGATGACGGAGGTCATCAGGATGGCAGACAGGGCGGAAGCGGTGAAGTAAGCCAGCACGATCTGGCTCCGGCTTACCGGCGTCGCCAGGATATCCTGGTCCACCCGGCTCTCCCGGTCCGCCGTCACGGTACGCAGGCAGCTGAAGGGAACGGTGATCGCGGCGGAGCCGATGATGCCTACCAGGAGCTTGATGTTTGTGAACATCTCCAGGTCCTCATCCCGGACCAGTTCCCGGATCATCGGCATGGAGGCCAGCGCCTGGTTGATCGCGTCCACAAAGGTGCCCCGGAGGAACAGCAGGTACAGCACAAACAGGATAATGGAGGTCAGCAGGGAAAACAGAATCGCCTGCCTGTCCTTGAAATACACCAGCATGTTGCGCTTTGTCAGTCCCAGATACATCTTCATACTGCCATCTCCCTTCCGGTCAGGTTCAGGAACACATCGTCCATGGAACCTTTGATCACTTCATAATCCTTAATGTCCGCCCGGTTCCTGTAAAGGAAGTCCGTCACGGAATCCGTGTAGTAAACATTGTAGTGGTCCGCTTCGTAGGTCCACCGGCACCCGTCCAGCAGGCTGTCCCGCGCTTCATTCTGTTCCGCGTACCAGACCAGCTTCGGCGAGGTGTACCGGCTTTTCAGCTCGGAGGGAGAACCGGTGGCAATCACCTGGCCTTTGTCCAGGATGACCACCCGGTCAGCTTCCGCGGTTTCCTCCATGTAATGGGTGGTAAGGAAGATGGTCAGGTTCTGCTCCTCCCGCAGCTTCCGGATGTGGTCCCAGATCATCCGGCGGGATTTGGGATCCAGGCCGGTGGTGGGCTCATCCAGGAAGAGGATCTTCGGCTCGTTGATCAGGGCCCGGACAATGTCCACCCTGCGCCGCTGGCCGCCGGAGAGCCGGTCGTACTTCCGGTTCCAGATCTCCTTCAGCTCAAAGCCGTCCATGAAGGGCTCGATGCGCTGCAGGATCTGCTTCCGGTTCAGGCCGTAGTAGCTGCCCCGGGTGAAGAGGTTTTCCTTCACGGTCAGTTCCCGGTCCAGCACCGAGTTCTGGAACACGATGCCGATCAGGTTCCGGATCGCGTCATCGTCCACCCCCAGCTCGTGGTTGTAAATGTTCACCCTGCCGGCGGTCTTGTCCAGGATCGTGCAGAGGATGTTGATCGTGGTTGTTTTTCCTGCGCCGTTTTCCCCCAGCAGGGAGAAAAACTCTCCCCTGCCGACTTCAAAGGAGATCCCATTCACCGCGGTATGCTCCTTGTACTGTTTCACCAGGTGATTCACCGTAATTGCGTTTTCCATGTCCGGCCTCCTTCTGCTTGGTACGGGAGTACCTTACCAGAAAGAAAAGCATAAAAAAAGAGCAGTTCGACCAACATGCATTTTCATGCGACCAAGCTGCAAAAAACAATGCACAATGCATAATGCACAATGCACAATTAGTTTGATTTCTTAACAAAAGATGTTCCGTAAATGTGAGATCCTTCACTTCGTTCAGGATGACACGTGGAGGCAGCGAAGAGCAGAAACAGGAATGTGTCTGTCCCCTCTGTCATATTCCCGCAGGACGTTTGAAGAATGCCGATAACATCCATAACATAATGAAGTATCCATTATGTTTGGACCCCACTAATTCTGAATTATGAATTATGAATTGGGACGAGGAATAAACCGTTCTGGTTTATTCTTCATCCCTGATTCCGTCTATTGCCTCATTGATTTTCTTCTCGTCCGCCTTGCCCATCCAGATGGAGGCAGCCCAGACAAAGCCGTAGATCAGCACATACATGCCGCCGATCACCGCAAAACCCGCGGCTGAATCATACCAGCCGAAGAGATATCCGCAGCCTGCCACAACCCCGAACAGCAGGAGAAAATGCAGCACAATCCGGAGCCTGGAACGGGTGATATCCTTTCCGTCATCCTCCTGGAGCAGCAGCGTCGCCAGGGAGCAGAGGAAACCCGTAAAGATGATGGACAGGGGAATATACCACTGCCAGCTGAGCGTCTCGCTGCCGGTCTGCAGATGGCCGACCAGGGCCTGCACGCCTACGCCGAAAAGGATTCCGGTGGAGATCATCAGCGTCTGGATGAAAATAAGCCGCCATTTCTTCATGCTCACACCCCCAGCTTTTCCTTCAGTTCCTTCACATAAGCCCGGGAAATGATAATCTGTTCCCCGTTCAGCAGTTCCGCCCGCATCCGGCCGTTCAGCTCGCTTTTGACGGAGCGGATCTTCCGGATGTTGACAATCATTGCCTTGGCGCTGCGGAGGAAGCGGCTGTCCAGCAGTTCTTCCAGCTCATACAGCCGGTGCTTTGTCTCATAGCAGCCGGCTTTGGTATAAACAAAGGAACGCTTGTCCACAGACTCAATATAGTAGATCTGGTCGGTCCGGCACATCATGGTTTTGCCGTCCGTCTGCACCGGTATGGTGCGGCACTGGTTCTCCAGCAGATCCACCGCACTCCGGACGCTGTCCGTCAGCTCCGCCACGCGGATGACGGCGTTTTCCTCCTCATCCGGGCCGATCTTCTTCACTTCAACCTTCATGCTTCTCCGCTCCATCCGGACAAGGGGACGGTTCTTTTGTCCGGTTTTTTCATTGTTTATTCCGGCAGTCCCGCGTAAAAGTCAACCGCCGCTTTGATTTCATCCGCGGTGGGATGATCCTTGGCAACGCCGCCCACCAGTTTGAACGGGCCGAAGGTGTCAAAACCCCGGCACCAGTAGGCGCCGATCTCCCGGCAGTGTTTTTCCGCCAGCACCTGACGGATCGTCTTCCGGTATTCTCCCTTTGCCGCGCCCTGGGTGGAGATCAGGAAAACATCCTTCCCCTCCGGCAGGCACTCCTGCGCAAAGGCCAGCATCTGTTTCGCGAATCCGCCGTAATAAATGCCGGAAGCCAGGCCGATCCGGTCAAAGCCGGACAGGTCAACCTTCGGCTGTTTGGTCACGTTGATCAGGGTCACCTCATGCTCCGCCGCGATGGCGTCCAGCAGTTTTTTCGTATTTCCGTGATGTTCGGAATAATAAACAATTGCAGTCTTCATGGTATCCCTCCTTCGATACCGAAATGATAGAAAACCCGGTCCTCTTTGTCAAGGCAGATCTCAACGCCAGACAAGGGGACGGTTCTTTTGTCTGGTTTGGAAATGGAGATCGCAGCAAAGAAACAGAATAAAAAAACCAGACAAAAGAACCGTCCCCTTGTCTGGTGTCTGGTGTCTGGCTGATGTTTTATCCGTGATTTACCCGTTCGACAACGGCTTTGCTGATTCCAGTTAACCGGCAAATCTGCCGGATAGACAATCCTGCTTTCAGTGCTTTCCCAACAGCCTCATCCCGTCTGGCTTTCGGCCAGCCGCCGATTTCCTGCACAAACTGGCATCCGCAGGCAGAACACATCTTTTTGATTGCTTCCTGGTCAGTCATTCTTCTCCTGAACGACTCATCCAGATGCTCCTCTTCACAATCCGCCTTTACAAAACTGAGCAAATCCTTGCCGTTCAGTTTCGTATAACCGCCGATATCATCCGTCAGACCAAACTCATCTTTCACTCCCGCGCAGCCCAACCAACGATATTCCAATGGATTCCTGACTAATCCTGCTTTCACAGGGTTCTGACATATATACCGCAGCACATCCATAAAATACGCTATTGTCTCTATCGGTTCACTCCTGTATCTGTCCTGGAACAGATGTCCAAGCAAATCGTATTTTTCATTATAATGATAAACATAGGATACTCCAAGCCGTTTGATCACAATTTCAAGCGGCTCTTTCTCCTCTTTCATCAGAAGATGAACATGATTCCCCATCAGGCAGTAAGCATACAGCTTAAAACCACCCGCCTGCTTGGCTCTTTTCAGGCTCAGCAGGAACCCGAGATTATCCTCATCATCAGCAAACAGAATACGCCTGTCAGCACCCCGCATCATCACATGATATAACCCTAATGAGGATTTTTGTCTTGCACGTCTGGGCATGGCGGTATTCTCCTTTCCAATCATCAAGCAAATGATAAAAAACCGGCATGGTGTTGTCAAGGCGAACAAACGAAAAAACCAGACAAAAGAACCGTCCCCTTGTCTGGTTGTTGGTGTTCAGAACCGGTAGTCGCCCGCGAAAACAAGGCTTCCGCTGCTCCTGACGCCCACGCAGTAATCCTTCCCCGTTCCGAGATCCATGATATCGGACCAGGCGGAAACATCCGGCGGGGTTTTTCCGTCAATCCCGGCGGAAACCACCGTGCCGTCCCGTTTCAAGCCCAGCACCCACTTTTCCCCGATGACGATTTTCGCCATGTTTGTCCAGTTGCCGATCAGGCCGGACAGTTCCTCCGGCGCGGCCAGCACAGTTCCGTCCTTCCGGACCGCGGCACAGGCGGACCGGGGCTCCCCGTCCTCCGTAAAGCGGCAGGAGGCCGCGTCCAGGCTGATCACATCCGTCCAGTTTTCCCAGTCCGGTTCCGGCCCGTCCTCCCCTTCCTGCTGCCAGTTGGCGGCGTAGACCCTGCCGTCATCGGTGAGCAGCAGCAGTTTGGAAGCGCTGTCCGCCACCGCCGCCACATGGGAAAGCTGCTCCGGGCTGACGCTTTGGGGATAGATCCAGTCCAGGTCACTTTCCCCGGTCTTCAGCCGGTAATCCGTGGTAATCTCCCAGATCCGGTGTTTGCCGCCGGCAGCATAGATCCGTTCGGGATGTTCCTCCCCGTTGCCGGCGGAATTGTAGCAGGTGCCGTCCAGGCCGACCGCGTAGCAGATCTTTCCGCCTGCGCACAGCCCCACCTGCCGGATATTGCTGATCGCCTGCGTCCAGCCGCGCAGGTCCCGGCCCTCGGTTTCCCCGGCGCCGCCGGCCTGCTCCACAGTACCGTCCGTGCGCAGGGCGACCATACCCCCGTCCGCGGCGGCCACCGATTCCACGTCATGCCAGAGCTTGTCTCCGGCGTCAATGAATTCCGCCCGCATCCAGCCTGTATATTCCGTTTCCGTTCCGTCCGCGTCAACGCCTGTGCCGGCGTTGATCTCATACCACTTTCTCCCCGCGCGGTCCGTCCGCGTGTCCCGGATCCACACACAGGTGCCCTTCGGCAGCCGTCCGGTAATGGTTCCGCCCATATTTGCCCGCAGCGCCACATCCCGGGCATTCACAAATCCGAAGCCCAGCGGTTCCGACTGGGCAAAAGAGCAAACCGGCAGAAGTAAAAGTATCAGAATCAGCAGTGCTGATGCAATCCGTCTCATGAGTCGATCCTCCGTCCCGCTCCCTTCACAGGAGCGTTCCTGCTATCCAACGTTCCTCCCCTCCGTTTTCTTCCCTCCTGTTTTGTGATTCTTTCACTTGCGGACTCTCCCCGCGGGTCATATAATGGTACAACGCACCGTGCAAACCGCCGTGCGCAGATTCTCCCCTGTCGAAAGAGAGAAAGACCCCATGCAGTACAAGTACGCCACAGCCCGGGATATGGAACTGCTGATCCGCAGCCGGACAGAAACCCTCCGGGCTGTCAACCATCTTCCGGAGGACTATACCTTCAGGGAGGAGTTCCTGGAAGCCAGCCGGGAATACTTCCGGGAAGGGGACCAGACCACGGTGCTCGCCCTGGAGGAAGGCCGCCTTGCGGGCTGTGCCACCCTGTGCTATATAGATCTTATGCCCACCTTTTCCCATCCCTCCGGCCGGAGGGGCCACCTGATGAATGTATACACCGTGCCGGCTTTTCGCCGCCGGGGCGTCGGAAAGCAGATGGTTTCCCTGCTGATTGACGAGGCCCGGGGCCGGGGCATCACCGAAATCAGCCTGGACGCCACGGAAGCCGGACGGCCGCTGTACCGGGCGCTGGGTTTCCGGGATTCCGGAGAGTGTATGGTACTGGAACTGAAACAGGAGTAAAATAGAGGAAGCCGGAGCAATCCGGATTCGTTATTATTTTCAGAAAGATGATCGACCACCAAGGAGGCAGAGGCATGAAGGATCAAAGATACGGGCGGCCTGTGAACCAGCAGCCCGCCCCTGTCCAGCCGCCTGCCGTCCGCCGCGGCGTCCCGCAGCAGGAGGCGCAGTGGTATCAGCCCGCCCAGTCACAGGAGCAGCTGTCCTGGTATAACCGGCAACAGCAGCAGAATCCGCGGGCGCAGCAGCCGCAGCAACAAGCACAGCAGCCCCCGCAGGGATACTATCCCCCGCAGCAGAACGCTCCGGGCCGCCGCGCTCCGCAGGAGCCGCCCCGGCAGGGTTATTACCCTCCGCAGCAGCAGCCGGCGCAGCACGGCTATCAGGCTCCCCAAACACAGCAGCAGCCGGCGCAGCACGGCTATCAGGCTCCCCAAACACAGCAGCAGCCCCCGCAGGGGTATTATGCTCCCCGGCACCAGCAGCGGCCGATGCAGCAGCAACCGCAGCAGCAGGGATATTACCCCCCGCAGCAGCCACAGCAGCCCGCCCGGGGATATACGCCCGGCCGGGCGCCCGGAGCTCCCCGCGTGCAGCCGAAACCCCAGCAGCCTCCTTTCAACCTGAAGAAGTTTATTCCCGCCCTGATCCTGCTGGTGCTGATCATCGTCGCCGGCGCTCTGGGCGTCAGCGGCATCAACGTCTCCAGAGAGCGGGCCGCCCGGGAACAGACAGCCCGGGAGCAGGCCGCCGTACAGCAGCAACAGGCGGACACCATCCGGCAGAAGGTGGAGTCCTACCGCGACCGTTTCTGTCCCGGCGTCTATGTAAACGGCATTGACCTGGGCGGCAAAACCTATGAAGAGGCAAAGACCGCCGTCGAAGCCGGCATCCAGGCGCAGCACGCCGACTGGAAGGTCACCCTGACCTACGGTGAAAACCATGCCGACATCACCGCGGCGGACCTGAACTTCACCGTGGACGTGACCGGCGTGCTGAACGAAGCCATGCAGCAGGGCCACACCGGCAGCGACGAGCAGCGGTATGCCGATATGCTGCAGCTGGAGCAGACCCCTTACCGGGTCTCCACAGCCAGGCCCACCGGCAGCACGCAGAAAATTGACGATCTGCTGGCCGCCATCAAAAACAGTATTGACCGGCCGGCCCAGGATGCGTATTACACCCTGGATCCGGAGAACATCAACGCGCCTTTCCAGTTCTTCGACGAGGTGTACGGGCTGACCCTGGATACCGAGCCCATCCGGAAATGGATCTTTGAAAAACTTTCCACCATGGAAAACGGCACCTATGCCATCACGCCTGCCCAGGTGGAGCCCTCGATCCGCAAGGCGGATCTGATGCACAGGTATACCCTGCGCGCCTCCGCCTGGACGGAAATCCATACCAGCTCCACCGAGGACCGGAACAACAATATCCGCCATGCCTTGCATGACTTTGTCAACGGCTACAAGCTGGCTCCCGGGGAAACCTTCAGCTTCAATAGCGTAGTCGGTTACCGGACCGCGGAACGCGGTTTCTTCCCCGCACAGGAAATCGTATACGGAAACTATGTGGAGGGCTACGGCGGCGGCGTCTGCCAGGCCAGCACGACCATCTACCAGGCCGCCCTGTGCGCGGGGCTTCAGATTGTGGAGCGGCGGCCCCATTCCGAAAAGGTCAAATATACGGAACTGGGCCTGGACGCCACGGTCTACCTGGAAAAAGGCTCCAAGCACAACAAGGATTTCCGGTTTAAAAACAACACGGACGGAGACATCTACATCTTCGCCACCGTGGAAAAGGATCCGGCCAAGAAAGGCAAAAAGTACCTGCGGACACGGGTGGATATCTACGGCCCGTACATGGGCGATGTCCACTATGAGCTGAAGTCCAATATCGTGGAAACCATTGACCCCGGCGTGGAGATCAAAAAGGACCGGAAGCATGAGTACACCTCCTATCCCGGCGAGCAGTACCTGTATTCCGAAGGCCGGGAAGGCTACAAGGTGGAAGTATACCGGGTGAACACCGTCAACGGGCAGGCGGAATACCTGTATCCGGATACCTACGAACCGAAGAAGGCGGTGTATTACGAAGGAGTGTGAGCTTGCTCACACTCCTTCGTTTCAATTAAGAATGATTCTTCCCTAGAAGATGTGGGTCAAGACACCTTCAAAGGGATCCTTCCAGGTAAGCAGATTTTCCTTCCGCCACAACGAAGGAAAATCAAGGCAATAAGATTATCAATGTTCCTGAAGCCAT
>Ga0256405_10001804_pt1 | contig 54933 bp, 39 predicted proteins | sample RumenRJG_02DNA_FD_189096 | JGI IMG/M metagenome (GOLD analysis project Ga0256405, IMG submission 189096) | Bovine rumen microbial communities from Lethbridge, Alberta, Canada - RJG_02 | ecosystem: Host-associated > Mammals > Digestive system > Stomach > Rumen | place: Canada: Alberta... | reverse complement strand
CAGCAGTTCTTTTTATGCTGTCAAGGGTGGCGGAGCCCATTCACCATCATAAATATTTGCAGTTTTCAAGGTTCATTCGAGTCTTTTTTCTTCGACCCTTTTTTTCATACGTCATTTGACACTATCTTCCATTGATAAGTGTAAAATGAGTCAGTAGTTACGTCGAACGTAGAAAGTGACTCATTATTTTGATACGCCGAATGTTACTTCCTCGCCATTAATGTCGAGTTCCTTAGTAAATCCTGCCATCTTACCAAGCATGATGTAATCAGCAAGGACTGCATCCTTAATCTTATCAGCATACTTTGTAACGATTTCAGCAATCTTCTCACTGTTATCGATATAAAGTGTGATATGATCTGTAACTTCGAAGTCTGCTTCTTTTCTGAGTGTCTGTACCTTAGATACAATCTCTCTTACGAAACCTTCCTCGATAAGTTCTGGTGTAAGCTTGGTATCTATAACAACGGTGAACTTATTATCACCAAATGTTGCGTAATCGCCGCTTTCTACTACATCGATAAGGAGATCCTCTTCAGTAAGTTCTACAGGTTCCCCATTTACTTCAAACTTAAGAGCCCCCTCCTCTTTAAGCTTTGCATAAGCCGCATTTCCATCCTCGATACTGCTGAGGTATTCCTTGATTCCTCCAAGGAGCTTTCCGTACTTAGGACCTACAGTTCTAAGCTGTGGCTTAAATGTATATGATGAGAATGCTGAAAGGTCATCCTTAAACTCAACATTCTTGATATTCAGCTCATCCTTGATAATGTCGATATAGAACTCATCAAGAACTGTCTCGCCTTTTACATACATAGTTGCGATAGGCTGACGATTCTTAATATTTGCAGCATTTCTGGCAGCACTACCAAATGTCTTGATAGAAAGAACTGCTTCCATGTTCTTCTCAAGTTCTGCATTGATAAATGATTCTTCTACTTCAGGATATTCACAAAGGTGAATACTGATAGGAGCTGTCTTATCAACATTTCTTACAAGGTTCTGATAAATGCTTTCTGCAAGGAATGGAACCATAGGTGCAGCCACCTTACAGATAGTTACGATAGCCTTATAAAGAGTCATGTAAGCATTTATCTTATCCTGCTCCATACCCTTAGCCCAGAATCTCTCACGACAACGTCTTACATACCAGTTACTGAGCTCATCAACGAAGTCAGTAAGTACTGCTGCTGCCTCAGGAATCTTATAAGATCCAAGATTCTGATCAAATACCTTAACTGCAGTGTTAAGCTTTGACAGAAGCCATCTATCCATTACACTAAGTGTCTTTGTATCTAACTCATACTTTGTAGGATCAAACTGATCGATCTCTGCATAAAGTGTGTAGAATGCATATGTATTCCACAGGGTTCCCATGAACTTACGCTGTCCCTCAAGAACTGCATCTCCGTGGAACTTGTTAGGAAGCCATGGCTGTGAGTTTGTATAGAAGTACCATCTGATTGCATCTGCTCCATACTTGCCGAGAGCCTCCATAGGATCAACTGCATTTCCCTTAGACTTTGACATCTTATTTCCGTCCTTATCAAGAACGTGACCAAGTACGATAACATTCTTATAAGGAGCCTTATCAAAGAGAAGTGTTGAGATAGCCATCAGTGAATAGAACCATCCACGGGTCTGGTCAACAGCCTCTGAGATAAAGTCAGCTGGGAAGTTGTCCTCGAAGATTTCCTTGTTCTCAAATGGATAATGCCACTGTGCAAATGGCATAGCTCCTGAATCGAACCAGCAGTCAATAACTTCTGGAACTCTATGCATTGGCTTACCACAATCAGGACAAGTAAGAACTACGCCGTCAACAAATGGTCTGTGAAGCTCGATATCTGCAGGAACTTCGCTTCCATCCTCAAGCTTTCCTCTTGAACGGAGCTCTTCGATACTTCCAACAGCATCTCTCTTTCCACATCCCTCGCACTCCCATACATTAAGTGGAGTACCCCAGTAACGGTCACGAGAAAGTCCCCAGTCCTGAACGTTCTTCAGCCACTCGCCGAAACGTCCCTTACCGATTCCTTCTGGAATCCAGTTAACTGTATTGTTATTAGCAACCATACGGTCACTAACTTCTGTCATCTTGATGAACCATGACTCTCTAGCATAGTAGATAAGTGGAGTATCGCATCTCCAGCAGAATGGGTAGTCATGTTCAAACTTAGGAGCTGAGAAAAGAAGGTTTCTAGAATCAAGATCTACAAGAACCTTTGGATCAGCATCCTTTACAAAAAGTCCAGCAAATGGAGTATCTTCTGTCAGGTTACCTTCTGAATCAACAAACTGAACAAAAGGAAGGTCATACTTACGACCAACGCGACCATCGTCCTCACCAAATGCAGGAGCGATATGAACAATACCAGTACCATCTGACATTGTTACATAATCATCTGCTACGATGAAATGAGCCTTCTTGTGCTGCTTTGCAGCGCTTGCTGCAGCACCTTCATAAAGTGGCTCATACTCTCTTCCCTCAAGATCAATACCCTTGTAGGATTCGAGTTTGATATATGCCTTACCATCTGTAATAGATGTATCGTACTTATTAACATGCTCTCCATCTTCATTCTTAACTTTCTCTTCAGCAAGAGGTCCAAGAACTGTATCTAGAAGAGCATCAGCCATGATGTATGTATATCCATCACAAGCCTTTACCTTACTATATGACTCCTCTGGGTTAACGCAGAGTGCAAGGTTTGAAGGAAGTGTCCATGGAGTTGTTGTCCATGCAAGGAAGTAATACTGTTCTTCGCCCTCAGCAACCTTTGCCTTGAAACGTACTACAGCAGATCTTTCCTTAACAGCCTTGTAACCCTGAGCAACTTCGTGAGATGAAAGTGGAGTTCCACATCTTGGGCAGTAAGGAACTACCTTGAATCCCTTATAAAGAAGACCCATATCCCAGATTTTCTTAAGAGCCCACCACTCAGACTCGATATAGTCATTGTGATATGTTACATAAGGATCATCCATGTCAGCCCAGAAGCCAACCTTGCCGGAGAACTGTTCCCACATACCCTTATACTGCCATACAGATTCTTTACATTTTGCAATAAATGGTTCGATTCCGTATTCTTCAATCTGCTCTTTGCCGTCTATTCCAATCTCTTTCTCTACTTCAAGTTCAACAGGAAGTCCGTGAGTATCCCAACCGGCCTTACGGATAATCTTGTGACCCTTCATAGTCTGATAACGTGGAATCATATCCTTGATTACACGTGTAAGAACGTGACCAATGTGTGGCTTACCATTAGCTGTTGGTGGGCCATCATAGAAAGTATATGTTGGAAGATCCTTCTTCTCATCTATACTCTTTTCAAAGATTTTTTCTTCATTCCAAAACTTAAGAACTTTTTCTTCATTTTCAGCAAAGTTAAGCTTTGTCGATACTTTATCGTACATTTATTTTTCCTCTCAGTATTAGTTTTCTTCTTTCTTGTCGCCAAGTGTCTGTGTGAGGTAATCATTTACGACCTTAGCAACGTCATCTGTATAGAGACCATGAACTGCACAAGCCTGATCAAGTGACTCGTACTGTGATACGCCACAAGTAATGCAGTGCATTCCACACTTCATAAGAACAAGTGAAGCATCTGGATACCATCTGATAATATCTCCAATGATCATATCAGGTGTAACATATTCAATAATTCCATCTTCATCAACCTTAAGTGTTGATGGATCTGGTCTCTCAGTCTTATTATCTCCTCCGAGATTTAAGGACTTTCCATCGTCTGATGCAGCCATCCCATCCATCACCTTAGATGTGATATTCTTAGCATCTACATTTCCAGCATTAAAAACTTCTTCTGCCATAATCTTTCCTTCTTTCCATCTATATGTGATAACTTCCAGAACATTTCCAGAATCTATAGAATATCGATAATCTTGCCTACCACCATGAACTTCTCACGAACCTTAAGCAGCTCGTTCTCTACATCATGTTTCTTCGTAAGTACCTCTTCGTAAGTGTTAGACTCTGTAGTGAAGTAGAGGTATATCTTGCCATTTGCGAAGCATATTCGGAATATCTTTCCAAGCTGAAGTCCAACCAGTTGTCTCAGCTTGTATATCATATTCTCTGTAAGCAGATTATCTGCTTCCTTCTCGTCAAATGCATATACTCTAAACATTCTGTCGATAACCTCATTTTGAGGCTTAATGAGATGTACTCTCTCATTCTGACAATCCAGCACAGGTGCTGACGAAGACGTCAGAACTACAGGGTTGATATTCTTAGTATCTATATCTATCTCGAAAAATCTTCCTCGGATGTGAGCATCATTTACATCACAATCCTCGAAGACATCCGCATTCATGAACTTAACATCCTTGTGAGAACCCTTCAGCTCATTCATTGAGGTATATCTATATTCTGAAGTATCAGAGAACATATTAGTCGCTATAATCTCTCGCTCTGTAGGTCCGCCCTTCTTGTTGAATATGCCGCCTTCAAAGTATCTTGCAGCATAAGGCATAACTATAAACTCTCTATAATCCAGCTTCATGTTATTAAGCTTTACCTGAAGCTTGATACGATACGACGCGAATAGCGCCAGAATGATCATAGATACAGCAGCTACGATAATACCATAAGAAAGCCACACACCACTATGGTTCATGTATATTGCAAATGCACCAGCAACTACAAGGAACACGAACAGGGCACTAATGGCATTTATCTGATTCTTTATTCTCTTGATACCGATATTTTTCTCGACTCTTTTTATAAACTTCCTTTTTTCCACTTCTCTAATCCCTATTTATAAAAGATTCCAAACAGCCCTATTTTACCACAGTTAGAAGGTAAAATACAACAAAAAACAAGACGATGAATAAGCCTCTATCTTGTATAAAAGTAACAAAGTGCCCAGGCTTTCACCTGGGCACTAAACTCATCGAAACTATTAATAAATGTACGATATATTAGTCTGTTATCGATATGATCTCGCTCTCGCCTTCTGGTCTTGAAACCTTCTTAGGTATAACAAGTGTTAGAACACCATTTGCATACTGAGCAGTAATGTCTTCCTTAGTGAGATCCTTGCCAACATAGAAGCTTCTCTCTACCTTACCGTGGAATCTCTCGCGGCATAGATACTTTGGTTCAGCCTTTTGCTCTGCAGCCTCTGTCTCTTCGGTAGCATCTGCGGTAGTATCTTTCTTCTCTACATGCTCTGCACTTACTATAAGATAGCCATTTTTAAGCTCTGCTTTGATATCTGCCTTATCGTATCCAGGGAACTCCATCTCGAGCTCATACTTGTCATCGTACTCCTTAATATCGGTAGTACATCTCTTCTTGTCGAGCATCTCATTTCTAAGTCTCTTACCATAATCAACTGGGAAGTTAAGAACCTCATCAAACAGATCACTAGCAAAATCGCCATTAAATAAACTTGGATAATACATAAATCATTCCTCCTTCTTAGTCATACAGAAGGTCACTTTATTCCAGGAGGGCTTTCTGTATGGTCTTTACTTTCTTGATGATTATGTTATATCACTTTTATTAGCACTCGTCAAGAGTGAGTGCTAATAATGATTGTGAAGATTGTGTGAACTGTTATTATCCCCAGTATATTTATCAATAAATACTTCTTTAAGCTTTATAGGAACCGACTCCTTAAGTGCGATTATTATATCCTCCATCTCTATATCTTCTGAATCCAGCCAATGAAGTACAAGATTCGAAAAACCAGCAACATACATCTCTATAATAAGCTTATAATTTAGTGGTATTTCGTCCTCTTCTAACTCTTTACTTACTTCCTTCTCAATGCAGGAACAAAAGTATAGCGATGATTCTTTAACGTAAGAATTCTGCCCCTTCACATTCGTAGCGGCATTTATAATGTATCTTGCATTTTCTTTATAATTCGAGAGATAACCACGAAGAAATCCTTCAAAATCTATTTTATGACTTAGCAGTTCATCAAAGAGTCTATCCAATCTTTTTCTATATGCCCACTGTATTAGTTCATACTTATCAGGGAAATAATTATAAAATGTCTGTGTAGTAACTCCAGCAGTTTCTGAAATCTGTCTTACAGTAATTTTATCTATAGGCGTATTTTGAGCTAATTTTCTTAGTGATACCAGAAGCCTATCTCTCATTTCATCATTTTTCATATACAGTGCCTTTCTTCTGCAACTGCATATTAGCAGCTACATTTAAAACTATATCACGCCTTTACATATCTAGTATATGTGAAGCCAGCTGGAAATATATTATCAGCGATATCGCATCTACTATGGTTGTGATAAATGGACTCGCCATAACTGCCGGATCAAAGCCCACCCTCTTCGCTAATATAGGAAGCGAACAACCTACAAACTTTGCTACAGATACAGTTAGTAGCAAAGTTAAACAAACTACTAGAGCTATAACTGCCGTAACCTTATCGAAGAATATAAGCTTCACAAAGTTTGCTACAGCAAGAGTGGAGCCGCACAGCAGTGCAACCAGAAGTTCCTTGCCCTGTATCCTGAAGATATCGCCAAACTCAATTTCATCAAGTGACAGACCACGAATTATAGAAACTGAAGCTTGGGAGCCCGCATTTCCGCCTGTATCCATCAGCATAGGAATATAAGCTGTCAGAATTACATACTTTCCGAGTGCACTTTCATACTTTGTGATGATAGCGCCTGTAAATGTTGCTGATATCATGAGAAGCAGCAGCCATGGTATACGTTTCTTGTAAGTTTCAAAGAAGCCTGTACTGATATATGGCTTATCAGTAGGAGTGATGGCCGCCATCATTTCGATATCCTCAGTATTCTCTTCCTGAATGACATCGATAGCATCATCGACGGTTACGATACCAACAAGACGATGCTCCTGATCCACTATCGGGATAGCAGTAAGATTATACTTTGCCATATCCTTAGCAACTTCCTCCTGGTCGTCCAAGGTCTTGGCTGAGATAACATTTGTCTCCATAATATCGCCGATCAGAGTTTCCTTCGATACCAGGAACATATCCTTCAGGCTGACAGTTCCCTCAAGTTTTCTGGAAGGGCTTACTACGTAACAGGTGTAGATATCCTCCTTCTCATCGGCTGTTCTTCTGATTCTCTCAAATGCGTCTGCCACTGTCATATTGCTTCGAAGGCTCATATACTCGGTGGTCATAACGCTGCCCGCACTATCCTCAGGATATTTTAATAGTTCATTTATCTCTGTTCTTGTCTCAGGATTTGCATGACGGAGTATCTTGTTTACTACGACCGCAGGCATTTCCTCTATCATATCAACGGCATCATCGATGTACATCTCATCGAGAACCTCTCGAATCTCTCGGTCATTGAAGGCTCTGATCAGAGTCTCCTGCTCTTCATGCTCCATTTCCGAGAACACATCAGCAGCGTCCTCCTTCGGAAGCAGTCTATATAAAAGCAGAAGCTTCTCATCAGGAACTTCACCCAGAAGCTGTGCAACATCGATAGGATTTGCCTCTCTAAGGAGCTCTCTAAGCTCCGCAAAACGTCTCCCATCAAGGAGTTCCATGACTGATTCTAGTTCTATGATCTTCTCATCCATAATAAAACCTCCATAACGTTAATTCCATGCCCTACCAGCTAATTTTCTGGAATACTTCTTAATTTACAGGCATAAAAAGTGGCAGTATGGCTATTAGGCCACACTACCAGAACATACTAAGCCACGCGCTCTCTAGCGCTATGAAGATATTAAAATGAGTCAGCAGTTACGTCGGACGTGGAAAGTGACTCATTTTATCGCTGTGACGACTATATGGCATGATATGTTCTTCGTAATTCATGATATAAATGCACAAGTGATAATCTATATCCTGTTTCGCATCATGTTCCATTAACCGTCACCTCCTTTATTATGGATTTCTATTTATCAATGACTCTCCGTCATAATGACTCTTTTACCAAGTACGGTTGATTTCTTCGACCTTGATAAGATTTGTATTTCCACTGGTACCATTTACCATACCACCAGTTATTACCACGTTATCGCCCTTCTCAAGTCCAAGAGCTGATTTTGCCTCCTGAACGGAATTAGCAAACATTTCTTCCATGCTGTCATACATTCCGCACATTACAGGAGTAAGTCCCCATGAAAGATTCAGCTTACGCCATACCTTTGCAGAGGTTGTCATACCTATGATATCGACTGGACATCTAAAACGGCTTACCATTCGTGCCGTTCTTCCACTAAGCGAATTGACTATGATACATTTTGCATCCACATCGATAGCCATGGTACATACTGAATGTGATACCGCATCGAGAGTACTTCGTACTTCGAAATCAGCATTATGAAATCTCTTCTTGTAATTAATCTTAGTCTCTGTAAACTCTACTGTCTGAACCATAGCTCTAAGCGCTTCAACCGGATACTTTCCTGAAGCAGTTTCACCTGAGAGCATTACTGCAGACGTACCATCATAGACAGCATTTGCAACGTCAGATATCTCAGCACGAGTAGGTCGAGGATTCTTAATCATAGACTCCAGCATCTCTGTAGCTGTGATAACTCGAACGCCAAGCATACGACATTTAGAGATAAGATACTTCTGAACTGAAGGAACTTCCATGCCCGGAATCTCAACACCGAGATCACCACGAGCAATCATGATTCCGTCAGAATATTTACATATCTCTTCGACATGCTCAACACCTGAACGATTCTCTATCTTGGCGATGATTTCAACATCCTTACCACCATTCTGGTCAAGGAACTCTCTCATCTCCTGAACATCCTTCTCAGTAGATACAAATGAAGCTGCCACATAGTCAGCACCATTCTGAATACCAAAGAGAAGATCGCTCTTATCTTGTTCACTAAGGAAAGGCTGATCAAGCACCTTGTTAGGGAAGTTCATTGACTTCTTATCAGACAGAACTCCGCCTGCGATACATTTGCAGATAGCGTCGCTGCCAGACAGCTCAGTTACCTCAAAGATAACGAGTCCGTTGTTAACAAGGATTCTATCTCCAACCTCAAGGTTATCTATCAGGTTCTTATAGCTGACAGATACCTTCTCCTGATTACCAACCACATCGTCAGTTGTGAAGGTAAATGTATCTCCATCCTTTAGTTCTATAGAATGATTCTCAAAAGTTCCTATTCTATATTCAGGTCCTTTTGTATCAAGCATTATAGCAATAGGTTGACGAAGCTCGCCTCTAACCTTTTTGACGAGATCGAACTTTCTCTTCTGTTCCTCATAAGTTCCATGAGAGAAGTTCATTCTGGCAACAGCCATACCTTCTTCAATCAGCCTACGAATTGTCTCTTCATTATCACTTGCTGGTCCTATAGTACATATAACCTTTGTTTTTCTCATATTGAATATCTCCTACCCTAAATAGCTAATCCAAACAGGCCATAGATATGAAAACTATAACACTTTTAGGGAGTCAAGGCAAGAAGGACCGGTCAAGAAAAGCAACAAAATCAAGTCAAATCGAAACAAAAAATGACCAATCGAGACTTACTCTCAATTGGTCATTTAATTGGTTATATGATTAGTTATTTAACTACTCATCGTGACATGCTTAGAAACCGTGGCTGGCACCGCCGCCTCCGCCACCGCCTCCACCACCGCCGCCTCCGCCGCCGGAGGATGATGAACTAGGTGGATCGTATCTCCTAGTCTGGTGTGTGAATGCTCTGTTATAGCCTTCTAGATTCTGCTGCGTCTGTATTGCTGCTAGAAGCTCTTTCTCAGAAGCCTTTGGAATAATAGAAAATGCCTTCACTATTCCGAATGCAAAAAGCATGCCAAGCATGAGAGCGAGCAGAATATTTGAAGCAAGCTTCATAGGTGCCGCAACCTTGGCCCCCTGGAGCATAGCCGTTTCTTCCTTAAAAACTTCGCTGGCGCATCCATAATAATCGCCCTTTGAAGCAAGTCTATAAACATTTGATACTATAGTCGAAGCTTTACCTCTGGTAATGGTTCTATATATCGCACCATCACTATATACGGAAAGCTCACGATTAGCCATATCTATTATGAACACAGTTCCATTTGGGGAACTACCGAAGCGTTCCTCAAGCCTGCGCTGTCCCTCATAGATAGTAGTGCCCTTATTCATATCTATCGTATAGAACATTACATTTCCGTAGTCAGTTATAGGCTGCATATCTTCGAGAAGACTTTTCTTCTCACCTTCAGTAAGAAGTCCAGCTTCATCTATGATAACCGCTTCATAAGCCGTGGACTTATTTACATAGCCAGTCTCTTCGGTATCGGCCCCTGCGAAGGACGAAAAAGATGGAGCAATAAATGATACTGCAACCATAAAAACTGTAACAAGGATCGCCACAATTCTAGTAAGCAGCTTAAAATCTTTAACTCTACTATGCACGGTCATCACCTCCTTGATACATCTCAAACTGAGGTAATGGTCTCGTTGCGAGAAGATTATAATTTCCGATAATACCAATGATATTCAGCAGAACACCCACCATAGCTATGATAGAAATGATATAGTAAAGCGTATCATTTATCGAATTGGTAGCTGATATAATAGTTATCAGAAGTATACTAACTGTAGACCAGACAGAGGCAGGCATAAGCTTCTTTGTCTTCATCTGAGAAAGATTCTTCCAGGATGATATGGTGCTAATAACTGAAACGATAAGGAATATTAATGCTATAAGCACTCCTGCAAGTCCCAGATTACCCGTATCAAGAATCTCTCCTAGCGACGCAAAGAAGAAGGAGCCTCCTCCCATAAATATAAAGATACCAACAATCAGCCATACAAAGCATCCAGCAGAATCCTTCTTAGCCTTCTTCTGTTTTGCCTTGTCACGCTTAGCGCGGGCTAGATCATTTTTAGTCACAACATACGCATCTGTTCCTGAGCCCTGAACTCCGTCGAACGTAGCACCTGCCTGAGCCTGTACTCTTGCACGTTTCTTCTCTTCAATACGTTTTTCTTTGTCGAGCATTCCCAGGTCATCATCATAGTTCTCGAGAGAGATGATCTTCTTCATCTCAGAACCATATAGAAGAACGCTGATCATACCAATCAGGGCAACAACTAGAACAAGTATCTTAGGAGTAATGGTGAAGAACATCTGGAATACTGCAAAAAGAACTGCAGCAATCGCCAGAGCACACACCAGATACTTAGGGATACTCATCGGCACATCCGCTGAAACCTTACCAGTCTGGCCATTAACCGTCGCGTAAGCCACACGGTCTCTCGTACGGTACGACATGAACCACACCGGGAACATAGCAGAACGAGTTACATTTACATTTGTATGAAAACCTTCCTTCACCTTTTCCTTCGGTATATCGAAGCTATGCTTCGACATAGGACTGCTCTTTTTCAAATAGTTATATGTACTCTCACGTGCCAGGTCGATGGCTGTATTCTTATATACCTCGGAACCAACGTCTGCTATATCAGCATAATAACCCGAAAGAAATGATGGGCTGAACTTCGTTATATCCTTAACATTATAAGGAGCTATGTCACTGCTTATATCATCCGCAAAAGATGACGATGCATCATAAGACACGCCGTTATAGTAGCAATCCAGCTTACCACGCATCATGTAGTGATCTGTAATGATATAATCGCCGCTTCGATGAGAGTCGGAACTTGCTACATTTATATCGCCCCTCTGCGACATATCATATAACCAGTAAGGCATATAGATTCCTCTAAATGAATCTGCCTTTCCTGCTGCTCTATATGCATTAGGCGCAAAGATTGCTCTCTTTACGAACTTCTCGAATGCATTAGTACAATCTTTCTTAGTCTTTTTAAATGGAATAATAAGTTGTGGTCTCTTCTCCTTGGATATCCTGCTCTCCAGGACATTTGATGAACCGCAATAACTACAAAAGCCCGCAGCAGTTTCATCGGTAGAGGTTATCTCACCGCCACACTGTGGGCATCTAAATATAGTTACATCGTAGTCCGTACTCTCTTCAGCACCACTAGCTTCAAATGCATATGGATCAAAGAGAGAGGAACAGGAGTCGCACTTCATCTGTTGAGATGCAACATCAAACTTAAGGAGTCCTCCACAATTCGGACATTGAATCATACTTTAACTCCTTATTTACCTGTCTTCTTATCAAGAAGATCCTTTGCTACATCGATGGCCTTGTCCTTTGCCTTATCAATATCCTTCTCTGTGATGCCAGCCTTCTTTGCTGCATCCTCTGCTTTCTTTGCAAGATCCCCAGCCTTATCAGCTACATTTTTAAGATCATCTAAACCTGCCATAATACTTACCTCCCTAAACTAATTTCTAAAAAATATGCCGAAGGGCTTTTCAACCCTTCGACACAAAATTATATCACAGCGTTACTTTTTCTGCCACATTATAAGTGTTATGAACACTTCGAATCCCTCTTCTTTTTCAATATAAAGAGAACGCCAGCAAATGATGCAAACATGAGCATAAGTAATAGAATCATATTCATGGCATCGCCTGTAGGAATATGTCTTGAAGTATCCATTGCAGCCTTACCATCAACCACTGTTATCTGATCAGCCTTTGCACCTTCTACATAAAGCTGTCCATTCTTATCCAGTCTAAAGTTTACATTTGCAGCTGTCTGATATCCTTCAGGAGCCTTTGTCTCAACCAGGATATAATCAGTCTCAAGAGCAAGACCGTATATCTGATTCAGATTGCCATTTGATGTGAAGCTTGTAACAACCTTACCATCCTTAGTTGTTATATTAAACTCTGCACCGGCAAGACCCGCTCCATCTCTATTAGTCTTCTTAACCTTTAACTCTGATGAATCATTTATAAATGAAGCTATATCCGCTGCAGCACCCTTCTTCTCATACTTAACATTTGCAGCAAGAGTACCGTCGCCATTATCTGTAACTTCAACTGTAGCCTTAACCGGACTCGCATCATAGATAAGTCCTGAGACAGGATTTGCCGAAGACTCACTTATGATATATGTATGCGTACCAACATCACTAAGATCATACTTGATAGAAGTAAAGTCTATACCGCCTTCTTTGTTATTCTTTCCAGTTGCCACGTCCTTACTATCAGCTGCGACATTTCCGTCACTGCCAGCTTCCTTCACAGTAAAGCTAAACATTCCGTCCTTAAGAGCAAGACCGCTTATATTCTTATCAAGGTTACTTACAGTCTTAGTACCCTTAAATGTAACTTCTCCAGAAGCATTATATAAGTTAGTAAACTTAATCTCCTCAGCATAAGTTAGTAGCTTATCGATACTAAGTGTACCATCCTGATTATCACTTACCGTCACCTTAATCTCATATACAGTATTATCATAAGTGATACCAGGAACCTTGCCTGTTACTTCCTTAACTCTGTAAGTATGTTCACCCAGATCATCAAGATTATAGTTAAGCTTAGAGAAGCTTATCTTCTCATTTAAACCTGAGATTACCTTTTCAATAACAGTTTCGGTCTTCTCACCATTTGCACCGCTCGTAACCTCTGAAAGCTCGAACTCAAACTTATAATCTCCGTTCTTCTGCTTTGCTTCAAGGCCGTTATAGACATTTCCCTTTGTATCGATAGTCTGCTTAGTAAGACTGATATCAGTACTTCCTGAAGCCGCATAGAGATTTATGAAACTTGCATCCGTACCCTCACCAGAAAGGACCGCCTTAAGAGTACCGTCTTCGTTATCTGTAACTTCTACAACTACCTTGCAGGACTGTTCAGGATATGTAACGCCCTTATATGTATAAGAGCCATCCCCATTATCTACAGCGCCTGTAGGTATATCTTCAGTAATCTTATAGTAATGCTTTCCAACATCACTTGATTTACTATCTACCTTATAGCTTATAGTATCAAATGCTATAGTGCCATCCGCCTTGCTTGAGCCTGTATAAATCGCACTTCCAAGCTTAGTATTATAGGTATCATCTGTATACTCAACTACAGAATACTTAAACTCATCATCCTTCATATCGCGGGAGTTTGTCGTATCCTTACCGTTCAGAGTCTTATTACCTCTTAATGTAATATCACCAGCAGCTGCATAAGTATTATTAAACTCAAAATAGCTTGGAGCACTCGTAATATCTTTGCCGTTATCATCAACTATATCTGTCTTAAGGCTTCCGTTACCTGCATCAGTAACCTCTACTCTAAAGTCATATTCTGTATTATCGTAAGTTACTCCATTCTTCTTCAGCTTTCCATCAGCTGTAGATACCACAGCACCACTAGGCTGATTCTCGGACATCTTGTAGTAATGCGTGCCCACATCATCTATGTCGTACTTGATACTGCCAAATGGAATCACCTGAGGCACTGCATTTGAAGCAGCCGCACTTCTAGCTGAATATTCGATATCCTTTCCTTCGCTGTCCTGCTTTCTAGTTGAGTAAGAAGCATCTGTATATTCGGCGATAGTAAATCCAAACTCGCCTCTCTTTGTATCACGTCCAGTAAGTGTCTTAGTTAAACTAATATCCACTGCGCCTTCAGCATAATACTTATTCGTAAAGCTAAATGTCGATGCAAAGTTTGCTTCCGATACAACCTCAGTCTTACCATCATCATTTATCTTATAAACCTTAGGAATAACTTTACCCTGCTTATCATCTGTTGCTATAACAACCAGCTTAAACCTAGTATCATCATAGATAATGTTATCCTTCATCTTTACAGTAGTTCCATCCAGGAGGGTCTTCGTCTCGGCATCAGTTGGGATAACTTCTTCTATAATGTAGTAATGATTTCTTACTTCATCAATGATCACACTGCCCGAATTAGGGTCTGTTACTATAGCATAATCTAAGGCAGCGAACTTCATCTCAGAAGAGGTACCAGCACTTAGCTGAGTTGATCTACAAGTAGAAAGAGGAGCTGGCATATCAGGTCTGACAGTTGTAAATGTATCATCCGTATACTCAGTAAGATTAAACTCAAACTGTCCGGCACTCACATCTTTACCAAGCATAGTTTTACTAATACCTAGTTCAAGATGACCATCTGCATCGTAGTAATTTACAAACTCAGGTTTTACGCCGTCGCCTGCGGAACCATCTTTCATATCTGTGCTTGAATAAATAGGTTCATCAGCAACTATTCTTTCTTCACCTGTCGCAGCATCCACTTCCTTATGCAAATGAACCTTCACATATACTGCCGTCTTATCATCATATCTGATACCTGGATTAGTTCCCTTATTCTCGACTATCTTATAATACTTATCGACCGCAGTCTCAGTTCCAAGATCATCCAGTGAATAAGTGATTCTTCCAAAATCTACCTTTCCAGTAGCATCATTTTTAATACCAGTTTTAATCTGCTTTGAGTAGCTATCACCCTGCACAGTATAAAGCGCAAAGTCAAACTCACCTGCTTCCAGCTTTCTACCAATGAGTGTCTTATTCGCTGTCATATTAACTTCTGCATATGACGTATAATAAACATTCTTCAGTGCAACAGTTCTGTTATCAGAATCAGCTCCGCTCCACTTGCTGTTAGCATTATATTCATTTGCATCTGTTAGCTTATAAGCATATCCGGCGATATCCGCATTTGACTCAACAACTGCTATATCTTTCAATGTATCTATACCAGTAATTCTGAATCCACCTGCAATATCTGTACCATCTTCAAATGTTGTGAAGAACTGCATTCCCTCATCTGCAAGGGAGTCACTTACAAACTTTCCTGTCGCAGCGTCATAGTGAGCAGTAGCCCACACACGTCCAGTATGATTATTATCTGTACGTAATGTAACCGTGAAGCCATCTGGAATATTCAGTGCAGTTCCATCCTTAAGTAAAGCTTCCTTCGTTACAATAAGTGAAGTCTTACGTCTATTTAAAAATGTTACGACATCCGCACTCCCCTGTTCCACAGTACCGGTTGTCCAGCTTGAATAACCAACTTTTCTATCTAAACCAACATTATCAGTAACAGTAAGTGAAACATTATAATCTTTTTCTGCCGACTCACTTACTCTATACTTTGTTCCAGTCGGAAGATTATATATCTCAATTCTTTCGCCTGATTTCAGCTTTACTGATCCACCACTAACAATTGTAAGTGGGAGTACATCCGCAGTTCCATCTGCGTAGAACTTGCGATACTCATAAGAGCCTGTAAGAGTCTTTCCATCAGCATCAGTAAGATTTATAAAGAACTCAAAATCCACATTCTTATATATGTCAGACTTAGACTCAACTGTCTTTGCTATAACAAGCTTATTACTGTCTGATATATTTGTGAAATGGACCTTACTCAGAACGCCCTTCGAATCAACCGCCATTTTATCTGAAGCATCATCTATGTTGACTGCACTTGTTACTTGTCCAGCTTCAAATGTAACCTTATATGTATTTGTGTTCTGAATATAGTTCTGAACTGTCGCTGTCTCTTTAAGATAGACAGCTCCGTCTCCAGCAGCATCCAGAACTGTAATATCTACAAAGTCTGCGATACCACTGGCATCGGTGGTTTCTTTTCCAATCTCAGTAGTGCACTGCTCATCGGAATATAGAGTAAACTCGACACCCGGTATAATATCACCAGTTCCCTTATCGGTCTTCTCTACACTAAATCCAAGTCTTCTGTTACCGAACAGAAGTGTTGGAAGAGTTTCTTCCTCTATCTCATTCTCACTTTTACCAGTCAGAAGAGTTGCTATAGAATAATTTGTCACTCCATATGGAGGATTACTATGAGTCTGACCATCCTGAGATACATAGTAGTAAAGAGGTTCATTATTTACTGAGTATCCAGAATCTGTACTTCTTTCAACAAGCTTATACCAAGTATCTTTTTCGATAAGCTGATGAGGCTTATTATCAGGAATCTTATTCGTAATAATAACCTTACCATTTGTTGTCTCAATCGGATAATCTGATGAATATATCTTGTCAGCGCCAGTTGTCAGACATTTCCAACCATTATCGTACTTATATATGTCAAATGAAGCATTTACCGTCTTGGTAATATCATCCATATCATACTTCTGTATACGGATCATATAATTAGACGCATCTGAACTTTCATGACTATTCAGGATGCTGACACGGTCATTTAGCTCATCCTTCTTAACAGTTGTGCCTAATATTTCAGCGTTATTTCTAAGATAGGTTTCTCCGTCCTTAGCAAGATGAGTAACATTTACCGTATACTCAATCTTATAAGTTGCTGTATCACTCTTCTTGGTGAGCTTTACATCTAGAACCTTATTCTGTGCGTTGTAGGAGCTCTGGCAAGAGCTAGTGATATCAGTAGATACTCCACCTTCTATCTGACTTACCTTTACAGACTTCAGTATGAGATCCATATTGCTGCCCATCGTATCTCTGACAGTAAATGTATCTCCTACCGGAAGAGTAGCAAGTTCCTTCGCATTCGTAGATTCAGGATTCACAAGGATATAGTAATTAGCTGTAAAGTTATTACTCTCTGAAGGAAGATTATCCTTGTCGAGATTCTTATCCAGCGCCTTATCGATAGTATATTCTACCTCTGCCTGATCAAGAAGCTTAGTAGTGAACTCATTGGCGTTAGCAGTAGGTATACGTTCACTTAGTACTACAGAATTACTTAGTGTCACATCTGTTGAAACTGAGTTTTTACTAAAGTCAGCATCGTATGTAAGCTCTAGCTGTGCCAACATCCCCTGTGCATCCTGGAACATTTCATCACAATTATTAAATGTAATAGTGAGCTTATTAGAATGTGTATCGGAGGAAGTTGCCTTAATTGTCACATAGTTCTGGTATGCATCTACAACTTTACCATTCTGTATAATGGTCGCTCCACCCTGTACGCCCTGAGGGAACTTAAGATTAATATTCGTATATACAACACCCGGAACATTCATCGCGTCCTGGATTGTGTATACATGTTTACTTGCTTTCAGTTGCTTTTCCTTATTGAGATACGACTTATATCCTACAGTTCCAGTATTCTTAACGTATTCACTAGTCATATCCTTAACTATGCAGTCCTTGACATCTCCAGAACCAAGCCAGTATGAAGACTGAAGTTCTCCTAGATAGCCTTCATCTGATCCGCCTTGCATAAGTGCTCGGCCAAGAATATTACCCTCACTATCTCTCTTTACATAGCTATGATATGCCTTTGCAGTATTTGTAAGTGTAACAACCTCCTGACCAGTACTCTGTAATATATCAGGAAGTCTCTTAACCAGAAGAGGATTCACCTGAGTAGTATATTTAATCTGTACGGTATAGCCTTCACTCTCAGTTCCCGGAAAATCTCCAAGGTATATAGAATATGAACTGATTGTTCCTGTGTCACCCTTCTTGACCTTACTAACCCAATCCGTTCCATCTGTCTCTACAACAAACTGACCAGCAGCAAGATCCTTGCCATGATAGTAGGTTCCCCTTGCTACAATCGTTGCATTAAATGCATCTCCGCCCCACTTCGAGAGGTAATCTATCCACTCTGAATCAGGTCTTTCGTAAAATATTCCGTTAGTATAAGTACTGGTTGCAATCTCTGAATATGAATTCCAGTATCCGTTATTCAGTCCAGCCTTAGCTCTATTCACAATCGCTTTTACGTCATCTCTATCAGACTCTGTAGAGAACTTGAATACTCCGCTATTAATGGAATCAACATCAGGACCAGCAAGTCCCTTCAGCCAATCAGAATAGACAATCCTGTTATCTCCATCGCCAACAACGTATGTTGGTAAATCATCTATCAGCATTACATCTTCCCAGCCACGCGAATTAGCCGGCACAGATGCATTTATAGTCCAATCTATATAGAAGTTTCCATCATCGCCAAGATATACGCCTTCGTTATACTTGTTAATATCTATCTGTCTCTTTTTTAGATTGTAATCTCCTGGATAGCCTATCGCTCCAAAGATAACAGGATCCATTTCCTGATACCTAAGAGAAGCGCTATTCGAAAATGATGATACTCCCAGTCCAGATAATGTATGGTAATGAAGCTTAAATGTAGCAACACTTCTCTCACCTGTCACAGGATCTTTGGGATCTTCTGGAGTAAGCCATATAAACTCATGACAATCTGCATCTGTAAAGAGATAATCAGAATAATCCCCTGAGAATGAACCCCCAGCTGCAGTAATAGCATTCTGAAGACTTGTTCTTACATCAGCAAGACTCGCATCACTCTTAAGTCTCTCTAGGGCATTCAGCGGATCCTTAACATTTATCTTTGTAAGGAAATTATTATAAGTAGAAGAATCCAGTGTAATCCATGTAAGCTGCTTCTCAGTTACTGTATTCGCCTTTACTGTTATAGTTACCTTTGGCGCTTCATTTGCCAGATTCTTTGTATCGTAGGTTACATTTGTGTACTTAATATTTGTAGTATCATAAAATGAATTACTTATTACATCGCGAATAAGTGCTCCAGCCATGGTGTACTCTCTGAGCGTATTTATCTCGACGTCATAATCCATAGCGATATATTCTGTATTATCGGTATCGGTAATCTTTACTAGATCATCATTTTTAGCATCCTTTAAAAGCCACTCTTTCCTATATATGACCTTATCGGTTACTTCAGATGTGATCCATGGATTTTCTACCTCTTGAGTAGTCTGATTAGTTACAGGGTGCGAAGCAGATGCTTTATTCTCGAGAGAATCGTCCTCTCCATTTGCATCCATAAGACGCTTCACCTCGCGAGGTATGTAGGTTGTATATTCTACAACTACTTTTCCGCCCTTAGGTACTGTAAGTCCACTTAGTTCAAGTGTAGTAAGCTTCCCCTTCTCACCAGCGTCAGTTGTCACCGCCTCTGAAGCAGGAAGATATGTAGGGTCGCCAACTATTGTTCCATCTGCCGCATAAGAAGTTATCTTATATGCATATTTATTTCCATTTCCATCATCTATAGCAGAAGGATCAACCACCATGTGCTGAGATGTCATTTCATCCTTAAAGCTGACATTCTTTACATCATTTAGATCGTCCTTTGCCTTAATAGATACAGTAAATCTATTTCTTGTTATTCCATCCTCATCACGTCTTGCGTGTGTCTGTTCCTTTGTTATGATGAGTGATGTTCTGTTGATAAAATACTTGTCTGTTCTGTCGCTCCAAGCAACGTCGATTGCATCCCTATCCTCAGTATCAGACCAAGACGCACTAAGATCAAAGTAAGTTGTTACGTCATCATAAAATCCAGGAAATGTTACATACATAACATCTCCATCAGCGGATGACTTAATAAAGTACTGTCCTATCTGGACATTTCTGGAATTATAAAGTGGAATCTGATTATTGCTGTCTCCCTTATCTCCTATAGAAATATGTTCAGGAAGAACAAAGTAGTAATGAAGACCATCTGTAGAATCGGTAATGTTCTTAGACATATCACTTAACTTAAGGTTAAATGATAACTCAAGCTTGAAACCTGTTGTAGGCTCGATAGTATCACCTGTAAGTATCTCTTTTCCATCTACAGAAAGAACATGTGTTGTTATATATGGAGTATAGTCAGAAAAACCAGAATCTATAGAAGGCTGTTTTGCACGGTATAGATTTATTGGAGATGCGGTAAGAATATATGGACTAAACTCATCCGACTCAAAGACAACTCCCTCTTCATCGGAAGCTTTATTCTCGATGAACTCTGGTTCGCCTTCTTCCGGAATATGAAGAACATCGTAACTAGGATTTGTAAACTTATCCTCTATATCAAGCCTTCTGTAGTCCTTGATATCTATGCTGACTTCAACATCGTCAGATGGTTCGAACTGATTTCCTAAAGAATCATAGAAATTAATATCTACGCCGACAGCATCACGAACAAGTTCCGTGCCATCTTCTGTCTTTCCGGCAGCGTCCTTTGCCATCTTGAGAGCATCCTTATCATCCAGCTTAGTTACCTCAATATAGGTTCCTTCTGGAAGAACACTGTTCACATCATTTACGGATACTTCAATTCCGTCTACATTCGTTGATAGACCTTTCTCAGATTCTTCTGAATCTGTGCTGGATGCATCCGCAGGAGTTGCCTCCGTACTTAAAGTACTCACTGACTTCCCTTCCGCATATGTCGGAAATGATAAGCCACTTGTTTCAGATAATATTAGCGCCATACTAATAATAAATGAAATCAGTCTTTTTGCTTTTTTCATAATTGCTTTTTCCCCATTCTACTTTAATTTTTCCTCCCAAATTATTTGAATAATTCCCACACAATAAACTAAATTAACATTAAACCTCCGACTATTGTGCCCATTTTTTGTTATATTTTGACCGTTTTTTGTCAAATTGCTAACTATCGTTACTTATACATGTGTTTTTTCTATCTTTTAATCAAAAAAAGGAGCGCGTTCTAAGTCGCACTCCTTACAATTCGTAATTAATTATGTTGTAATATACTCCACATATTAGAGCAGTTCTGCAAGTTTCTCGTATATGAAGTCAACAGAGCTTGCGCGGACCTCGTTACGTCCGATGTTACCAAACTGCTTTGTATAAGTTGATACCTCTCCGTCGATACAGATTCCAAAGCATACCATACCAACAGGATTCTCAGCAGTGCCTCCAGTAGGACCTGCAATCCCCGAGATTCCAACTCCAACCTCAGCGCCCATAGCTTCTGCCGCGCCACGCGCCATCTGCCCAGCTACCTCTTCACTTACAACGCCGCATCTCTCGATAGTTTCCTCATCTACACCAACGTACTTCACTTTAGCTTCATTTGCATAAGTCACGAAGCTTACGTCCAGTACCTTCGATGCATCTGGTACATTTACCAGGCGTCCTGCCGCAAGTCCTGCCGTACAAGACTCCGCAAATGTTATATGGAACCCTTTCTTTATAAGAAGCTCCACTACTTTATACTCTATATCTTTTTCCATGTCCGCTCCTGTTAGCCAGCTTATTCTGTAGGGATATTATCCAGCATATCGTCAGTCTGCTCTGAATGTTCTCCCTGCTGTTCCACATTGTCCTTTGCCTTTTCCTTAAGCCTGTTACCAAGCTCAACTTCTCGCTCCAGAACATCATTATTCTCACCGCTCACATCAGAACCTGTTCCGCCGCAAGCTGTAACTGTGCCAAGAGACAGAACAAGCATAGCTGCTATAATTATCTTCTTAAACTTCTTAACCATATTAACCTCTCTTTTTAAAACAGCTTTTAGAGTTCTAGTACGAATATACAACAATACGGCAGTAATCACAAGGGGCGGAAAAGTTCTTTCGAAGTACTTTAGTATATGTTAAAATGTGTCTTGTAATAATTTTAAATATTCATATTCGACGTGGCGTATATTTTCGGGAGGTTATTATGGGAGAAATACTTTTTAGAGAAAGAAAAAGAAACTGGTGCGGACTACCATGGTCCTTCACCGTATATAGCTTCGACGAGGAGCGACTCTTCATCGAGAAGGGTATACTTTCAAAGCAGGAAGACGAGGTAAGACTCTACCGTATCCTTGATATCTCACTGACTCGTTCCTTCGGACAGCGTATCTTCAAGATGGGAACAATCAAGGTCGATAGTTCAGATAAGACCATGAAATGCTTCGAACTGAAGAATATCAAGAATGCTAAGGAAGTTAAGGAGCAACTCTCTCAGCTCGTTGAAGAAGAGAGACAGCGTAAACGTATCTCCGGCCGTGAGTTTATGACTGATCATGATCACGATGGATTCGCAGATGACTTTGACGATGATTATCATCATTAGTAACGCTGCTTTAATAGATTTTCGATAATATGACATTTGTCACCTAAGAGTTGTGACAGTGTTCACTACAAGAAAAAATATGATTTGATAGAATGGTGTCAGTAGGTGAGAAACCTATGACACCATTTTTGTATATAAAAACTTTTAATATCAAACAATGAAAGGGAAAGATATGAGCGAAACAGTTGTAAAGATTAGTAATCTGGTAAAGAGATATAAAGAGCTGATTGCTCTGGATAACTTCAGTCTCGAGATTAAGAAAGGCGAGATATTCGGACTGCTTGGTCCTAACGGTTCTGGTAAGACAACTACCATCAACTGCCTCCTGTCTCTTCTAAAATATGATAAGGGAGAGGTTCAGCTCTTCGGCGAGAAAATGGGACCTAACAGAAGAGATTTGAAAAAGAGAATCGGCGTTGTATGTCAGAACGTAGCTGTCTTCGATGAGCTTACAGTATACGAAAATATCGATTACTTCTGCGGCCTTTATATAAGAGATAAGAAAACTAGACGTCAGTATGTGGAGGACGCAATTAAGTTCGTTGATCTAGACGACTTCAGAAAGTTCTATCCTAAGAAGCTGTCAGGCGGTCTTCTAAGACGACTCAACATCGCCTGCGGAATCGCTCATAAGCCTGATCTGATAATCTTGGATGAGCCAACAGTCGCAGTTGATCCTCAGTCGAGAAATAAGATTCTCGAAGGAGTAATCGAGCTCAACAAGAACGGTGCAACTATCATTTACACCTCCCATTACATGGAAGAGATTGAACAGATATGTTCAAAAATCCTCATTATGGATAAGGGTAAGGAGATTGCATCCGGAACCAGTGAGGAACTTAAGGGCAAGATCAAGAATACAGAAAATGTAATCGTTGATATCAGAAAACTTCCTGCTGAGCATATCGAAGCTATTAAGAAACTTAACCATGTATACGATGTTCAGTATATGAGCGATAAGCTCACCATCAAATGTAACGGTGGCAAGCATAACATTACTCACGTTATAGAGTATCTCTCAGAGAACAATGTGAACTACGAACGAATCTACTCTGAGCTGCCTACACTAAATGATGTGTTCCTGGAAATAACAGGAAAAGAACTTCGTGACAAAGATTGATGAGGATAAAAATATGTTTGGAAGAATATGTATAGCCGAGCTCAAGAAGCTCATAAGATCAAAAACATATATGATTTGGACATTTGCATTTCCACTTGTACTTGGAACACTCTTCTACTTCGCATTCAGCACAATATATAGTTCTCAGAAGAGCGAGACCATACCAGTTGTAATCGAAGTTACAGATGGAGCGATAAATGAATATAAAACCTTGGAAGCCTTTTCAAATCTGGATAAAGATAAAATCTCAGAGGACTTCGAAGAATACTATACCGAAAAGGCCACAGCCGAGGCTATGGGCGAGACATTTAACAAGGAAGAGCCTTTATCAGAGGAAGTCGTAGATAACATAGAAACCGTTAAGAGCTACGAGGATATGAAGGATTATAATCTAGACCTTTTCCCTTATGAATATCTCAAATGTGATAAATCACAGGTTGATAACATAAGCACATCTGATCTCCCCTTCATCAAAGTCATCGAAGACTTAACCTACGACGAAGGAACAAAGATGGTAAAGCAGGTCCAGGTTTCCTCTCACGAAGAAGCAGAGCAGCTTCTCTCAGATGGCGACATCGCAGGCATCATTACGGTAGATTCAATGAAAGATATCCATCTTCTGGTAAATGGAAATGGCGTTAAGCACAGTATCCTATCTACCATCATCAGTGAATATAAGCTGGAAGTAGGTAAGGCAATCGACACAATAAATAACGATAATTCTAATCTGGAAAAATCTGATGAGATCATGGAGGAAAGTACTGAATCAATAGACTTCATTAAAGCAAAGAAGATGGCCGGTGAGAATAAGGATCCATTCGTTTCATACTTCTATAACCTTATAGCCATGGTTGCTATAATGGGCGCTATGGCTTCCCTCAATCTTATCGTAAACAGCCAGGCAAACCAGTCAGATACAGGTATCAGAATAGACTGCTCACCAACCGTTAAGTTAATTCACGAACTCGCTCAGCTTACCGCAGTCGTAATCCTTCAGACTGTAATAATACTTTTCACACTTACTTACCTTATATACATTTTGAAGATAAACTTCGGTGGTGATATCTCCTACATTTACTTAACAACATTTCTTGCAAGCCTTGTTGGAGACACACTTGGATTTATGACAGCTCATTTCGGTAAGCTATCAGGTGATAAGAAAGAAGCAATCCTCATGGGTATCATGCTGGGAGGCGGATTCATGTCAGGACTTATGTACGGCGACATGAAAATGATAGTTGAGCAGAAGGCACCTTGGTTTAACCGAATCAATCCTTCAGCCGTTATAACAGATGCATTTTATTCACTAAATGTATTCGGTGTTGGGCCAAGATATTATAGAGCAATAATGTACATACTGATTACCAGCGGCGTAATGCTTCTTATAGGTTGTCTACTCTCCCGTCGCACATCATACAAGTCGTTATAAAACATTTCTTAAAAAGATTGTTATAAATACAGAAAGGAATCGCTATGCAGATATTTAAGACTTTCTTTAAGGTTATGAGACAATACAAGATATCGCTTGCTATATATACCGCCATTATCATATTCATGCTACTCATGATGACTACTGGGCAGAAACCAGGCGAAGAAGTAACCTTAAATAAATATACAATTCTTGTGGTAGATAACGATAATTCAGAAGTATCAAAAGAGCTCGTTAAGTTCCTTGAATCAAAGCATAATCTCAAGGAAGGTACCTATTCTGACGAGCAGATTAAGGATATGCTGTACTATCTCACTATCAGAGAATATATCGAAATACCTGAAGGCTTTGGAGAAAACTTCACAAAGCTCACTGAAGCATCAGATGAGAGTACCGTAGACAGTCTTCTAGAAACAACTTATGACGACTCTATGCCATACGCAATCTTCATAAATATGCAGATAAATCAGTATCTAAACTCTGTTAAGGATTATATGAAGTCCGGAGTATCTCTCACAGATGCATCATCAAAATGTATAGAAACTATGGACACTTCAAAGTTTGTTGAAATGCAGAAGAAAGAGGCAGTAACATCAGAAAAGATATATTCTACATTTCAGTATCTTCCATTTGGAATCATGACTATTATCTTCTCAGGTGTACTTCCTGTAGTGATGAGCTTCAACGAATCAGAGAAGAAGAACAGAACCATAATATCCAGTTATAAAATGACAAGCAGAAATATATCGCTTGTACTTGGATGTGCTACTATCGCAGCACTTGTAACTGTTATCCTAGATATAATAGCCAGCTATAGAAATAATGGTCCTCTCCTCTTTACCACACCTTGGTATCTTTCCATAGCAAATACATTTATCTATACACTTAGTATCACTTTGCTACTATCTATGATAACAAGTCTTCCACTAGGCGTAGCAAAGAAGGGATCAGCAAATCCTAACTCTTATATAACATGTATTCTTGGACTATCATTTTCCTTCTTAGGCGGAACATTTGTAGATCTGAGTCTACTTGGTGATAAGGTTGCAATAGTCGGACAGTTTACTCCAAACTACTGGTATTCAGTAGGACTTAAACAGATCTGGTACGAAGGCGCTACATTTAACGACGTAGCAGGAAACTTCGGTATGCAGCTGCTCTTCGGACTGGTATGCCTCTCCATCGGACTGGTATTCACAAGATTCTTCGGAGATAACAAAGCATAACCACCCCCTTTAACAAATATTAAAAAACGAGTCACTTTTACGTCGGACGTAAAAAGTGACTCATTTTTGCTTGGGTTCAGGTTTACTGGAACTGAGCGTAGATTTCGTCCTTTGTCCAGCCGCCTGTTATGTATACATCTGAATTATACTTAAGAGCATTATAATCTGTCTTAGATACTTCCTGGTAATCACTCTTCTTACCCTTTGAAGAGGAAAGAATCTTGTAGTAGTGATAATCAGCATCGTCAGCATGATTCCAATCAGCGCCATACTTCTTATAATCAAACATAGCTGTACATAGATAGTACTCTGTCTGCTTCAGCTCACCATTTTCGAGCTTCCAATAAGTTGTATAGTGAAGAGCACCAGCCATATCAGAATTCTCATTTGATACGATACCTGTCTTTTTTCCGTAATTGTAACCAGAATTACCACCGGCACCATATCCCCAGTTATCCATGATACATTTTGCCTTACCGTTGTAGTAAGTATACACAGTTACGAAGTAACCAACCTTTGAACATACAAGTTCAGGAATATCATCATTATCAATATAGATAAGATTATATCTGATCTTTCCATACTGAGTCTCCTTGTTCTTAGATGCAAACTTCTCGATTTCAGCCTTATATGCATCTACCCAGGCACCGCTGTACTTAGTATGATTTGGATCCCAAACACCATTTGAATCAAGATAGTAGCCGTCTACCCACTCGTTAGCTGCCATATAGCCATTATCCTTGAAGTAGTACCAGCTTCCATCAATCTGAAGCCACTGTTTTGTTGGATACCAACCTGAAGAGTCTGTATACCACCAGCCAGTGCTGTTGCTTGCCCACTTGCCACCAGAATATCTAGTATCCCATGAGCCGTCACCATTCAGCCAGTAGCCATCACGGTATCCACCTGCATCCATATAACCATTTGACTTGAAGTAATACCAACTTCCACCAATCTGAAGCCAAGTACTACTTGCATAACTACCATTTGAATACTCATACCACCAACCATTTGAATCGCTCTTCCAAGTACCTGATGCAGCATTTGCATCAAATGAAGCTGGAGCGATACTTGAGATGAAGATGACCGCAGCAAGTACAATAGCAGTTACAAGTTTCTTCATTTTCTTCATTTACGTTTACCTCCACGTTTTTTATATTTTATCCACTGTATGATATCACAGACTCCTGTATCCATCAATTCACACAGCTGTGATTTCAGTATAGATATACATCTTCTGAAATATTTTGCACGAAATACACATCAAAAGAACAACAAAAGCGCAACAAAAAAGGTTTATCCTCAAAAAAATAATTGATATAATATATGCCATGAGCAGATTAATCGACAAAGTAATACTTTTAGCACTTACAGTCTATACCATATCTCTATTTGTAAATGGTACAGACTACCTTTTATGCTTATATATTGCTATAATCTGCACTTCTTTCAATTACTATCTCTTATCGAGAGAGCAACCTGACTATTCGATGAAGCTTTCTGATATGAAGGAAAAGGCCGCCTTCTCTATCGAGACCGCGCTGGTCATAGGCGCCCTAAAGTTTCCGCCACTTATAGCAATTATCCCGCTCATCATATATGACATCACCTGGAGTCGAAACTACTTCGCCTTTCTGCTCGGATTAATTGCAATTCTAATGAACTTCAGTTTTCCTTCAGGACTACTCGTGCTGATCATTTCATTTCTCTCGATCATAATGAGTATCAAATCTGAAATGATAGGCAAATACTCAAAGGATCTTAAAAAAATGCGTGACGACAGTTCCGAGAAGACCAGCCGACTCAGGTCCCAGAACACCGAACTGCTCAACGCGAGAGATACAGAGATTTATAACGCTCAGCTTTCGGAGCGTAACAGAATAGCCAGAGAAATACACGATAACGTAGGACACACGCTTTCACGCGCCATCCTTCAAATGGGGGCACTTCTCGCAATCCATAAGGAAGAACCTATCCACACCGAGCTTGAGGGTGTCAGAGAAACCCTCGACAGCGCGATGAACTCTATCCGTTCCAGCGTACATGATCTTCACGATGATTCTATCGATGTGAAGGCGAACATATCAGATATGGCTAAAGCGCTTAGAGATAAGTTTAATGTCAACATGGATCTTGATATAGGAAATGATACGCCTCGCCCTGTTAAGTACGCGATAATCGGTATCTCAAAGGAGTGTATCTCAAATATTATCAAGCACAGCACAAACACGGATGTAGATATCAAGCTGAATGAGCACCCCTCTATGTATCAGCTGATCATCCATGACTACAGTTTAGATAAGACAAGCGATTCTGGCAGTGCAAATGAATCTGCTAAGAATAAAAATAATGAAACTAATTCCGAAAACTTTGATGATTATGGAATGGGGCTAGAAAATATTCGAAGCCGCGTCGAATCCGTAAATGGAACTCTAAATATTTCAAATCATAACGGATTCCGCGTATTCGTCTCCATCCCCCGGAAATGAGTCACTTATTACGTCCGACGTGGGGGTGACTCATTTTAGAAAGGACAGTTTATGAAGGTTATTATAGTTGATGATGATAAGTTAGTTGCTATGTCTCTCAAGACAATAGTTGAATCGGATAAGGATATTGAGGTTCTTGCAACCGGCGATTCCGGTGAGGAAGCTATAAAGCTGTATGATGATTTCCAGCCGGATGTTCTCCTCACTGATATTCGTATGCAGGGCATGACGGGTCTCGAGGCTGGCGAGCAGATTCTCTCGAAGCATCCCGATGCAAAGATCCTGTATCTTACCACATTTAACGACGATGAATATATCGTCCGCGCTCTATCTATGGGCGCTAAGGGTTACATCATAAAGCAGGACTTCGACTCTATCATTCCTTCGCTCAAGGCTGTCTACAGTGGCCAGTCTGTCTTCGGAAATGAAATCACAGAGAAACTTCCGAATATTCTTAATTCAAGTATAGATAAGGGAGCAGCCCCTCAGGGCGATACATCTCATTTTGACTTCGCCTCTCATGGACTCACTGAGCAGGAAGCTGAGATTGTCAAATGTGTCGCTGACGGTCTCTCTAATAAAGAAATTGCTGATACGCTCTTCCTGTCCGAGGGAACAGTCAGAAACTATATCAGCAATATACTCTCTAAGCTGGATCTAAGAGATAGAACCAACCTTGCTATATTCTATTATAAGAACTCCTAAACTACTCGTCGTCTAAACCTGACAGTTGTTCAGTCATCTTCCTGTAATCGGTATAATACGTCATATCTGCGATTCGATTTGATCGGTTATTAACAACGAGCACGAGGCAGTCGTTGTTCTTCTTGTTGTAGTAATAATACGTATCCGACTCACCATCCATGATATCATTTATGACAATCATCGAATCATCGTACTTATAAGTCATCGCATCTATCGCATCTTTCTCAGCATCATTTATACCAACGTTGAAAAATCTATACTTACGGCTAGATGTATTTACACCCACCTGCTTTCCATCAACATAAATGATATTAAGGTCACCACCTGATCTAACAGTAATCTTTCCATCTGTGTACTGTCTAACAGACTTAACCTTATTCTCATTATCTTCAAATGTGATACCGAGATTTAGCCCGATCTCAGTCTCTGATAATATAAGCTGATTCGATATATCCTTACCGCTGGAACTAACCATATAATTTATTCCATATATAGCTCCACCTATGATCACAGCTATTATAAGTATTCCAATTATCTTATAAATGATCGAGCGAGTCTTCTGATTACTTACACCAGCACCTTCTGTTGGAACATATGTTGGTCCAGTATATGTTGGAAGATCATTTATCTTGTCCGCTGATACCGTACCATCTCCTATTCCTCCACGGAACTTAGAATTCTCATCAGAAGAGTCTCCCGATGTTCCAGTTGTAAAACCTGTATCAAAGCCGTCGAGCCCCACCTCTTCTACTGAAGTAACGTCATCTGTATCATTTCCATCCTTTTTAAGTGATATTGCCATATTTCTTCTCCTAATTATTTATTTCATTCCAAAACGACAATCAATCCCTATTTTCCCTACCCCAGTAATTATAAAATGTGACAAGCGACTTATGGTCGTTTGCCACATTTATGCATTAATTTGTTTAATTCATTACTCTACTGAATTATATCCTGCTTCAAAACCTGCAAGGTTTATATCAACAGTCTTTGGTGGAACCTTAGACTTGATAACATCAATCCACTGCTCCTTAGTATAGTTCATATGACGAGCAGCCATACCAAGAACTATAGTGTTGAAGACTCTTGTATTTCCAAGCTCTTCAGCCTTTGCCATAGCGTCGATTGAGAATACTCTATACTTCTCGCGAAGTCCCTCAAGGATATTCTCTGGGTACTCTGCAGCACCAGTGATAACAGGCATTGGATCAATTCTCTGATCATTTACGATAAGCGCTCCGTCCTTCTTAAGGAAATGAGCATATCTGAGTGCCTCAAGTCTCTCGAAGGCAATAAGTACATCTGCACAACCTTCCTCTACGATTGGCTCTGTAACAACTTCGCCCTCAGTAGCATATCTAACATAGGTAACAACAGAACCGCCACGCTGTGCCATACCATGAACCTCTGAAAGCTTCACATCATAACCAGCAGTCTCAGCAAGACCACCTAAGATACGGCTTGTAAGCAATGTACCCTGTCCACCTACTCCTACTATCATAATATTTGTAACTGACATTTTCTTATCCTCTTCTATATATTCTTAATTAATGAGTCACTTTCTACGTCCGACGTAATTGTTGACTCATTTTGCTTGATGGTCGCTTCGTACCAATCATGCCTTGCATGATTGCAGGCCTTCTCCGAAGTCCTGATTCTGCTTCGCAGAATGTATCCTGCCTTCGGCAGGACGCGCGATTCATTCTGAATCGAGCGCTTAGCTCCGCAAGACTACTTCGTAGTCTTGGTCTGAATAGCATCGAATGGGCAGAGCTGCTGGCAGAGGCCACATCCGTTACACATCGTCTCATCGATTACTGAGAAGCCTGTCTCTTTGTCCTTCTTGATAGCTGGACATCCAGGTGTGAGACATTTTCCACACTTCATACATTTTTCTGTATCTACGAAGCACTTACCCTTTGGAACATAAGTCTTAAGGAGTGCACATGGTGACTGAGATATAATTACTGAAAGCTCATCTCTAGCAACCTCTTCCTTGATAGTAGCTTCAAGCTTCTCAAGGTCAAATGCATCAACCACCTTTACGTGCTTAACACCCATACCTTCGCAAAGCTTAACAAGGTCGATAGCAAATGTCTCTTCTCCGTTAAGCATTTTGCCTGTTGCAGGATGATTCTGGTGACCAGTCATACCTGTTGTTGAGTTATCAAGAATGATAACTGTTCCAGTTGCCTGGTTATATACCATATTCATAAGTGAGTTAACACCTGTATGAAGGAATGTTGAATCACCGATAACAGCAACCCAGTTCTTAACCCAGTCCTTACCTTTACCCTTCTCCATACCATGGAGCATTGAGATAGAACCGCCCATACAAAGTGTTGTATCTACAACTGAAAGTGGTGCAGCTACTCCAAGTGTGTAGCAGCCGATATCGCCACTTGCATGAATCTTTAACTTCTTAAGTACGCTATATGTAGCTCTGTGAGGACATCCTGGACAAAGAATTGGTGGACGTACTGGAACCTCCGCTGGCTTGCTGAGGTCAAGGTCCTGACCAAGAATCTTCTCACGAAGCATATTTGCACTGTACTCGCCATCAAGTGGGAAGAGATCCTTACCGATACAATCAATTCCCCATGAACGAACAAGCTCTTCGATAACTGGCTCAAGCTCTTCTACGATGTACAGAACATCAACCTTAGAAGCGAACTCTTCGATAAGCTTCTTAGGAAGTGGTGTTACCATACCAAGCTTAAGGATACTTGCATCTGGGAATACTTCCTTTACATACTGATAAGGGATACCACTAGTAATGAATCCAACCTTCTTGCCATTTACAGTTCCGTCACCGTAAGTTACCTTGTTGATATCAGCGAACTTCTCTGTTGCACCATCTGCAGCAAGCTTCGCATCACGCTCAATAACGAACTTATGACGACGCATAGCATTTGCAGGAACCATTACGTTCTTTGCTGGATCTCTAACGTATTCCTTATCATCTACTTCTACTCTATCCTCGCAGTTTACAACGCCCTGTGAATGAGCGATACGAGTTGTAGTTCTAAGAATAACTGGAGTGTCATACTCCTCTGAGATTTCAAATGCTTTCTTTGTGAATACTCTTGCCTCTTCTGAATCAGATGGCTCAAGTACTGGGACATGAGATGAGATAGCGATACGTCTTGTATCCTGCTCATTCTGTGAGCTATAGAGACCTGGATCATCTGCAACGAGATATACAAGTCCGCCCTTTGCTCCAATATAAGATGCTGTATAAAGTGGATCTGATGCTACGTTAAGACCAACGCACTTCATAGCACAAAGTGCTCTAACACCTGCGATAGATGCACCCATTGCAACCTCAGCTGCAACTTTCTCATTTGGTGCCCACTCAGCATAAACTCCGTCATACTTTACAAGATTTTCGCTCATCTCAGTACTTGGGGTTCCTGGATAAGCTGATGAAACCTTAACTCCTGCCTCCCAGGCACCACGAGCTATAGCTTCATTTCCAAGCATAATCTTCTTTTCCAATGTTCAAACTCCTTCGTATTATATTTTCCTAATGACAACGCTGAAATGCGCCGCCAATATTTCCAGTTAAGAGCCTAGTAACCTTAACATTATAGAGTATCAGTGGGAAAAATACAACAAAAAAGGGTGCTGAATATGTATCCTGTTCTGGATGGTATTGTTTTTTATGACACAGGTGTCATAATATATTAACAATAAAAAATTCTTCGTTACGCTTAGAATGGCACAACTTATCCAGTCATTCCAAAGATAGCAATCCGAAGAATCTTTTATCATTTTACTTTAATACTATTATTAATTTAGTCCTGGAAGAAGTATCCCACGCCCCACTTGGTATGGATATACTCTGGATCCGCAGGTTTTGTCTCAATCTTCTCTCTAAGTCGTCTAACGTGAACATCCACTGTACGTGCATCACCTGGGTAAGTAGCGCCCCAGATCTCACTAAGTAGTTCGTCACGCGAATATACCTTGTTAGGGTTTGATACAAGAAGAAGTACCAGATCAAACTCCTTAGCTGTAAGGCTGACTTCATGTCCCTTGATAAATACTCGACGTGAATCAGTCTCTATCTTAAGCCCCTTCTTTTCGATAACATTTGAGGTTGTGACATTCATGTCATCGCCCTTTGAGTTTCTTCTAAGGATAGCCTTGATTCTAGCTTTTACTTCAAGTATATTAAATGGTTTCGTTATATAATCATCAGCACCATATTCAAGACCCATGATCTTGTCCATGTCTTCACCCTTAGCAGTGAGCATGATGATCGGAACCTCAGAAAACTCTCTGATCATCTGACATACTTCAAGTCCCGAAAACTTAGGAAGCATGATGTCCAGCAAAATGATGTCATAACTGTTGGCTCTTGCCTTGTTAACAGCCTCCTCACCATCAAATGCTGTATCTACTTCCATATCATCCTGTTCCAGAGAGAACTTAAGTCCCTTTACGATTGACTTCTCATCGTCTACAACTAGTACTTTTTTCATGCTTTTACCCCTTTAAATCTACGAACTATCAGAATAATAACGAATTAGTTTATTAAAGCAATCCTAGTTAACGGTTATACCAGAACTAATTCTGTTATAGATACTCTCTCCAATCCCACTGACATTCTTAATGTCTTCTATAGAACTAAAAGCTCCATGTTCTTCCCTATAAGCTATAATATCCGCCGCCTTCGCATCCCCTATTCCAGGAAGTGTCTTAAGCATCTCGGCATCTGCCGTGTTGATATTTACAAGTCCACTCTCCGAACTCTCTGTTGAACTTATAGGAACGATTCCCAACTCTTCTAATTCCTGATAATCAGGAAAATAGATTCTCTCACCATCTTCCAGCCTTTCAGCCAGATTGACGTAACCATGAAGCGCATTTTCATCATAGCCGCCTGCCATGAGAAGCGCATCACTTATCCTGGAACCGGCCGGAAGCTCATAAACGCCTTCCTGCACAACCGCTCCACAGACATATACGGTGATAGTATCTTCTGATGCCACTACATCTTCAGTGTCCGCCGCGTCCGAATCTGATGCATTAGCAGATATCTCACCAAATACTGCTTCGGTCCCTTCTTCCTCCATGGTCTCCACCAGGATTCCCTTAGAACCGCACGCTGTAAGGCTAAGTAGCATAACAATTGCCAAGCCTAATATATTTATAATTTTCATCGACACCAACCCTTTCTTAAAGCAAAGACCGGTGTCATATAACGAACAAACAATTAATTTATTTTATCACAAAATAATGCCTAATTGAAGCATCTATTTAGCCTCATCGTTGAGAATAGCTGTTCCGATACCCTTCTCTGTATAGAACTCAAGAAGCAGACAATGCTCAAGTCTTCCATCAAGAATATGCACACGAGATACACCGTTATTCATAGCATCGATACAGTTCTGAAGCTTAGGAAGCATACCGCCACCAACAACTCCCTCATCGATAAGCTGCTGCGCCTCGTCGAGAGTCATTTCTGAGATAAGAGTTTTCTTATCACTTGGATCTGTGAAGACTCCCTCGATATCTGTGAGGAAGACAAGCTTCTCAGCGTTAATTGCTGTTGCTACTGCACAAGCGCAGTCATCAGCATTTATATTATAATCATGATCGTCGTCCATACCCATACCGATAGGAGCAACAACTGGGATAAAATCTGCATCGAGAAGCGAATCAATAACTGAGCTATCAGTCTCAACAACCTCTCCAACATAACCGATATCCTTACCATCAGAAAGCTTCTTCTGAACCTTGAGAAGACCAGCATCCTTACCACTGATACCAACTGCATTTAAACCAACCTTTGACATAAGTCCAACAAGGCTTCTGTTTACATTGTTGAGAACCATCTCGGCAACCTCAAGTGTTGGCTCATCTGTTACTCTGAGTCCATTTTGGAAATGAGTCTCCATGCCAAGCTTCTCGATCCATTTGCTGATTTCCTTACCACCGCCATGAACGATGATTGGCTTAAGACCTACCAGCTTAAGTAGCGCTACGTCCTGAATAACATTGAACTTCAGATTCTCATCAAGCATAGCTGAACCGCCGTACTTTACAACGATTTTCTTACCGCTGAACTTCTTAATATATGGAAGGGCCTCAATCAGAGTCTGTGCCTTTCTCTTAACCTCTTCGATATCGTCATTTTTAACCATCTTTATATCCTCTCTGTATATCATAATCATTTCCTCTTTTTAAGAACGATAATCTGCGTTGATTGTAACATACTCGTGAGTTAGGTCACAACCCCAGGCGGTTGCCTCACAGTCGCCCGAATGTATGTCACAAAGTGCCGTAATCTCATCAGGTGATAGAATCTTAAGAGCTTCTTCTTCGGAGAACTCTGGAAGCTTACCCTGCTCGATCAACTTGATAGAACCTTCCGAACTCATCATAGTAATATCGGTCTTATCAGGATCAAACTTTGCACCTGAGTAACCCATAGCACAGAATATACGTCCACAGTTAGCATCTCTTCCGTAGATAGCAGCCTTTGTAAGGTTTGAAGTAATGATTGACTTCGCAAGAATCTTTGCAGTCTCATAATCAGGTGCGCCAACAACCTTCGCAATAAAGAGTCGAGTTGCACCTTCACCATCTGAAGCCATAGCCTTCGCAAGGTACTCCATAACTGTATAGAGTGCTTCAACAAGCTCTGCAAAGTCCTGAGCCGCTGTCTTCTCTGGTGTTCCATCAAGAAGTCGGCTAGTTCTTTCGGTCAGCTTCTTAGCCAGATCTCTTATATCTTCCGTTCCAGTTTCATCTATATCTGTAAGCTTTATGCCCAATGTATCTGCGCTAAGCTCATCATTTTCGGCAAGTCCATTAGCCAGCCATACGAAAGTATCGTTAGTTGAAGTATCGCCATCGACAGAGACCATGTTAAATGTTCTCTCTACGAGTGCACGAAGAATCCTCTGAGCAAGTTCCTTCTCTATATTCACATCGGACATTGCAAATCCCAGCATAGTACCCATGTTAGGATGTATCATTCCTGAACCCTTGCACATAGCTCCGATGTGGCAGGTCTTGCCGCTCATTTCAAACTCAACAGCTATTTCCTTAGGAATAGTATCGGTAGTCATGATAGCCTTTGCTGCTTCGCTAGCCTCCATATATGCATTTGCCTTATTTCCGTCGAAGTAAGGTCGAAGAACAGCTGTGTTAGTATAAGGCACTGCAACAAGACATTTTGAAAGGTCGTATATACCCTGCTCTATCTTCTCGATAGGGAGCTGTGGACCTATAACACCAGTAGACATTGTAAGCACGTGAGATCTTTCAACTCCAAGACTCTTAGCAACTGCTTCTGCTTCACGTCTGCAGTTCTCAAGTCCCTCGTCGCCTGTAGCTGCATTTGCAATACCTGTATTTATTACGACAGCGCTAGCCTTACCGCCAGCTACGACCTTCATATCCCACTTAACTGGAGCTGCTTTTACAACATTTCGGGTAAATGTACCAACTACAGTTGCTGGAACATCACACTTAATAAGTGTAAGATCTCTATTCTCGCCCTTTGGCTTGATTCCGATACGCTTGCTTGCTACGCTATATCCTTTTGCTGCTAGTATTCCACCTTCAACCTTATTTACCATCTCTATCTCCTATATAAGTCATTGTTTACAAGTTTCTTCCATAATCAATAGCATTTACCTTATACGATACTCCAGAAAATGGCAAAAAACAAGATTAAAAATGACCAATGGAACGATTCTCCATCGGTCATTTTTAGTCATGTTATAACATTTTTATTATTTTTAAATGTCACTTTAGTTCGCACATTACCTGCGATCCTATATCACTGACACCTACAATTATCTGCGGACCGTCTTTTTCCTCAATCCTTACAGCCCTAAGTCCCGTGACTATTGTCCTGTCATAAGCCACCAAACGATAGTTCATCTGGAAGACGCCATTTTCTTCAATGTCACGCATCATATTCTCCTTAGTAAATATATTCTTGAAGTATTCAATATCATCCGGATGAATAACCTTTTCAGCGTTAATGAGTGTTGTCTTGAAAAAATCCTCCCCATTCTTCTCGATTCCTAGGTCTGCATAAACCTTACTTGCATTGTACTCGTTGTATTCATTTGTAACAGGATCTACAACATAGATACACAAAATGTCACTCGAGAGTGCCTTAAACCTATTAAATGTGATCTGTTCCTCCTGCATTCTTTCAAGCTTTTCCTGCTGCTTCATCTGGGCATCAACATTTGCAACACCTATTATGATATGAGAAGCATCATTTGTCATCGGAATAGCTTTCATATGAACATAGGTTGGTGTTCCGTCAATAAGCAGACGATATGTCAGGGTAAATGAACCATATTCCTCTATAGAACTAACAATATTTTCCTTGTTAAATGATTTTATAAACCGGTCAACATCATCCTTATATATATGAACTAGCGCATCTTTACAACTGTTTCGGAAGAAGTTCACATCATGTCTTTCAACTGTTAGATTTTCACCTCCAGGAGTTGAATCCGGTCTATATTCTACAAACTCCTCTGTGTCGAGATCAACATAATAGAGATTCAGATAATCTGCTGACAGACTATTTGCAATATCGTTATATGTAACTCCCTGATCTGTCTGCTTGTTTATTCCCAGAACAACTATGGCGCAAGCATATGTTCCACCAACTGGATTCGAAGCTATCCGACTCACCAGAGAATGAATCATCATATCACCATTCAGCTTATCCCTGATAAATATCTTGCCGCCTTCATCTGCGCATCTCTTAAATGCTCTGGCAAAGACTGACGCCGGCCCAACCTCTAGCTCTGAATAAGGTACTGTAGAATTAACATAGAAGGTACCAAATATCTTGCGATAGAAGTCTCGATATGCTTGATTACATCTTGTGAACTTAACGTCTGTATCCGTTGACTCTACAATAGCCATTGGTAATGTATTAAAGTAATTATCCAGCTGATCTGAGTCACCTGAAAGAACAGAGGTCATATCATAAAGATTTATGCGACCAAGTGCTTCATAGTAGGTCGTCTCCTCCGGGTTCTCAAATCCAAGTGAACCTCCCTCATCCATCTTCTTATATATTTCATCGATAGATAAAGGCTTACTGTAGTAGAATCCCTGTTGCTTCGTACAACCTACTTCCTCAAGGAATTCCACTTGTTCCTCGGTCTCTACACCCTCTGATACAGTCTCTATACCCAGGCCCATCGCCATTTTCACGAGCTCAGTTATAATGATCTTGCTCTTCTCATCATTATTAAACTGCTTCATGAATCGCATATCCAGCTTTATTAGATCAAAATGAATACCCTGCAGAACATCTAGCGAAGAGTATCCACTTCCAAAGTCGTCCATCCACACACGGAATCCCAACTTCTGGAACCTATCAACCTGTTCTTTAATATAATCAAAGTCACTTCCGACTACGCTCTCAGTAATCTCAATAGTGAGTAAGCTATGATCTATTCCCGCAGCATCAAGCTTCTCGCATATTGCTTCAACTATATCCAGAACATCGAAGTCTGTTCTCGACAGATTGACAGATGTCGGAACCAAGTACAGTCCCTCCTCTTTCTGCCTCTTCAACTTCTCTATGACCAGATCAACTATATGAAGATCCAGCTTATATATAAGCTTCGAATCCTCCAGAATAGGGATAAAATCTGCCGGAGACAGCATTCCCTTCTCTGGATCTATCCATCTTGCCAGTGCCTCTTCATCACTGGCTCTACCATTTGCAGTTCGAATAATAGGCTGATAAAATGCCTGAATCCAGCCCTCCTCTATGGCTCTATCCAGATTATCAATTACATACTGACGTCTATTCTCAAAGTCCAGCATTTCTTTATCGAAATAAATATATGTGGACTCTTCTATATTTCTAAGTGTATTGCAAGCAAATCTCGCTCTATCGCAAGCCATATTTGTCTCAACGATTCCCATATAATCTGGATATATTCCCACTCGAGCCGAGGTTGTCTTTCCACCATTATATTCAGATAGTTCCTTAAATACACTTTCCAGTTTTTCTTCGACTTCATCCAACAGTCCAAAGAAAGCAAAGTTATCCTGTCCTATTCTGCTGCAGTTCTTCTCTCCAAAGATTTTCTTCAGAATCTCTGCAAATGATCTAATCAGCTTATCTCCTTCTGCAAAGCCGTACTTTCTATTGAAAAACTTCACGCCATTGAGATTTGCATAACATATACAGCATTGTTCCGTCGCCTCATGCACATTTATCCTACTGGCAGCTGCAAGTTCGAAAAAGTATGACATGTTAGGAAGACCCGTAAGCGGATCATAATTTTGCTTCATTTGCAGCGATGCATCTGTTATCGACACATTTAGATACTTATTAAATGTATCATCTGACAGTTCCTCTGACTCAAACTTGCCCTCACTCATATACCAGACAACCGCCAGTCTTACGCCTTCCTCTGGATATATATGCATTCCATACGCATGTATCAGCTTTGACTTTCCTTCTCTAACTGAACGGAAGATCACATTATAAGGTTCGTCATCACGAATAAATCGTACTGACGCCTCTATTAATCGCGACACATCATCTGGATGGACATTTCTGTACATATCATTATCCATCAAGCTATACGTTGCATCCGCATCATTATATCCAAACAGATTGAAGAACCCCTGTGTTAATACGATAGTAACAATCTGTTCATCCACCAACTGATACACAGCTAGCGGTACGACTGTTCTTTTCAGGAATTCTTCTTCCGCTTTATTATATCTATATTTCTCCATACAAACCCCTTAATAAACAAAACACCTAAACAAATACAAAATAAAACAAATTACTTCTATTCTAATCACCCTATTTTCATATACAGACGACTTGGCCTATGAGCAGCCCCAACCGTCATATAATCGGTCTCAACTATGTAGTTCTTCATTTTATTACGGAAGTTTGCCTTGAAGAGAGGCTTACCAAGCAGTAATTCATAAGCCCTCTGAAGATCAGGAAGAGTGAACTCTTCATCTACTAGATTAAATGCAATATCAGAGACTGCCGCCTTTGCAGCAAAGAAGTCTAAGGTTTTTGCGATAATCTTGCCATGATCAAATGCCATTTTCTTGCTTCCAGCCATCTCTGTCATAGAAACAAACTCTGCACCATCTATAGCAAGTTCCCCATAATCATCCACAAGAAGTGACTCTGGAATCATAGCAACATAAGTAATAGAGATAGTACGTTCTCTTGAATCGCGCTTCACCTCTCCAAATGTATGCATCTGTTCCATATAAACCGACTTAAGTCCTGTAAGTTCCCTAACACATCTTCTCGAGCCCTCTTTAAGCGACTCATCCACCTTAAGAAAAACCCCAGGAAGCTCAAATCTTCCCGCAAATGGCGCCTTATCGCGCTTTCTTACAACAACCTTCAGCTCGTCATCAGACATAGTGCAAATCACCACATCCATAGATATCGCCATCTTGTCATTTCTCATATCAGCAACCTCCTCAAAACCCGCCAAGAAACCTCCGCGCCACTGCATCTTCGCGCCCTAGCGCTACCCCTCTAGTTTCCTAGCAATTCTATATGTTTGAAATGCAATTCCCCAATGTGCACTTCCAACAAACCCCATTTTTAGCAATATTTCTATACATTAATCTTAGTATTGAACCGCTACTAAGTCAATCCTAAAAATCTGGCTAACAATTCCCTTAATTTAGCTGTTTTCGTATGCCTTTTTCTCTTTTTCCTGCCACCTCTTCCTAGCCTCCGGCTAACATTTTCCTTGATTTCACCGTTTTCGTATGCCTTTTTCTCTTTTTCCTGCCTACCCTTCCTAGCTTCCAGCTAACATTTTCCTTGATTTCACTGTTTTTGTATGCCTTTTTCTCTTTTTTTTTGCCACTTCTTCCTAGCCTCCGGCTAACATTTTCCTTGATTTCTCCGCTTTCGTATGCCTTTCCTCTTCTTGTGTCAGCAACGAGCCCCATCTCACAAGGTATATTCAACGAACTAGCATCCTAAATCTTTTTTTAATTCAATTATCATATTGCGGACATTCTTCGTATTCATAGGCTGATTACTGGTTTCGAATGTCCATATAACGGAACTATGCTGATAAAACCCATACGTCTCATATCTTTGAATCTTTGAAAAAGCATTATTTCTATATTCTATATCGTCCATCATCCCAAAATGTTCCCAATACAATTCTTTCTTCTCATAGATATTTAGCAAAGTAAAATCCGGATGTACCGTCGCCATCCCCAACTTCAAAGGTTTTTCATATAGAAATGGGACCGCCAACTCGTCAAGCATGTCAGCTATTATCACTTCAGATTTTGAACGAACTCTCATTCCACGTCTCGTAAAATATTCTGGATATCCATATCGAAATTCTAGCTTATCATATTCCTGACTAAGCCAATTCAGCATGTACGCTTCATCCGAAATATAATGTTCTTTAATCAACTCTCTTTTACCTAAAACCATCTGGTCTATAGCTGACTGAAAAGGACTTTCTTCTTTAATTTCTTGTAAGTCTTTCAAGTTGTCTATATTTTCTTTCAGTAATTTTTCTAGCTTATTATCATATTCAATTTGTGCTAACAATTCTGCCAAATTTCTATTTGACTTGCTAATATACTTGCCGTTAGAACCATATTCCTGTGTTCTTAAATAATACTGAAATGTTTTACCATGTTTAATTGCACGTAATCTTGCGCCTTCCGGTACTTTTTTCTTTAAGCTATCAAGTTCTCGACGTACTTTCTTTAAGCTATCTTCTAAATAATTAATATCTCTTTCTATTTCATCTTTCCTTATCATATCTTTTCCTTTCATATAAGTTTCTTTCAAATTTCTTCTTCAATTAATCTTTCTCGAATATGGTTTCCTCTGTTTGTTATATGCTTTACGAAACCTCCATATGCTCTTGGTAAATCCGGAAATGACACCTAGGCGCGGAACCGTTGTCAAGAAAACCGTGGAATACCGGAGCAGTTGGTGAAGCCAACTGCGAGGATATGCCGCGAAAGTTCCTTGACATAAGGTTCACGGGCAACCCTTCCGCTCTGGGGAAGCACCACACTGGCGCTTTCCCTTACAAATAAACTTGGGGTTCTCTCTTCAGCTGATTTTTCACCTGTTTTATCTCTAGAATTAGCTGTTTTACCTTCTCCTCCTGGTTATTGGTCATTAATCTGTAGGTTTTCAATAGTCTGTAGGTTTTCAATAGTCTGTAGTTTTTATTATGACGGCGCCTGTTTGGTCTGTTCGATATATGTGCGTGTTGATGTTTGCCAAGCGCGAGAGCGTTTCCTGCGCGGGGTGGCCATAGTTGTTATTGCGGCCACAGGATATCACTGTAATGTCTGGCGAATAGCTTTCTAGAAATGAATCGCAGCTTGAATAGCGAGATCCGTGATGAGGACATTTGAGAATACTGATCGATACCTTGTGATTATCTTTCCAATCAAGATATCTCGTGTCATTCATTGCTTCTATGATTCCCGCCTCAACTTCGCTACTTATGTCGCCAGTGTAGAGAATCTCGGTGTCCATGCCCCTGTAATCAAATACAAGTGAATAGTCATTTCCACTGTGTTCTATATCTTCAAAGCCCATTGGATACAATACGTACAGCTGGTCATCCACAACATCACCAGCCCCCAACTCAATTATCTCAGTGATTTTATCTAAGCTTCTTGTTTTATCTATGCTTCCTATAGTATCTATAGTATCTGTTTTTTCTTTGTTAACTTTGTTTTTGGTTTCACCCATGGTACTTATTTTATCTATGCTTCCTATAGTATCTATATTTTCTTTGTTAACTTTGTTTTGGGTTTCATCCATGGTACTTGTTTTCTCTAGAGTTCCGGTGGTATCCCTAGCCCCTGTTGCTTTTATTATTCTGGAATAGTTTTCATCCACTACGGTTCCTCGTGACACTGCAACGCAGTCAACGTCTATTCCGTAAAGCGATTCATTTTCAAGGAGGTACGCTAGTCCATTCATATGGTCTAGATCCATGTGGGATATTAGCGCGAGGTCGACGTGCGACACTCCATAGTATTTGAGGGCAGGAATCAGCGTATATTGTCCAACTTTGTCGTTGCTTGTGGAGCCCACATCCACCAAGTAGCATTTGTCCTTTGAACGGATGATCGAGCCGTCGCCCTGGCCGACATCAAGAAATGTTATGCCACTGGAAATGCTATTTGACGCCTTTATTCCAACGATAGAAATTAATGAAACAATTAGATAGAGCGCGCATATCGCGGCCATCACATAGCTTCTCCAACCAATATACTTTCGCTTCAAACACTTAATTGTACGCTTTAACTCATTCGGATTTATTATGTACAAAAATGCTTTCCTTGTTCTTTTTCTTGCTAGATTGGTGGTATCAACTATTATTTCCTGAGGATCTTTATTTCGGTCTTCAAACCACTTTGCAATTTCATCTTTTTTATTAGTTAGTAGCAAATGAATACTAACTATCGAGGCAGTTATAAGAAGATACATTACTGCCATTTGCCACATTTCCACATGCCCCGTTATGATGATTGAGCCAGGTAGTGATATAAAGAAATGACATAGACTCCTGTAGAAACCTAGAAGTAAGTGGCATCCCCAGGTGAAAGGAAGAGAGTACGGACCAAGCAGTGCCGTGACGAAGCCTAGCGCCACAACGATAGTTAGTAGTGGAATGATAATAAGGTTTAGAAAAAGTGAAAATATCGGGACCTCGTAATAAGTGTGCATTATCAGTGGCATCATCCATAGATTAATTGACATTGAAATGACAACACCTTCCGCAAATCCCTTTACTCGTGCCTTTTGTTTCTTCTTCAGAAACTTGAAGCTTCTTCGATCGAAGATGTGGTGATTTATCATTTCACCAGTGATCACGCCGAGCACCGCCATGTAGCTCATCAGCATTCCCGTCGAAAAAAGTGAATCCGGATTATGGATTACCATGATTAGAAGTGCTTCGATCATGCTAGTTGGCATATCAGGCGAGCGACCGAGGAGAAATGCTATTCGTCCGATTGTGAGCATAAGAACTGCTCTCAGAGTCGCATCCGAAAAGCCAGTCATTATGCCGTATACTACAGCTAATAGTATAACGATAATGACTGCAATGGATTTTCTGACTCTCAGCCTTTCGAGAAGCCACTCTATGATTCCTGCAAGAAGGCCGATGTGAAGGCCGGAGATTGCGAGTATATGAATAATTCCGCTTCGTTGATATAAAATCTTAGTTTCACTGCTGAGGTCAGACTTATCTCCTAGGAGCATCGTTTTTATGACCGCCGCATCCTCACTTTCATTTATATCTTTTTTTCCTTCTGTATATTTATCTCTTTCTATATCTTTTGAATCTTCTTCATCAAATGTTCCATCGATGTCTTTTTGCGAATCAAGATTATTTCCCATTTCGCCATCTATAATCTCGACCTTGGAGTTTAACTTTGAAAATGCAATGTCAATGCGATCTGACATCCTTAGCTTGATATGGTAAAGCCCATTTACCAGACAATTCTTTCTTTTTTCAAGTGGGACAGTTTCAAAGGGCTCTAGCTTGTAGCGTATTCCCTTACCAGAGTAATAACGTTCCATATCAAAGGCGCCCGGATTGGTGCTGCCCGGAATATCAATGAGCCTTCCTCTTACTTTAACGTAGGTTCCTGGCTCGCCGAAGTCTCCGTAGAATAGTTCTTTGGAATGAATGTCCTCGGCTATTCCAGAAGCATTGATGTATAGGGTTAGTTCAAGTGATTCGCCCTTTGCCATTTTGTCCGCAAAGCTAACATTTCCTTTCCCAGAATAGTATCCGAATGCCCAAAGGGCTCCTAAAAAAATGCAACAAAAAAGCAACAAATCTGGGCATCGGTAAGACGTAGATTTGCTGCTTAATTTATTGCTTAATTTGCAGATCAGTATTCCAATTATTAATGCTGCCGCGGAGTAGATGACACCCTCCTCCAGCAGTCGGTAGGATAGTTCTCCCAAAACGAAGAGAACCCCCATACAAACTAGTGGTCGTTTCATATATTTCTCCATTTATTTGTTTAATTTCACATATTTTGTTTAATTTCACATATTTTGTTTTGTTCTATTTCGTGATTTTTCTAACATACTGTACTGTACTATACTGTACTATATTATACTATACTATCTTCTATCTCACATTTATCTAACATACTATACTATATTATGTTTCATGGCTTGTTCAAAGAATTATCATATCACAACAATAATCCAATCATTATTCCAAATAATCACCCAAACATTATTCTAAATAATTATCTAAATAATTATCTAAATAATTATCCAAAGAATAATTCAAAATAATCGATAATAATATAACATTGGCATTAATCGCCGTAGTAGTAGAATGAGGCATCGGTGTAGGTTGCCCTGTCGATTTCCTCGCCCGCTTCATTTGTCATTACCATGGCCACATCGCCTGCCTCGAGTCCACCAATGCTTCGAACTATTGCGGCTCTATTGAGGAGAAGTTCCTCTTCGGTAATGCCCTCCTTGACCGTCACGAAAAGAGTTACATTTCGCGTCTCGTCGATCAGGTATTTGTCTATGGTCAGTTTATCGCTAAGGGTAAGCTGCTCGATTACTTCCTCAAGTGCTGCGGAGAGATTATCTGGCTGCATCAACTGATATCTCTCAGAATCAGGCTCAACACCTGTATCGGTTGCATGATATAGCTGCACGGTTCCCGCTTTAAGTACAACACTTTCTGTAGTGACCGAAGTTGAAGAAGGTGCGTCACCACAACCTGAAAGCAGGGATAGACTCATACTCATTATGACCGTCATTAAGAAGATTTTTCTAAATGAGGTATTTATCCTTGAAGCATATTTTTTCATATTATTCCAATATAGCACCTTACTTTTTTTATATTACTCTAAATATATTTATAGCAGAATCTTTATAGTAGAAGCTTTATAGCAGAATCCTTACTGTAGAAGCTTCACAATGAAATCTTTACAGCGGAATCTTCACGGTGAAGGTTGTACCCTTTCCAGATTCGCTGTAGAGCTTGATGGTTCCCTTGTGAGCATTTACGATACTACGCGTTATGGATAAGCCAAGACCGGTACCTCCGGTGTCACGACTTCTAGCTTTGTCGACACGGTAGAATCGATCGAAGACTCTGTCTTTTGCATCATCTGGGATTCCAACTCCCGAGTCCGCTACTTTGATGTAGAAGAACTCTTTATCAGCATTTAGGCTACAGCTGATCCAACCGTTATCTATGTTATACTTAACCGCATTTTCGATAAGATTCGATATGGCAAGCGACAGCTTTACAGCATCAACTCTTGCTGTTACTTCGCGGAAGCTGTCGTAGGTCAGCTTAATACCGCGCTGCTTTGCCAGCGGCTTTACTGTCTTAACGATGGTTTCGATCATTTCATTGATATCTGTCTCGTCAAAGTTCATTTCATCCTGCTTCGAATCCGTTCTAACGAGAGTCAGCAGGTCATTGATAATCTTGGTCTCTCTATCGATTTCATCGACGATATCGACCATGAACTCCTTGTAGTCATCAACCGTAGCGGCCTCATTTTGCGTAACCGACTCAGCAAGAACCTTCATCGAAGTGATCGGCGTCTTAAGCTCGTGAGACACATTTGAAACGAACTCGGATCTTGTCTGGTCAATAGTAGAAAGCTTCTCGAGCACGTCGTTATAATTCTCTGAGAGGACCTGCACCTCGATGAATCCCTCATCCTCCGGCAGTCTATCCTGAAGATTTCCGAGCGCATTGTGCATGATCTTCTCGTTAACGTCATTTATATCCTTGACCGCTCTCGCGGAAATGATACGAATAATGATGATATCTACAGCAAGGATGATGAGCAGTACGATAATGCTCATAGTAACCTGACTCTTGATATTGTTCTTAGCCTCAATGGTCGACGCCTTATAGATAAGAGCACCCACCACCATATCGCTGGATTTTACTGGAGTCATGATAACGAGAGAATCATCGGTGTCATAGCTTACTTCTTCTGTATCGCCCTTCATAAGCTCCATCATTTTGTCATTTATCAGGTAGCTGTTTTCATTTGCCTTAGCAGAATCCATAAGGACCATATAATCACGACCAATTATCATGACTCTTCCATTCTGGTCACTCGCATAATCCTCCACCTTGTACTTCAGCCTCTCGTTACTAGATGCAGCCTCCAGCCCCTCATTTTCGAGAACATCAACTATCTCGTCAGATTTTTGCTTAGCTGCATTTCGGATTTCCTTTAATTCATTGTGACTGAAGGATACAACAAGAAGCCCTGTGAGTATTGTCAGGGAAAGTACTGTCACTATAATAACAGTGAGCCTTATGAAAGTTTTAATTCTCAGATGTTTCATTCATTCCTGCCGCTTTGTATGCTTCTTCATAGAAAATGCTTTGACTATCGATTTCAGGCTTTGTATGCTTCACATAGTCATAGCTTCCATCCTTCTTCAGTTCTCTCGCCTTCACGTTATCAGACATCTGAAGCTGGAAGAAAGAACGCACTCTATCTCTTATATCTTTGTCATAAAGAGGTGTTGCGACCTCTACTCGTCTTACAGTATTTCGCGTCATAAAGTCAGCCGAGCCTATGAACATTTCCTCACGTTCACCCTTGCCAAATATATAAATACGCGAATGCTCGAGGAAGCGTCCAACTATACTGATAATACGTATATTGTCCGTCTTACCCTTTACGCCAGGGTGCAGACAGCATATTCCTCGAATCACCATTTCTATCTTAACGCCCGCCTGTGACGCCTCGATAAGTTTATCAATAATCTTCTTATCAGTGAGGGAATTAATCTTAACACCAATATATCCTTCACCGCCATCCTTCGCAATCTGTATCTCTCTGTCAATCTTGTCGATGACCTTGTTCTGCAAACATTTTGGAGCAACAAGAAGATGCTCAGTTCTCTTCATCACTTCGCCCAGAGACAGTGCATTGAAGACTCTGGCAGCCTCAGCACCAATGCTCTGATTACCCGTCATAAGACAGAGGTCAGTGTAAAGTCTTGCTGTTTTCTCATTGTAGTTACCAGTTCCAATCTGGGTAACATACTCAACATCCTTGCCCCTCTTCATTGTGATAAGGCAGAGCTTGCTGTGAACCTTAAGTCCGTCCAAGCCATAGATTACATGGCATCCAGCATTCTCCAAGGTTCTGGACCATTCGATGTTGTTCTCCTCATCAAATCGGGCCTTCAGTTCCACAAGTACATCAACATCTTTTCCATTTTCGGCGGCTTCAACAAGCGCCTCAACTACCTTACTCTGCTTAGCAAGTCTATATAGAGTCATCTTGATAGAGACAACATTTGGATCATTTGCCGCCTCATGCAGCATAGTAAGAAATGGACGGATATTCTCATATGGATATGACAGGAATCTGTCCTTCTCAAGAACCTGCGGAATGATAGGCAGTGATTCATCGATTTCAGGAGACTTCTGCGGAATCCTCTTATCGTAGAACAGCGTCTTATCATGTCTCAGCATATCTTCAATATCAAAAAGAAATGACATATCCAGCGGTGCATCCGTATTAAATACCATTTCCTTATCTATATTAAAGAAGTTCATTACACGCTTGATAATCTTCTTATCCACATCACGTGTATACTCAAGTCTAACAGGTTCAAGCTTTCTTCTCTGCTTGATAACTTCCGCCATATGGTCACGGTAGTTAAGCTCCTCATCGTACACCTTGTCGGCATCGATGTCAGCATTTCTGGTTACTCGAACAAGGGACTTAGTAGCGATATTATACCCAGAGAAAATATCTGGAAGGAAATGAAGTATAAGCTCTTCAGCGAGCATAAACTTGCCCTTGCTACCAGGTATCTCTATAAGACGCGAGAACATTCCGTTACTGCAAGGAACTATTCCCACTCTCGACTTTCCACCCTTAGTTTCCAGGATAGCAGTTGCACATATTTCCTTATTCTTGATAAATGGAAATGGTCTCTTCTTACTTATCGTAAATGGCGAAAGAAGTGGCTGAATCTCACGCTGGAAGAAGCCCTGCACGAAAGCCTTCTCTTTCTCGTCCAGGTCGCTGTACATAACGACATGGATGCCCTTCTTCTCCACTTCCTTCATCAGTTTATGGTAAGACTCATCCTTGCGCTTGCCAAGTTCGCGAACTCTCTCGCGAATAGCTACAAGCTGCTCGGATGCAGTCATATTTGTCTTATTCTCTCTTGGATCATCCTCCAGGAGCATCTGGTCATGAATAGAGCCAACTCGAACCATGAAGAACTCATCTAAGTTAGTCTGATATATAGACATAAATGTGAGTCGTTCACAGAGAGGATTACGCTTATCCTCTGCTTCTTCCAGGACACGCTGATTAAAGCGAAGCCATGACAATTCTCTATTCTCGTATAATTCACTCATTTTACTACCCCTCCCAATATTTTTTATAGTACCCATTTTTCCTTCTCATTTATACTGCACTCAGGACTTTATATATCTCATCAGATTCATAAAACCCAAGGCTTCTTGACATATGATAGTTCTCCGAATGGACAACTCTCGACTTATCCGTGGTGAATACCCCTGCCACGTCATAAATAAGTCCCTCACTAGTTAGTAGTGATTTAATACTATCTTCCTTTTCTTCTGGAAATGCAGCTACCATCGCTCCAGTTCCAAGAAGCTGATATGGATTTATATTATAGAACTCCGAAAGTTCTATGGTGGACTGAAGTATCGGAATCTTCTCATGAAGTATATCAACACCAAGTCCTGTATATTCTGACATTTCAACCAGCGTTCGGTAGATTCCTCCGAAGCTTACATCATGAAGATATATAGCTCCTGCATCTATTAACTTAGAAGCAATATCCGTAAGACTAAGGCTTTCAATATCTGACGCACTATGACTCGGTCCTTCAGGATTAAGTATCCCCTCAAGATAACTTTCCGAAAAGCGTTTTCGAAGTTCTTCACGCTTTTTTGAACATATAAGAGATGCACCGTATCTTCCCGCTTCTCCGATGATAACCAGCTTATCACCAGCCTTAACTTTTTCTAAAAGCTTCTTACGTCTCTCTATCAGTGTCTTACCGAAGACCGTCACCGAGATATTGCAAAATGAAGACGACTCTCCAGCAAAGACTGTATTCCCTCCGATTATAGCCACGCCTTGTTCTCTGGAAATATCAGTAAAACGATGCATGATATCACGAAGAGTTTGTTCCGAAGTTTCAGGAGCAGCTATTAGGGTAATCATCATTTTATCTGGTGAAGCCCCGGACATAGCTAGATTATTAACCCCTCTAATATATGCCATATCTGGGCTTATCTCAGAAAACCCCTCTGCCGCTATAATAGCAAATCGCGAGGCCGTCTCGTCCAACACGGAGTAGTCTATACCTACTCCAGCATTGGTCACATCAGTCCTCGCTATATGCTTGATTATACTTCTTTTTATTATTCTATTACTTACAGTTCCTTTATTCATTTAGCCTATTCCGTTGGTTGCGGAGCTGGAGCTTCTGTAGGTGCTTCTGTTGGCGCCTCTGTAGCTGCTGGAACATTTGCATCAGGTGTTGTTACGTCTGGTGTTGTAGCAGCCGGTGTAGTACCATCTGGTGTTGTAGCAGCTGGCGTTGTAGCAGCTGGCGTTGTACCGTCTGGTGTTGTACCGTCCGGAGTTGTACCGTCTGGATTAGCAGGAGCTTCTCCCTGATTATCATCCTCATCCGCATTATCTTCTTCAGCAGGATCAGAGTTGATAGATATCTTCTGAGCAGAAGCCTGATATTTACTACTATTAATCTTAATAGAGTCTACCTTAACACCATCTTCATATACATACTTCCAGAGTTCACCTGTATAGCCTGTAACTGCTGCTGCAGTAACCTGCTCTGTACCTGGCTCCAATGTCTTATCCTCTGTGTAAATTGGCTCACTTGGAGGATTAACAACTCCAGTCTGAATTGATTCAAACTCTATAGTTCTATTTGATGGTCTATATTCTTCACCATATACACTAAAGCTGAGATTTGCACCATCATAGCAAGCTTCAATGTAGATAGGAGCATCTAGATTATTTCTAAGCTTAAGATCAAGCACTCCACCTGCGATAGCTGCATCTGCAGAGATTGGAACATATGATACTCTAAGGCTGTGGCAGTTTCTCTGAACTATCTCAAGCTCAGCTCTAAGTGCCGCATTGTATAGAGTTGTTGCAACCTGACATACACCACCACCGGCTGCATCTACAACCTCAGTACCAACATATGCATGTGCAAGCTCGTATCCATTACTTACTTCGATAGGAGCAATGCAGTTATAAACAGATATCTGCTCACCTGGGAACAGTACATGTCCATCAACAAGTGATGCTGCACGCTGAACGTTATTCTTTCTAGCAGAACCACTACTTGCATAGCTTGTAGTATATGTTCCAAGACAGTCCTTTATACGAGCTATCTGGGCAAGTTTCTCATTTTGAGAATCATCTGCAAGTACAACTGCTACCTTAACAGCTCCGCCTGCATAATCTTCTTTATTAATCTGATTTTCAACTTCGGCAGCAGTCTTAGAAGCGTCTATACTAACAGACTGTCCTTCAACAACAACCTTAACCTGTTCGCCTGACTTATCAAGGCTGTACTGATTAAGACCTTCCATCTCTGTGCCGAGCTTTCCTTCAACTATATAGTCCAGCGCATCTACGCTTATAGTACTCTTTGACTCAAGCTTAACTGGACTAGCTTTAAGTGTTTCGAGATCACGGTAGCGTTCGAGAACATTTCCGTGATTTCCGTAATTAACTGCTTCTTCAACTACTTCATCAGCATTATTAGAAAGACCAAGCTCACCAAGAGTTGTCTCAACATCACCATAATCACTTGTAAATGTGACCATGGCTGAAGTTGCAGACGCATCTACGCCGAACTTTGCCTCTGCCTCAGCAGCAGTCATACCGCCAACATTTATATCATTAATATAAATGTTATCCATTATAATCTTTTCCTCGCCATCAGCTGATACTGCTGCATCGCTTGGCGTTCCACTCGTTATATCAGTAACAGGTGCAGCAAAACTCCTCAGGCCTGGGGCAGCCACAACTAAAGTCATTGCAAGTATTGCAGACATAACATTCTTAAAACGTTTCATCATTATTCCTCTTTTTCCTCTATTTAAATGATATTATTAACTAAAATGTTGTAACAAGCAGTCCGATAATCATTCCAAGAACTATTAATACACATATAATAGTAGCGATAATTCTAGTTCCCTTTTTTCTCTTCTTACTAAAATCTATCATATCGTTCTCCTTCTATAAAATCTCTTTATAAAACGCATATAGCTTAGAATACTTTATTCTTACAAACATCTCTAAGTGCGCACTCGCTGCACCTTGGACGCCTTGCTATGCAGACCGTTCTGCCATGCGCTATTATCTGGTGATTATACAATATCCACTGTGATTTTGGAACTACTTTCATTAAATCCAACTCAATTTTCACAGGATCTTCTTCTTGGGTCAACCCCAGAAGTCTGGATACACGTTTCACGTGAGTGTCCACCACTATGGAGTCTTCGTTAAATATATGGCCACGTACCACATTTGCGGTCTTCCGCCCAACTCCAGGAAGCGTCGTAAGTATATCAATCTCACGCGGCAATTTGCCATCAAAATCCTCTAAAAGTACATTTGCGCACGCGATAATGTTCTTCGCCTTGTTGTGATAGAAGCCGATTGAGAAAATATCCTTCTCAAACTCCTCTATATCGGCTGACGCAAAGTCCTCAAGATTTGGATACTTCTTGAAGAGAACCCGAGTCACCATGTTCACCCTCTCATCCGTACACTGTGCAGAGAGAATTGTGGCAAAAAGAAGCTGCCACGGTTTCTTCTTGTCATACTCAAGATAACATGTGAGATCAGTGCCGTACTCTGTATTCAATATCTCGCAGACTGCGGCTGCGCGTTCCTTCTTCGTCATATTATTCCATCTAAATGATAAATCTCATTTTCTAATTACGATAATGAATCAATAAGCTGCTGAGCTGCACGACCAGACATTCCGCCGTGGGCGACGCTCCATTTATTAGCAAGCTCCATAAGCTCCTCGTCAGATACATTCAGCTTGTCGCTAAGATCAAGTCCCAGACCATTCAGGTTCTTAAGGTCCTTATCTGTCTTTCTGATTCTCTCAGCAAGGCTTCTGACTATCTCCTCATACTCCTTCTTATTTGGTCGCATGTAAGGAATCGTCACACCAAATCTACTGACAAGTGACAGTTTCTCCTGAAGAGTATCAGAGCGATGCTTATCCAACTCTATGTCGTTCGTATCATTCCAAGTCTCTCTAATCAGATTACGACGATTAGATGTAGCATAAATGAGGACGTTATCTGGACGTGTCTCGAGGCCACCCTCAATAACTGCCTTCAGATACTTGTACTCTGTCTCATCCTCTTCAAAGGAAAGGTCGTCCATATATATGATAAAGCGATAATTTCTGTTCTTGATGCTTGTAATCAGTGGCGCGAGCAGCTTCATTTGATGCTTATACAGCTCTATCATTCTTAGTCCATCATCGTAGTACTCGTTGATGAGTGCTTTGATACTAGTGGACTTTCCAGTTCCAGCGTCTCCGTAAAGAAGTACATTGTTCGCAGGCTTTCCAGAGAGGAAACTCTCTGTATTCTCGCGAAGTCTCGTCTTCTGAATATCGTATCCGATGAGGTCATCCAACATGATCCTATCTGTATTCTTAATAGGTGTGCAGCTAATGCCGCGGCCAATCTGGAAATCAACGCTATTCTTAACAGCTGTATCTCTGTTATTCGAACCAGGCGCTGTCTCTGCTATACGAAATGCGGTATTAAGTCCCAGCATTCCAACACCAAATGCCTTATAAAACTCCTTCACCAGACTAAGCAGCATTTCTGCAGCAACATCATCCGCTGTCTTAGTCGTAAAGTTCTGAGGGAACTTCTTCTCCTCATCATAGACAGCATTTATAACCTCGATAGAATCGCTGATATCACGAACCTTCTTAGATACATTTCTGTTATAAACCTGATGACGTTTATGAACAGACTTATAATTCGTGATAGTTGAGAAGCAATCGATTCCAAGCGCTTCTTCAAGATTACTAAAGTCGTAGTTATAGAGATGCATGAAGATTCGCATATCTTCACGTGCAAAGTTATTCACGCTACCTTCAACGGTTCCAGCTCTTTCAGCAGTAAGCGAAAATGGATTCTCATTCGTTACTAATGTATAAGCGATATAATCATGCCACAGATTCTTATCAAAGCCATA
>Ga0256405_10001803_pt1 | contig 54934 bp, 47 predicted proteins | sample RumenRJG_02DNA_FD_189096 | JGI IMG/M metagenome (GOLD analysis project Ga0256405, IMG submission 189096) | Bovine rumen microbial communities from Lethbridge, Alberta, Canada - RJG_02 | ecosystem: Host-associated > Mammals > Digestive system > Stomach > Rumen | place: Canada: Alberta... | reverse complement strand
TGAATCACAGAAAATCAAAGATTTTTGGCGGGAAGAAACGGAACTGAATCACAGAAAATCAAAGATTTTTGGCGGGAAGAAACGGAACTGAATCACAGAAAATCAAAGATTTTTGGCGGGAAGACACGGATTCCAGTTGATTGGGATTTGTTCATTCGGGACCGGAGTCAAAAATGATTTCCCGCGGCGGCATTATTTCGGCTTCCGGTTCTTTTCCTGACGGAGCCGTTCCCAATAAGCCAGCCGTTTGACGATCTCGCGTTCGAATCCGCGTTCGGGCGGGTCGTAGAATTTATGCCGCGGCATCTTTTCCGGGAAATAATTCTGTCCGGAAAAGGCATCCGGCAGATCCTGGTCATACTGGTAACCTTTCCCATATCCCAGCTGTTCCATCAGTTTGGTCGGAGCATTCAGGATATGTGCCGGCGGAGTCAGGGTCCCGTATTGTTTGGCGGCTTTCCGGGCCGCATTCCAGGCGCGGTAGATCGAATTGGATTTCGGAGCCGTGCCCAGATAAACCACCAGTTCGGCAATGGCCAGATCGCCTTCCGGAGACCCCAGCCGTTCATACGCGTCCCAGGCGGCAATGGCCACGTTCAAGGCATTGGGATCGGCCATGCTGACATCTTCCATGGCAAAACGGGTCAGGCGCCGCAGCAGATACAGCGGGTCCTCACCGCCTTCGATCATGCGGGCAGCCCAGTACAAGGCGGCATCAGTATCCGAACCGCGCAGGGATTTGTGCAGCGCGGAGATCAGGTTGTAATGTCCATCCCGGTCCTTGTCATAGCCCGGAGCCTTCTGCTGGACCAGCGCCAGCAGACGTTCCTTGTTCAAAATCTCGCCCTCGGCGGTAAGGTTGTAGACACTTTCGATCAGGTTGATGCTGTAACGCCCGTCGCCGTCGGCCAGATCGCGCAGGGTGGCACGCGCTTCATCGTCCACCGGCAGAGGACGCCCCACCACCTTTTCCGCGCGGACCAGGATCTTTTCCAGCGCCTCGTCGTCCAGCGGCTTCATGACAAACACTTTGCAGCGGGAAAGCAAAGCGCTGTTCAGTTCAAACGACGGATTTTCGGTGGTCGCCCCCACCAGTGTGACCGTCCCGTTTTCCACATACGGCAGAAAACCGTCCTGCTGCGCCCGGTTGAAACGGTGGATCTCATCCACAAACAACAAGGTGCCCTGTCCGGCTTCCCGCCTGCGGGCTGCTTCCTCAAAGGCTTTGCGCAAGTCGGCTATCCCGGAAAAAACCGCGGAAAGTGCGGTGAAATGAAGATCGGAATGATTGGCCATCAGCCTGGCCGCCGTGGTTTTCCCGCAGCCGGGCGGTCCCCACAGGATGAAACTGGTCACGCATTTGCCTTCGATCATCCGCCGCAGCGGACCGTTCGGGCCCAGCAGATGATCCTGCCCGACGATCTCATCCAGCGATTTCGGACGCAATTTGTCGGCCAGCGGCTGTCCGGCCAGCGGAGAAAACAGCGAATCTTCCATCATGTCAGGTGCTCTCCCAGCAGCATCCGCCGGAGGGTGTTGAGCGCGACCGCGGCCGTCCGTTCCCGTATCTGCGCCCGGCTGCCGCGGAAACGGTATTCTTTCACCAGCACCTGATCGAAACACTTGACTCCGATATAGACCAGTCCGACCGGTTTTTCCGCTGTTCCGCCGTCCGGTCCGGCAATGCCCGTCACGGAAATGGCGCATTCTGCGGAAAATTTCTCCGCCGCGCCGGAAAGCATTTCGCCCGCACATTCGGCACTGACCGCGCCGTATTTTTTCAGGGTCTCTTCCGAAACCCCCAGAAGATGCTGCTTTGCGCTGTTCGCATAGGAGACCACTCCGCCGCAGAATGCTTCGGACGAACCCGGGACATCGGTGATCAGTTTGGCGATCAACCCGCCGGTGCAGGATTCCGCCAGCGCCAGCATGCAGGACCGTTCCTTCATCAGCAGGATCACTTCTTCCGCCACGGTATGCGAACAATCATGCAGCAGTTCATGAGCGAATTCGGCCCGGACCATCTTTTCCGCATTCCCCAAACATTCTGGGTCCGAAGACTTCAGAAACAGTTTGACGAATTCCGGAGCGGCGCAATAGGCCACGGACAATCCTGGATTGGCTTGTATGATCGGAATGGTCCGTTCCTCCACCCGGGATTCCGGCACGCCGGAAATATGGAAAAGCCGGGTGTAGATCCGCTGGTCCAGCACAGATTTGAGGATCGGCAGCAGCTGGTTGTCAAACATCGGATGCAGTTCCGATGGCGGACCCGGCAGCATGACGATCCGTTTCGGCCCCTGGGTCGTAATATAGATCCCCGGCGCGGACCCGAACGAATTCAGCAGCGCCTGTGCGCCGCGCGGGATATATGCCTGATTCAGAAAATTCAGCGGCAGCGGACCGCGTTTCAATGAATCCCAGCGGGCACGGACCGCGTTTTCCGCTTCCGGATCCAGTTCCAGCGGCATATTCAGATATTCGGCAATGGATTGCTTGGTCAGGTCATCCGCAGTCGGGCCGAGTCCGCCGGAAGTGATGATGAAATCCGCATGGTGCAGCGCATATTCCAGCGCATGGACCACTTCATGCGGTTCGTCCGGCACTTCCAGACAAAGTTCGGGCATGACTCCGATCTCCAGCAGACGTTGTCCCATATAGGCCAGATTGGTATTGATAACCGCGCCTTTCAGCAGTTCATCTCCGATGCAGAGCACTCCCACTTTCATTTTATCTTTTCCCTTTCGGTTTATCGACCGTAATGGCAAGCATGCGTCTTTCCGCCTCCCGGCACCATTCATTCAATTCGGCTTTGGTAATACCCGGCGGGACCGTGAAGGAATGCCCCAGATGCAGGGTTATTTTCGCCCACGGTTTCGGAATCTGGAAATTGTCCCAGCTTTTCAGTTCCCAGTAGGCGGAATAATTGATCGCCAGGGGAACGATCCGCGTTCCGGTATCGCTGGCCATCCGGATCGGACCGGGACTGACATGATATTTCGGCCCCCGCGGTCCGTCGGGAGTGTAGATGATATATTTCCCCGACTGGATCACCCGGTTGGCGGCGAGCTGCACCTTGACCGCACCGCGTTTGGTCGAACCCCGCACACTTTCCACCCCGAAACAGCGGCAAAGATCTGCAATGTATTCGCCGTCACGGGACGCGCTGATCACCGCCACGGTATGTTCGCGATCCCACCGGCTGAACAGGGTCGGAAGGAAGAGCAGCCGGTTATGCCAGAGCAGGCCGATCGCAGGCGTTTTTCTGGCCGCCAGCGTCCCTTCTTCATCAATCAGTTCCACTCGCATGAGATGCCGCCATCCCTGCAATATTTTGGCTGCCAGAAAAAATATCCATCCCGGCAGTTTCTTGATCTGACGGAACCGGTAAGTTAAAAAGTTCATTTCCGTCCTTTCTTCTGTTTCAGCGCATGCCGGCACAGATCCGCCAGCACGCAGACTTCGCACTCAGGCCGCCGTGCGGGACAAGTTGTCCTGCCATGGACGATCAGCAGATGGGAAAATTCTCCCCAGCGTTCCGGTGCCAGGGCGGCGCAAAGTTTCTTTTCGATTTTCACCGGGTCGGACCCGGAAGCCACGCCGAGCAAATTGGTGATCCGCGTCACATGCGTATCGACCGGAAGTCCCGGAACACCGAAGGAATCCGCAAGAACGACATTGGCGGTTTTGCGGCCCACGCCGGGCAGTTGAGTCAATTCTTCCATGGTATGCGGCATTTCCGAATGGAATTGTTCCACCAGGACCCGGGAGGCGAGAATGATATTTTTGGCTTTTGCCCGGTAATAACCGCAGGAATGGATCTTTTTTTCCAGCTCTTCCGTTTCCATGACCGCAAAATCCTCCGGGCAGGAATGCGTCTTGAACAGCTCCGCGGTCACTTTGTTCACCATTTTGTCGGTGCATTGTGCGGAAAGGATAGTAGCCACCAGCAGCTGAAACGGAGTTTCATGCTCCAGAAAACATTTCTGGGGTCCGTATTCTGCCAGCAGCCTCCGGTCGATCTCCGCCAGTTTTCCAGTCAGAGCGGCATTTTTCTTCATACCGGTTCCAGCCATGGAAAACACCTCAGATGTTTGCTTCGGACGGAGATTTCAAAATTCCGATCTTTACAGCCAGGGCTGCCAGAGGCGCCCAGATGATATACCCGTTGATCAGGATCAGCGCCACCAGCGCCGGCTGGTAACAGGCCGCGATCAGCACGACGATGACTATGACCAGACGTTTCTTGTGCCGCGGGATGGAAAAGATCCATTTCCCGAAATGCTGATACTGGATCTCGCTGACCATCAGCAGCCCCAGCACGGCGGCATAATAAGGCAGGAAAGAGATCAGCCGCTGCAGGATCTGCCGCTCCGGTCCGCCTTCCACCGCATAATAAATGATCACGCTGCACAAGGCCGCAGCGGCACCGGGCGAAGGAAGCCCGGAAAACTTTTCACTGCTTTTCTTTTCCAGCATGGCATGGACATTGTATTTGGCCAGCCGCAAGGCGGCACAGCCAAGATATACCGCGCAGAGACACCATACCAGCATGAACTGGCGCGTGAGCAGCGGATTCAGCGCGTGCGCCATGACCGCGACCACCGTGGCCGGCGCCACTCCGAACGTGACCATGTCGGCCAGGGAATCCATCTGGATCCCGTGGATGCTGGCCGCATTCAACAGCCGGGCGGCATATCCGTCGAACGCATCGAAAACCATGGCTCCGAGGATCATCAGGGCACTTCCGGCAAAAATTTTTTCCATTTCCGCCGAATCGTTGAACAACACTCTTTCATATGCCTGAAGCGTATAAAGGATCGCAGCAAATCCACAAAGCGCATTCCCCAATGTCAATGCATTGGGCACCCATTTCAGCCAGCGGTTGCGGGCCAGAAGATCACGAAATCGCTGTTTCATATTCTTACTCCGACGCCATCCTCGTTCAATCTGTTATTTCTGCGCCCCACGGTAACGGGCGATCACGGTTTCTCCGCCGAATACCCGGTCACCTACATTCACCGCAGGTTCAAAATCACTTTTGACCGGCAGATAAAGTTCCGTCCGGGAACCGAATTTTATCATGCCGTAACGATCCCCTTTGTTCAGGAGCGAACCCGGTTCCACCGGACAGACGATCCGGCGGGCGATCGCGCCCGAAATCTGTTTCACCGCCACCGGAAACCGTTTATCGCCGATCTCTCCCACCGCGCCCAGCAGCTGTGATTCATTTTCCTGGACCGCCCTGGGATCGCGCGCATCATGATAGACCCCATCCTTGTGGCAGGAGAAACGCACGGTCATTTTGCAGGGCGCACGGTTGACATGGACATCCAGCACCGAAAGGAAGATCCCGATCCGGAACATGTCCTTCCCCTCAAATAACTCAGACAGCTCCGGATAACCGCAACTGCCGTTCGGGATCAGTTCACAGTCCCTGACCACTCCGTCTGCCGGCGATACCAGAATCTCATCCCCGGCAGGGATCTTCCGGACCGGATCACGGAAAAAAGCAACGAAGCAGAACCAGACGAGCCCGGTCAGGACCGCCAGACCGCCTCCCGCCCGCCAGTCCACCAGGACCGACAGTGCGATGCAAAGCAGCAGCAGGATCACCGCGATCACAGTAGCGGTCAACCATTCTTTTCGACCGTATTTGGTCAGAGTCATTTTCCGACACTCCTTTCCAGCTGAAATTCCGTTTACAGTTCTTTTGCCAGGCCCGACAATTCCGGACGCGACATGATATTTGCATGGCACACGGCAAGTGCCAGGGCATCCGTCGCATCGTTGGGAATACGTGCGACTTCCAGAGAACACATCGCCGCCAGCACCGACGCCACTTGTTCCTTGGCGGCAGTTCCCATGCCGACCGCGGCCCGTTTGGCCGTTTTCGGGGAATATTCGAACACCGGGATCCCGCAGACCGCGGCCGAAGCCGCTGCCGCCCCCCGCGCCATGCTCAAAAGCATCGTGGTCCGGACATTTTTATTGGCAAATGCTGTTTCCATGGAAGCGGCATCCGGATGATAGTTTTCTATCAGTTCCCGGATCCCGAAAAAGATACGGCGCAGACACTCCGCGTGTTTCAAAGCTGCCTTATTGGAGATCACTCCGCAATCCAGCACCGTGAAACGTCCCGCCTCCAATCGGATCAATCCATACCCGGTGGTTCGCAGCGCCGTATCAATTCCCAATACAACCATATTCGCGGACCTGAATGAGGATCATTCCTCAATGGATTCCATGATCTCGTCCGGAATGCTGGCGTTGTGATGGACCATCTGGACATCTTCCAGTTCTTCGATCCGGTCCACCAGCCGCATGACCTGGGAGGCCACTCCGGCATCGGTGATTTCCACCGTGTTGTCCGGACGGCGGGTGATCCCGGCTTCCGAGGTCGCGATCCCCGCATCTTCCAACGCTTTGGCGATGTCGGCAAAACTGTCCGGCGCTCCCCAGATTTCCGCCACTCCGTCTTCCACTTCAATATCTTCGGCTCCGGCGTCCAGCACAATGTCCATGAGTTTTTCCTCATCCGCATTGGCTTCGTCCGTGATCACAAAATGTGCCTTGCGCTGGAACATCCAGCTCACCGCTCCGCTCGCGGCCAGATTGCCGTTGTTGCGGTCGAATGTCATCCGCACATCGCCGATCGTCCGGTTTTTATTGTCCGTCAGACATTCCACGATGATGGCGGTCCCCTGCGGACCGTATCCTTCATAAACGATCTCTTCATAATTGACATTGCCGAGTTCGCCGCTGCCTTTTTTGATGGCCCGGTCAATGTTGTCGCGCGGCATATTCGCCGCACGCGCTTCGATCAGCGCCATCCGCAGACGGGGATTCGCACCGGGATCTTTTCCGCTCTGCTTCACGCAGACCATGATCTCTTTGGCTATCCGGGAGAAAATCTTCCCTTTCTTCTTGTCGGAAGCTTCTTTTTTGTGTTTGATGTTTGCCCATTTACTATGACCAGACATACGACCGCCCTTTCCTGTTACTGATTGGAACTTGAAATCTATATTATAGTAAGATAGCACGTCTTTGCCGATTTGTCAAATAAAATCCGGCAGCTGCATGCAAACTGGTGCCGGATCCCGCCGACAGACGCGACTGACGGAAAGATCAATGCTTCTTTCCTGCCAGATATTCTTTCAGGGCACGGGCCATCTGGTCCGGACAGGAAGTCGGTTTGCCCGCACAGGAGATCCCTTCAAAGCGCCCGATCACATCCTTGATCTTCATTCCGGACACCAGACGGGAGATCCCGATCAGATTCCCCGGACAGCCGCCCAGGATATCCACCGATTTGACCGTATCTCCCTCGATTTCGAATTTCATCTGCTGGCTGCAGACCATCGGGCTCGTCTCATAAACAAAGGTTTCTGTTTTCGTGCTCATGCTGTTTCTCCTTTTTCCCTATGTTGTTTTACAGAATGATCCTGCGCAGTTTATCCGGGCCGAAATAGCCAAGATTCAGTCGTGATTCATGAAAAAATGTCCCTTCCCTGTCATTGGTGTGAATGACTTTCCCGTCCGGCAGTGCCTCCAGTTTTTCCACGCCGAAAAAGAAGACGGATCCCTGACCGAGCCGCAGACGGGACAGGGTATAGTCCACATGCCAGCCGGCCGCGGTCTTCCGGGAATCCTGTTTGTACACCCAGACCGGATCCGGCGGACGCCTGGTTCCTTTGCGGTCCATGAAGAGCAGACACGCATGTTCCATATTGCCGGAATTGGAATCGAAGTCCAAATGGAATGTGATATTTTCCGCATCCGGCTCAAAGCTCCAATGGATCCCGTTGGCGCCGTACGTTTTGCCGGCTTCGGCCGTTTCACCCTTCCAGTCGAGGAACTCGCCGATATCCGCGTTTTCCGCCAGCATGGTTTCCGCTTCGGCAAAATCATTCGCCAGCAAATACTTCAACTGGTCCGCCCTCCATTTGAGTTTGGCGGGAAAATACTTGTAAACTTCCGCCTCGGAATGATAGCCGAGCCGATAGTCCTGTTCGCAAAGTTCGGCCAGCCGGAGCGAGTTTTCGATCTCCTCCCGGACGATCGCCTTCATTCCATCCAGCAGGATCGCGGAATCCGGCGGGGAATCCAGCAAGGCATCCCGCATCGTATAGAACCGGAGGATATTGTGTCCGGAACGGAACTGAATGTCCAGCGCCTGCGCCAAGGTGAATTCCAGTTCGTGCCCAAGCAGCGGCGCTTTGCGGAGCTCTTTCATCCCCTTGTTCCATTCCCGTGACAGGTTTCCCGTCAGTTCCGCGATCTCATTCAGCTGGAAATGCTTCATGCACTCCCCGACGGCATCTCCGGAAGGGAAGGTTTCCGGCTTCCAGCTGCGCGTCAGGGGCAGCATGGCCAGTTTCAGGTGCAGCGGCCAGACCGGACCGTCGTGCATCGGTCCGTAGTATTGGAACTGGATATCCAGCGGATAGTTGGAATATCCTTCCGCAAAATGTTTCCAGGCATGGACCGCATGGGGCCAGTCTTTGCCCCATTCCGGCTTAGCCAGTTCCTCCAGAAAAGCCTCTTCTCCGGAAATGAAATCCTCATAGGCCAATTTGCCGGCCGCTTCGTTCATCAGTCCGGGATAATTGCCGAAATACCAGCATTGGATCACATGTTCCACTCCGAGTTCCTTCATCCGCTTGTATTTCCGGTAAAGGAGCCCCGGCACCGGCATATAAGGGATCGTGGCGCATTCATGCGAACAGCCCACCTGCAGTTTCGCTGCAAACTGGCAATGGCCCCGGGCCGCTTTCACCATCAGGGAAAAACGGTCGGATGGACCCACCGTGGAAAGCCAGTAATCCCCGCCGGCGCGAACCTGTCCCAGCTGATTCTTGGTCACTCCCGATTCGAAATTGAACGCCATCGTTATATCCGGAGTCAGACGGGAAGGCATATCGGTGATCCAGCCGGCCCGCTGTTCCACGCCCGGCATGTACAGCCAGCTGATCAGTTCCGCTTCCGGATTGGCGGCATTCATGCCCTTTTTCATCGTTCCCAGCACTTCCGACAGGATTTCGCCTATGGATTTCCCGCAGCGCCTTTCACAGGGGATCCTCCCGCTGTCATCCAGACTGCTGATCATGCTCAGGCACGAAGTCATCCGTTCCCCGTGGGATATGGTGATCATGCCGCCAAGATCCGGAACCGCACTGAACAGATAATATGTGCATTCGTAAAGATATTGTTTTGCCTTTTCCGAGTTGATGCAGAAACTTTTCAATTCAAAGCCGTCTTTTTCGATCGAATAACCGGGACCGACAAGTTCTTCACATCCCGGCGGCACCGGATTCGGCGGCGTGCAGCTGGACGAGGACCAGAACGCAGGCTCAATGCAGAATACCCAGGTCTTGATCCCATACCGCCGGCAGCGTCCCACCGTGGCGCGCAGTTTGGCGATCCGGCGGGCCGCTTCCGGGACCGCTTTCCGGATCGTGGTGTCACAAATCTCACGGAACGTGATCGTCAGCCACAGGCCGTTGATCCCTTCATGCGCCAGCCGGCTCAGATATTCCTCCGGATAATAATCGATATCATTCATAAGTTCGTCAATATTGAACGGCGGACGTTTGATCGGTCCGAAGAAACAGCGCGAGATCCGGTTGCGAAGCCATGGTTTCCGCGTAACGGTTTTCTGCTTGAGATACGGCGATCCCGCCATCAGATCCTGCAGATAATACAGACCGCGGCGGACCGCTTCCGTATCGGATGCTTCCAGCACGACCGAGTCCTTTCCTGCTGCAAGCCGATATTCCTCCCGGGAAAAGCCGTCCTTTTTCCGGACCCGGACTGCCACCGCATCCCCTTTCAGGCCGGCTTCATCCAGAAAACGGTTGAAGTCGAAACAGACGGTTTCCAGCAGTTTTTCCGGATCCGGGAAATCCATATGCAGATACGTTCCGCGTTTCATGTCCAGTTCATCCCCGGCGCAGGGCCGGTCCTCCCAATGCGGCGTGAACACGTCATGCCGTTTCAGCATTTCCACAAATCCGGGTTCCCCTTGAGGATACCCCGGCATCGGTCCGACCTGATCAAACATTTTTTTCTCCTGAATAAAAGTACTTACCTTACGGTATCATCTATTTCGATATTTTCCAGTGATTTTTCTGTATAATATCCTGATTTTCTCCGAAATTCATTTTTCCCGGCGGATGAGATCAAAACAAGCGATCGCTTTGTCCGTTGGACATAGTCAGGACACCGCTGTTGTATTCCGCCTTATAGATCACCCGGGCGGATCCACTCAGTTCAAAAAAAGGCTTCCTCCAGGCTGTCAGCATGATCCGGCAGTTCCAGCGTGCCGCGGCAGATTCTTCCGGATTCCAACAGAAGACGCAAAACCCTTTTCAGTTCGAAGAGAAAAAAATCCGCGGATTCCCTGCCCGGCGGAACGGGAGCCGCCTGCCGTTTATAAGAATAATTCTTCCGCAAATGAACCCGCAATGCCGGCGCTTTTCCGTAAGGGATCTGTTCCCCTGCGGTTATTTCGGCCGTCAGATTGAGCACCCGCGCGGAAACTTTCGGATCTTCGACGTTTTCTGGAAAGAATGAGCATAAAAAGAAAAAAGAATCCGAGACGAAGTTGAAAAAGATCGGCATTGATCCTATTGGCAGTTGCTTTAATATCATCCGATGAAATACTCCCTGCCATCCTCTGTCCAATTCTTCCTGTGCCACTTCTCTCAATAAATCTTGAAAGCGACTCCAAAGTTTTGGCTGGGGCGGTTCTTGCTTCGTTATCATCTATGTTTCCCTATTTGTAATGGATTTTGTCTTCTCATCATAATATAGCACAGAATTCTATATTTTCAAGTGATAAAATATACTTGTATATTTTAAAGTTAAAAAATAGCAATTACTTCATTGAAAGACAGCCTCAAATCATTTTTGACAGTGGCATCGCAATACGATTTCTGTGGAATAGTCTTGAATTTCTGCACTTTTTAACTTGTAAAAACGGTAAAGTGTGCTAAATATAGATTAGTTATGAAATCCCACATCAATGGAGGCAGACATGTAAATCAGATGACATCTGGAAACATTTTTTGAAAGCAAACTGCTTCATCACCACATTGCTGGTCATTGATTGTACGACGGAGAAGATTACTGAATGGATTACCACGAAGAACGTTAGTGAAAACGGTATGGAGGAGTTGTGCTGGTATATTAAAAGTTGAAAGGAGTTCTGTCATGGAAAAGATAGTATGCAAACAGATAATGATACGCAGTATTTTTCTTTTTGTTTTGATGTCAGTTTCGTTATTTTGTTTCGGAGAAAATAAACAAAAACAAATTACGGGAAAAACCATAACCTACAACATACCGACCATATTTAGAACTTATTTTAAGTTAGATGATAAAAAAAGACTTTTTCCATATATCAAAAATGGCAAACGTTTTTTTGAAGTCGAGGAATCGTTGCATCGTGCTGTTCGACAGTTTAATACGAGAAATACGCTGTTGATCATCATGGATCCGTGGTGTGATTTCGGTGATAAAAAACTTAATACTGCAGTCCGGAAATGTTTCTATGCAAAAATATTGCCTTTAACGCAAAAATTTATTGAACTTGACTTTCCTGTCATTGTTTTGACCAATGCAAAAAATCAAGATGGTTATGGTTATGATATTTTTCCTGAACTTGAGAAACTTGCCCAGATACAAAAACTGAAAATCGTTTATCATCAGGAGTGGGAACCGGATGTTTTTGCTAAAAGTTTGCATAAACGAGGCATTAATCAGCTGGTCTATTGCGGATTCGCTTCCAATATGTGCGTTATTGGGCGAAAGCTGGGTATTATACGCATGCAGCAGGAGGGATTCCGTATTTTCTTCGTGTCTGATGCGTCTGCAGCTGTCGAGTATATGGAAACATGGGAAAATCAAAATATCCATAAAATGATGACTACAATAATATCGCAGACTTTTGCTGAACTGATTGATGTCGATGATGTGTTGAAACTACGCAAATAAAATTTTTGCTTTTGGTCAAGCTATCCCCGCCGCAAGCGATGGGGTATTACGCCCGACCTTACACGATTCGCAAAACGAACCGAACGTAAAAATTAACAAGAAGAACGACGCAAACATCGGAGTATTAGACCCGGAAAAGAATAAAACCTATCTTCCCCGGCAGCTGTAGCATGCCTGACGCCGTTTTCCGATCCATCCTTTTATGGCCGCTTCAGAAATATTTCCTGCCGTGCCGCGGGGATCTTATTCATCGTCATCGCCGAAATCGGCAGGATATTCTATCCCGTTCTCTTCGAACATCTTCTTCAGGTCTTTCCGGTCAATGGATTTGAACAAGGCCTCCGTGGGAGCGACCAGACCCTTTTCCACCACTTCAAACAAACTGGAATTCAGCGTGCGCATTCCCTGCTTGGTCCCGGTCTGGAGCACCGATTCGATCTGGAAGATCTTGTTTTCCCGGATCAGGTTGGAAACTGCCGAGTTGACCACCAGGATCTCCAGGGCGGCGATCCGTCCTTTTCCGATCCGTTTGCAGAGTGTCTGCGCCACGACCCCTTTCAGCGAACCGGACAGCATGGCCCGGATCTGCGCCTGCCGGTTGGCGGGAAACTGCTGGATGATCCGGTCCACCGTACTGGCGGCGGTCGTGGTATGCAGCGTTCCGAAAACCAGGTGTCCGGTTTCCGCCGTTTCCAGCGCGATTTCCACCGTTTCCAGGTCGCGCATTTCCCCCACCAGCACAATGTCCGGGTCTTCACGCAATGCCGCTCGCAAGGCATTGGCAAAACTTTCCGTATGCCGTCCGACTTCACGGTGATTGATCAGGCAGCTCTTGCTTTTATGCACAAATTCCACCGGGTCTTCGATCGTGATGATATGGTCGGTCCGCGTCCGGTTGATATAATCCACCATCGCAGCCAGCGTGGTCGATTTTCCCGATCCGGTCGGTCCGGTTACCAGCACCAGACCCTTGTTCAGTGTGCACAGGTCCGCTACCACCGGCGGCAAATTCAACTGCTCGAATGTCAGGATCTTAGCTGGGATCAACCGTGCGACAATGCCCACTCCGTTCAGATCCCGGAACACGTTGATACGGAAACGGTCTCCTGTCGGCAGCGAATAAGCCAGGTCGGTATCATTGATTTTCTGGAACTGGTCGATATTTCGCTGCGGCATGATCTCCTCTGCCATGGACTGGATAAAATCACTGTCCAGAGGCGCGGAATCCGTGAACACCATTTCTCCGTCGATCCGGTAAGCTGCGGGCATATTGCTGCAGAGATGGGCGTCCGAAGCACGTTCCGCAAGCATAAATTCAAGATAAGCATCTATTTCAGGCATCTCAATCACCTTTCCTTTCTCAAAGTTGAAAAATACAATAGCATTCCCTTCACGGTTTTCAAATCATTTCCGATTTTTTTTGAATGATTATCTGAAAATAGCATCGGCGATGATATGGCAAGAGATGTCTTTTCACTATATTTTTGCGCAAAACACGGAAGATAGGGAAAGCAGGAAACACCATTCTTCGTAGGAAACTGGCGTTTCTCCCAGACCGGACGGAAAAACGGCATGTTCCCTGCGTCAGGAGTTTGCATATCCACCCGTCCGGCATATCGGAACAGATCGCACGGCACGGGTGGGGCTTTCAGTCAGAACCGTTTCCGGTTCATAAGATCCGTTTGAAACAGGATCGTTTACTTTGCAGCTTTGGCCGCAGAGAAAGAACGGATCATCAGATTGGTGGATGCCATTGCGCAGAAATCCATCATGACCTTGGTCGTCGGGAGCTTGCAGTCTTTTACTTCAAGATCAGCCTCGAATTTGGTCCATTCTTCTTTCAGCCGGAATATCTGTTTGCTCCGGATCCCCATACCGGTCCATTTCCTGCCGTTGAAGCATTCATAAGTCAAAAATATTTGACCTTGTCCGCACGCTTCGATGCAAACATGGATCACATCCCCTTTTTTGACCTCCAAATACCGCCCTGAATTTTTGAAATAAGTATTCTTCTTGGTTCCGTTGTTTACAACAAAAACTTTTTTTTCTGCGTCATATCCGAATTTCAGGGCAGGCACTTTTTCCGGCCGGCCATCAAAAACCCAGCTTTTTGCGAATTCCGGTTTGGCAAAATCCATGGTAATGGAATCCGATCCCATCATGGTGAATGTGCAGACGATCGAGGCTAAAACAGCAATGATTTTCATTTTCTTGCTCCTTTTTTTAGGGAATTTCTGTCGATCCAGTTTTAACAAAAATTCCGGTTGTTTTCATTAAAAAACCAGATATGAAATGTTATACTCCATAAAAGGCAAAATTCAAGTTTTCTCATAAAAATATCTGCGCGGATCCCTCCGGATAATCGGATACGGATGCAAGAGAGGTTACTTTTTTTCCGCGCGGAGCATGACGGAGGCCAGTTTTCCGGCGTCGGCACCGCCGCCGAGCATCCGGGCGATCTCCTGGATCCGTGCCGCGGGATCCAATTTCCGGATATGCGTGAACGTGGTCTCGCCGACCGTGTCCTTATACACGTTGAAATGGACCGATGCTCGGCTGGCGATCTGCGGCAGATGCGAAATGCACAATATCTGTTTCCCCTTCGCGAGCAGGGCCATTTCATTGCCGACTTTCGAGGCGGTTTCCCCGCCGACATTGGCGTCGATCTCATCAAAGATCATGATGGGGATCAGATCCGCTTCGGCCAATACGGTTTTCAATGCCAGCATGACGCGGGAAAGTTCTCCGGAACTGGCGGCGTCGCGGAGCGGGACAGCCGGCACGCCCGGATTCGCGCTGAACAGGAATTCCACGCGGTCGGCGCCATCCGGACCCGGTTCTGCCGGAATGATCTTCACCCCGAAGTCGGATTTCCTGAAGCCGAGTTTCCGCAATTCGGCGGCCGTTTTTTTCGCAATGACCTCCCCGGCTGCAATGCGCTTTTCCGTCAAAACGGCGCAGGCCCGGTCCATTTCCCCGCGCAGTTCCTGTTCCCGGCGGCTGAAATCCTGCCGCCGCTGTTCCGCATTGTCGTACGCGTCGATCCGGTCATGCAGCATGTCCAGATGCTTCAGCACATCCTCCAGTGCGGGACCGTAACGGCGTTTGAGGGTCTGAAGCACGCGGAGACGTTCTTCCATGGCCTGAAAGGCGCCTTCGTCGATCTCCACGTCCGACGCATAATCGGAAAGCGAAGCCGCGAGGGCGGAAACGGAATCGGAGATCTCTTCGATCCCCTGCAGGAAGCGTGCTGCGGCGGGATCGCATTTTTCCATGTCCGCGAGCAGACGGCGGACCGCGGCCAGACGGTCCTGAATGGAATCCTCGGATTCGGACAAGGCATTGGAAGCGTTGAGCGCCAGTTCGATCAGGGTCCTGGAATGGGCGGCCAGCGCGTGTTTTGCGGCCAGCGCCTCATCTTCTCCCTCGGCCGGGGCTGCTTTTTCGATTTCCGCGGCATCGCGGCGGAAGCGTGCGGTCTCTTCGGCGGAGGGCATGGAAGCGGCGAATCGTTCGCGTTCCCGGCGGAGTTCGCTCAACTGCTGCCAGATCCGGCGTGTTCCGGTCAATTCCGGGTCGGTTTTGCCGAAATGATCCAGCAGTTCGAGCTGAATGCGGTTTTTCAGCAGATGATGGTTTTCATTCGGGCCGGAGATATCGACCAGCAGTTCGCCGATGGCATGGAGAGCCTGAAGCGTCACAGGCGAATCGTTGAGGAAATTGCGGCTGGAAGCGGGGGTAATGATCCGGCGGACCAGCAGGGAGCGGTCCTCGCGGACAGCGATCGCGGCTTCATCCAGCAGAGGCTGCATGGTGGCAAAAGAATGTTCGTCGAGCTGAAATTCGCCGGAGATCTCGCAGCGGGTGGCGCCGGGACGGATCATGGATTTTTCGGCGCGTCCGCCCAGCAGCAGGCCCACTCCGCCCATGATGACCGATTTTCCCGCTCCGGTTTCGCCGCTGATGACATTGAATCCGGGGCCGAATTCCATATCGGCGCGTTCCACCAGCGCAAGGTTTTCAATGTGCATCCATTTCAGCATGAAAAACTCCCGTCACAGTTGGCAGAACGACATGATGTTTTCCACGGCTTCGCGGGAGATCCCGATCCACTGTGTTTCCCGCAGGGCAAACGGGGTCCGGGCATTCGCTTCCAGCTGGAAAAGGTCGGACGTAAGGCGGCAGGAAAGCACGCTGAGACCGCTCCGGTTGACGGCATAGAAACCCAGACCGGCAAGGCAGGGCAGGATCCCGGCCAGGTCCCAGACCTTGGCGTGCGTCATATAGACCGCATCGCGTCCCAGCACGAGATCGACTCCGGAACAGATGCAGGAACCGATGGTGATCACCGGATTCCGGCCGTTGAATTTTCCGTGTTTGGTGAAGACTTGCGAAAGGTTGACGCAGGAGGCCTCGTTGAAAACCTGTTTCGGGACACTTGCCGGAGCCAAAGAGCTTTTCAATTCCGCCTCATCAGGGTAGGCATGACCGGTATTGGCCAGCAGGACTTTTCCGTCATCGGAGGTGATCAGGAGGATCCCGGCTTCGGGCAGGAAAACTCCGCCGCGCCGGATGACCCCGTTCTCGGCGAAACCGAGGGAAATGCCCCAGAACGGACGGCGGTTGATGAAATTGGCCGTACCGTCGATGGGATCGACGATCCAGATACGCCCGTGGAGCAGCTGGTCGATCAAATCGTCATAATTGCGTTTGGAAAATGTTTCTTCGCCGAGCAGATTTTCCGGTCCTGCAGCCTCGGAAAAAAGGTTTTCGATTTTCCGGTCGGCATCGGAAACGGGGGTATGATCGGATTTCAGTTCGACCCGCGGATCGTCATGGATCTGCCGGGCGATCTCCGCACCGGCCAGAAACAGTTCTATGACCGGATCTGTATTCCAGCACAGCATGGGGGATCATTCTCCGATGATTTTGATCAGCACGCGTTTGCGGCGGCTTCCATCGAATTCCCCGTAGAAAATCTGTTCCCAGGGGCCGAAATCCAGTTTGCCGTCGGTAACTGCGACCACGACTTCGCGGCCCATGATCTGGCGTTTGAGATGGGCGTCGGCATTGTCTTCGCCCAGAAGGTTATGCCGGTAGGCGGAAACGGGTTCGTGCGGAGCAAGGGTTTCCAGCCATTTCCCATAGTCCTCGTGCAGACCCGATTCGTTGTCGTTGATGAATACGGATGCTGTGATATGCATGGCGTTGCAGAGCAGCAAGCCTTCCTTGATTCCGGAGTCCTGCAGCGCCTTGCGGACCTGCGGGGTGATATTGACAAATGCGCATCTGCCGGGGAGATTGAATACGAGTTCCTGTCTGTAGCTTTTCATAAAAAAACGGCTCCTGTGTATGTGTGTAGGTTTTATGACGGAAATGTAGCCTTGAACCGTAAAAAGTCAAGCACCAACTCTAAAAAGAAAGTAAATTTCTTTTTCCGCCCTTGAAAAAGGGAGTGTCCGTGCTATGGTTTCTGCCAGACATAAATTTATTCAGGAGAAGAATATCATGCAGCTGGTGTCCAGTGAAATCAAGGAGTGTCTTGCACACTCGTCCGCGATCCGGAAGATGTTTGAAGCCGGGTTGGAACTGAAACAGAAATACGGGGCCGACAATGTTTTTGACTACAGCCTGGGAAATCCCGATCTGCCGCCGCCGGCCAAGGTGGAAAAATCGCTGGAAAAGATCGCCGTTGAATCCAGACAGCCTTTTTCCCTGGGGTATATGTCCAATGCCGGATATCCGGCCGCACGGGAAAAACTTGCGACTCTGCTGACGGACGAGCAGGGCGTGAAGCTGAACGGCGGACACATCGTCATCACCTGTGGAGCCGCCGGCGGGATCAACGTGTTTTTCCGGACCATCCTTACCCGGGGCGAGGAAGTCATCACGCCGTGTCCGTATTTTGTCGAGTATGGCTTTTATGTCGGCAATTCCGGCGGGAAACTGGTCCCGGTCCCCTCGGTGGATTTCACCTTCGAGCCCGACACGGACCGGATCGCCGCTGCGATCAATGAAAAGACCCGCGCCATTATCCTGAATTCGCCGCACAATCCGACCGGCCAGATCTACACCGCCGCCCATTATGAAGCGATCGCCAAAGCGGTCAATGCCGCCGAGGACAAATACGGGAAACCGATCTACATTGTGGCGGATGAGCCGTATCGTTTCCTGAATTTTGACGGAGCGGAAATTCCGAGCGTATTCAAATATTTCCGGCATTGCGTGGTGATCGGCTCCTTCTCCAAAAGCCTGTCGCTAGCGGGCGAACGGATCGGCTATGTTGCGGTCCGGCCCGATATGGACGGTGCTGACGACCTGGTCAATGGACTGATCTTCTGCAACCGGATCCTGGGATTCGTCAATGCCCCGGTGATCGCGCAGAAGATCCTGCTGGACTGCGCCTCGGAACAGGTCGATCTGCAGATTTACCGCCGCCGGCGCGATGCATTGGCCAGGGCACTGACCGATGCGGGGATCAAATTCACCATGCCCCGCGGCGCATTCTATTTCTTCCCGCAGTCGCCGGTCCCGGATGAAAATATCTTTGTCCAGGCTCTGATCCGGGAACATGTGCTGGCGGTGGCTGGCGGTTCCTTTGGAACGCCCGGCTACATCCGGATGGCGTTCTGCAGCGTCAGTGAAGAAATGATCCTGAAGAGTGCGCCCGCACTGAAACGTGCCGCCGAAGCGGTGCGGAAATAAATTCCATTCGGAAAACTTATTTCTGACACTTCGGACAGAATACGGAGGAACGTCCGCCGATCCTTGCCAGTTCCAGCGGAAAGCCGCAGACCGGACAGGGTTTTCCTTTCTTTCCGTAAACCTGCAGGAAGACAGTGAATTTCCCTTCGGAACCGTCGACCTGTTTGAAGTCGGAAACCGTGGTGCCGCCTGCCCGGATGGCTGCGCGCAGGATCCGGCGGGCATGTTTCACGATTTTCCGGCACTGATCTCTGGTCAGGGTTTCCGTTTCCCTGCGCGGATCGATCCCCGCGGCAAAAAGGGTTTCCGCCGCATAAATATTGCCGATCCCCGCAACCACGGCATTGTCCATGAGAAAACTCTTTACCGCGGATCTGACCCCGCGGGAATGACCGAACAGGTATTCCGCAGTAAAAGCCGCGGACAACGGTTCGGGCCCGAAGGAACCGAACATTTCCGGCAAACCGTTCCGGCAGACCGGATGGACTTCCAGACTGCCGAACCGCCGCACGTCTTCGAACCGGAAAACCAGCCCGTCATCCAGATACAGGAATATATGTTCGTGTTTCCGCCTCGGGATCTCCGGTTTTTCGATCCGGATCACGCCGGTCATTCCGAGGTGGATGACCAGTGCGTTTCCGTTGTCCAGTCCGGCGATGATGTAGCGTGCGCGGCGGCGGATATTTACGATTTTCCTGCCCGGCAAAGTTTTTTTCAGCGGGTCCAGCGGACTCCGCAACGCGGGTGAAAACAGTTTTACCTTGAAAATGGTGCGGCCGGTCAAAGCCGGAGCCAGCGCACAGGCAACCGTTTCGACTTCAGGCAACTCAGGCATTTTGCGCATCTCCTTTTGGATCATTCTCCTGTTCCGGCGGGACCGGCATCCGCAGACACAATTCCCGGAACCGGCACCGGGAACAGCCTTCGGGATCTTTCAGTCTGGGAAAACAGTCCGCTTTCAGTCCGCCGGGATAGTTGGCCGCCTGAATCATCTCATAAGCGCTCCGCACCACAAAATCCTCGCTGACCGGAGCCGGGATTTCCGTCCGGTCGAGCAGACCGTCCGGCGTGAAAATGATTTTCCTGACCCTGACTTCGAAATCCGGATATTTCCGGGAGCACCAGGCCGCGAAAACCTGTTCGGGCAGCGCATGTTCCTCATCGCCTTCGACGGGATAATTTTCCGGTTCACCGCCGGAAAATGCAAACCGGAAAAACCATGCTTTTACCGTGCGGCGTTCCACTGCGTAAAACCATGGCCGCAGGGCTATCTGCATCCCTGCGTATGGAAAGGTCCGGTATTCCGGAGGGAGACGCCAGGAGAGGGCGTCCGTCGAGGCCAGTTCCTGCGGGAGGCCCGAGGCTTCACACGCATTGAAGAAATTCTGGAAACGGTTCCGGATCTCGGAGAGCAGCGCGGATGCGGATTTGAACTCGCCGGTGTCGTAATACAGTTCCAGAAAAACGGTCCGTTTGGGATCGGTCAGGTTCCGGTCCGCCAAATCGTTTTCAGCCTGCATCAGGTGCGAAGTGACCCGGATCTTGAATGTCTTCATGAGGCTGGGGATCCGTTCCTCGCCGTAAACCTGCATAATGTCGAGCAAGGCGCCGGACAACGCATCTCCGGCAGTCCGGGCCATCCAGGAATCCACGGGGATCAGATATTTCAGGAGGTAGGCATGCATGGCCGGATCGGCGGACAGATCGTTCCAGCCGCCCTGAGCCTGATAATGGCGGAAAAACCATGCCCGCGGACATTTCCGGAACAGAAAATGTTTGGCGGGTGACCAGATGAATTCTCCGGGCGGCAAAGCTTTTTCCGGTTTTGCCGCATTCAAAAGCCAGCGCAGGAAATCAGGCATTTTCAGCGTCAGTAGTAAGCCGGCAGATAATACAGTACTCCCTGTTTCGGAACAAACGGACGGCCAGCGGAACCTTCCAGAGAAAGATTCAGCACCAAGCCGCCGGACCGGGAAGAAAGCATGGAAAACATCCGGGAGAAACTGAAGGAATCTTTATAGCAGATCACCGTATAGGAATCCGGTTTCAGTTTTGCCTGGTCCGCGGCAATTCTGACCGCATCGCGGAAATAACCCAGCGAATCCACCAGTCCCAGCTCTTTGGCCTGTATGCCATCGAAGATCCGGCCGTCGCCGATCTCGCTGTTCCGGATTTTGTCCGCAGGGATCCTGCGCGACGCCGCCACGATCCGGACAAATTCCTGATAGGTATTGTCGATCAGTTTCTTTACGATCTGAATTTCCTCCGGGGTGCGGGCACGGGCTCCGTTCAGCATATCTTTCATTTTTCCCGAAGTGTAGACTTCCGACTGCAAGCCGATCTTTTCAAACAGCCCGCGATAGTTGAAAGCGGAAATAATGACTCCGATACTGCCGGTCAAAGTCTGTTTGTTGGCCACGATCGGATGGCAGGCTGCGGCAATGTAATAACCGCCGCTGGCCGCGATCGAGTTGAGCATGGCAACTGCCGGTTTGCCGGTCTTCTTCCGGAACTGACGGATCTCCGCATAGATTTCATCCGAGGCAGCGACTTCTCCGCCCGGAGTGTTCAAGTTGACCACCAGCGCTTTGACTTTCGGGTCGTTCATCGCCCGCCGGATCCGCGTGCAGACCTGCCGCGAATCAGCGGAACTGGTGCTGAAGGAATCATCGCTGGAAACAATGACCCCGCGAATGGAGATCACCGCGATTTTCGGCAGTCCTTCACCCCGTTTCCCATCCACGTATTCTTCTTCCAGATTTTCCGGATCATAAGGGGAATTTCCGGAGCCGGACGATTCCAGACCCGAAACGGCACTGCCGATCCCGTATATGCCCAGGCCGACCAGTCCGAGCAGAAGCAGCATACTGAGCACCATCCCCAAACCGCAGCCGATGCACCCCCATCCGGCCTTTTTCACTGTTCCATTTTCATCCGACATTTTTTCTCCTTTTTTTTATGATGAAATTGATTCAATTCCGGTTTTCAGCCAAAAATTCCTGATACTCCGCGATCAGCGTATCGGACATTTTCCGCCACGGGAATTTGTCCCGGACCATTTCCCTGCCGGCTCCGCCCAGGGTGCGCCGTCCGGTTTCATCGCTAAGAAGCCGGACCAGCGCGGCCGCGGCGGAATCATGATCGCCGGGTGCAGTCAAAAATCCGCTTTTCCCGTCCACTACGATCTCCGGAGTCCCGTCCAGCGGATACGCCACTACCGGTTTTGCTTCCGCCAGAGCCTGGACCGCCACACGCGGCAGTCCTTCTTTCAGCGAAAAATGAGCCACCGTATCGGTCAGCGCAATATATTCCGCGATCCGGTCTGGCGACACCAGCCCGGCAAAAACCACCCGTCCGCGGATCCCGAGCTGCTCCGTGATCCTTTCATATTCGGAACGCATGGGTCCGTCGCCGAGAATCAGGAAATAGGTGTCCGGACAACTTTGAAGCACTTTGGCGGCCACGGGGAAGAAGTCCTCATATCCTTTCCGGGGGAACAGCCGGGCCACCGCTCCGACCACGCGGCAGTTTTCCGGGATCCCCAGTTCCGCACGCAGCGCTGGATCGGGTTTTGCATTCAGAAAACGATCCAGCTCCATGCCGCTGTAAACCACTTTGAATTGCTCCGGCCGGCCGATCTTCGCGTTCAGGCACTGGTCGATCATCGCCTGCGCGACCGCGTATATCCGGTCGCAGCGCCGCGCGGCAAACCGCTCCGCCCGGATATACAGCTGATTCTTCAGGAAACTGTCATACGGCCCGAATGCCAATCCGTGGATCGTATGCACCACCATCGGCACTTTTGCTTTCCGGCCTGCGATCCGCCCGATGATCCCCGCTTTCGAAGAATGCGTATGGATCACATCGAATTTTTCCCGTTTCAGGTAATCTGTCAGCCATTGGATGGCCTGAAGATCTTTCCAGGGAGAGATCTCCCGGACAAACAGCGGTGATTCCACCACCTGAAAACCGGGATTCTTCATGCGGGCAAGCAGGCTGCCTTCACGCCCTTCCGAAGGTCCGGAAAGCAGCACGCATTCATGTCCGGCTTCCACCAGCCCGCGGGCGGAAAGAAAGGTATTTTCCTGAGCTCCGCCCACGATCATCCGGGTAATAAAATGACATACTTTCATCTTTTTCCGCCTTCCATCAGTCAGTTTATTTTCCGCCGTATCATTCCGGGTTTCAGTTCCCTCGGGATCCGGACCCGGTCCAATGTCCTGCCGTTTTTCCGGATCAGGATCTCCGTCCCGCCGTTTTCGTCAGCGGAAATACAAACATATACTTTATTTTCTTTTTCCAAAATTGCAAAAGAAAAAACATTCTTTTTTAAAATTGTTTCGATTTTTTTCCCGCCCCGGGACCATTTTAATTCCGGTCCTGACTGAAGATGCAGCCGGATCCCGCTTTCTTCCGCTTTCCGGATCGCTTCTTTCTGCATTTCCGAACGGCGTGCCGGCTTCACGGTCAATATATGGCGGACCTTCATCCGGTCGGGAAAATGACGGATCCCGTATGCATGAGCGCGTGTCGGTTTTGATCCGACCAGCAGCGTCAGTTCCTTATGGCCGCGCCGATGCAGATAATCCGCCGCGGCCGCAATATTCCGGAAATCCGTCAGGTTTGCCGCCAGGGAAAAATCCCTTTCCGGACAACTGATCACCAATCCCGGCATCTGCTGCCTGCCCCCATGCAGCAGGATCAGTTCCGTTCCCCGATCCCGCGTAAAAAGGCCGGAACACCAGACAAATATTAGAACGATGAGCATGCCCAACCCGGCAAAAGCCGCTTTCCGATGGGAAAATGCAAACAGCAGCCATAACGCCAGGACCGCACAGGGAATGGTCCAGAGCGGCGGGACAGGGACCCGGAAACCGGACCAGTCGGCAAAGCTGCGGCAGATCGTATCGATCGCGGTCAAAGGCATGGCAAGCAGAAACGAAAATATTTTCCCCGCTGCCGGAAACAGCAGACATGGCAGCAGCGCCGCGGCAAACAGCAGAAAAACCACATAGGTCAGTGGAATGATCAGCAGATTGGCCACCATGGCAAACGGAATGGTAAGTCCTTGATAATAAACCGTGAGAATAAAAGAACAAAGCCAGGCGGTAAGACAGCCCGCGGCAGCGGATGCGGCAGCAATTTCCCATCGAAAGATCCGCTGTTTCCATTTGCCCAGTTTCTTTTCGGGGATCCAGTGATGCTTTTCCATGGTCAGACGCAGCCATGCCGCAGTCTGCGCCGAAGTCATGATCAGCGTAATGACACAGAGAAATGAATACTGGAATCCCGCATCTTTCAGCTGATACGGATTCCACAGGAGCAGCAAAGTCCCTGCCAGCAGCACGGCATTCAATCCGCTGCTTTTCAGCAGCAGTGCCCGGGGAATGCACCAGCAGAACAGCATCAGGACCGCACGGACCGCCGGCATCTGCATACCGGTGGAAAAGGCATAAAGCAGGGTGATCGTCGGCGTCAGCAGCATGCGCAACCGGAACGGCAGCGGAAGCAGCAGAAGAAATACCGCCGCGGCAAACATGCCTATATGCAGTCCGCTTACCGTGAGGATGTGGATCGTTCCGCTTTCGATGAAAGCCGTCCTGGATTCACGGCTGATCCCCTGCCGGCAGCCGAACAGCAGAGCGGCGGCAAGCGCCCGTTCCGACGGCTGTTTCTGAGCCGATGTCAGCGAAAGCAGCAGACGGTTCCGCATCCGCAGCAGCAGTTGCAGACAAGATGATTGCCGCCCGGCCGGAACTGCTTTCCGGATCCGGAAAAGATAATGGATCCCTCTGCGCTTCAGATAGTTCCGATAATCGAACTGCCCTTCAAACAGAGGCCGGTCCGGCTGTTCCAATATGCCTTCCGCCGTAAAGCAGGATCCATATTCGGGAATGCGGATTTCCGGCGGGAAGATCGCGATGACATTTGATTTGACCGGCTGCCAGAGATCGGACTGACTGAACCGGATCTCCGTGACCCGGCAGAGAAGTCTCCGGTAAGCGGAAGAATCGTTTCCGTCAAAATAATATGACGGATCGCAAACAACGATTTTCGCTTCCACTCCTGCGGAACGCTCTCCCAGAAGTTCCGTCAATACGTCATTCTGACGGAACCGGACATGGAGTGACAATGCACATAACGCGATCAATGCCGGAAGTGCGATCTGAAAAAGAGTACGCCGGATCCCCAGCAAATTCCATCCGGCCAAAGTCAGCAGGACGGGAAGCACCGCCGGCAGCCAGCGGCAGGAAGGGAAAACCACCGCGGGAAAAACGACCGAAAGGACAGCCGTCAAAACCGGAAAAGCAGGCAGAGAATGAGAAATATTTCTGACGGATGAGTATATATTGTCATGGATAACTCTTTGAATATCAATGATATTATCCGATTTTTCCACTTTCGTCAGATTTTCGTCATTATTCCGTCATAATATCTTTATAGCATCCTCCGGGCGGGATCATCGGAAGAACATGTTCTTCATATCCGGTATGGCAGTCCAGCAGGAACGGTCCTTTGGTTTCCAGCATTTCCCGAATGGCGTCTTCCACCTCTTCCCGACGGAAAACCGTCCGTCCGGGAATGTTATATCCTTTGGCGATGGTCACGAAATCGGGATAGTAGGACCGTCCGTCGACCGGGTTCTTCATCACGGTGTTGCAATGGTTGCAGCCATAGAACCGGTCCTCCCACTGGGCGACCATGCCGAGATGCTGATTGTTCAGGATGATCATTTTGACCGGAATGTCCTCGGCGAACAAGGTTCCCAGTTCCTGGATGTTCATCTGGAACGACCCGTCGCCGTCGATGTTGACGACCAGTTTGTCCGGACAGGCGATTTTTGCGCCCATGGCCGCGGGCAGACCGAAACCCATGGAACCCAGCCCGCCGGAAGTAAGGAACTGCCGGGGATATTTGTACTGATAGAATTGGGCGGCCCACATCTGATGTTGTCCTACGCCGGGAACGATAACCGCTTTCCCTTTCGTAAGTTTGTAAAGGGTTTCAACGATGTATTGAGGTTTGGGCGAATGGCCGCGGCGGGCAGGTGTGTATTTGAGCGGATACCGTTTTTTCCATTCCGCGATCCTGGCAAACCATTCCTTGTATTCCGCGGGGGCGGGGGACTTGTTCAGTTCATGCAGGATATCCTTCACATCGGCGACGATCCCGAGATCGGCATGTTTATTTTTGTTGATCTCGGAAAGATCGATATCAACATGGATGATGTAGGCATCTTTGGCGAATTCCTTGACGGTGCCGGTGACGCGGTCGTCGAACCGGGCGCCGAATGCGAGCAGCAGATCGCATTCGTTCAGCGCATAGTTGGCATAATAGGTGCCATGCATGCCCGGCCAGCGCAGCGACAGCGGATCATCTTCTGGAAACGCGCCAAGCCCCATCAGGGTCACTGCCACCGGGATATTCCATTCACGCGCAAATTTGCGCAATTCTTCGGAGGCTCCGGAAGAGATGATGCCGCCGCCGGCATAAATACAGGGTGCCTTGCTCCGCGCGATCGCCTTGCGGATCGCTTCCACATCCTGCGTCCGGACCGTCGGAGCATCCGTATTGGGGATCTTCACGTCTTTCCATTCCGGATAAACGGGGACCGTTTTGGCCTGCTGGATGTTTTTGGGGATGTCGACCACCACGGGTCCGGGCCGGCCGGAACCTGCCAGTTTGAACGCCGTGAACAGGATCTCCGGCAGATCGTTCACATCCAGCACGAGGAAACTGTGTTTGACCAGCGGGCGGGTGACCCCGATGATGTCGGTTTCCTGAAAAGCGTTTTTCCCGATGAAGGAGGAGCCGACCTGGCCGGTGATGAACACCACGGGAATGGAATCCATATAGGCATCGGCGATCCCGGTGATCAGGTTGGTTGCCCCGGGTCCGCTGGTGGCCATGCAGCAGCCGACTTTTCCGGAGATCCGCGCATACCCGTCCGCGGCAAAAGCTCCACCCTGTTCATGACGCGGCAGCACCACGCGGAATTTTGCATCCTTCATCGCCTGATGCAGTTCGATGGTCTGTCCGCCGGGATAAGCGAAAACGGTATCCACGCCGATCTTTTCCAGACAGCGGGCAACGATCTCCGCGCCTTTGAGCATTTTTTCGTTTTTCCTGTTATTCGGATTTTTCATGATATTTCCTGATTGAGTTGATTGATTGCAGTTGATTCCGGAAAAGTATAACGTGGCAAGCCCGGCAGATGGAACTCCTGATCCGGATCAGAACGGCAAGGTTCCGATCGCAGGATTCGGCATCTCCGGGCGGCATACAGCAACAAAGCAAAGTTCCGCCGGACGGAATATGTTCATTTCATATCCTCATAAAATGTTCAATTCGGATAATATAACTCGAAAGCAGGAAAAAATCAAGTCCATATCACCGAGAACTATTCCAATATCAGGCAAATTGATCAGGAATTTACGACCGGAACGTGATTGACAAAAGTCCCGATTGAGATTTTTGGATGGACTGCGAAAAGCAAGGGCTTTTCGGCAAGCTTGTCATCTGGTGCTTAAGAAGCTTGATTTATGGTTTTCACCAGGTGTTCTTGGGTTGCTCCGGCCGCCAGAAACTTTCATCCTCATCCGTGGGGATTTTGCCGCGCTGGAATCCGGCGACGCTGCCGTCCAGCATCATAACGTTGGTTATGTTGTTCGGGTGAGGATATGCTATTTTTTCCCCTTCAGTTGCACGGATCGATGTAGGGTTATCCTTGCATTCCAAGATCGTGCCATTGCGGCTGGGAAAACGAACTTTGTGAATGCGTAATGAATGAACTACCCCGCCGCAAGCAGCGGGGTATCTAGGAGGTCATAGGTTATGTCAAAAGTCAAACGACAGTTGTTGTTCAAGGATTTTTTTATAAGCTCCTTGATTCGTAATATATTGTTGGATTTCCTCGGCATTGGCATATTCACTCACCTTGGCATAGAAGCCACTGGTCCACAAATTTCCTCCCCAAAGAAATTTTTTGACTTCTTTATGCTTTGCAAATATTTCTCGCACTGTTATGCTTTTGATTATCGTCACGATTTTCGTCACAGACATCGTTGGAACGCTTTGCACAAGAAAATGCACATGATTTTCTATATTGCACCCATTGAAAGTTGTGCTAAATTAAGAGAGTAAACGGAAGGAGCATCTCAATGGGCACGAAAAAACAATGGACGGGCCAGGAAAAGACATATCCATGACATTCTTTTTGCTGAAAACGGAAAATATGAAGCGGAACACGTCTTTCCCCGTACCAGTTTCAAGATTGTTTTCTTGTGACTGGAGGCGATTCCAGACCTTGAGACAGGACTACATTTACAACCAGTATGAAATTACGCTGCGTTATGATTCCGATTCCAAACTGTGCATGGACATGGTTCAGAAATTACCTGGCCAGAAGTTGATGTATTGGATATTTGCCCAGAAAGCGGTTTCATACACTCTCGCACTGTTGGCGCAGGTGGCAGGATAAAGAGTCCCGGCTGTATGGCTGGGAACCTGATTCGGTTTTCTCCCTTCCGCATGGAAATCGAAAAACAGGAAATTGCCGTATGCATTGTGGCGGATCATTCCATCGAAAATGTTGCCTGCAGAATAAGGAGATACATTGTATGCATCTCTCGGGCCCCACCGTTTTTCACCCAGTACCATGATTTTGGATAGATGACGGTATTGGGTGATTTTCTTTGCATACTGAGCCGGATCGTTGGTGCTGCTGCTCCAGCTGCCGACAAAATATCCGAGGCCATACATAGTTGTTGCTCCGGTGTGTGTAGCTCCGCCGTTGGTCTCGAGTTTATCGAGATTTCCTGATCCGGACGGACAGACAAAGCAGCCGGCGGGCCGCTTGGCTGAAGTGTTGTATCCCGCAGCATCCAGTTTTTCGCTGAAATTCTCTTTACCGAGATACCCCCAGATGATCAATCCCTGGACCCAGGCTTGATAACCATTGTCTTTAAAAGTCGGGATGGACGGCATTATGTAATCGTTGAAGTCGATGGAGTAATGGGAAATCGCCAATCCTATCTGTTTGACATTTCCCATGCAGCTGATTCTCCTCCCCTGTTCCCTCGCCTTGTTCAAAGCCGGCAGCAGCATGCCAGCGAGAATGGCAATGATGGCAATCACGATGAGGAGCTCGATCAGCGTGAAGTTCCGCTTCGGTTTCGAGGAAAGATGATGCGGGCTGAGAGATGAATAATGGTTCATGTTTTCGTTTCCTTTCTGGTTTTTATGTTTGTTACGGGTTGACAATTTTAACTTATCCTTAGATCTGTTTTCTGATTACAAAACTTCCGGCAGGGATTCCCTCTTCTTCATCGCTTCCGTAGTTGGCAAAAACTTGAACTCCGTCGGAAAAAACGGTATGCTGAACATGATTGGAAATGAATTCATGAGAGAGCATTTCTTCAAGGCAGGTACCACGCAGTTCACGGGAAATTTTGAGTGAAGCTTCCCCGAAGTCCCACGGAAGCATTCCGTAGAGGGCGACGTCGTTCACATATTCCATTCCGTGAACCCCGCAATGCCCCTGTCCGCAGAATGAATAGAGAGAATCATGATAAACCAGCTGGAAGAAAGGAATCGGCTGAAGATTTGCGGCATTTCCATTCCTGATGAGCGGGTAGGCACCTAGATCGATATCCTGAATGGCAAACTCATAGGGCCCGTTTTCCGTGGCGACGGCACCGATGTGTTTTTTTGCAATACGGAACGTTTCCAGCCGCCATTGGACATCGTCCCTTATGCTGCCGGGGTGATCGGGATGAAAACAATTGCGAAAACCTGCATTTCCCTGTACGTCCAGATAGATTGCGCCCCGTCCGCACATGGCTGCGATCCGCGGCAGATCCCTCAACGCATATTTTTGCGTACACTGTCCGCAGATCCAGTAACAGCGTCCACCCCGCCAAATACTCCCTTTTATGATGCCGCCGTCCCGGTTGCGCATGATCTCATCGAAGGAAAATTCAGGCGAGTTGCGATAGACATCGTGGTAGTTGTCATGGACCGAAAAAATGTAATCGGGCGAAAGCGCTCGTCCGTAGTTCGCGGCTGCCTGAAAATCCGTTTCCGTTCCGCGTTCCGGATTCACCGGGAAACGGGTGGGATAACCGCTGTCGAAGCCTTTGTTGTTCCATCCGGTATTGAAAATGCACACCCGGTCGAATCCGGCGGCATGGGCGGTGTCGAATACTTCTTTGGCGCTCCAGTTCCCGGGCCGGCCTTCCGCTTCGGCCGCTTCCTTGCTCAGCGTGTAGAGCGCATAGTCTTTGTGCACATTTTCGGGGACAGCTTTCGCGTAAGTATTGTGTTTCCAGATCACCGATCCGGCCAGTTTGGCGACTTCGGGTGCCGCCGCGATCTTTTCTTTCAGGGAAATGAACCGATGTTCGCGTTTGACGCTTTCTCGATGCCATTTGGCCAGATTTACGTAATTGCTTCCCGCCGGGAAGAAACGGAGCCGTAAGGTGCGTTCATATTCGCTTTTACCCTTTTCAAACTCATGAATAATCCCGCCGATCCCTTTTGTATCCCTGCAGTTGACATCCAGATACAGCCGGTTGTCGCATATCTCCGGAGTCCGGATTCCCACGCCTCCGTCGGATGAAAAATACCCGGCAACAGGCAGAAGGGGAAGGTCGTCCAGATACAAACGTTCCGATGACGGATATGTATAAAGCGCACCCAGTGAGTTGAAGGCTCCGGCCAGACTGCCCGGCAGCGTGGCATCCCATTGCAGTGCGGCTCTTGGGAAAATTACATTCACAATCTCATCATCCATTTCCCGGGGGACTTCGCTGATGAAAATCACCTCATCCCCGTCCAGTCCGAGCCGGAATGAAAAACGGATCGGCGGTGCCGGATCGGGTTTTAAATAGCCATGCTCAGGAAAACGGGCATACCAGATTGTTTCGCTGATATCGATTTTGATTTCTCCGCCGGACAGGGAGGTTTGCACCTTGCTCCGGCTCGTCAGCTCAAACTGCAATCCGCCATAGTTGGCAATGATGAAGTTTTCTCTCTCCCATCGTCCGCCGTTTGCGGAAGTGATTTCCAGCCGCGATCCATCAGAAGCCAGGCGCAAATGGATCCGACCGTTATCAAGTTCCAGAAAAGGCTGTTCCATAATGCAGAACCCTTTAATTTTATCCGTTCCGAGCCAATTTCAAAATGTTTTGGCTCATCTTGTTAAAAAGTTGATTTTTTCAGCGTCAAACCAATTTTGACGCATCGACTGTGATTATTTCTTGAAAAAGTCACGAAAAATCATGTTTTATGACATAGAACTCCTTCGTTTTTTTATTTCCCTGAATTCTGAGAATCTTTCCATCTTAACTCCACAGGCTCAAAATCGTTGATATTTTGCTGATAAAAATCAGCATTAAAGATCTATCTCACTGGGCGTTGACCCGCGAATTGCTTCAGTACCGGATGTTCCCGATGACACCGTCGAATGCCCGGCTGCCATCCGGAAGTCCGCCGAAATACGGATTAAAATCTGCGGGACACAGCGCTTTCGGCTTGCTGGTGTTGATTTTGGTTTTTCCCCAGGTGCGCACCGGCGGAACCGAAATGACTTTCCCGTTGCAGGAGATCGTCATAGTGACCGGTTCTTTGGTCATATCCCAGTCAAAACTAAAATCATACCATTGGTCTTTCTGCGGCAGCCAAACGGAACGGGCGATACGGACCCCGGAGAATTTCGGCAGACAGATGATCATTTCCAGAATGCCGGTGTTCGGACAGTGCCGGATCACAATGGCGTCAGTCCAGCGGAATCCTTTATCCATGCTGCCGGCATAGACCAGAAAACTGTCCCCGAATACCCAGGGATTTCTGCCAGTGTAATTAGGCTTTACGCTGAACGAAAGTGAACCCTTCGCAAACGGCAGCGCCTTGTCAGTCTGATGCACGCAAGCATACGCTTCGGTGCCTGGCTTCGGACCTGGAACCGTGACTTTCGCTTTCCCGACCGGGATCAGCCGGATCTTTTCCGGCTGACCATCGGCAGTGACTTTCAGCCGGATGAAGAAGCCGTCGTGCGGTTTGAGCAGTTGATACACAATCGGTGCAGGCGACCGCCAGAATGCCGGAATATATTTGCCGTCCACCAGTTTTAGTTCCTTGCTGATTTCCTTACCTTTCCCGTCCAGAAAGACTGCGGTGAATTTGACATTTTCCAACGGTTTGAACGTATTGAACGCCGGAATGAATGTCACATGCGTTCCATGTCCCGTGTCATGGGCACGGGATTCCGTTTTCACTTTCAGAACAGACGGAAAAACCGCCGAGGACGGTTCTTCAATCTGCCATGCAAAGACCAGATCGTGGAAAACGGAAGGATCTGCAGCATTGGTTTTCAGCAGCCGTGACCAGTAGTTCCGTGTCCAGCGGTTCTGTTTTGCATCCTGATTGTAGCCGAACAGGATCTTCCAGCCTTTGCAGGGTTTGGCCCCGAATACATCAAAGGGAATGGTCAGGTCGAAACTCCAGTTGTCTTTTTCACGGACAGTTTTGAGCGGCAGTTTTCCAAAGTCATACGGTTTTGATTGGAGTTTGCCAATTTTTTCGGAATCAGTATACAGGAATGTCGCAAGATTGCCGTCCGGATTGACGACAAACTGGAAAATCACACCCTTTTGGGAATCTTTCGGCGCAATCAGGATTTCCACGCTGTCAGCCGGAGGCCAGTCCGAATATTTGAGCTTCACCGGCGCCTGCTTGTGCAGATTCGGATTCCGGATCCGTCCGGTGATCTGGAGCGCTTTGCCCGTATTCCAAATACGGAGCCGGGGCGCGGGATTGCACAACTGATACTGAGTTCCACGGTTTATATACGTATTGCCGTCCGAGTTAAGAATAAAATGTTCGACCGGCCAGGAACCGCGGCGTGGCGCATAGACAGTTTTCAGATTCTTGAAGAACTCCTTGAACCAAACGGGAACATTCCGTTCGGAAAAAATCTTTTCCTTTGATGAATAAGCTTCTTCCAGTATCTTCATCGGCTGGTTGAAGTCGGGGATGAACAGCCGGCCGACGATATGCTGTTCGGAATTGTACAGCCAGGGAGTAATGAGATCCTTGCTGCGTACACGGACAGATTTTCCCTCCATTGCGGCATGGGCCTTCCTGTATTCCTCAACAGCCGCGGGGATTTGCTTTTTCGCTTCTTCATACAGTTTTTTGCAGAGCTCGTAATTTCCGGTGGCCGCAGCCTGTTCGATCTTCAGCGCAGCCCGGTTGGCAACCGAATACGGTAGCGCGGCCTTCAGCCACAGATAGATTTCGACGAACTCGTCATAAGACCCCGATTTGAAATCCTTTTTGTCCAGTTTCACCGCTCCTTCAACCGTTTTGAGCGCCAGCAGCAGCTGGCGGTGGTTCCGTTCCATGAACGGCAGCAGGTCAAACGGCTTCTGAAGACTCTTGATGGCGAGTTTCGGGTTGACCGCAATACGGAAGCAGAACATATTGTCGTAGACCGGTTTCAGAAATTTTCCGGCTTTCATTCCGTAGAACCCTTCGGCGGCGCGTTCTGCATTCAGAGTGGCTTTCTTCAGGTCGTAATTGATCGGGTTGCGGTTCCGGTCTATATATTCCCAGCCGGGGAAAGCAGTGTTCCAGGCATATTCCGCGGTCAGCGCGGTGGGTGGGCCCTGCAGCATGGAACTGCCGACCGTGGCGATGGCCAGGTCCTTTCCTCGGGGTTCGTAGAAGGAGGAACGGAACGCACGAATTTCCTGCGGCAGCGTAAGGTCGATATCGCGCAACAGTCCGCAGGTGTACCACTCGACTTCGATTTTCCGGTTCGGATAGGCATTGTAGAATTTCTGCGCCAGCTTCGGCGGCGCTTCGCGGCAGGGAAACACGGCATGGGGCGGCATCAGACGGTTGAACTTTTCGCAGAACTGAAAGGTTTTGTCCAGATATTTCTGTACATATGCGTTCGCGTCGGGGGTGTTCGGCAGATTCAGCCGGGTCCTCATGCTTTCCAGGTCCATCATCTCTCCTGTATAGGGATAAGCCACGGCCACGAAATCAATATCGTTTTCCTTCATTCCCTTCAGATATTCCTTGAATACCGCGGCACTCGCAGCCGCCCGATCGTCCCCGAACATGTCACGGGTTTTTTGGTCCCGTTTCGACCAGCATTCAGGATCGTCTTCCCCTCCGTCCACACAATGGCAGTTCAAGATCCCTAATCCGGAACGTTTCATAAAATCCAGAATGACGTCCGCTTTTTTCCGGTGCAGGTCCAGACGCGCCCACGAAAAATATTGGTCGTGGGGGGCGAAATACATCATTTTCGCATATTCGGGATTGTTCTTGTCCGCTTTGGAGCCCAGCGCTTGGGTAACATAGTAATTTCCATACTGCATCCCGAGGCTCCGAGTATAATCACTGATCCGTTTCATTATTTTGATGGGAACACCCCGGTCGATTAGCTTACGTGCTTTTCCCAGCGGGTAACGGTAATGTTGCTGTTCGATTTTACTGTTCGGTTGCAGTTGCAAACTCAAGCCTGTCAGTTTAGACCGGAATGCCGCAAGGATCATCGGTTTAGCTATCTCCAGCGACTTTTCCGGGTTCTCATAGCCATAACGGTGCCACACCCACGGCGCATAAATATATGCTTGCCGCTTGGCAAAATCAGGGTAATCCAGCACTTTCGCAGGATAAATCACCGTTTTCCCGTCTTTCCCCGCGATCAGAAAACGCAGCGTGATCGCCGGGTAGAGGTTGTTTTCCTTCCCACGCAGTATGATCCCGTCCTTTTCCGGCGTCAGCGTGTATGCCTGGTAATGAGCATGTTTCAGCGGTTCCGGATCAACCACGATGTTGTATGTCCCGGAGATCTGTTTGGGGGACACGGTCACGGGAACTTTGCTGTCAAGTTCTTCCAGCCGTGAGGTGATCTCACTGCAAATGACTTTGAAATAGGGTATCTTGTCATTGCCGACGATCGTCACTTTTTTCAGTTCGACCGGTTCCTTGAAGGTGATATTCTTGGGCACCGGCAGCAGGTCCAGTCCGCGGGACTGGATCGCACGCCAGTTTTTCTCCAGGACCGCGGTTTCGTCCGCCGCACATACGATCCCCGTGCAAAGCAATGCACCGACCAGAAAATTTCTGATTTTCATACTCTGTTTCCTCCTTTGGTGTCTGCGTAAATATGAACTTTCAGCTGACTTTTTTAAGTAATTTTGAAATTATCTCAAATATAGCATCGTCTATGTTTATGACAAGGTTGTTTTGTATATTAATCTGTGTCAGATTGTATATCACTGCGTTCGAAAATTGTTTTCTTTATTTTTCTGGATTTGCAAAGCGGCAAACCGGGGATATATTAAGATTGTATTTCAAGGAAAGGGCGTCTTTATGGCATTTATTTTACTTCCTGCGGAAAATTTGAAACGAAATACATCTTTCCCGATAAAAGTATCAAGGCTGTATTCTTGTAACTGGAAGTGTTTTTCGATTTTGAAACAGGATTACATACATGATCGGCATGAGATCACAATCCGTTACGATTCCAGTTCGAAACTGTGTATGGACAAAATCAATGGTCAGATCATGGAAATTCCCTTTCCGAACGTGATCTTCAAAACTCCCGGAATGAGGATCCACCTTACCGATGATTCTCCCCGGAGTGCCATCAGCTTCAGTTATTCAGTTGAGGTCATTGAACAGCTGCGTTCCTGGGGAATGTTCCCGGATGAAATCTTTCTGCCTCTGACGGCAAGTGCTGAACTGAAACGTCTGATCGGAGAATTTAATAAATTTATGAGAATTTATCCGATTTTGAACTGCCCCGGCGACCGGATTGACTACATCTGTTTCTGCATTCTCCGGGAAATCATGTTCTCCCGTCAGGGAAAACAGATGCGGAACCGGACCCCGGAAATCCGCATCAAAGAAGTCGAGCTTTATTTCCAGCATCATTACGATGAAAAACTTGACTTGGACGCAGTCGCGGAACAATTCGGTTTTTCCCATGCGTCATTTTATCAACACTGGAAGAAGATATATCATTCCTCTCCGCACCATTATGTCGATAAACTGAAACTTCGCGCTGCGGCATTAAGTCTGCTCCAGTCCAATCACCCTCTCTCTGTGATTGTCGAAGAGCTTCAGTTCCCCGGAACTTCATCCTTTCACCGGAAATTCAGGGAACATTTTCACACCAGTCCTGCAGAATTCCGGAGAAACCGGGAATATTGGAAAAAAGAACTTTCCAAGCTCTTTGCGGAATGATGACTGCCGCCTGCTCCCGGACATAATTATTGACAGATTCTTCGTCCGCTTCCTGTATAAAAAGTTCTCTGATCTTCAGACATGGTTTATACAATCTAATATTAAAAATTATACAAAATTACCTTTAAAAAACAATCTGCGCCAGTATATTGCAAGTAAGGATCAACCGCATAAACAGGCAGAGCCTGCACAAAGAAGGAGATTCACTTGTAAAATGACTGATTTGCATTTCGAAAATTTTACCATTCGAGGTCACCGGGTCGGTAAAGCCTCCTGGTTTCCCGCTGTCCGGGAATTGATCAAATCAGAAATTTCCGCGGAACTGGACGAAGATGACGGACTGTTCATCGGTTACGGGATGATGTCTGACGGTCTGCCTTATACGCTTCAAGATGATTATGACAATCCGGAAGAAGATTTGACTTTCAAAGCGGTCATTTTGGAAAATGAATTTCTGAAAGCAGTTGTTCTGCCTGAACTCGGTGGGCGGATTTGGTCAATTTATGACAAGAAAAATCAACGCGATCTGATTCTGCATAATACCCGTTTTATTCCAGGCAATCTGGCAATCCGCAACGCTTGGTTTGCCGGAGGTGTTGAGTTTAATTGTGGACGCCGGGGGCACGACGAACAAACCGTTTCACCCCGCTTTGCGGCAGTGGTTGAGACGGACAGATTTCCGGTTTTACGCATTTATGAATATCAGCGTGACCGCGGAACGCCGTTTCAGTATGACTGCTTTCTGCCCGAAGGCTCCCGTTTCCTCTTTGTCCGAGGCCGGATCTGCAATCCCAATCCCTATCTGGTTCCAATGTACTGGTGGAGCAATTGTGCGGTCCCGGAGGTCAAGGGAAGCCGCATCGTCGTGCCCGCCAGGGAAACTTTTGCCAACTGGTATACAGGAGGATCGCATGCTCTGGCTAAACTGTCACTGCCGGACGGCGAAGGCTTTGATGGGACTTATCCTGTCAATTTCCAATATGTCAAGGATTATTTCTACAATATACCCGAAAACTGCCGCCGTTATGAATGTCTTTTTATGCCGGACGGATATGGATACTGCCATGTTTCGACCCGGCGCTTGCGGGGCCGTAAAATGTTTGTCTGGGGCCAGTCGCAGGGTGGACGGCATTGGAACCGGAAACTGCTGGGACCCGGACTGGATAGCTGGATTGAACTCCAGGCCGGACTCGGACGTTCCCAGCAGGAATGTCTCCCGATGCCGCCGAAAACCGCATGGGAATGGCTCGAAGGCTACGGCAACCTGAACATGAAAGGGGAAGATGTTTTCGGTTCATGGGATAAGGCTGTCGAAAAAACGACCGCTGCCATTGATGCACTGATCCCGGAAGCCGAACTGGACCGCATTTTGAAGGAAACGCATGACAGCGTAGCACTGAAAAAAGGCAAAGTGATCTGCGAAGGCTCCGGCTGGGGAGCTCTGGAAGAGAAAAGAAGCGGGAAAAAACTCGCTCCGCAACTGGAATTTTCCAATCTCGGCGAAGAACAGACCGCATGGCTGGAGCTGCTGGAAAACGGCAGTATCAGCAACTCCCTTCCGGGTTCCTACCTGATCAGTGATGAATGGTTTGATCTGCTGAAGAATGCGAAGGAATCGTGGCAGAAACATTATCATCTTGCCTTGAATTACTATCGCAGAAAAGATCTGGAACGTGCGGAAAGCGAGATCGCAAAAGCCGGAGAAATGCAGAGCAACCGGCATCTGCTCCATCTGCTGGCCAATATCCGCCGTCTGCAGAACCGTTTTTCCGAAAGTGCGGACCTGATTTTTCAGGCTGGAAAACTTAATCTTGGCGACAAGTCTTTTCTGAAAGAGGTTTTCAAAATGCTGCTGGAACTGGAAGCTTACGGGAAAATGCTGGAATTGAGTTCGCTTTTGGATGAAAAGCTCCTTGCTCTCCCATTGATAAAATTCATGCGTGCCTATGCTTTGGCTTATACCGGAAAAATCGACGAAGCCGAAGCCATTCTGCTGGAAAACGGCGGCTTGGATATTCCGGATATCCGCGAAGGCGAAAATTCAACCTCCGGCTTGTATTTATACATCCAGGAACAGAAAGCGAAACGGAACAATCAGCCTTTTGATGCGAAAAAAACAACTGTTCCGTTCATGCTGGATTTGAGGATGTCGGAATAAGAGTAAGTTAAAAGAGAAGAAGGATAACCGAAGTAGGACAGCTTGATGAAAATGGTAAATGAAAGCGGAAAAAGCAATTCCAGAAAGGATCAATTCCATGAATGAACGCCTATTCCTGCCGGAGAGACTACAGTGGATAAAAAGGTAAAACTGCCGACTTTCACCGGTCGGCGCGGGATTCTGATGCTGTGCGGCATGGACGTTGCGGCAGGCGGGTTATACATTGCCGCCATATGACTGTAAAGTCCAGCGGTTTATTTCAAAATACCTTGGATTTTTCTGGTGTTATTGCGGATTTTTATTACTGCAGGATTAGGGGAGTTTTTATTATTTGGGGATACTCCACCAGCTTTTTTCCGGCAGCTCGACTAGCTGCCTTTTTTATTGTCCTTCCACTCCCGAAAATCGAGCTCAAACCAACTTTTCAGAGTGCAGTTAGAGGATGCGGCTGGTGATTCCGGAAAAGTTGCACGATACCATGGTCCCGGCGGGGGGCGCTGAAGTTAGCGATCCAGTTGGTAATCTTGCTGCGGACCTCCAACTGCATAATTTCATTTTCCCGACAGACCAAATCCTAAAAAATCACACAATGAAAAGCTTTATTAAACATCAATAATGTTAAAACTCCCACAATTTGCAACTGTGCGGTTTCAAACATACAGAGGGAATACACTTTTCAATTTTTGAATTCCAGAAATCACGAACCTCGGAAACTCCAGGAGCCAGAATATTCCAATCAAGCAGGATTTCCTTTGCTTCATCCTCCCAATTGATTACCAGAATACGGCCGCCTTTTTTCAATTTTTGAGTCCAATAGACAGGCAGTTCGCTTTCAAACAAATCCAAAGGCCGCACTCCATATCCAGATTCTGCGGATACCACTTTCCGTGCAAGTTCCAGGCCTTTTTCATTGAGCAGAGGCATTTTGTCGGAAAGATTGATGGCGCCTCCGGTCATGAGAACCAATGACAGCAAGACAAGCTGTTCATCCAAACGATTGTAAACCAGCGCATTATCATATTTAGGATCGAAAGCATTATTGGGACGGCAAAAGACCAGAGCAGCTTTCAGCCGCTGCAAATCGGGATCATTGCAAGTATCCAAACTGCGGCACAAAGCAAAATCCGGGTCATTGATCCACAGCCGTTTGTTCGCCCAGAACATCCCGGCGACAGAAACGGTATTGTACCGAATGCTGTTCCAGCGGGAATGGATATCGCCGCCGACGCGCACGGAACTGACCAGGGCATTACCGTTATAAAAATGATAATTGCAGCCGAGCAGTTCTGCACGACCGGCCACACCACGGCAAATCGCATCTATCAGCAATTTCAAGATCTGGCAGCGGGGCACGCTTCGGTCATGAAAACGTTTCGCCGCCATAGTCGATGCGAGAAAATCCAGTTTAAAATATTCATATCCCATCCCGGCATAGCGGTCAAACAGATTCGTCAGAAAATCCTGTGATTTTTTCACAGTCGGATCCAGCAGAAATCCATACCGCTCCATGCAACTGTATCCCAGGCAAGGTTGCCCCCCCTCGGAACATGCCAGCATATCATAGTCCCATTGAGCGATCCGGCAGTGCGGTTCCACAATGGAGGGAGCCAGCCACAGTCCCGGTTTGAAGCCGAGTTTATGGATCCTCTCCGCCAGTTTTTTCATTCCGCCGGGAAAATTCGGATTCGGTTCCCATTCGCCATAACAGTATTGCCAGCCATCATCAATAATGATCCGTGTGACATATTGCTTCAATACGGGATCCGCGGCAATGAATTCCGCGTTTTTGATTACTTCTTCCTCGGTTATAGTCCAGCGATAGTAATCCCAGGAGTTCCAGCCATATTCCGGTCTGACGGAAAAATTCCGTTTTACCCTGGCATTGTCTGTGCCGTATCGTTCGAGGATTTCAAGGCCATTCCCAGTCTGGAGTGTGACCGGATCGAACTGAATGTGACGGGATGGATCATAATGCAATAATTCAAAATCAATCCGCCAGTCGATCATTCTGTTTCCATCTCCAGTTCCCCGGAAACAGTTATCATATTGCTGTTCCAACGGAGACGTCATCATGATCGTCACTCCGTTATGCGTCACTGCGCTGTAATGGCGGCCTTCAAAGACACATTGCTCCGGGAGCGGAAACTTCGCAGACCGGCAACGGCCCATTTTTTCTCCGCAGAAGAAGGTATGGTCCGCAAGACATTCAGGAACCAGCAGCGGAGTGAAAATCACATTTTCCGGCAAAGTCCCAGTCAAATCTATTGAACTTTCGATCCGGATTCCGTTCGGCAAAGGAACAATTTTCAGATTGAGTTTTCCGAAATCCAATTCTGCAGTAAAATGATTTTCTTCATCCTTTTCCCAGACGAGTTCCATCAGTTTTCCATTTACAGAAATTCTGGGGCGACTTGCCGCATCCAGTTTCAGCCAGCCGATTTTACTTCCTTCAAAGGGTGATTGCAAGGTTTTCACAGTTGAAAATCTCCTTCTCCTGAATCTATTTTTTCTCTGTTACAAAATTGCAGCGGCACAATTTACCATGCCTTGGTTATACATCATTTTGCGGAAAGAAGACGGAAATAGCCGTATTTTTCCTGAAAATGCAATGCTCCTATGAAACGGTTGTTCGTCGTCAGCTTGGTGCGGACCCCAGTTTCCCCGTCCATGATCCGAACGCGAGAAGATTCTGAATTTTGTTTCATAATAAACACGGTATCTTTCAAATGGGTCTGCCGCCAGCATCGACCTTGCTGCCCATACGGAATTGCGGGAACGTTTTCCCGCATCGTGCTTTCAAGGCATCAGGATTCCACCTCGGCGCGGAAACCTGATCTTCGCCATCCAGATAGGAGACCAGCACCCGTTTCAGATAGGCGGCAGCCGGATCGTCGGCATCCAGGTGCAGCCCACAGCACATCAGGCGGCCCGCGCCGACTTCATATTCGGAAAGCAGCGATTTTCGATATACCATCTTGAAGGACGGGATCAACTCCAAAATCGGAGTGAATTCCGGCATTTCTCCGTCCTGTACCAGAGAAATACTGTTTCGGGTCATCAGCGGAAAGAACTGCCAGTCGGCAAAACCGTCGTGCACGAACTTCTCCCACGCGGGATGCTTGTGCGGAATCGCCCCGGAATGGCCCAGCACACGCCCGGAACTGTGCGCTCCGAACCGTTCAGGGAAGGTTATGCATGGAAAGCCGCCGGTGAGCAGAACTTTCCCGCCGGCTGCCAGGAAGTCGATCGTCCCGCAGTCCAGATGATCCGTTATCCGGCATCGGACCGGAGACAGATCCCCCGGTTTCGGAAACGCCCATAATTTCCACTCGTTCGTCACGGATGTGCCGCCGTAAACGAGTTCGACTTTCAGCACATATGCCGCGGAGATCGTTGTTTCGGGAAAGCAAAAGCGCATCTCGCCGAGAGACGAGACAGTGCCGCATTCCACGGACGGCGCCTTCCAATCTCCGGAAGAAACCGTTCGACCTGCAGCATCCAGCAAAGCCCAGCGCACCGACCCGTCCTTCACCGGGAGTGCGCCGTAATGAGAAACTGACACGGTCAGTGCGACTTCGCTTCCCGCATGAAAGTTGCGGCGGTTCCCGCAGGAAATCAGCAGGACGCTTTCCCCATTGTAGCGGCGGACGTCGGCTATGGTTTCGCCGAACTTTTCTTCGTAAAATTCGTTGAAGATCCCGCAGGGATAGCCGGTTAGATGCCAATGGGTATCGATCCCGCCCAGATAATCGTAACCGGCAATATTGCGGCAGGAGCGCAGATTCTCCAGCAGCTGTTTCCGCACGGAGGAGATGAAGCGGCAGTTCCGTTCATAATAAAGGCGGTGGAACTCCCACACGCCATGCTGCTTCATATGACGGCGCGCCGCTTCGAACATCCCGGTTCCGATGAAGGTGTTTTCATACCTTGATTCCAAAGAGAAGTCCAGGTAGCCGCCTAGAATTCCTGCCTCGTGGCTGAGACAGGGGTGCGTATAGATCTCGTGAATCGCTTCCACCGCAGCTGTACCGGGAAAGTATTCGTGCTCATAACTGAACCGGCCGCCGCCCAGCGAGCCGTAAACATCGGCGAATTCTCCGGTGGCGGCAAGCCGCTTGGGATCGTGGGGGAACGGGGTATTGACGATCTTCTGATCCGGGGTAAATTCGTATTCGACCCCCCGCATCGCCTCCTGCGGACTGAAGAGCATCCCCGGCGCGAGACAATGCAATCTATCCGCCAACTGCCGCAAACGCACCATCGCCGTTTCATCGATGATCTTTTCATTTCCTTCGCAGAGGATCACCGCGCAGGGGTGACGCCGGATCAGGCGGATGATAGACTCTGCTTCGGCCCACGACCAGACCACAGGCAGTTCCGTCTGCACCAGGATCCCCAGTTTGTCGCAGGCATTAAAGAATGCTTCCGGCGGACACCAGGTGTGGCAGCGGATGAAATTGAACCCGGCCTGTTTCAGCACCCCGAGATCATGGAGATACTTTCCCTCGTCCCAATGCGGGTTGCACGTCTCCGGGAAATAGCAATGCTCCGTAACTCCCCGGAGATAGACAGGGTGTCCGTTCAGATAGAGATTTTTGCCTGCCGACGTAAAAGTCCGGGGTGCCCAAAGCCCGGAAACGGAATCCACGGTTTCCCCATCCACCATCAGATCCAGTTTCAGCAGATACAACTTCGGATCCCGATCGCTCCAGCGGGTCAGTGCGGCAGCGTCGCACTCCCAAGTCGGCTCTGACGTTTCGCCGGAAAACAGCACTGTCTTTCCGTCACATATCTGCCAACGCAGCGACCATCCGGAGTCTCCCCGCACAGAAAAGCCGCAACGTACACGCCTGCCGTCAAAAGAGGGAAACCAGTCGGTGATTTGCGCCCGACGCGTGACCTTCAAAGACACGCCCTCGGCGATGCCGCCCCGTTCGGACTGATACCCCTGGGCGGCCAGCCCGCGGTGCTGTCCGGGTCTGGCTCCGCGGGCAATACCGTCGTGGGAACCGTCCAGCCGATGATATGCTCCGCCGTCGTCATGCCGATTACAGACCGCAATGATCAGTTCGTTTTCCCGGTCGGGAAGCATGAGTTTCTCCAGAGCGCACTCCGTCGCCGTGGAGTATCCTTCGATCCGGAGCGCATACTGCCGGTTGCAGAATACCGCGCCGCCCCACATGGCCGGACCGATTCGGAGCGTTGCCTGCATTCCTGCTTCCAGTGGTGGCAGCAGCCTGCGGTAGTAACCGGTGCCTATCAGGAACGGACTGGATGCGTGGGGCGTCAGCGTCCGGCCGCAAGGGAAATGCGGCGGCCGGTAATCCGGATTGAAGCGGGCGGTCAGACCGAAAAAATCTTCCTCGTCAAAAAGGTCGTAGTGATCATCCCAGTAACCGGGAGTCACCATGTGCCCCGTGAACGCCGCCGCGACCGGAAGTTTTTCCGGATCCGGAGAGAGGATTTCAGGGGAGTAGAAAAACTCCCACATGCCGTTGAGGTCCAAAATTATGTCAGTCATTTCAGTTTTTATCCTTCGCTGCTGTCTGGTCAAAAATACCGGGATTGATTAAGTCGGATTCTGCACTTTATTAGAGGTGTCTAAAGTCTTTAATTTGAGCTTAGGAGATCCAACAGTGTACTACAATAGCATCTTTCAGCAATTTTACAACTTCCTATTTTAAAATTCCGTAAAAAACTTGTCCGGGGACCATTATTCTTGGCATAGGAGCGGTTCGCATTTTCAGGGTGATTTCCGACAAGTGGCTAGAGGCACTTCGGTTGTTCAGGGCTGGAAAGGAGAGACCGATACGGCTTCAGTTCAGCAACAACAGTCATTGCTCCTCCCTGATCCCCATCTTTTCGATCAGACAATTCAGACCATAGTCATGCTGGGCATGACTGATTGCACAGGGGGAAAGCAAATGTCCAATCTTTGTTCCCCGTTCGTACAAGTTGTCAGATTTTTCATGATCGCAAGAATTTTTTATCAATCCCGAATACGGCGATACCAGTCGTCCAAGATTTTTTGCGCATCCATGTCGCCCTGTTCCGCTGCTTTGCGGAACCACTCGGCTGCTTTTACGAAATTCTGCGGCAAGTAATCGCCATTGGCATAAATCACACCCAAATTATATTGTGCCTTAACATGTCCCTGCTTAGCTGCTTTTCGATACCACACAATAGATTTTGTGTGATTCTGCGGAACGCCGACACCGAACCAGTATTTTTCCCCATCTGTTCTGGATTCGAGAAAACGGGCAGGTAAGATTTCTCTCCACTTTTGATGCTACCGGTTACAACGTGGAGACTTTCATGGGGGCTGATGACATCACCAGCTTTTGCGTTGGAAAACAATTGGATATCGGCATCACTCATCCCAATATCGCAAGGAACAATAACTTTACTCTCTCGCAGACAGCAGAGCACTTCCAAGTAATGATCATCAGAGCCGTGATTCCGAGCCCGTGCCACAAGAAGCCGCAACTCCTCCCCGTCTTTCAACATCTCGGAATCGTCATATCCCTTTTTCTCTGCATGGTCCATAAAATCACTTCTCCGGTTTTTCGGAAACGATGCCGCGTTGATACCCAAAATGGTCCTTTATCTTATGTTGGTAATTTGAATCCTTTCAGGTATAAAATCAAGTGCTGTTGCGAAAAATATCCCCAATCGGGTGTATTTTTTTTGATTGATTTAAGATGGACTCCAGGTCCCTTTGCAGCGTGCCGGATTAGGGGAGTTTTCGTTAAGTGGGAATACTCCACCATCGCATTTCCGGCAACTCAGACGAGTTGCCTTTTTTATTGCCATTCCGCCCCGAAATCAACCTCAAAACCGTTCTTTCCCGTGCGGTTTGAGAGACCGCAAAAACCCGGCTTCCTCTAAAATCGGCAAATCCTCTAAGATTTTCAGATTTAGAGGGGGACTTGACCCCCTCCGATTTTGAGCTCAACATCCAACGGGAGTTTGCAAAAACCGATACTACCCGTTTTTCAATAAGTGCGAAAGGACGACCTCTGCACGAGGAATGATTTTTTCAAAAAATTAACCGAATAACTAATCATATAACTTGATTTTTTCAAAATAAATGCTATTTTAAGAGTTGTTAAGCTGGAAAGGAATAGGGTATGCCGAAGAAAACTGTTGATTTGCTGCCCCGGCTGGGAAGGATTTTATCCGGTCTGGGGGAAAATATCCGTCTGGCCCGTCTCCGGCGTAATGTTACCGCCAAACTCGAAGCGGAACGCGCCGGGATCAGTATTGCGACACTGGCGAAAATCGAGGCCGGTTCACCCTCAGTCGCCATCGGCAATTATATGCAGGTGCTGATGACGCTGGGACTGGACGGGGATATGGCAAAAGTCGCGCTGGATGATGAGTTGGGCAGAAAAATACAGGATGCCGGACTCACTGTCCGCCGACGGGCATCCAAACGGAGTTCGAAATGAGTGACCGGAACCGGATATACGTTTACTTCGATCACGACACGGAAAGACCGGAACGTCTCGGCGTGATCTCCGTCCAATCGACTCGCGGGAAGGAATTATTTTCGTTCGAGTTCGAAAGAGAATGGCTGCGAAAACACCCGGATCAGATCCTCGATCCCGATTTGCAGCTTTATGCCGGACCCCAATTCACCACGAAAAGCAACTTCGGCATTTTCATGGATTCCGCACCTGACCGCTGGGGACGCAAATTGATCCTGCGGCGCGAGGCTCTGCGTGCGAGAAAAGCCGGGGAACAGCCAAGAGTTCTGCAGGAGTCCGATTTCCTGCTCGGAGTCTATGATGAGACCCGGATGGGCGCTCTGCGGTTCAAAACCGAAGAGGACGGCTTTTTTCTGAACAATGACGGCAATCTGGCGGCACCGCCCTGGGCGAGGCTTCGTGAATTGGGGGAAGCCTGCCGCAGACTTGACGATAACCGGGAACCGGGTGAACATGAAAAATGGCTGAATATGCTGATCGCACCAGGGTCGTCGCTGGGAGGTGCAAGACCGAAAGCGACTGTTGCCACACCGGACGGGACTTTGTGGATCGCCAAGTTTCCCGGACACGACGACCATTCCAATGTTTCCGCATGGGAATATACCGTTATGCAAATGGCAAGGGAAAGTGGAATAGATGTCCCGGAAAGCAAACTGGAAAAGTTTTCCAAAAACGGCTCAACGTATTTAGTCAAACGCTTTGACCGACAGGGGCAAAAACGCATCCATTTTTCCTCCGCCATGACGCTGCTTGGCAAAACCGACGGTGCGGATTTTCAGGACGGCAGCAGTTATCTTGAACTGGCGGAGTTTATCATGCGCTATGGAGCGGAACCTGAACGCGATCTGCGCGAACTTTGGCGCAGGATCGTCTTTTCCATCGCAGTTTCCAATACCGACGACCATTTGCGCAATCACGGCTTTCTGCTGTCGAAAGCCGGATGGAGGCTGTCGCCCGCTTACGATATCAACCCGAATCCTCAAGGATACGGACTGTCTCTGAACATTTCCGAGTCCGATAATGCCCTTGATTTTTCTCTGGCGCTGCAAGTTGCCCCATCATTCCGACTTTCCGCCCGTGAAGCGGAAAGTATCTTAAAGAAGACAACCGGCGTGGTGTCGCGCTGGAAAACGTATGCAAATGCCGTCGGCATCCCCCGTTCCGAACAGGAAACGATGGAAACAGCGTTTCATTACTGACCGATACGGGAAGTTCTTGTGGCGACTATTTCCCGAGGAAGAGCTTGCGCTGTTCTTCCCAACTGTCGGGGATGCCGCGGCGAAGTTTGTCCAGCGTCAAACTGACGGGCTGGCGGTTCTCCCAAATCATCTTCACAATGTCCGGCACAAGGTTCGCCAGCTGAAGTGTCCGGGCAGCGAATGAACGGTCCATCTTGTAGTCTTTGGCGATTTCCCGCATGGTCGTCGCCTTGCCGGAAATGAGTTTCGCCATGCTTTGATGCGCCACCATCGCATTTCCGCCGGTCCTTCACGACCGGTTTTTTTGTCATGTCAGAAAATTTTTATGGGATATCTGTGAGATTTCTGCGGAATATCTGTGAAAAAAAGAAAAAAAAGCGAAATCGGACTTGACTTTGCTGAAAACAGATATATATTGGTGTCTTATGGAATGCCGACGTGGCGGAATGGCAGACGCGCTGCGTTCAGGTCGCAGTCTCCTCACGGAGGTGTAGGTTCAACTCCTATCGTCGGCACCATTTTCAGCCTCAAAAATCGCAAATTTGCCCCATTTTGCCCCACTTGATACGCCTCTTCGACGGTTTGTGCCATAAATTCATATCTCCTTTGAACTTGAAATCTCCGGGAGTTGGTAGATTTTCAAAATGAAATACTCCCGATCCCGGAATCCGTAAGCCTGCCGTATCAGCCATCTGATCTTATTGTTGGATCCTTCGGTGCTGGCATTAGTCAAATGGTGGAACGTCCAATATGTCTTGATGCCTTCCAGATAGTTTCGAATGGTTTGGGCTATTGTTCTCAGTTCGGAACGATCTGGAAGGAATTCAGATTCGCAGGGAATGGATGGAAGCGACGAAATTCAGAAGAAAAGGGGCTGATTTTTGCAATCTGCATTTGCATGAACAGAAAAGGGTGATAGATTATCAGCAGTATCTTACAGAAAGGAGCAAGAAAATGGCAATCCATCCCACTGCAGTCGTCTCTCCGAAAGCGGAGATCGGCAAGAATGTGGAAATCGGGCCTTACACCGTGATCGAAGATGATGTGAAAATCGGAGATGACTGTTATATCGATGCCCATGTGAAAATCGGACAATATACCACGATCGGCCCGCGCTGCTGCATTTATTACGGGACTTTTATCGGGGAACCGCAGGATCATCGTTTCTACAAGGGGATCCAGTCTTATGTGGAGATCGGTTCCGATACGGTGATCCGCGAATATGTGAACATCCATCGTCCGCCGTTTGAATTTCTGAAGACCGTCATTGGCAGCCATGTTCTGCTGATGGCGTTTGTGCATGTGGCGCACGACTGCGTGGTGCAGGACCATGTGACGATCGCCAATCACACCGCCTTGTCGGGCCATGTTCAGGTCGGACGCGGCGCTGTGATGAGCGGTTATATCCTGGTGCATCAGTTCTGCCGGATCGGAGCGCTGGCCATGATCAGCGCCAGTTCCCTGATCTCGCAGGACATCCCCCCGTTCTGCATGCTGCAGGAAGGTTATGTCGTAGGACCGAATACGATCGGACTTCGCCGCGCCGGTTTGGACAACGAGACCCGTCTGGCCATCCGTCATGCGATCCGCACCTATTTCTTCGAAGGGCTCAATTCCAGGAATGCGCTGGAAGTGATCGAACAAGGGAAGCCGGTACCGGAAGTCCAGTTGTTCACCAACTTCATCAAGGAAGCACACCGCGGGATCATGCCGGGCAACCCCAAGTTTGTCGGCGTACCCGAAGAGCAGCGGGAAAACATGGCTGCCAAAGTCTGATTCGAACTTTGAAAGAGACCTATTGCGGAGGAGTGACATCTGAGGATGTGGTTCCTCCGCTTTTTTACATTTTAAACGAGTTCGTCCTGATCTTCTTTGAATTTGTAGACTTCTTCGGTCGTTCCCGCAAAGGAGAGCCGGTAATGTTCGATGATCCAGCGGACGATATTCGGGACAGGCAGGGTGGTGACGATGGAAAGCACCACGATGGCGTTGAAGAAATTCTCATCGAGCATACCGAGATTTTTTCCGACCGCGGCCGCCGCCAAGGTGGCGGAAAGCTGTGGAACGGTCATCACTCCGGCGCAGATCCCTTCCGGGTTGGCGAATCCGGAGGCCCGCATGGCCAGCCAGCCGGAAAACACTTTGCTGCCGACCAGTCCAATCACGGTCAGCAGAATGATCTCAAGATTTCCCACCGAAGCGAAGATCACCCGGAGATTGGTCTGCATGCCGATGGAAATGAAAAGAAACGGGATCAGGAATCCGTAACCGATCCCCTCGAATTTGCGGAAGATCTCTCCGGCGCTCTGCACTACGCGCGACAATGCCAGTCCGGCCAGGAACGCTCCCACCACCAGGTTGATCCCGAGGAACTCCCCGACCAGCACGGTCAGGAGGACGATAAAGATAAATGATGTAATGATCCCGTCCTCCCCTTTCAAGGCCTGAACGATATAGCTGCCCAGTTTGGGGATGACCAGCAGGATGAGCAGGAAATATGTCAGCACGACCGCCAGGAAGAACAGCGTGAACCAGCTGCCGAAGATTTTCGGGTCAATATAATCGAAGAGGGAAAGGGATCTCGGCATCATCCGGGAAACGGTCTGTCCGGCGATCTCGATTTTTTTCAGCTGGACCGAAACCGCCAGCAGCACGATGCTGGAAATATCCGTGATCACGGTGGAGATCAGGATCGCCGCGCCGAAAAATGTTTTGGTCAGTTTCAGTTCCCGGATCACCGGGAACACAATACCCACTGAATGGGAGGCAAACAGCGAGGCATAAAGCAGTTTGCCGGGAAAATCATCCTGCTTGAAATACTGATAGACCAGATATCCGGAAACCGCCGGCAGCAGAAAAGTCAAAGTGCTCAGCAGGATCACCGGTTTACGGTTGCCTTTGAACAGTTTGAAATCCGCTTCCATGCCCGCAAGCATCATCAGGAACAGCAGTCCGAGCGATCCCAGCGAATTGATGAGGGTCATGGAATGAGATTCGATCTCGACCGGACTGGATCCCAGGAACGACAGCAGCGGAGACACATGTCCGATCAGATCGAAGCCGTTTTTCCCGATCAGCATCCCGGTGATCAGCAGGGAGATCACCGCAGGGATCTTGAACCGGCGTAAAAAGAACGGAATCAGCGTTATCAGTGCGATCAGCACCAGAAACAGGATCAGAAATGCTTCATTGCTCATGTCGACCGGTTACCTTTTTTCTTTAATTCCCCGCTGCAAACTGGATCATCGATCAGGAAATCGGCTCCGGATGGACTGCCGGGCTGATTCCCCCCTGTGCTTTAGTATAGCACAGGATTCTTTTTTTTCCAGTTCGGGAACAAAAAAGGTTTTGATTTCTCCGGATCCCCGGACCGCGATCCGCCGCGGGTTGAAAAATTTCCGGTTTCCCGATTTGAAAAATGATCCACAGCAGGTAAATTATCCAGCTGAAAGTTACGGACGGGGCAACCGGGGTACAGTCTGGAGATCATCTTACTGCCGCGTACTCAAATGCGGTGCCGGCTTCCGTTCTTTCCCGGAAACGAGAATGAGAGAAAGTATTTCTGTTACGACGAATTGGGGGATCCTGACCGCTGTTGCCGAAAACGGTGCAGTGGTGCGGCTCTATCTGCCGGGTGAAACACCGGAGGAAACGCTGACCGGATCCCGGTCTGTCCTGCTGGAAAAGGCAGCATCCGAGCTTCAGGAATATTTCAGCGGACGCCGGAGAAACTTTGACCTGCCGCTGGATCCGGACGGAACCGATTTCCAGCGGAAAGTCTGGCAGGAATTATGCCGGATCCCATACGGGACGGTGGCCACATACGGCGAGATCGCCAGACGGCTGGGGATCCCGCACGGGTCCAGGGCGGTCGGACAGGCCAATCACCGGAATCCGATCCCGATCATCATCCCGTGCCACCGCGTGGTTGCGGCGGGAAATCATATCGGAGGCTATGGCGGCGGCATTGGATTGAAGATCAGGCTGCTGTCACTGGAAGGCATTACCGGTCTGATTTCCCCCATCCGATAAAAAAGACAAATCCGAATTGCATTTTCCCAAACCTGGTCTATATTAACAGACGAGGTGTCAGCAGGCAGCCGCCGGTTCTTTGAACTGGAGGAAAGTCCGGACTCCGCAGAGCAGGGAGTCCCTTGAATAAAGGGATGCCGGGGACCATATGCCCCGGAAAGGAAAGTGCAGCAGAAAACAAACCGCCGGATGAAAGTCCGGCAAGGGTGAAAAGGCGGGGTAAGAGCCCGCCGGGAACCGGAGTGATCCGTTCCGTCTTTGCAAACCCCTCCCGGAGCAAGACCAAATAGGGAATGAGCTGTTGCTCGCAGCGTTTGAATTCCGGGTACTGGTCGCATCAGACAGATGGTTGCCGCTCTTTTTCAAAAAGAGAACAGAATCCGGCTTATCGCTGGCATCTCCATTTCCCTCCAGCCGGGAAATGGAAGCGGAACTGATAGAAAACACGGAGCAGGCAGGATGAGAAAAGAAAGGTATGTAACACCCGGATTGGTCGGGATCAGGGAACAGATCGCCGAAGCGTCCAGACAGGTTTCCGGCAAAACCGCCGCTGCGGAAACCGACGGCACAGGAAATACCCTTCCCCCGGTCTCCATTTTCGAATCGCTGCCCGAGGAGACCCGGAAAGCCTTGCGGACCCGTCTGCAGGAATACGGATACAACCGGAAGGATCTGCTGTTCCGGCTCCATGAATTCCTGGCGAAAGTTACCCGGATGGAGTCCGATGTCCGGAAACAGGCGGAGGCCCTGGGTCCGCTGAAAGCCAGTCTGGAATCCCTGCTGCTGCAGTTGGATCAGCAGCAGGAGCCGGATGAATTTTCGAGCGATTTTCAGACACGCCTGTCGGAAAATCATCGTGCTCTGGACCATATCCGTCTGGATCTGATCCAGCTCCAGTCCGAATTGCCGGAGGAAAAGGGCCCGGAAAATGCTCCCAAGTCAGCCGGATTGTTTTCCGAATTGGATTCGGTTTCCTTCGGACAGCTTTTCCGCATCGGCGCCGGTCTGTTCATGCCGGTGATTTTGATTTTGCTGCTGAGCGGCATCCTGATCAGTGTCGTGATCCTCTTGACTTTCCGGGTCTGAACATGAGAAATAAAGTTCTGCACCGGCGCCGGATCGATTATCAAAACAGTCCGGAAGACCTCCGGATCCTGTCCATGTATCTGCAGGCAGGAGAAATACGGAAAAAGGACCGGCTGAATGTCCCGTCCCCTTCCACGGCACGTGCCCGTTTTATTTTTTACTGCCTGGCCGGCTTGTTTCTGCTGACCGGCTTGTTTTTTGTGTTTTTCTGAGCGGAAGAAAAGTTTCCGCCGGCCGCATCTGCCCAGCTCCGTACCAGAAGGAGGGAAAAATTCATCAGATTGGCGCAGCGGCTGTCCAGATAGCGTTCATTTTCTGAAAGAAACAGCCAGCAGATCATAAAATCCCGGTCGCACAGATCCTGACGGGTCAACGCACGTCCGTTTTTCAGCCGGATCTCACGGAGCCGTCCGCCAAAAGAAAACGGAATGGGAAACATCAGCGTTTTTCCCGAAGCGGTCAGGGCATTTATGTCGGTTTCGTCCAGAATCCGTTTTGCCATTTTTTCAGTGGAATCCTCCGTGATCCGGTCAAGATTCCGGCAGACGGAAGCACTCAGACCGTCGGCAATGTTCATGACCGCCATGCGGGCATCCTGACGCATGGAATCCTTCAGCACTTCCCCTGCCGAATGGATCCCGGTCGGAAGGGCAAGCAGGGCCGACTGTGTCGTATCTTCCGCAAAACGGCGGTAGTCTTCCTGCGACCAATTCCGCTGATCCAGATATTGTCCCCGAAACTGACGGGCGATAAGCAGGGCAACGGTTGACGGAGTGGCGATCTCCCGGATCCTGTAACCGATCAGCAGAGAAAACAAGCTGAAAAACACCAGGATGATCACGCAGAAAAACAGCATGTTACGGAGGGAGCTGCGGTAATGTTTCCGCCGCTCCTTCAACTCTATCGTCAGCCGATCCAGTTTATCTTGCAGAAGTTCGTCCATCAACATTGTCCTTCCGGTCAAAAGCTTTGTTTTCATTCAGTCTGCAGACCAGACATTCCAATAGATTTTCCAGCATCCTTTCTTCAACCATTTCCAGCGGTTCCTGCTCCAGTTCCATATAAATCGGGGATCGTCGCAGGGTTTCGATTTCCTGTTGGAAGAGCCGGTAGTTTTCCTGCCGGGACAGGGATCGGTCAAACAGCCGGACGGTGATCTCTGCCGCGATCGCAGCATTCAACTGACGCAGCAGCAGGATCCTGCGGGGATCCAGCCGTAAGTTTTTATCCGCCGTGTACTGTTCCGTGCCGGCTGTCAGCCGGATATACAACTGGTTTTGAAAGAAAGTCCTCAGCTCCGTTTCGGAGAAGTCGTGCAGCGAAGAGATCCCGCTGCGGACCGTCTGCCGGAGGATCGGACGGCAAGATTTCATTTCACGTTTCATTGCCGCCAGGAAATACCGGATCAGCTTCTGGTCGTTTTTCCGGTTTGCCCCGTAATGGTAGGGATTTCCCAGAAACAACCGATTCTGCCGGATGATTTCGCGCATCACCTGTTCTTTGGGATAGGAACGGAAATAATCGATCATTCCGGCAATGAACACGGCAAGGACGATGAGCATCAGCAGAATCGCACCGCAGAAGACCAGCTGCTGCCGGCTGCGCAGTTTTTCCGAATCCTGAAGCAGCGTTTCCAGCTCGTCCAGACGTGCAGAGGTCTGTTCATCCATCTCGTTCCGGTCAGCGATCTCGAGAAATTCCGCCATGGATTTGCTCCTGTTTCATCTGCCTCCTTAATTCTTTCCTGCGGCGGTATTGGATCACCAGATATTTGACCGCATAATAGCAGATCGGTGTGGAAATGAATGCCAGCAGGAAACCACCGATGAAAAATGAGATGATCAGCATTTTCCCCAGGCTGAACAACGTGGCGTAATCCTGATTTTCGATCACCATTTCCAGCTGTTTACGGATCTCGGCAAAGGTAAGAGTGCTCCCGAGCAGCCGGCTTCCCAGCCAGCATTGGAACGGATAGATGATGAAGATCGTGAAATGGTTGGTGGCCAGAGTCCCGACCGTCGCACCCAGTTTCGAGCCTTTCAGCAGAAAAGAAAGCGGAATGGATACGATCAGCTGCAAGCCGAACGGCACCGCAAAACCGATAAACATTCCGATCCCCCAGCCGCGGGCTATATATTCCGGCGTGCCTTTTTCATGGACCGCCTTCTTGTAGTAGTAGCGTACCATCCGGCGGCTTTTTTCGATCCAGTTTCCTTGCTTTCGCATGGGATCAATCTCCTTTCACGGTCTTAAAACGCATTTCCCGCAGGATGCCGGTCAACTTTTCGGGCGACAGCACCTGGTAGGAATCGAATTCCCGGCGCAGCGGATAATTCCCCCGCTGTTTTTCAAACGAACCGGGATCTCCGCGCAGACGGCGGTCGTCCGAGACGATATCATAAGCAGCCGTCACGGCGCGGTATAGCAGTTCCTGATCCCGTTCTCCCGCACGGAAATACGGCATCAGGTCAATGACTCCATGCTCCGGAAGCGAAGGCCGCTGCAGGACAGAACGGTCAAACTTTTCTTCCAATCCGAAAAATTTCACCAGGGCAAGCACGCTCATCGCGGTCCCGTTGCATTTCCCGTCTGCCGAATATCCCGCAATATGCGGAGTGGCATAGTCCAGCAGGGCCAGCAGATCAAGGTCGATCTCCGGTTCGTTTTCCCATACGTCCAGCGCCGCTCCCGCAAGCTGTCCGTTCCGGAGCGCCTGTTTGAGTGCGGCATTATCGCACACTTCGCCCCGCGAAGCGTTGATCACGAACGGACGTTTGCCCAACTGTTCGAAAAATGACGCACCGGCATAATGCCAGGTGGCATCTTCCCCATCGGAAATCAGCGGGACATGAAAAGTGATGATATCCGCTTCCCGCCGGATCTGTTCGATCGGGACAAACCCGTCCGGGCCCTCTTTGCGGGCGCGCGGCGGATCGTTGAGCAGCACTTTCATACCCAGTGCGCGTGCGTTCCGGGCAACTTTGGATCCCACATTGCCG
>Ga0256405_10001802_pt1 | contig 54938 bp, 50 predicted proteins | sample RumenRJG_02DNA_FD_189096 | JGI IMG/M metagenome (GOLD analysis project Ga0256405, IMG submission 189096) | Bovine rumen microbial communities from Lethbridge, Alberta, Canada - RJG_02 | ecosystem: Host-associated > Mammals > Digestive system > Stomach > Rumen | place: Canada: Alberta... | reverse complement strand
AAAGTTTTTCGCAAAAAAAATTGCAAATTTGTGCATTTTTTTGTAATTTTGCACCCGATTTTGATGTTTTTAGCAAAAAATAAGCTTTTTTTATGTCCAATTCATTAGTATATAGCCATTTATATCACTGGTACGAATCCAACTGCCGAACACTCCCGTGGAGAGAGACGGAAGATGCCTATCGGATCTGGTTGAGTGAAGTCATCTTGCAGCAGACAAGAGTCATGCAAGGTCTGGAATATTATCTGCGTTTCGTCAATCGTTGGCCAACGATAGAAGATTTAGCGGCAGCGGACGAAGCGGACATATTGCGGGAATGGCAGGGACTCGGTTATTATTCCCGTGCTCGCAACCTGCATAAAGCAGCCCAAATGGTGGTGGCTAAGGGCTGGACTCCTTTCCCCACACGCTTTGAGGACATCCGTTCTCTGCCGGGTATCGGCGATTATACGGCGGGAGCTATCGCTTCTTTTGCGTACAACGAACCATACCCTGCTATGGACGGCAATGTGTACCGGGTAGTAGCACGATTGATGGATATAGACGAAGCTTTTGACACCACCCAAGGAAAGAAACTGTTTCACCGCCAAATAGAGACCCTTCTCGACCGAGAACATCCTCGTTTGTTCAACTCCGCTATCATGGAGTTCGGCGCACTCTATTGCACTCCCGTTCTCGGCGATGCGTGTGACAACTGTCCGCTCAAAGAGTGTTGCGCCGCACACGCTCACGGAACGGCGGAACTTCTACCCGTTCGTAAACCGAGACCCAAAGTGCGAGACCGATGGTTTGATTATCATGTGTATTACACCTCGGACATGCACACCCTCATCCATCGTCGGGAAGAGAAAGACATCTGGTATCATCTCTATGAGTTTCCTTGCGAGGAGCACGAAAAAGCGCCTCTGAACTCTTTCAAAGACGCTATCTCGCTCACGCACGTGCTCTCACACCAACGCATACACGCGCGTTTTATTCTTCATAAGGTAGATACGCTGCCTATAATTCCGGAGTCCTTCCCCGTCTCCTTGCCTGAGCTGGACGACTTTGCCCTTTCGAGGCTAAGCCTTCGAGCGCTTGAGCTAATACATCCACGACTGACATCTGCGCATCCTTCTGCTTAGTAGCCGTTTGGATGATTTGTGTCATGTTCATATACGTGAACTGGATATCCGAAGCGAAGAATTCTTCGTCCTGCAACTCATTGAGCACTTCCAAATGATGTGCAATCACTTGCATGTCTCCGCGTTTGGCAGGACCTGTCTGCGCGTCTTTAGGTGCTAACGTGTGTACTTTCGCTGCTGTCTGGTCTATCAGCGGCAATAACGCCTCGAAAGGAATCTGTGTTCCCTTGAGCACTTCTGCTGCCATGCGGAACATGAGGTTGGTAAAGTTATTGGCAAACACACCGGCTATGTGCAACCGCTCACGGTCATATTGTTTCGCCTCGTAAATATGACTCGTCAAAATCTGTGCAATCGAGTAAATAGCCGCCACATCATCGATATTTCGTCCCTCTACAAAACACGGGATGCGACTCCAATCATCTATCAAAGCCGTCTTGCTGAAACTCTGCAAGAAATATAGGATTCCCGCATGAGGTTTATCTTCTCCAAACACTTCTATCGGCATCGTCCCCGATGTATGAAGGTGCAAGGCTTTAGGAGCATGCACTAACGACACAATTTCCTTGAGCACATGGTCTGCTACGGGATAAATATAACAATCTCCCTGTGGAATCTTCTCCACTTCCGATGGGTCTGCGGTCAGCGGACGAGCATGTACCAACTCCGCTTTGATGCCTTTCAGTTCCAAAGCGTGGTGAAGATTAGTTCCCACACTTCCTGCTCCTATAATCACAATCTTCATATTCTAAACAGCTTATAGTTCCTGTCCTTGTAATGTATATATCTGGTTTCCGCGACGGATAAGCAACTGACCGTCACGCATAAACTTCTGAATCTTCAAATCTTCCAATTTCAAATCATCAAACCCTTCTTCAGAAGGCGTATAACCGTCATCCATCGGCTCTTTGTGCGTCATCGCATAATCGAGGTACATTTCCAGCATCGTGTATCCGGAAGCATGGCGGACGTTATTATCCGGTGTCGTCGGGTCACAACCGTTAGCACTCTCCCACACGTCCGGCATTCCATCTTGATCCGTGTCGGTCAATGGAGCTACTACGGTATAATCATAGAATCCCTCTGCATCCTCTTCGGTATCAATGATACCGTTTCCTCTGGAGGCACCGCTATAAGTAGCTTGCTTATTACGGGTATCATTCACTAATCGCAACTCCACATGGTCACGCGGGAAACAACCTGCCGTGTCCAAAACAGTCTCGTACGCCTCCTCCGCCGTTTCGTAATCGCCGACAGCATAAGCATACATCTCGAAATCATAGCGACCATAGATAGAATCGGTAGTCCATTTCCACCAAGGTGTTTTAGGACGAATTAACGTGTCCACACGCAAGGTATCTACCTTACTATAAGGGGATTTTCCCACTACAGCCGACCAGTTATCTGCCGTAGCCGAAGCTGCTCCATCGAACACATTACCGGAGAGATACCATTGACTCGGTCCCCAAGACGTAGCACCGCTACGGGCCTTCTCAACAGAGAAGAAATATTTCTTATTCGTCGTATTCGGACCCACTTTGTAGTAGTTATTGATGAAATTGCACTCATGCGCCGAGTTAAGACCATTATATTCACCTTCCGCTAATTTAGCAGTATTCTCACCGCCGTAGCATCCATTCGAACCGCCCTCAAAATTATACTGCACATTATTGATATAATCAATATAGACCACACAATCGTTTACCCCTTGCGCTCCGTTAAAACGGCACGAACGCTTATTGTTATGCACAAGCAAATTATGATGGTAAGAAGCAGGCGAACCACCCCATTGACAACCATAGGCACGCTGACCTTTTTTGTGTCCCGCATCGTACAAACCTTCATGCACGATACAATATTGCACCGTGATAAAATGGCTGTCATAGGAGTTCATATTCTCCTCCATGGACCATCCGAAATCACAATGGTCAAAGATATAACTCTCGCAATTCTCTGCTCCAACAGCGTTTGCGTCCAACAATTTTCCATTCACATCATATTGACCTAAACGGAAACGGATATTTCGGACAATAAAGTTCTTCGAGCCACCGAAATTGACTTTATTATGGGTAATGACGATTCCCACACCCGGAGCTGTCTGTCCGGCGATCGTATAGTTCTTACGATTGATACGCAGGTCTTTGACAAGCCTAATCTCTCCGGTTACGGCAAAGCACACCGTCAACGGCTCGTTGGGAAACTGTTTGACTGCCCAACGAAGCGAACCTTCGGTGGCTCCTTCGGCATCGTCTGCCAGCGTCGTCACGTACACTACTCTACCTCCTCGTCCGCCGGAAGTGTATTTACCAAAACCCTCTGCTCCCGGGAATGCCACAATGGTATCCGGCAAAAGGCCTGCAGAGGCTACTAATGAACCAAAGCAGCAAATTGCTGCCACAAGGAATCGTTTGGAACGGATGCTGTGATACATATGTTTTCTTTTTTTACAGGATGAATAAATTCTATTTTACGGGCGTGCAAACATATACCGCCGTCCGGATTAGAGCGCTTGGCGCCATACTTGAGATCACCTTTTATCGGACAACCGATAGCCGCCAGTTGGCAACGGATCTGATGATGCCGTCCGGTCTCCAAGTTCACTTCCAAAAGCGTATAGTGTTCGCCCTTAACAAGCGTCTTATAGGTCAAAATAGCCAGTTTGGCTTCCTTAGCTCCGGGCTTGGCGATAAAAGACTTGTTCAACTGCTCGTTTCGCGTGAGGTAATTCTCTAAACGTGCTTCGGGTACTTTCGGAGCGCCTTGTACGATAGCCCAGTACGTCTTCGTAATGGCTTTCGACTTTTGACTTTCGACTTTCGACTTTTCCTTGAACATCTCATTAAGCCTCGTCAACGCTTTGCTTGTCCTTGCAAAAAGCACTACTCCGCTCGTCGGTCGATCCAGACGATGCGTCACACCCAAAAACACCTCACCGGGCTTGTTGTACTTGTCCTTTATATACGCCTTCACCGTCTCGCTCAGCGGCGTGTCACCCGTCTTATCGCCCTGCACGATCTCGTTGCAGGTCTTGTTGACGGCTATAATATGGTTATCTTCGTAGAGAACTTCCATCATTTCATCATTTAGCGAAGCGGATCATTCTATCAATTAGCGCTCCGCTGTCTAACCGCCTCATAGATAAACACACCTGCTGCCACGCTCACATTGAGGCTCTCAATAACACCCGTCATCGGCAGTCTTACCTGATCCGTACAGAGCTTGAGGTTCTCCTCGTAGATACCTTTTTCCTCGCTTCCCATAACGATACAGGTCGGAACAGTCATGTCCACTTCGGTATAGTTACGGTCTGTATGTTCGGTAGCTGCGACGACGCGAAGACCACTTTCTTGCAGATATTGTAGTGCATTCTGAAGGTTCTCTACCTTACAAATAGGCAAACTATGCAGCGCACCGGCAGAGGCTTTGACCGCATCGCCGTTGATAGCTGCACTTCCGCGCGTACCGATGATAAGCGCGTGAACACCGGCGCACACACACGTACGAGCGATAGCTCCGAAATTGCGCACATCTGTCACACCGTCCAGCATCATCAGCAACGGCGTCTTGCCTTCATCATAGAGGCTCTGAACCAAACTGTCCAACGGCGTGAACTCAATCGGACTCAGAAAAGCGATCACGCCTTGGTGGTTCTTGTCCGTGAACTGATTCAGTTTCTCGATCGGCACACGTTGGACCTGCGTTCCTGTTCCCTCTAACTTAATCAGCAACTCTCTGCCGATAGCCGAACTCATATCGCGGCGAACCAGCACTTTATCGAGCACCTTGCCTGCATCGATAGCTTCCATCACAGCGCGCACACCGAAGATCATCTCTTTCTCCGGCGGACGCTTGGTGTCGTACGTTCGTTTCGTGTGCTCGCGTTTGATCTCATCGCGATACTCGTGATTGAAATTGGGGTTGTAACTTTTCTTTATCATAATATAGCTTTTTACTTTCGACTTTTTACTTTTTACTCATCTTAATATTTTAACCAATTAATAAACTCCATCGGGTCGGTGGTAAACGCCATCGGCTCGGCTACCTGATTCCCTTGTGGATCAAGTTGCACATAGAACGGCTGTGCGTTCGAACCGAAACGCTCCCGCTGCAAACGGCTGTTTTCAGTGCCTTCACTCTCGCCGTCATGGTCCGTGTCCAGACGATGATCCACAAAAAGCTCAATGAACACATAGTTCTGCAAACGTGTTTTGACGCTGTCGTCATCCAACACAAACGCTTCCATCTTACGGCAGTTCACACATCCATAACCCGTAAAATCGATGAGTACCGGTTTGCCTGTCTGACGCGCATAAGCCATTCCCTCTTCATAATCGTTAAAGACGACGCGCCCCTCAATCTCCATCGGAGGTGCAAAAGCGCTGATAGCTTTCACGGGCGCGCCGCGAAGACCCGGTGCCAGGTAAAACGCAAAGGCCAGGGATGGGATGATCACGATCGCACGGATGATTTTACGTGGGGTCGATACGCTCCATATATCCCATATAAGATAGATTCCTATGCCGAGGAAGCAAACAATCCAGATTGCGATAAACAGCCATCTCGGCAGTATACCCCACCCGTATGCCATGTCTGCTACACTCAAGAACTTCAGCGAAAGTGCCAACTCCAAAAACGCCAACACCACCTTGAAACTCGTCATCCAGTCGCCGGACTTAGGAGCCTGTTTGAGCCACTGAGGGAACATAGCAAACAGCGAGAAAGGCAGAGCAAGCGCAATCGCAAAGCCTAACATTCCCATCGCAGGAGCTAACAAAGACTTGCCTGCCGCCTCCACCAACAACGTGCCGATAATCGGTCCTGTACAGGAGAAAGAGACAATCACCAGCGTAAACGCCATCAGCAGAATACTCAGGAAACCGCCTGTACTCCGTGCTTTGCTATCCAATGCCGTGGACCAGCTGTCCGGCAAAGTGATCTCGAACAATCCAAAGAAAGAAAGGGCAAAAATCACCAAGATCAGGAAGAACACGATATTCACTACCGCGTTGGTACTCATTTCATTAAGTGCCGAAGCGCCAAAGAGAATCGTCACCAGCAATCCTAATCCCACATAAAGGATCACGATACTCAGCCCATAAAGAACAGCATCCTTCAGTCCGCCGCCTTTCTTCAGGAAGAAACTAACCGTCATCGGAATAATCGGCCACACGCAAGGCGTGAAGATTGCCAACAATCCTCCCAATAATCCCAATAGAAAGATAAGCCAAAGAGATCTATTACCAGTAACTGAGTCTGTGCAACCATCTTCCCCCGCGGAAATATTCTCCCTCCCTTGTGGGGAGGGCTGGAGAGGGGTTTTCTCCTCATAACTCCACACTTCCGGCGCAGTACACATCACATCGTTGCAAGCGTTAAACCGAATAGGCGCCATTTCCGTTTTAGCGACAGTCATTACAAAGGAATCCTTGTATTCCTGTGTAAACATGAACTCTCCCATTTCGAGAATGCTCATATGCCATCCCTCGTCCACGGTCGCCCGTATCCGCACGCTATCCCCTCTATCTTCTCCACTCCAGTGAACAGGTTGTACCATCTGCGCTGCCACATATAAAGGAAAGCACACAAATAAGATAAATAATATTCTTTTCATATGTTGTTGTTTTTTTATTGTTGTTTTCTTGTTGTCGTTTGTTGTCTTTTGCTCGTTTGTTGCTTTTATATCTATCCGCCAATCTTGGCGGATCCCCTCTCCTCCTATCGTTTTATCCGCCATTCTTGTCCGCTCTCCTCTGCGCATAACCTTTCCGCAAGGGCATTCATGTTGTGAAACTGGCTATAATCCGTTTCCGCCGGCACACCATCCACCTCTCCCATCTCCGTCAGCTTCCACGGCGACAAAATCAGCAGTTGTCCCATTTCGCACAACTGATGCCTTCTAAGCTCCGGATTCCATCCCTCGCGAATAGGCTCTTTCTGTATATGAATAAGCGGTAAAGCTTGTTCAATACAATCCTTCACCAATTGTTGCTCCCCTTTGGAGATTCCCGGTGTCACCAATACGGCGCCGTCTTTAGCGGCTTGAATCCATGCCGCCCGATCTTGCTGGAAAGCCTCGGTCGTCTCATAGCGTGTGTCATAATCACGCTGCCCGTCTTTCATCTGCCACCGGTGACAAAACACTTGCTCTTTCCACGGACACCGCAACAGGAAAATATTCCCGTAAGCGGCAAAGTCCTGTCCTGCCAATGAAATATGCTGGCGGCGTTGAAACAAATCCGGATAGAGCGCACGCATGACAGCCCGACGCGGATTATCCTGTACATAGCGCACTATATTCTCCTTCTGCCCTTTGCGATAACAGATCGTATCATCATAGTTATCTTCAAAAAGCGGCTCCACCCCATGCTCCGCATAATACTCCTCCCTTTGCTTCCTTGATAATCGCTCCAAAACCGTCCTGTCCATTCCATCCGCCAATCTTGGCGGATAAAGAACCCTATACTCCTTCGTACACACGGCTTTGAAATCGCGGATGATAGTGCCCATATTGATATCCATCGCTTTCTCAACCTGCACTATCCCATGAAAATGATCAGGCATGACTTGATAACCCAGCGTACACACCTGCCGTCCCTTGGATCGTTGTATTTCAAAAGTCTGCTTCCATGCCTCCTCTACATATTGACCAAGCTTGGTCAATTCCACCCTCGGTTCCGCGATATTCATATTCAGTTCCCCAAACACATGCTTACGCTTGTGTGTCACGATAGTAATAAGGTAAATCCCTTTCCCCTTATAATCCTTCCACTCCTTATGTGCCCGATGCGCACTATTCAACAATCCACCCTTCTCTTTCCAATATGTGTACCAATCGGTATCCATTCTGTATTTCCCCTTTCGTTTCTACTTATTTCTTATTGTTGTTACCGCTGCCGCTGCTGTTGCCGCTGTTCGCGTTTGCTACTGTTGTTTCGTTGCTGTGTCCGCTGCTTGCGTTTGTTGCTATTTGCTGTCGCTGCTTGCGTTTGCTACTGTTGTTGTGTTGTTTTGTTCTTTTTTGGTTGCTTGTTATTTTTTTCATCTATCCGCCAATCTTGGCGGATCTCTCTTTCTCCGTCCTCGTTTTCTTTCCTTTCTGTGCTATTTTCATCTATCCGCCAATCTTGGCGGATCCCCCTCTTCTTCATTCTCTCTCCTTTTCTTGTCCTTTCTCCTTCCTTCCACCTGTTTTCCACCTGTCTCCATCGGATGCTCATCGGGTGCTCCGTATTACGTCACCCTGACATCTACGGGAGAATACCCTGCTTTCTCTCATCACTCACCTCATGCTTGATATAATCGTACAGCCGTCCTTGTATAGGCTTGTTATATTTCCTTGCCTTCCGCACAGCCTCCTCATATCGTTCCTGCCATTCCGCTTTCCGTTCCGGATCATGTATGATTGCCTTTGTCTCCGCCATCAGTTCCGCAAAAGCCTTTGCCGTGGGGTGTTCCGCCTTCTTTTTTCTTAGTCTTCTTGCTCAACTCCGGCTTCGCACACACCGCCCCATATTCCCATTTCCGGGGATCCGCCGTGCATAGTGCTTCTGATCCAAATTCCCCTGCAAGCTATCCACTATATTCACCCTCTTCGCTTTCATTTAGTTATATTAAATTTAATATCTTTTGCTTTCAATGGACCTATTATTAATGGCGAAATATATTGATTATATCCGTACACATTTCCAATGTAGATTACTTTTGGTTCTTGATTATTAACACATCCTGCCAATACATTATTAAATTCTTCCCAATGAGAACGAATAGTAGAAATATAATCTGCATCCTCGCGGTATTTTACTGTTCTTGTGAGATATTGAGAATAAGCAATAATCGGTTTGTATGCATCTACTTTTCCTTCTTGTCCTGTTTCTAAAAACACAAAATACAAATCCGCGTCTTGGCATATAGAACAATCTTCCGCCATTTTTTGCATTTTATCAATATCATGTTCAAACTCTGCGAGATACCAGTTCTCTTTCTTAACGATAGATTGTGCCTTAAATTCTATCATGGCAATAACAGAGTTTATATCTGTACATTTTGCGTTAAGTTCCAATACTGCCAAGTCAACTTTTTGCCTGCCAAACTCTTTTGGACTCCATTCACGGCAAACAGCATATTGGTCACCATATTTCTTTGTAACCTCACAATGCAAAAGCCATGCAATTTTATCACGTATCTGTAATTCGTTTTTTCCCTGCGAACTCAAGTACGCCAACTCATTGCCGTCAAATCTCTTTTTAAAACTATCATCCAACAACGAGCGCAAGGTATCTTGGACAAACTTTTGAATTTCTACTATAGAATTGTTCATATTGTATTTATTCTGCGCTGATATTCGTCAGTTGGCATTTTAAACACGTTGTAATATACTTCTTTTGTCATTTTCAGTTCTGCTAACAAAGAATAATCCCATTCCGGCAAGTTATTTAATTGCTGCTCAATCGACGGTATTAAAGAACTATTTGAATTCACATAATGTTGCTTATACCGCAAATTCACCTCTTTACAAAGTAAATCAACAGCCTCAGGAATAGAGATTTCATCGTCTCTTTGTAAGAGCAAAATGCCGTAATCTCCATTCTCTCCGGCACGCAGATAACTGATGAGTTGAACAAGGGCACTAAGTACATAAAGTTCGTTTTGAGGACGCTCGGCAATATATCCCGCCACATAATTCTGCAAATCGAATCCGTGCGTTACCAAATATCCTAAATCAAGTAGTTTCTCCTCTATCGTTGTGCTGTCCCACTCCAAACAAGAACTCTCCAAATAGGATTTTGGAGAATGCGGGAATTTCAACTCTCTACTACCATTTTGATAATTAGGATAATAGATTTTTTCTAATACTGTTCTCATAATTATTCTTTAGTTCTTTTTGTTTATCAAGTTGACGGCAGTTTGTTCCAATATGGAACTAACTAATTCTCTATTTTTAACTATTGCATTTTTTGCAACGGTTGGTTCCGATGATTGTTTCCATTTAGGAAACCGTCGGTACTTTTCTTGCTTGTCGCAAAATTTGCGACTACCAAGGTCTCTCTTGTGGGTAACGCAAAATTTGCGTCTACCACGAATTCACTTCTTATTAACGTGTATAAAATGCACGTTTATCTTGTTATATGCAAATTTTGCATATTACTTTCACTCCTCTCTCCTTATGCAAGCACCGAGGGCGTTGAGGCGGTTTTCGATGTCTTCATAACCACGGTCGATCTGGTCAATGTGGTCGATACGAGACGTGCCTTCCGCAGACATGGCGGCAATGAGCATAGCAATACCCGCACGGATGTCGGGAGAAGTCATGTTATTGCGTTTGAGTTGGCGGGTGTGGTCGTGACCAACAACTACTGCACGGTGAGGATCACAGAGGATGATTTGCGCGCCCATGTCAATCAATTTATCCACGAAGAACAGACGGGACTCGAACATCTTCTGGTGAATAAGCACAGAGCCTTTTGCCTGTGTGGCTACCACAAGAAGGACTGACAGCAAGTCCGGTGTCAGACCCGGCCAGGGCGCATCGGCCACCGTAAGAATAGAGCCATCGAGGAAGGACTCAATCTGATAGTGTTCCTGCGCAGGAATAACCAGATCGTCTCCTTCTTCCTCAATGCGGATTCCCAAACGACGGAATGCATCGGGAATGATTCCCAAAGGAGATGTACAAAGGGACGATGTACGATGTACAAAGGGGATTTTAGGATTACAATCCTTAATACGCAACTCCGAGCCCGTGATGGCTGCCATGCCGATAAACGAACCGACCTCAATCATATCCGGCAAGAGTTTATGTTGTGCGCCGTGAAGCGATTTCACACCTTCGATGGTCAACAAGTTCGAACCGACTCCGCTGATCTTCGCGCCCATGTTATTCAAGAGACGGCAAAGTTGCTGCACGTACGGTTCGCAGGCTGCATTGTAGATGGTAGTGGTTCCTTCGGCAAGGACAGACGCCATAATGATATTCGCCGTTCCTGTGACAGACGCCTCGTCCAAGAGCATATACGCGCCTTTGAGGTGCTTGCCGTCAAAACGGTACGCCAACAGGTCTTGGTCGTACGTGAATGTCGCACCGAGGTTCACCATTCCTTGGAAATGCGTGTCCAAACGCCGACGACCGATCTTGTCTCCGCCGGGCTTCGCGTAAGTCACTTCGCCCAAACGCGCCAAAAGCGGACCAATGAGCATAACCGAGCCACGAAGTTTATTGCATTTCTTTAGGAAATCCGCACTCCGCAGGTACGCCGTGTCGAGATTAGCCGCCGTAAAAGCGAACTTGCCTTTGGACAGCTTCTCCACCGTCACGCCGATAGATGCGAGCAAATCAATCAGATTGTTTACATCCAATATATTCGGGAGATTGTCAATAACGACCGTCTCTTTGGTCAACAAAACAGCGCAGAGCACTTGAAGCGCCTCATTCTTAGCGCCTTGCGGGGTGATAGATCCATGTAATTTATGTCCGCCCTCAACAATAAATGATGCCATTTATGAATTAAAAATTAAAAATTACAAATTAAAAATTATATGTAATTCACTTCGGGGTGAATGTCAATGCCGAATTTCTCTTTGACGCTTGCGCTGACTTGTGCCGCCAGGGCGATGATGTCTTCGGGCGTAGCGTTATTCGCATTGACGATGACAAGCGGCTGTTTGGACCACACTTGCGCACCGCCGAACGTCTTGCCTTTCCATCCGCATTGTTCAATAAGCCATGCCGCAGGGATCTTCACGCCTTGCGGCGACGGGAAATTAGGCATGTCGGGATAGAGTTTGAGTAGTTCCTTCGCCTTTTCTTCGGGCACAAACGGATTCATAAAGAACGAGCCGGCAGAACCCACCTCACCCACTGTCGGCAGTTTCGCCATGCGCGTCTGGATGATCTCCTCGCGGGTCTTGGATGCCTCGCCGGGTTTGACCTTATAGACAACCGAAGTGACGATATACTTGCCTTTCAGTTCATGCTTGAAAATACTATCCCTATAACCGAACTTGCACTCTTCGTTGGTAAAGACCCGTTCTTCCTGCGTCTCCACATCCATCGTATAAACACGCTCGATCACATCTTTGGCTTCGACGCCATACGCCCCGACATTCTGTACTGCACTTGCTCCCACTTCGCCCGGAATGAGACTTAGTTTCTCCATGCCGCAGTACGCCATGTCGGTCAGTTGTGCAATGAGATCATCGAGCCGCAAACCATTCTGCGCCTCCACCGTTTCATCATCTATAAACCGCGCACGAGCCATGCCGGAATGCAGAATTACTCCGTTGAAATCGCGGGTAAAGAGCAGGTTCGAACCCTGCCCTATATGCAAGATCTGCTCGCCTTTATGCTCTTTCAGCACTTGGCGCAACTCGTCCAGCGAGTAGTACTCGATGAACAGCCGCGCTTTGACATCTATGCCGAAGGTGTTATACGGCAGAAGGGATATATTTTCGTATTTTTTCATTTTCACAATTTCTCATTTATATACAGCACGCGTCGCTCGGCATTCTCCAGTCGCCACGCGGCGAGAGTGAAACAGAAACGACTTTCGGTCCATCCGGCATACAACTGCGTTTGAACTGCTGCTGGCAGAAACGGCGCATGAACACATTCAGCCATTTGTCAATGGTCTCTTCGTCATACTGATCTTCGAACGCCCTGATAGCCATATATTTGATTTTCTCACGCGTGAAACCAAAGCGCATAAAATAGTACAAGAAGAAATCATGCAACTCGTACGGACCCACCTTGTCCTCGGTCTTTTGAGCAATCTCTCCATGCTCATCCGTCGGCAGAAGTTCCGGTGAAACCGGTGTGTCCACGATGTCGAGCAGAATACTCCGCAAAGGTTCGCCATACAGATTCTGCGCCGCATAGCTGACCAGATAGCGGACAAGCGTCTTGGGGATTCCGGCATTGATGCCGTACATAGACATCTGGTCACCGTTGTATGTAGCCCATCCGAGTGCCAATTCGCTCAAGTCACCTGTTCCGACCACCAAACCGTTCAGTTCGTTAGCCAGATCCATTAATATTAAGGTACGTATACGCGCCTGCGCGTTCTCGTACGTCACGTCATGACGGCTGATATCATGTCCGATGTCGCTCAAGTGCTGTGTAGCTACATCGCGAATAGAAATCTCCCGATGCGTGATTCCCAACTCTTTCATCAGACTCAGCGCATTCTGGTATGTACGGTCGCTGGTTCCGAATCCCGGCATCGTCACGCCCACTATGCGTTCACGGTCATAACCCAACAGATCAGCCGTCTGCACGCAAACCAACAAAGCAAGCGTACTATCCAAACCGCCGGAGATGCCTAATACGAGCGTATCCGTGTGTGTATGCTCCCAACGTCTCGCAAGAGCACTCGTCTGAATAGAGAACACATCCATGCAGTACTGATCTTCTTTGCCTTTCTTTGGCAAGAACGGTGAAGGCGAGAATGTACGATGAATAGGCTCCGTACACTCCTCTTCTCTATCAATAGGCGCTACGTTAATATGGCGGTAGTGTCCTGCTTTATCTTTTGTGAAGTTCGTATTACGCTGTCTGTCGGTACGCAAACGTTCGATATCTATCTCCTGAATAATCATCGTGTTCTCACGTTGGAATCGTTCGCCCAAGGTCAGTATATCACCGTTCTCTGCGATATACGTGCTACCGGAGAATACTACATCCGTAGTGGACTCACCGACGCCTGAAGAGGTATAGACATAGCCGCAATGGACGCGTGCCGACTGCTGCTTGATCATCTGTTTGCGGAAGATGTGCTTACCGATGATGCAGTTGGACGAGGAGAGGTTGAAGATGATCTCTGCTCCCTGAATAGCCAGTTGCGTAGAAGGAGGCAGCGGTGACCAGAGATCCTCACAGATCTCTATACCAAAGGTATAGGTCCTTGTGCAGAACAGCAGATCGGTTCCAAACGGCACTTCTCCACTCCATATCTCGATCTTCGGAATCTTCGGAGCGATGCCTCCGGGCGTATATTCGCGTGCAGCACGTCCGGAAGTAAACCACCGCTTCTCGTAGAACTCACCGGTGTTCGGCAGGTTGACTTTAGGCACAACGCCCATCACTTCGCCGTCTGTCATCACAAACGCGCAGTTAAACAGGTCGTTATCCACTTGCAGCGGAGCGCCCACCAACACAATAATCGCTTTGCCACGCGTGTAATCGCATATCGACTCCAACTCACGCATAGAACTCTGCTGGAGAGCCTGCGTAAAGAACAGATCCGCACAAGAATAGCCGGTGATACTCAACTCAGGAAAACAGATGACCTCAACGCCTTCTGAGATCGCCTCGTCAATCTGCAACTTTATTTGCTCCGCATTGTAGCGGCAGTCTGCTACGCGCATGGTCGGCACTGCAGCCGCAACACGCACAAATCCGAAATTAGTGTTCATGGATATATTGTTTAAGGTGATTCAAAGCTTCTTCCAATACCTCACGCGAGGTAGCCAGATTGATACGAACATAATGTTCGCCTCCATACATCTCCGATGGGTTAAAGAGCACATGTGCCTTCTTGGCAAGATCCGCACAGAAAGCCTCCGACGTCATGTTAAGCGCGGCTATATTCACCCATCCGAGGTACGTTCCTTCCGTCTCATGAATCTGCAACATCGGCAGTTCTGTACGGATGAAATCGCGCAGATAGCAGTAGTTACCATAGACATATTCGTTCAACTCATCCAACCATGCCTCGGACTCATTGTAAGCCGCCACTTGCGCTACCAAACCAAACGGATTAAGTCCGTTCACTTCATGCACCTCAAGCGCGTGGTTGATTTGCGTAAAGAGCTCCTTGTTGGGTACGAAGATATTCGCACACAGCAATCCGGCTATGTTAAACGCCTTGCTGGCAGAAGTACAAACGCAGAAATCCGTGTCGTTGATCACAATCGAAGCAAACGGCGTATAGGGATGCCCCTTGAATGCAAACTCGCAATGGATCTCATCCGCTAACACAAAGAGGTGCTCACGACGCATGATAGCTGCCAAACGCTCCAACTCATCCCTTGTCCACACGCGTCCGGTCGGGTTATGAGGATTACAAAGCAGGAACACATCCGCCTCCTTGGCTTTCGTTTCCACGTCCTCCCAGTTGATCTCAAAACGGTTGTCTTTCAACACCAACGCAGAGGGAACCAACTCGCAGCCCATGTTCTCAATACAGGTGAAGAAACAGTTGTACGCCGGTGTGAAGGTCAGCACACGAAGCGGTGAACACTTGCCTTTCCTTGCCTGCAACGCCGCAAAAATAGCCGAGATAGCAGGTACAACAGCGGTGGTGTACAACAGATTATCACGGTTGATACCCTTCCATCCATGTCGGCGCTCAAACCATGAAGCAACAGCATCATAGTTCGCCTGCGGCACAATCGAATAACCGAAAACACCATGGTCAAGACGACGTTGCATCGCCTCACGAATAGGTTTTGCAGCAGCAAAATCCATGTCTGCTATCCATAACGGCAGACAGCCTTGGGCACATTCCGAATCCCACTTATAGCAATCGGAGCCCTTACGATTTACATATTCAAGCATTCTTCAAAGGTATATTCTTTTTCTTCTACTTCAGAGGGCACATAGCCCATATTCTCTTTGGCTTTATCCTGCGGGAAAGTGAAATAGGTACACGTACACTCGCATAACAGTTCCCCTTCCGCCGAGTACAACTCGCCTTGCACAATCGCCACATTACGACGCATCTCTTTGAGGTACGCACGCAGTTTGATATAATCCTGCAGCGTAGAAACCGGTTTATGGTAACGCATCTCCATCTTGGCTGTTACTCCCGCTGTTTGCAGCTTATGGAACACAACCCAGCCACATACTTCGTCCAGCAGCACGGCCTGAATACCGCCATGAAGCGTATTGAGCCAAGACTGATGGTTCTGCGTCGGACGCCAGATAGAGACGATATCGTCACCTTCCTCAAAGAAACGCATTCGCGTCCCGATCGGGTTATCCGGACTACACCCGAAGCAGTTATACCCGGGTGTTTGAGTCCATGGATTGATGATTCGTTTCATTCTATTTTTATGTTAAAAATCCTACAAATTTGCCTTTTGCAATGCGATGCGCCCCAACTCGGTCATCAATCCCCGTTCTTCAAGGTCTGCACAACGTTGCTTATTCAATTCTGTCCAATGACTTTTTTGCTGTCTCGGAGAAAGACGTTGCGCCAAACGTCCGTCCGGAAGACGTTTGAGTGTGGAGTCTATCCATCCGAAACAAAGCGCCTCTTCGACAACTTCCAAATATGGCAGACACACGCCCTCCGGCTTTTTCTTGCCGCGGTACAAGGCAACCCAACAACTCATTTGCGTTGCCGCATTGCCCTCGAACCATTGCCGCAGTTGGAGCCGATCGCTATATTCTAACAAATCCACTATTTCCATGACTCCGGCTTCTTCAAGAAATTACAAACTCTCCTTGAGTATCACTTTGACATCTTCCGGCTTCAAATCCATGTAACCGGCAGGGAAGATATTGGTCGTTCTGACAATATCATCAATCATCGCCTCATTAGCGCCCAACTCACTGATTGTCAAGGGCAAACCAATCTCTTTCATCCAGTTTTTCAGAGCCTCAAGTCCCTCTTCAGCACTCTTCACGCCCCATACATTCTGTGCAAAACGCTCGAACTTAGGACGACCAAACTGCATCGCCCTTTTGTAATATGCCATCGTCACAGAAGCTAAGGTATAACCGTGAGGAGCATGTGTCCAAGCGCCTATGGAGTGACCGATCTGATGAACCATCCAATCTTGACGTTTTCCGCACTTAATGAGCGTATTAAGTGCCCAAGTGGCAGTCCACATTATATTACTGCGAGCCTCATAATCCTGCGGATCTTTGACTGCCGCACGAGATGCCACAATCAGTCCGCGCATCAGACCCTCGGCTATATAATCAGACGTATTATCATCCTCACCCGAGAAATACTGCTCAAAAATATGGTTCATGATATCGTAGATACCCGATTTCATCTGATCCTTCGGAACGGTCATCGTGTACCGCGGATTGAGGATCGAGAATTTCGGCATCAGACGGCTGTCAAACACATGACCGGTCTTATAGTTCTTCTCGGCATCGGTAATAACACATCCGCCGTTCATCTCCGATCCGGTTCCTGCCATCGTCAGGATACAAGTCACCGGGATAATCCGCTGATCTGCTGCCGGTTGCTGACCTTCAAGCCAGAAAGCCTGCCAATAATCGCCATCATAGTACGCAGAAGCCGCTACACCTTTCGAGTAGTCGCAAACGCTTCCTCCTCCCAGAGCCAAGATCCAATCGACCTTATTATCGCGCGCGATACGCACGCCCTCGCGTAATTTCTCAAGTGTCGGATTGGACATCACACCCGGGTTCTCAACGATCGTCTTGCCGCCCTCACGCAGGATAGCAATCACCTCGTCGTACAAACCGCTACGTTTGACACTACCGCTGCCGTAATTGATCAGCACGCGCTCACCGAAGTTCTGTAACTCGTCCTTGAGAAACTTCAAAGACTCTTCTCCGAAATATAATTTCGTGGGATTATGATATATAAAATTGCCTTGCATACAATCCTTTATTTATTGCAAACACTTATCCAGAGCCGTTTTCAAAGCCTGCTTGTCCAGATGTTGCCCGATGAACACGAGTTTCTGCATTCGGTCGCCGTACTGCTCATCCCAGTCTTTGCGTAACTGAGCATCATCTGCCATTAGTTGCATCAACTCCTCTTTCGGCATCGTTGCAAACCACTCTCCTGCCTTGCGCAGATTGAACTGTCTTCCGGCTTGCTCAAACAGATAGCACATATCGTACTCTTCTGCAAAATAACACATTCCCTTGCATCGGATCACATTCTTCGGCCAATGAGCAGCTACAAACTCATCAAACAGTCCTAAATCGAACGGCTTACGCGCATAATACACATAAGTCTCTATTCCGAACTCTGCCAGATGGTCATGCTCCCCATGTTCGTGATCATGGTCATGGTGGTGATGATGCTCATGCTCATCCTCATCATCGTCGTCATCGTCATCATCGTGGTGATGATGCGTTGCATCCTCCACTTCCTGTATCCACGCAGCCGACGTTGCAGTCTTGTCAAAATCGAACATATGCGTATTCAAAATCTTGTCAAAATCGACATCGCAGTAGTTCGTCTCAATAATCTCTGCGGTCGGCTGAATAGCGCGAACGATGGATTTGATATGTGCCAACTCTTCTTCGCTTACCTCCGACGCCTTGTTTAACAACACAATATTGCTAAACTCAATCTGCTCAATCACAAGTGCCGCAAGGTCTTCCTCTTTCGGCACGTAGTGCGCCAACTGCTCGCCGCCTTCGAACTCGTCACGCAAACGCAACGCATCTACCACCGAGCAAATACAATCGAGCACAGGAAGACCATCTTGGGCAAACTGCGGAACCATCTGCGCATAGCTGCAAAGCGTCTGAGCTATAGGAGCCGGTTCGCAGATACCCGAAGCCTCTATCACTACATAATCGAAGGCTTTCTGTGCACACAGATCATGCAGCTGAGATACCAGATCCATCTTCAGCGAGCAGCATATACAGCCGTTCTGAAGTGCCACAAGCGAGTCGTCATTCTGGGATACTACTCCGCCCTTCTGAATCAACGACGCATCGATATTCACTTCTCCGATATCGTTTACGATCACCGCAAAACGAATACCTTTGTTATTCGTCAGAATGCGGTTGAGAAGTGTTGTCTTGCCGCTACCCAGATAACCGGTTAGCAGCAAGACCGGAATTTTATTTACACTTATCATTTAATCTTCAAATTTTCAAATCTTCAAATCTTCAAATCTTCAAATCCTCAATCTCATTTCGCGTACGCAGCATAATCGGCGTAGTATTTCTCCACCAATTCGTTCTGTCCGTAGCGCTCGCAGGTCTGCAGCACATAGCCTAAGATAGCCGCTTCACGACCCGTAGAAGACTCCATAGAGCGTTTCTGCTGACGATTAAGCGAAGCTGCAAAACGCAAATACTCCACGCAGCCATTTGCCACATTATCCATGATAGCAAGCGCTTTCTCATTTTGATTGAGCATGAAATACATCTGCGCCATCGAAGCAGAAGTGTAATCGTACGGGATATTATAACCCGGTAACTGCTCTTCCGCAAAATCAAGTACCTCCAATGCTTTCTCGCGTTGGTTCTCACGAATCAGCTGTTCTGCCAACTGCGCAAACATCATTCGGTGTGTACGGCACATGCGCATCAGGTTCTCGTCGATATAGATACCCGGTTTGTTCATATTACCGTAAGCGAACTTATGCAGCATGTTCTCATACATCAACTCGCTGTTCACACGCGGTTGTCCGTCACGACTGCGGGTCGGAGTGATGCGATAAGCCAAACCGGTCAACTCCATCCATGGTTCAAGACCCAGATAGTAGTCGTTTCCGACTGTCGCACAGAAATACATCGGACGCTCCCAGTTATTGGTGGACAACATCTCCATGATCATCATCTCCGAACGCGTGTACATCCGTTTTTTCTTGAGCATGATCTGCTCGCCTTCGGGTGTCTCTACGTACAGCTGGTCGGAAGGCAGATAGTTATCGCCTTCACGGGTCTTCGTACGCGGATCATCCGAACGCAGGAAATCAAACGCTTTCTTCACGCTAATCGGTTGTCCCAAACGGTTGTCCACACGGGCAATCTCATTGGCTCCCGGCATGAAATCCTTGTACTCCCAAGAAATAGGCAGCGCAGCGGACTCATAGTACGGACGTTTCATCTGAGCTATATACCAATCGGTCTGAAGATAACTCAGGTTGCAAACACGCAAATCGGTTCCCACTTCCTCTACCTCTTGGTTGTACCACAACGGGAAGGTATCGTTATCGCCGTTGGAGAAAAGGATTGCCTGTGTCTCGCACGACTTCAAGTAGTTAGCTCCGAAATCGCGACACGAATAACGATCCGAACGGTCATGGTCATCCCAGTTCTGTTGAGCCATCAATGCCGGCACACCCAGACACACCAACGAAACAACAACCGCAACGGTATTTTTAACGACTTTCGACCAACGACCATCGACCAACGACTGATTGATCCAATCAATCAATGCCAGCACGCCAAGACCGATCCATATACAGAACGCATAGAACGAGCCCGCATAAGCGTAGTCACGTTCACGCGGCTGATACGGAGTCTGATTGAGGTAAAGCACGATAGCAAGACCTGTCAGGAAGAACAGCAGGAAAGTCAGCGTAAAGCTCTTCCAACCTTCTGCCTTACCGTCTTTGTCACGTTTGCTCACCTGCCAAACGATACCGATAATACCGAGCAGCAACGGCAGGAAATAATACACATTATGTCCCTTATTCTCTTTGAGTTCTGTCGGTTGCAAGCTCTGGTCTCCTAACATCGCGTTATCGATGAAATCAATACCCGAGATCCAGTTGCCTTTGGTAATGTCTCCATACGACTGCAAATCGTTCTGACGACCCACAAAGTTCCACATGAAGTAACGCCAATACATGAAATTGACTTGATACCGGAAGAAGAACTTCAGGTTCTCGCCAAACGTCGGGCAATAATCTGTCTTCTGCTGTCCGCAGTAGTCATAGCGAACTCGCTTTCCTTTGACATCGGCCCATTCTTTATAGGCGTTCACATGGCTTCCCTGACTCGAATACATGCGCGGGAAGAGCATACAGAACTCCTTCATGAACACATAATTGGTCTTATAACCTGTGATCACATAATGGTCTTTCTCGCCTTCTTTCTTAGGAGCCGGAGCATACTGAGCGTGTCCTTGTTTCTCCACAGGAATACACATGTTTCCTTCTACTCGCAACTCTACCGGCGCGTTGTACGTCTGACCATAGAAAAGAGGACGGTCTCCATACTGCTCACGGTTGAGATAATACTTCAGCGAGAACACATTATCGGGGCTGTTCTGATCCATCGGCGTGTCCGCATTCGAACGGATCACCAACGCCGCATAGGAGCTGTATCCGATCAAAATAACGGTAATCATCAGCGTAGCCGTGTTCAACCAACGAGCAGGAATAATCTCGCTCTTACCCAACAGCAATGCCAACAGCACTACCGACAGCAGAACGCCGATCCACCATTTCTCGAACAGGAATGCTGCTCCGGAGAGAGCAAACGCTGCCGTACAGGAAATAGCAATACGCAGTTTGTTCGTATCCACAGCCGTCTCGTAAATGGCCCAGCCCAGTGCGACAAGAGCCAGCACGATATATACGGCAAGACCGGTATTGAACGGACAACCGAGAGTGTTGACAAACAGCAACTCAAACCAACCGGCTACAGTCGGGAAGCCCGGTATAATACCGTACAGGATAACCAACAGGATCGCACACGATGCCAAGAACGCATAGAACAGTCCTTTCCACGAGAACTCGTAACGACAGAAATAGTACACCAATCCGATAGCCGGAATCGTCAGCAAGTTCAGCAAGTGAACGCCGATAGACAGACCCATCAGATAAGCAATCGCAATCAACCATCGGTCGCTACCCTCTTCGTCTGCTTGCTCGTCCCATTTCAGGATCAGCCAGAAGACAACAGCCGTAAACAACGACGAACTGGCGTACACTTCACCTTCCACAGCCGAGAACCAGAACGTGTCGCTAAACGTGTACGCTAAAGCGCCCACAACACCTGCTCCAAGAATTCCGATTCCTGCCCATAAATCCATTGTAATTAGGTCTGTACTCTGTGCTCTGTCAGCGAAGCGATCTGTATTCACCACAAGTTTCCTCGCCAGCGCTGTGATCGTCCAGAAAAGGAACAAGATCGTGAATGCACTCGCAAGCGCCGAAAGGGCGTTCACACACATTGCCACATGCGTCGTGTCGGACGCAAACAGACTAAAGAAATGACCCATCAGCATAAAGAAAGGTGCTCCGGGCGGATGTCCAACGTCTAACTTCCAGGCGCTGGAGATGAACTCACCGCAATCCCAAAAGGACGCCGTGGGTTCCATAGTAAGGAGATACGTTGCTGCTGCTACGGCAAACACCATCCAGCCGCAAAGCGTATTCCACAATTTGAAATGTTTCATATTTTATGTTGTTTTAATTTTTTAGGTCATTTTTAGTCAATTTGGGTGCAAAGTTACACATAATTATTGAAAATCCAAAATGCAAAATCCAAAAATACCCACTTTGTGGGTCGAATTTGCACTTTTTTTTAGAAAAAGTACGCGCGCACTTGCGTATATAAAAAAAAAGTGTTATCTTTGCAGGCTTTTTGTGAATTCATATTCATGCGAAATAAATAAAAACAAAATAAAATTATGATTAAAGTTGGAATTATTGGATGTGGCTTCGTGGGAGGAGCCCTTAAAAACTGGTTGGAGAACAACAACCCTGAGTGTAAATTATTCATCAGCGACCCGTACAAGGGTTACAACGATGATCTGAGCGACATCGACATCGCTTTCTTGCAGATCCACGTGCCGACCGAGGAAGATGGTACGCAAGACCTGCGTCTCATGAAAGAACTCATTTCTAAACTGCCGGACGTTCCTGTCTTTGTACGTACCACGATCCTTCCGGGTACAAGCGAAATGCTTTCCCGCGAAACCGGACACCATGTGTATTACATGCCGGAGTTCCTCACCGAGCGTACGTTCATCGAGGATTTCAACAAGCAGACCATGGTCTTCACCGGAGCACAAGATCTGCTCACCAAGATCTTCGTCGGCAAGAAATTTACGGTAATGTCTCCGCTTGAGGCAGAGCTCACCAAATACATGCACAATGTCTTCGGTGCGTACAAAGTAACCTATTTCAACGCGTGCAAAGAGTATTGCGAGAAGATGGGAGCAGATTGGAGAAAGGTTCACACCGGTGTTCTCCTCTCCGGTTACATCAACGATACCCACACGTACGTCCCGGGTCCCGATGGCAAGTACGGCTATGGTGGTAAATGTTTCCCGAAAGATGTCAACGCTTTCGCAGAGATGACCAAAGGCACCTCTCTTGGCACCCTCTTGGAGCATCTCCACGAACTCAACGTTCACTTCCGTGGTGTCGAGGAGCATATCTAAAGCAATGACAGACAAATCACAGACAAATTACAGAGTAAACACACTCCAAAAGCGGGTGATTACCGGGTGATTACCGCGTGATTACCGCGTGATTACCGCGACATTCGTCTAACGTCACGCGTATATTAAAAGAGAAAGAATATAAAGAAAGAGAAATAAAATGAAGATTGCAGTAGCAGGAACAGGATACGTGGGGCTAAGCATCGCTACCTTACTCGCCCAGCACAACGAAGTGATGGCGGTGGACATCATCCCCGAGAAAGTGGAGATAATCAATGCCCGTCGTTCGCCTATTCAAGACGAGTACATCGAGAAGTACCTCGCCGAGAAGGAATTGAACCTCACCGCCACACTCGATGCCGAAGCAGCTTACAAGGATGCCGAATACGTGGTTATCGCAGCTCCAACGAACTACGACAGCCAGCGGAACTATTTCGACACCTCGGCAGTAGAGAACGTCATCGAGACCGTACTCCGTGTCAACCCTTCAGCCATCATGGTCATCAAATCGACCATTCCTGTCGGTTACACCGAGTCGGTCCGCCGCAAATATAACTGCGACAACATCCTCTTCTCGCCCGAGTTCCTCCGCGAGTCCAAAGCGCTCTACGATAACCTCTACCCTTCCCGCATCATCGTCGGAACGGTCAAAGGAGACGAACGCCTCACCAAGGCTGCCGAACGCTTTGCTGCACTCCTCCACCAAGGTGCGCTCAAAGAGAACATCGAGACCCGTATCATGGGACTGACCGAAGCGGAAGCTGTCAAACTCTTTGCAAACACGTACCTCGCGCTGCGTGTCAGCTATTTCAACGAACTCGACACGTACGCGGAGATGAAAGGTCTCAACACGCAAGACATCATCGATGGTGTTTGTCTTGACCCGCGTATCGGTACGCACTATAACAATCCTTCTTTTGGTTACGGTGGTTACTGTCTCCCGAAGGACACCAAACAACTCTTGGCAAACTACCAAGACGTGCCGGAGAACCTCATCGAAGCGATTGTGGAGTCGAACCGTACACGCAAAGACTTCATCGCCGATCGTGTGCTCGCGAAAGCCGGGTACTACGATTATTACCACCGTGGTGATTTTGATGCCAAACAGGAGAAGAACTGCGTCATCGGAGTCTATCGTCTGACCATGAAATCGAACTCCGATAACTTCCGTCAGTCCTCTATCCAAGGTATCATGAAACGTGTCAAAGCGAAAGGTGCACAGGTCATCATCTACGAGCCGACGCTCGAAAACGGCAGTACGTTCTTCGGTTCACTCGTGGTAAACGATCTTGCAGAGTTCAAGAGCCGCAGCCAAGCGATCATTGCGAACCGCTATGACGCTTCCTTGGATGACGTCCAAGAAAAAGTGTACACCCGTGACATCTTCCGCCGCGACTAACGACTAACGACTAACGACTAACGACCAACGACTAACGACCAACGACCAACTTGTCTGACAAAATCGAACATATCGGCAAACGCGAGATAGCTTGGAGCTATGCAGGAACCGCATTCATGATCGGAGCAGGAGTAATCCTCCTGCCCTTCATCCTGCATATGATGCCCCAAGAGACGGTGGGTATCTGGAATATCTTCCAGACCATCACCGCCTTGGTTCTCCTGCTCGATTTCGGTTTCCGTCCGTCCTTTGCCCGTAACATCAGTTACATCTTCTCCGGCGTCAAGACGCTGCAGAAAGACGGTGTAGCGCATACTACAGCCGAATCCGAAGTGGACTACGGTCTGCTCAAAGGCACTCTAACCGCCATGAGGCGTTTCTACCGATGGATGTCATTAGCCGTCTTCGCTATACTTGCTACGGCAGGAACAGCTTATTTCCTTTATATCCTCCGCAAGTATTCCGGAGACCGACAGGATGCGATCATAGCTTGGTTGCTGTTGATAGCCATCAACTGCTACAACCTCTATACCATGTATTATGACGCACTCCTCACCGGCAAAGGCTACGTCACACGTACACAGCAGATCAACATGCTCGGACAAACGGTATATATTGTGATGGCGATCGGATTTATCTATGCAGGATTCGGTTTGACAGCTATCGTCGCCTCGCAGTTAGTCTCGACCATCATCCGTCGTGTCCTCACGTATCGTGTGTTCTTCACGCCGGATCTCAAGTCGCATCTGCAAAACGTAATCCCGCAGGACGCCAAAACGATCTTACAGGCAATCTCGCCGAACGCCATCAAAATAGGCTTGACGCAATTAGGAGGATTCATGGTCAACAAATCCGCTATCCTCATCGGATCGGCTTTCCTGACCTTGGAGCAAGTGGCTTGTTATGGTATCACCTTACAGGTAATGGACATCTTAGCCCGTTGTGCTACCGTCTTCTATCAGTCTTTCATGCCGAAGTTGGCACAATGCCGCGCGGAGAACAACATCTCGGGTCTGAGGCAGTACTACCTCTTGTGCATCGGCAGTCTGGTAGCGGTGTACATCGTGGGAGGCGCTTTATGGATATTGTTGGGCAACTGGGCATTGGATCTCATCGGCAGTCAGACCTATTTTGTACCGACTACTATGTTGTTGGCGATGCTCGTCATTAGCACATTAGAGCATAACCACGCCGTTTCGGCAGGGTTTATCATGGCGGATAATAAGATTCCTTTCTTCATTCCATCCTTACTCAGCGGAGCTGCTACGGTCATCTTGCTTTGGATCTTCCTCAGTCCGCTTCATCTCGGTCTCTGGGGCCTCATCCTTGCACCCGGCATCGCACAACTCGCTTACCAGAACTGGAAATGGCCCAGCATGGTGATTAAAGAACTCTGGAAAAAATGAAAGAACTGTCTGTTATCATAGTGACCTATAATTCCGAACCGGACATCTACGGCTGTCTGGAGGCGTTGTTTGCCCATAATGATTTAGGCGATTCTCTGGAAGTGATTGTGGTGGATAATAACAGCCGCGATTTTGAGCATTTGCAGACCGAACTCCACCGTCTGTACGGAGAGAGTGTCATCCTCTTTCAAAACACTCAAAACGGCGGTTACGGGCAAGGAAACAACATCGGTATCAGGCATGCCTCTTCGCCTGTGATCATGATCATGAACCCCGATGTCCGTCTGGTACGTTTCTCTTTGAAAGCGATTACAGAGTGCTACCGGAAAGACCCTCGTTTGGCAATCTTAGGTTTCCGTCAGATCATCAATTCGAACAACAAACGCGGTACGTCGTTCTCCTTGCTGAACCACTATAACGGTTTCATCCGTCTCTTCGGAGGAATAGCCGCCAAACGGCTTGACTTCTTCTCTTGGCGGCATATGTATTTCTGCGGAGCATGTTTCGCTGTACGAAAAGAGATCTTCGATAAAGCCGGATTATTTGATGAGCACCTTTTCCTATATGGAGAAGAGAACGATATCCACTATCGTATTCATCACACTTTCCCGCAAACGCATGACCGGTATATGCCTCAGAACGTGTATTTGCACCCGACGGAGAACAGACCCTTCTCCGAAAAGGCGTACCAACTACGCTTAGCATCAAACGAATACGTCCTTTCCAAACAAGGACGTCCGAAAGGAACATACATCCGCAGTGAACAACAGCGGGAGAAATGGACAAGACTATTACAACGAAATGCTCAATAAAGAACGCATCATAAATCTGTTACAGTGGTTTATACTGCTGGCAATGTTCGCTTACGACGGGTTTACATATCTGCCGGAAGAGAGCAATTTTGCGTTATTAAAAAGCGTTTATTATGTCTTTATCTTCACAGCATTCGTTCTCATCGCTTGTCTTCAGATGCGTGAAGCCAAACTCCCTGTTCACCCGACGAACCTCATCTCATACGGCATTCAAATCTTCGTGTGGCTCTATTTCGTCCGGCTGTTCTATGACTTCATGATTGCGGGAGTAGAACAAGAGATCGTTACCAATCCCTTTGCTGCCGTCTTCCTCTATGTCAATGCAGCCATCGTTCCGTTCTACGGTTTTCAGTTCTTCAGGTGGGATTTGATCAACTTACGCAAACTCAACACAGCTGCCTTACTCATCTTCCTCACCATGGGAACCATCAGTATGTCTTACATCTTGAGCGGTAAAGCGCTGGAGTATATAGGATCCGACGGACGATTTATGGGTAACGCCTCTATGGACACCATCGGCTTTGGTCACTTAGGTACTACTATCACACTCTTGGCTATCTCCCTATTCTATCAAAAAGGAATCAACATCCTGCATAAACTGCTAAGCCTTTGGGCAATTGTAACGGGTTTGTTTATCTCCGTCGCCGCCGGTTCACGCGGTGCTTTGGTTGCACTCATCATCTGCTTCATCGCTTATCTGTACATGAACGGACATAAGATAAAGATCCTCATCGGTTTACCTATATTAGCAGTTCTCTTCATCGGTCTTTTGCCTTGGCTGAATGATATTTTGATTTCGTTTGATAACCAAGCTTTGGAGCGTCTCTATGCGTCTATCTACGATCCCAATAGTTTGGAAGCCGGAGTCACCAGCGGACGAGACATCCTCTACGCAAAGGCTTGGAATACCTTCTCCAACAACCTGCTCCTCGGCTCATCCCTCTTCGTTGATGGCGAATACGTCCATAATAGTATCATGGAGTCCTTCCTCGGTCTCGGTCTCATAGGAGGTTTCCTCTTTGTCGGCATCATCGGCTATATATTCATATCCGCTATCCGTATGGGAGAAACAGACAGACGTTATTTGTTCGTCTCCCTTCTGTTAATACAATATCTGTCATATAGTTTTTTTTCGCGTACACTTAGTATGCTACCCTTGTTTTGGCTATCTCTATATCTAATATTCTTTTTAAAACCCGCTCATGATTAAAGTCTCAGTCATAATACCTTGCTACAATCAAGCAGCCTTTCTGCCTAAAGCAGTAGCATCCCTCCAAGCCCAAACGCTTGGTAATTGGGAGTGTATTATCATTGATGATGGTTCTAAAGACAACACGACGGAAGTAGCCTCCAATATCTCCTTGCAAGAACCGCGTGTTCGGCTCATACAGCAGGCTAACGGTGGTAGTGCATGTGCCCGTGACGCAGGAATACATATAGCCAGAGGACAATTCATTCAGTTCTTGGATGCCGATGACACCATAGATCCGGAGAAATTAGAGCGACAAGTAGCTTTCATGGAGCAAAAAGGCTTGGACATCTCTTACACCGCTTTCTGTAGAGAAGAAAATCACGGACTCAGAACCAAGCCCCGCAGTACGGTGCTTAGTCTTTGCACAGTACTGACGCAGTGGGGTTTAGGTGCCTCTACACCTATTCATAGCTTCATGTACCGAATGGATTTCATTAGGCGTCACCATCTCGCTTTCCATAGCGCCTGTCGCTTCCGGGAAGATTGGAAATGGCATATTACTTGCTTCATGGCGAGACCTAAACAAGCAGCTCTACCAGATTACTGCGGAGCTATTTACTACCAGAACGAACAAGGCAAAACCGGTTCCTATATCAAGGTTCAGGAAGGCAACTTCACTTTTATGGCATACATGAACCAACAGCTCCACGGCGTCTCTAAATGCTTATGGCTCTTCCGTATCTCAGAGGAACTCTGGATTTGGTTGCTACGAATGACCAAATATCGCAGCACAGCGTGCCTGAAAACCATCGCTCCGCTCGTACTACAAACGGGCAATATGCTTGCGGCAATACTGATGATGCCGATCGCATTGATTTGGATTGTAATTTATTTTATAAAAATATATATTAAATGAAAAAATTATTGCTAATATGTGTTAATTACAAGTCGCACGATGCTCTCAAGTCTTTTTTGGAGTCGGTTCATCGTGCGGCTGAAAACGCAAAAGGCACACTACAAGTTGACATTGAGGTTGTCGATAACTCAGAACACAATGTGGGATATTTAGGCGGAGCGCTGCCGGTTTATAATGAGAAAGCGAAGGATTATGATTTCGTTTCCATTTCCAATGTGGATCTGCAATTGGCGCCTGATTTCTTCGAAAAACTAACGGAATTGAAGACGGAAAATGTGGGCTGGATTGCTCCTGATATATATACAGGGAAAAGGGATCTTCACGAGAACCCTGCTCGTCTGAAAAGACCAACGAAATGGAACTTTTTAATATGGTTCCTCATTTATAGCAATACCTTTTTATACAAATTGTATCATTTGTTGTATATTCTTAAAAGCAGAAAGAGAGCCGACTCCCCTTCTTGTACCATATATGCAGGTCACGGTTCGTTCATGCTCTTTACGAAAGAGTTTATTGCTCAATATGATGATTTACAATTCCCGACATTCCTGTACGGCGAAGAGATCTTCTTTGCCGAACTCATTCGAGCTGCGAATTTGAAGGTCCTATACGCGCCTACTTTGCTCATCAATAATACCGGAAATGTAAGTACCGGTCGTGTTAGTCTCAAGCAACGCTCACAATGGAGTATAGAGAGCTTGCGAACGATACAAAAAATGTTTTTCTCTTAATGAGTGCAACTACATAACGCATGATTAACCGCATAACTACATATTTTCATCTTAACGGCACAAAGCAAAAAATTGCCCGTAACTTATTATGGGCAATGACCGGCAAGATAGTGACCCTACTGGGCAGTTTCCTTGTAGGCATTATTGTTGCAAGGTATTTGGGACCGGAGCAATATGGTATTATGAGTTATGTCATTAGTTATATAGCTATATTCCAAGTAGTAGCGAACTTCGGTTTGGAGGGAATCGAAATTCGTGAAGAAGCAAAAGAAGGTGCGAATAGAGATGTGCTCGTGGGAACCGCTTTTGCGTTGAAATGTATGTTAGCAGTATTAACTATCGGCTTAATAGGAGTATCGGTGATGATTACAGAGCAAGAGAGTTACGTTCGATGGCTCATTATGCTCTATTCGGTGTCGATGATACTCAATAGTTTCAGCGCTATACGCAATTATTTTACGGCACTTATCTGGAATGAATACGTAGTCAAGACCGAGATCATGCGTACCATCCTCGGCGCAGGAGTGAAAATAGTGCTACTACTTTGCAAGGCTTCGCTGGTTTGGTTTATTGCCGCTCTTCTTTTTGATGCATTCCTTATTGCAAGCGGATATGTGGCGGCTTATCAAAAGAAGATTGCATCGATTCGGAAATGGTGTTTCGATAAAGCAACTGCTCGATACTATATCATCCAATCGTTCCCGCTCTTCCTGAGCGCCGTGATGACCATCATATACATGAAAATCGATCAATTGATGATCGGAAATATGTTGAGCAAGACCTCAACCGGTATTTACGCAGTTGCCTGCACATTTGTAGATATCTGTATTTTTATACCAACGATTCTCTCGCAAACAATCACACCCGTTTTAGTAACCAACTACGAGCATGACCAAACTATATATCGTCAGAAGTCACAGATTTTCATGAATATCGCTACTTGGATATGTATCCTCATTACAATATTTATCAGTCTATCTAGTCCGCTAATTATCCGATACAGCTATGGATTACAATATTTAGCTGCTGTTCCCGTGTTACAACTATTAGCTTTTCGCATCATCGGAGTTGCCAACGCACAAATAAGTGGTCAGCTAATCATCATTGAGCACACGCAGAAATATGCTATCCTACGAAATATAGCCGGATGTATCGTCTGTATCGCATTAAACTTAATACTATTGCCCCGTTACGGATTAATTGGAGCCGCAATATCCGCAGTTGCCACTTCGCTCGTAGCCGGTATGATAATTCATTTCTTCATTCCGGCATATCGACCTATATTCAAACAGCAAATGCATTGTTTGATATATGGCTGGAAAGATATCATTCATGCCCCTAAAATACTACGCCTATGATACGAAAAATAAAACAAATATTATCTCATTTATACCACGCTTACCGAATCTATAGCAGCGATGCTAAGCATTATATCGCTCATTCACTCATAAGCGGATATGATAAAAGTGAATACAGTTTTCTGCGTATGATCACACTTCGTGCACATGTAGTGGAAAAAGGTCTAACGATGCCACATATGCGTGCTAATTTCGGAGAAGAGAATATATTGGCGCTAATTACCCTATGCAAACAATATATAGAAGCAAAACATGACACCGAACAAACGCTGTTTGTTGAAGCTCTGAGTGTATTATGTGAATACAAGCGGGTACATGAATCTATGGGCAAGTCCATCCATCCGCTGATAACTTCCGGCTTAAAGGAAATCATGGAGCATTGCCCGGCTATTCCGCAGCATAATCAACCGGAGGTGCAATCAAGCGAGTTATTTAAGCATGGAGACTTTGCGTATATCGCACATCATCGTCATTCTGTGCGTAATTTTGATGGGCACATCCAATATGAGAATATCATCAAATCGATTGATTTGGCTCGAACTGCTCCTTCGGCTTGTAATAGGCAGCCCGTACGGGTACATATCGTTCCTCACGGAGCATTATTCGATCGGTTGCTAAACCTGCAACACGGCAATAGAGGTTTTGGCTCCGATGCCGAATATCTCTTAGTACTAACCGTATCAGAAGAAGGATATTCCGGATTCAACGAGCGCAATGCGACATACGTGGATGGTGGTATTTTCCTAATGAACCTGCTTTATGCATTGCAATATCATTCGATTGCTTCATGTACACTCAACTGCTCATTCCTGCCTGATGAAGAAAAGCAAGTTCGTGAAGCCTTGCAGACCGAGGATGTAGCTGTTGCTATAATAGCCATCGGTAGCTGTCCTGAGACATTTAAAGTAGCTCGCTCGGAACGAATACCTATTTCGGAAATCATAGTTAAACACGGCGAACAATCATGAAAATAGGTATCCTCACATATCATCGCGCACTAAACTATGGGGCATTCCTTCAGGCCTTCGCTCTCAAGAGTTTTCTTGAGTCCCATAATCATCATGTGACCATTATAGATTATTGGCCGGATGAGCATGCCTGCGCGTATAAACCACTCTTTATCAATCCGGCTTTAACTGGTATAAAACGCATAAAACAAACTTTATACAATCTGCTCCGATATCACAAATATAGGAAACGTACCTGTAAAATGGATGTATTACGAGCCAAATATTTAGATATACCTGCCTCTCCGCAATTCAAGAAAGGACAAGAATTGGTTAATTTGAATTATGACTGCGTAATATATGGAAGCGATCAAATATGGTGGAGACATTCCCCATTTCCAACATATCCGGGATTTGATCCGGTTTTTTGGGGAGAATATATTCCTTCGTCAAGTAAAAAAATTGCATATGCAGCCAGTATGGGACAGATGGATATAGACTCGCATGACAAGGATTTCATAAAAAATGCATTAGTTCATTTTAATCATATTTCCGTTCGGGAAGAAGGTTTAAGACAATTATTGCAGCCATTAACATCAAAAAATATTCTTACTACCGTTGATCCGACATTATTGATGGGTATTGACTTTTGGAAAAAGTACGCAGATGCATTTATTCCCAAAGAAAAATACGTACTTTTATACAATTTGAATCCTTCCAAAGCAGCAGAACAACTGGCTCGAAAAAAGGCACAACAATTGAATTGCCGTTACATAGAAATCACAGGAGCGGTGAATCCGTTAAAAATTGGTAAAGAATATAAACAGACAGTTGATGCATTTGAGTTTATTACGTACATACGACATGCCGAGTATGTGGTGACAACTTCATTTCACGGAACGGCTTTCTCCATCATATTTGAGAAACCTTTCTGCGCGTTGGGTATGGGAAACAATTCTTCACGAGTAAGTTCCCTACTCAATCAACTACATATATCCCAATGTTTAATTGATGATCATGCCGAACCTTCGGCCATCCCCATCAATTACCAAACAGTAAAAAACATATTGCAACAAATAGTGAATCCTTCACAAAAGTTTTTACTTGACGCTATTGAAAATAACAACTAATTTTAGACACATATGCGTATTATATATATACTAAATGCCACTGACATGTACGGCGGAGCCACGAAAGCCGTCATGAATCTGTTAGAGGGAGAAGTAGCGAAGTCTATCCAACCGCTATTTATTCTTCCTTCGGATACCGGCATTGCGCATACATTGCGTCAAAAGGGCATTCCTTACGAAGTATTAACCTATCGTATGTCCGTCTATCCTCCCCTCCGATGTGCCAAAGACATACTGCTCTTTATTCCTCGTTTGGTCGGACGTATTTTCGTTAATTGGACTGCTGCAAAACAACTATATAGCATCGCTAAGGAATTCAAAGCGGACATTATTCATACCAATACCAGTGTCAATAATATAGGATACGTTGTATCACGAAGATTGAATATTCCTCATGTGTGGCATATACGCGAATATGCCGATTTGGATTTTAATTTGCACTACATTCCTTCGAAAGCTTGTTTCCTCAAAAAACTCAAAGAAGACCAATCATATACAATATGTATAACGAAGGATATACAAAAATACAACAATTTACATAATTGGCCTTTTTCACGCGTGATATACGATGGTGTATTATCCAAAAATCAAAGTGCATTAATCGTCCCAAAACAACCATACTTCTTGTTTGCCGGTCGATTAGAGCAAGGAAAAGGAATCGAAGATTTATTAGAGGCATATGCCATTTATGTGAAACAAACGGATCGTCCTGTTCCATTATGGATTGCCGGTGATACACAGGATGCAGATTATAAGAAAAAACTCGAACGGATGGTATCATCAATAGATGGTACTCCGTCCATTACTTTCCTTGGTATGAGAGAAGATATCTTATCGTTGATGCAGCATACCATGGCACTCATCGTTCCTTCAAAAGCGGAAGGCTTTGGCTTCATTACGGCTGAGGGCATGTTTTCCGGGGCTCTTGTCATTGGTAGAAACACCGGAGGCACGAAAGAGCAACTTGACAACGGATTAACTATTTCCGGTCAAGAAATCGGACTGAGATATAACACACAAAATGAACTGATAGCTCATCTTTTACAAGTTACAAAGGATGGTATTGAGCCTTTTATTCCGATGATAAAGAGAGGACAGACTACTGTACAAAGGCTCTATTCGATTGAAAGCCATCAACAAACAGTTTTTGATTGGTATAAGTATATAATAAATAAAAAATAAATATGAAAAATATATTATTATACATAGGTCGCTTGTGGGCTTGTCTTTTTACCCCAAAGATGGCATATTATCTATCGCAAATAAGCAATTATTTGTACACAGGATACTATTGTGCTCAGTTTAAGAAATGGGGACAAAGAAGTCTGGTAAAAAAAAGATGGTCTCACTTAAAAGGAGCTGAATGCATAGAAGTTGGAGACGATTGTACATTCAGCCAAAATTGTGAGCTCACCGCTTGGACTTCCTACAGGGAAATAAAATACCAACCTTCCATAATCATTGGAAATGGATGCACTTTTCGCCAAAGAGTTCATATCACAGCGATTAACAAGATACAAATAGGAGACAATCTGCTCACAGGAAACGATGTACTCATTAGTGATAATAACCACGGTGTCATAGAAAAGAAAGATTTGCAAATCAGCCCACAAGATAGATCTTTATCTTCCAAAGGGGAAATTATTATTGGCAATAATGTTTGGATTGGAGATAAAGCCTGTATCATAGGAAAAGTAACTATCGGCGATGGGGCTATCATTGGAGCAAATAGTGTTGTCACGAAAGATGTACCCGCTTATTCCGTAGTAGCCGGAGTTCCGGCAAAATTATTGAAACAACTTTAAAAAGATAATATGAAAGCATCAACTAAAAAAGCACGCATCATAGCATTATACCTCCCGCAGTTTCATCCGATACCGGAGAATGATGCATGGTGGGGAAAAGGGTTTACGGAATGGACTAACGTAGCTCAGGCTCGACCTTTGTTCAAAGGCCATTACCAACCTCGTATCCCTGCCGATTTGGGTTTCTACGATTTGCGCTTACCGGAAGTCCGGGAGCAACAAGCAATGCTCGCCAAAGAGGCAGGTATTGAGGCTTTCTGCTATTATCATTACTGGTTTGGTGGCAAGCAGCTCTTGGAGCGCCCCCTCAATGAGGTTGTACAAAGCGGCAAACCCGATTTCCCGTTCTGTATATGCTGGGCTAATCATACTTGGTCAAGTGCTACGTGGACGGCTTCCGGCAAGAAATCGTCTATCCTTATGGAGCAAACTTATCCGGGCAAAGAAGATCATATTGCCCATTTTAAGGCACTTCTTCCTGCCTTTAAAGACCAGAGATATTATACTATTGAAGGACGCTTGGTATTTACGATATACGATCCGTTCGCTTTTCCGCAAGTAGGCGATTTCATGCAATTATGGAATGAATTGGCGAAAGCAGAAGGACTTCCGGGATTTTATTTCATTGCCATGGTTCCTTCTACTTTGACCTTTGATCCTCAAACACATCAGAAACAGATTCCTAATCTCAAGAGTAGCGCTGCCTTATATAACTATGCGTTGCAATTAGGATTCGATGCGGTGAACTCTTTTGGCAAACGTAGAGGCGAATTGCTTGAAAAGGGAATGACGCGATCTATGATAAACAGGATTTTAGGAATGTTGCATCTTAATATTCATGCAGAGACATATAATTATCCCTCTACTGTAGCTAATTACTTTGCACCGGAGGATTCGTGGGAAAATGTATATCCTACTATCCTTCCCCAATGGGATCGTACTCCGAGAAATGGTAGTCGGGAAGGTATATATATCAACTCCACTCCGGAGGCGTTCGAACAGCATATTCGCCACGCGCTTTCTATTATATCACATAAACAGCCCGAACATCAGATTCTTTTCCTCAAATCTTGGAATGAATGGGGGGAAGGAAACTATGTAGAGCCGGATGTGCGATATGGACATCAATGGTTGAATGCAATTAAAAACAGCATACTATGAACATTTCAGTCATCATCCCGACATATAAACCGCAAGCATACATCTGGCAATGCTTGGATAGTTTCGCAGCACAGACGCTCGACAAGCGTTTGTGGGAACTCATTGTGGTCTTGAACGGATGCTCTGAACCTTGGTTGGAGCAGTTGAATGCTTACGCCGCAGCGCATACGGATTTGCAGCTCCGTATTATTCAGACAGACACTGCCGGAGTGAGCAATGCCCGTAACTTAGGCATCGATGCTGCTAAGGGCGAATATATCGGGTTTGTAGATGATGACGATTATGTATCCCCCACCTATCTGGAGGCGTTGGCTGCTTTAGCTACTCCTGAGACGATTGCCGCATCTTATACCATCGCTTTTGATGACACACACGACTATATACCTTATTATGTAGAGAAAGCGTATCATCAATACGCACCCAAAGGTACGATGCCTTTCTATTCTGCACGAACCTATTTCGGCGGACCTTGTATGAAACTCATCCATCGGGACATCATTGGATCAAGACGCTTTGACCCCACATTTAGATCCGGAGAAGACTCGCTGTTCTTGTTCCTCATTTCCAATAGGATGCATCAAGTCCGTTTTACCGGCAAAGACGCGGTGTACTACCGCCGCATCCGTCAGGGAAGTGCATCGCATACCCTGAGTTGGATTCGGACAATCTGGAACTGTATCCGTTTGATTTGGCAATATACGCGTATTTATTTCCGAGGGAAAGACTACTTGTTCTCCTTCTACTCCACGCGGGTATTAGCGGCCTTACACACCATTATTGCGTATGAATAACATGGAACTGATATCAATCATAATGCCCACATATAACTGTGGTCGGTTCATCGGAGAATCAATCGACAGCGTGCTTGCTCAGACCTATTCTCATTGGGAGTTGCTCATTGTGGACGATTGTTCAACGGACAACACGGAGCAGATAGTGAGCCAATATACCGATTCTCGTATCCGGTATATGCGCAATGAGCACAATATGGGTGCTGCTTTGACGCGCAATAGAGCGCTCAGAGAGGCAAAAGGCAGATATATTGCTTTCTTGGATTCGGATGACCTGTGGGCTCCGGATAAGTTAGCGCGGCAGATGGCTTTCATGCAGCAAAACGGGCATGCCTTCACCTACCATGAGTACACCGAGATAGATGAAGCTTCTAAGCCATTAGGCGTATATGTGAGCGGAAAGAGTCATGTGGGTTCATGGGGCATGAAGAGTTGTTGCTGGCCCGGGTGCTTAACGGTCATGTACGATACGAAAATGATCGGATTGATACAGATACCGGATATCAAAAAGAATAATGACTCCGCTATGTGGCTTCAGGCGATCCAAAAAGCAGACTGCTATCTGCTACCCGAGAACCTCGCGCAATACAGACGACGCACAGGCTCTATCACGCCTACCAGCGTGTGGAAGAAAATAGCATGGCATTATATCCTCTTCCGCAAGGGGGCACAAATGAACCCCGTTGCCTCTTTCTTCTGGATGTGCGCCAATATCATAGGAAACAGTTATAAAAAGATCAAATACATCAAAAGATATGAAACGATTTAATATACCTTTTTCTCCTCCTGACATGACGGAGGCGGAAGTCAACGAAGTACGAGACGCAATCCTATCGGGTTGGATCACTACCGGTCCGCGAACCAAGGAATTAGAGCGGCAGATAGCTTCGTATGTGGGTACTGAGCGTGCCGTGTGTCTCAATTCACAAACAGCCTGCGCGGAGATGGCTCTGCGGCTGTTGGGTATTGGCGAGGGGGACGAAGTGATCGTACCTGCCTATACCTATACTGCCTCTGCGTCCGTCGTCTATCACGTAGGCGCCAAGATCGTATTCATCGACGTGCAGAAAGACTGTCTGGAGATGGACTACGAAGCCGTGGAGAAAGCGATCACCGAGCGCACCAAAGTCATCATTCCGGTGGACTTAGCTGGTATCCCTTGCGATTACGACCGGCTCTTTGAGATCGTAGAGCGCAAGAAAGGGCTCTTCCGTCCGACAAACGATATCCAGCGCGCTTTGGGACGCATCGCTATCTGCGCGGACGCAGCGCACGCGTTCGGAGCTTCGTGGCATGGTCAGATGGTCGGCTCGATAGCTGATTTCAGTTCCTTCAGTTTCCATGCGGTGAAGAATTTCACGACAGCCGAAGGCGGTGCTCTCTCATGGCGTACGATCCATGGTATTGACAACGAAGCACTCTATCATCAGGTGCAACTACTCTCTCTCCACGGGCAATCGAAAGATGCCTTGGCGAAAACGCAACTCGGCGCTTGGGAATACGATATAGTGGGACCTTGGTATAAATGCAACATGACGGATATTATGGCAGCGCTCGGGCTCGTCCAGATGAAGCGCTACCCTGCTCTCTTGGCGCGCCGCAAAGAGATCATCGAGCGCTACGATGCCGCATTCAAACCGCTGGGCGTCGAGGTGCTTCGTCATTATACGGACGAGTACACTTCTTCCGGTCACCTCTACCTCACCCGCATCCCGAACGCGTCTCTGGAAGAGCGGCAGGAGATAATCGTCCAAATGGCGGAACGCGGTATTGCCACCAACGTGCATTACAAACCGCTGCCGATGATGACTGCCTATAAGAACCTCGGCTTCGACATCGCCGATTTCCCGAATGCGTATGCCCGTTTCGCCAACGAGATAACACTGCCGCTTCATACGCGCCTAACGGATGAAGAGATCAACTATATCATTGAGCAATACACCGATATTTTGAAGAACAGATGATTCGTTTTTGTGACATAGTATTCAGTCTGCTCGGACTGCTGTTCCTCTGCCCGCTGTTTATCATTGTGGCGCTATGGATCGTACTCGATAATCCGGGACCGGTCTTCTATCGCCAACAGCGCGTAGGCAAAGACGGCAAGGACTTCGGCTTGCTCAAGTTCCGCTCCATGCGCGTCGGAGCCGATAAGATGAGTCTCATCACCATCGGTGACCGCGATCCTCGCGTCACGCGCGCGGGATATTATATAAGGAAATACAAGTTGGACGAACTGCCGCAATTATGGAACGTGCTTACGGGCGATATGTCGCTGGTAGGTCCGCGTCCGGAGGTGCGCAAGTACGTCGATCTCTATACCGAGGAGCAGCGCCGTGTGCTCTCCGTCCGACCCGGTATCACGGACTATGCCTCTATCGAGTATATCGATGAGAACCGGCTCCTCGCGCAATCAGACGATCCCGACAAGACTTATATTGAGCAAATCATGCCCGCCAAAATAGAGCTGAACATGCGCTATATAACGCATCAAACTTTGGGCGAATATTTCAAGATTATAGTATTAACCATTTCCAAAATTATACGCTAATATGGCATTTTTCGGATTATTCAACAGAGAAAAGAAAGAGACCCTCGACAAAGGTCTCGAGAAGAGCAAGGAATCTGTCCTCAGTAAGATCAGTCACGCCATCGCCGGTAAATCAACGGTTGACGATGATGTGCTGGATAACCTTGAAGAGGCGCTTATCACCTCTGATGTCGGCGTAGAGACCACACTGCGCATCATCACCCGTGTACAGGAACGCGTCAAACGCGACAAGTATATCGGTACAAGCGAACTCAACGCCCTGCTCGTGGACGAGATCGCACAACTGCTGCAGGAGAACAACGTGGAAGACGTGTTGGATTTCTCGGCTCCGCTGCCCTCCAAACCGTACGTGATCATGGTGGTGGGTGTGAACGGCGTCGGCAAGACCACTACCATCGGCAAACTCGCCCATCAGTACAAAGCGGCAGGCAAGAAAGTGTATCTCGGCGCAGCCGATACTTTCCGCGCAGCAGCGGTAGAGCAGCTATGTATCTGGGGAGAACGCGTCGGCGTGCCGGTCATCAAGCAGCAGCAAGGCTCTGACCCTGCGTCGGTCGCTTTCGACACCCTGCAGTCCGCCAAGGCGAACGATGCCGATGTCGTACTCATCGACACCGCAGGACGTCTCCATAACAAGATCAACCTCATGAACGAGTTGACCAAGATCAAGAACGTGATGCAGAAAGTGGTACCCGATGCGCCGCATGACGTCATGCTCGTCCTCGATGGTTCTACCGGACAGAACGCTTTCGAGCAAGCACGTCAGTTCACTGCCGCTACGCAAGTCACTTCGTTAGCCATCACCAAACTCGACGGTACCGCCAAAGGTGGTGTGGTCATTGGTATCAGCGATCAGTTCAAGATACCGGTTCGTTATATCGGTCTGGGCGAGCAGATGACTGACCTGCAGTGCTTCAACCGCGTAGAATTTGTCAAATCCCTTTTAGGATCTATGAAATAATGTATTAACCCTTAAATTTAAATTCGTATGGAAAAGTATCGTATTGAATCCGACCTGCTGGGCGAGTTGCAAGTCCCCGCAGAAGCCTACTACGGTGTACAAACCCAACGAGGCATTAACAACTACAAGGTTTCGAACCTGAAGATGTCCGATTTCCCGGAGTACATCATCGCTATGGCGTACATCAAGTTGGCGGCAGTGGAGGCGAACCATGAGTTAGGTATCATTCCTGATGAGATTCACGCAGCTATCGCTCAGGCATGCCGCGAGATCATTGACGGTAAGATGCACGACCAGTTCCCGACGGACATGGTACAAGGCGGCGCAGGTACGACCGTGAACATGAACGCCAATGAGGTGATTGCAAACCGTGCTCTGGAGATCATGGGACACCAACGCGGAGAGTATCAGTTCTGCTCGCCGAACGACCATGTGAACTGCGCACAATCGACCAATGACGCCTACCCTTCGGCTTTCCGTTATGCGTTTATTCGCATGAACCGCGGTCTCGAAGAAGAGCTGAAACGTCTTATCATGTCTCTTCGCAAGAAAGGCGACGAGTTTAACGACTCTATCAAGATGGGACGTACGCAGCTGCAAGATGCCGTGCCGATGACCAGCGGACAGGAGTTTCACGCTTTCGCCAACAACCTCGAAGAGGAGGTGGCAAACCTCGAGCGTAACGTCAACCTGCTCTATGAGATCAACATGGGCGGTACGGCTATCGGTACAGGTCTGAATGCCGTAGCGGGGTATGCTGAGCTATGCACCCAGAAACTGCGTGAGCTGACCGGTGAGCCTTTCTCCAAAGCCAGCGACCTCGTAGAGGCTACTCCCGATACCGGCGCTTATGTCAGCTATTCGGCTGCCCTCAAGCGTCTCGCTGTCAAACTGAGCAAGACCTGTAATGACCTGCGTCTCATGGCTTCCGGTCCGCGTTGCGGTCTGCATGAGATCAACCTCCCGCCGATGGCTCCGGGTAGCTCGATCATGCCGGGTAAGGTGAACCCTGTCATTCCCGAGGTAACGAACCAAGTATGCTTCAAGGTCATCGGTAACGATACCGCTGTTTGCTTTGCAGCAGAGGCAGGACAACTGCAGCTCAATGTCATGGAGCCGATCATCACCGAGTGTATCTTCGAGTCCATCACTTGGCTGCGTAACGTCATGGCTATCCTCCGCGAGAAATGTATCGACGGTATCACCATCAACCGCGAGCACAATGCCGAGACCGTACGCAACTCTATTGGTATCGTCACTGCCCTCAATCCGGTTATCGGCTACAAGGCATCGACGAAGATTGCCAAAGAAGCGTTGGAGACCGGTCGCGGTGTCTATGATCTCGTGCTGGAACATGGCTTGCTGAGCAAGGAGCAACTCGATGAGTTATTAGATCCCGCTCGCATGCTTGCTTCGCACTAAGAATGGATGAGTGGATGAGAGGATGAGAGGCCTGAATCCTGATATCTGATATCTGATATCTGATATCTGATATCTAAAATCTAAAAAAAGGTGGTCACCCGACCACCTTTTTTATCTTATCTGCGTCCACCGGAACTGCCTCCGCCGCCTCGGCTACTGCCACCGGAGTAACCTCCACTGGAGCGACCACCGCCGCCGGAGAAACCTCCTCCTGAGTAACTACTACGGCTGCTTCCTCCTGAATAGGAACTGCTACTACGGCTGCTGCCACTGTACGAACTGCTGCTACGGCTGCCGCTGTATGAGCTACCGCTATACGAGCTGGATGCAGGCGAACGTTGTACGGAACTGGAGCTACGGGTAGTAGCGGTAGCGGAACGGGTACCTGCGGTCGATCCTGCGGAACGGGTAGTAGCTGTTGCAGAACGCGTACCTGCGGTCGATGCTGCAGAGCGAGAAACCGAAGACGATCCTGCGCTACGAGCGGACTCTGAACGGGATGCTGCCGAACGGCTGGTTACCGACGCGGAACGCGAACCTGCGGACTCCGAACGACTTGCGGATGCCGAGCGTGCGGCTGCGGTAGTCTGACTACCGAAAGTACGGCTGCTGGCTCCGGATGAGCGACCGCTGACTCCTGCACTGCGGCTTGCCGACGATGCCTCACGGGAGGCTACACGAGCTTGTGCTTCGGATGCTCTGCGGATCTCACGAGCGTTGGTCATTCCTACGTTACGACGTTCGAACGAACGATCCGGACGAGCCACTGCTAAATCTCTGCGTGTTACACCGCTGTGTAACTCACGGTAACCGTGACGGATCTCGCGTCCCGGACGGAACGAACAGCAGTGGTGGTGGTGATGGTAGGCGTAGCAGTGATGCCAATACCAATCATGTGCCCAACAGGAGTGTACGTACCACCAGCCCGGGTAATAACCCCAATACCAAGGTGAATGCCATGCTACCCAAGTGGTTCCCCAGAACCAATCATATATAACAGGACGATAAACGTACACCGGTTCGATGATATAGTTGGTACCATATATATACTCATCGCCGACTACTTGTACCGTGACTTGCTCATTCTCGTCTTTCTCAACGTATATGGTAGCTACGTCTTGGTAGATATCTTTGGCGAGTATAGCCTGCAAAACGATCAGTCGTTTGTTGCCCTCACCGGTCTCTACTACGCGCAGATAATCCACTTGTCCGTCTCCGTTGAGATCGAGGTTGCAGAATGCGCTGTCGGGGTTGTTGAGCATCGTCTCGAACTCCTCGAGGTTTTTAGCTTCTGCAAAAAGCTTAGCTACCACCTTCAAGTCCAGTCCTTCAGAGATGTCCGAACTGTTGGCAGAAACCGTCACTGTTTGGTCTGCCCACAACGCTGCACACATCAGCATCAGCGTCATCAAAAGTGTAGTTAATCGTTTCATAATCGTTAAATTTTAATTATCAATTCACAATTCACAATTTACAAGGCGTCCTATGGGCTTTTGTACAAACTGAAAAATCCGTACGTATCTTAAAACGCTGTACCAAACTCCCAAAGCCCTTTGTACATTGTAAATTGTACATTGTACATTATTCAAAATCCGTGCCAAACTCATTAAACGAGTTGGAGATTGTGGTGCATTTTCTCCTTTTTGGTACGCATATAGCGTTCGTTCCAGCGGTTTGGTTGAATCTCAATAGGCACATTCTCAACGATTTCGATGCCGTAACTCTCCAAACCTACCCTCTTGACGGGATTATTGGTCATGAGTCTTAGTTTATGCGCTCCCATTTCGCGGAGGATCTGTGCGCCGACACCGTAATCGCGTTCGTCGGGACGGAAACCGAGGTGCACGTTTGCCTCTACAGTGTCCTCGCCTTGCTCCTGCAGTTTATAGGCGCGTATCTTATTCATGAGTCCGATGCCTCGTCCCTCTTGGTTCATATAGACGATGATGCCTCGCCCTTCTTTCTCGATCATCTGCATCGCCTTGGCGAGCTGTTCTCCGCACTCACAACGCTTGGAGCCGAACACGTCACCGGTCATGCAACTGGAGTGTACGCGGCAGAGCACCGGTTCGTCGGCGTTCCATGTGCCTTTGGTCAGTACCACGTGCTCCAGACCGGTCGTCAGATCGCGGAAGGGGGTGAGCATGAACTCGCCGTTCTCAGTCGGCAGAAAGACCGTCTCACCACGTTCGATAAGACCGGCTTCGCCTGACAGACCGTTCTTTGGACTGACAGAAGACAGACCGTCCTGCGGACTGACCGAATCGTGGTCTAAACGATAGGCGATCAGATCCTTGATGGTGATGATCTTCAGTCCGAACTCTTTCGCTACTTCCTGCAACTGCGGCATACGAGCCATCGTGCCATCGGCGTTCATGATCTCAATCAGCGCCGCCGCAGGCTGCAGACCTGCCAGACGCGCTAAATCGACACCGGCTTCGGTGTGTCCTGCGCGTTGCAGCACACCGCCTGCCTTGGCGTAGAGCGGATTGATATGTCCGGGACGACCAAAGGTCTCGGGCTTGCTGGAGGGGTCTGCCAAGGCGCGGATAGTAGCTGCTCTGTCGGCAGCGGACACACCCGTCGTGCAACCCTCTAACTTATCTACCGTCACCGTGAACGGTGTACCGAGCATCGAGGTGTTGTTCGCTACCTGATGCATCAGATCCAACTCTGCGCAACGACGCTCTGTGATCGGACAGCAGAGTACACCGCGTCCGTGCTGTAACATAAAATTGACTTTCTCCGGCGTGATCTTCTCTGCCGCAATGATGAAATCGCCTTCGTTCTCGCGATCCTCGTCATCTACGACTATGACAAACTGTCCTTGCCGGAAATCGTCCAATGCCTCTTCTATAGTATTTATTTTCATAATTTCAATTATTAATTATCAATTATCAATTCACAAAGGGCTTACGGAATTTGGTACAATGTTTTAAACCCCGTACGGACTCTTCTGTTTGTACAACAGCCCCTATGACGCTTTGTTAATTGTGAATTGTGAATTGTGAATTTTTCCCCAGAATCGTTTCCAGCCAATTACCCACGCTTCGGGGTTAAAGAGCGGCGAGTCGGTAGCGGCTTTGTAGGTCAGGAACATACCTATCGGCAGCAGCACAAACGAACTGAGCCACATACCTGCCCAACAAGGCCACAACGCTTCACGCGCCATCTTATATCCGGTGTTGTCGATGATATAATAGACGATAAACATCACCACCGAGATCACCACCGGTGCACCCAAACCGCCTTTTCGGATGATCGCTCCGAGCGGAGCGCCGATGAAGAAAAAGATCAGGCACGCAAAAGCCAAAGTGAACTTACGGTAGAGCTCTATCTGGTGCTTGCGGATATAACGCTCCGCATCGTCCAACATGATGGAGTTATAAGCTATCTGATCGCCGTAGGTGTGCGCTTTCTCCTCCGCCAAGGTCAGCACTTGGTTCTTACGCACGGCGTCCAGACTGTTCCAAAGCGAATCGAGGTTGTAGATGCGTTTCTCGTCTTGCGTCACTTTCTCAGGCAGGACAGCCGTTCTGCCTGTCTCCCGACCGAAATAGCGCTCTTGCAGCAGTTTACAACTCTGCTCATGGCTTCGTTCGTTGGCTACCACGCGCATGGAGTCGATCGACTCGTTGAGCCTTTTGAAATCCTTGCTCACATGCTGATCCGCCAAGACAGACTCGTCATACCGGCTGAAATCGGTGGCAAAATCAATCAATATACGCTTGTGGGAGAAGGTCTCTCTTCGGTACGGAATACTCTGCGATGTACCGGTGGTGCGTTGCTGCTGCGCATCGAGGTTCTCAAACGACTCGCCTTGCGACAGGTCTAAGATCAGATACCGTTTGTCCTTGCTCGCTGCCAAGTGACCTGTATCGGCTACCATCACTTTCGCGTTATCGAAACCGCCAGAGTAGTCATAGATCATCATGTTCAGCAGATCGCCTTTCGAGGTCTTCTCGCGAACGAAGATGTGATAGCCGCTGATCTGGTCGTAAAACTCCCCTACCGGGATCTCCAACTCAGGGCTCTTCTGACGCAACGAGAAGATAAGCGCCCAGAGTTTCATCTGCGATTTAGGCAGGATGTTATTGCTGAAAAAGAAAGCCCCGACACTCAGCATCGCTACTGCGAACGCTAACGGTCGCATGATGCGGAACAAGGATATACCTGCCGCTTTCATTGCCGTCAACTCGAATTTCTCCGCAAGGTTACCAAACGAGATCAACGAACTAAGGAGAATAGCGAGCGGCAAAGCGAGCGGTACCACCGATGCGCAGGCATAGATGAAGAACTCCGCCAAGACGCTGATCTCGATACCCTTACCCACCAAATCGTTCACGTGCATCCACATGAACTGCATCAGCAGAATGAATATCGCGATAAAGAACGTAGCCAAAAACAGCCCCAGAAAATTCCGGAGCAAATAAATGTCTATTTTCTTTATCAGTTTCATATATATTTCATGACCGCTTCGCTGTAAGACCGTTGCACTGTAAGACCGCTACGCTGTAGGACAAAAGACTAACGACCAACGACTAACGACCAACGACTATTACCCTTTGAGGTTCTCGCTTACGAAAATCAGAGGCAGCAAGTCCGCAGCGGACTCAAAGACATAGGTCTCATTCTCGCCGTAGAGCAGCACCTCCATCTTTCCACCATAGCGGTGTTCCGTCTCGAGCATCACCTGTCTGCATGCGCCGCAAGGTGCACCCGGTTCCTTGGTAAAATGTCCGTCTGTATAGCAAGCTATAGCCAAACGCTCTACCGGCTCTTCGGGATACTGCGCTCCGGCTGCAAACAACGCGCTACGCTCTGCGCACAAACCGCTCGGATAAGCTGCGTTCTCCTGATTGCAACCACGGATCACTACTCCGTTCGCTAACTTAGCAGCGGCGCCTACATGGAAATGGCTGTACGGGCAATAACTCCGTTGGGTCTGCTCCTTGGCGATGTTCAGCACTTCGCGTTGTTCATCACTCAACTCATCCCATTGATAGGAACGCATTTTGGTGGTAAGATTGTATTCTTTCATACTATTTAGAGGTTAAAATTTTTCTTAGTTTGGGACTGTGTCCTTGTTTGGTTGCACATGTTTGGGACTGTGTCCTTGTTTAAATATCAAATTAGCGTGCAAAGATACAACTTTTTTTGCATATATGCAAGAAAAAAATTAAAAATTAAAAATTAAGAATTAAAAATGCAGAAAAATCGCTCGGTGTGAGCGATTTTTCTTGAATTGACAATTTGACGATTGACGAGGTACGATTGATTGACGATTGAATAGAATTGACGATTGTCCGCGGTAAATCGGAAATAATTAAAACTCGTAAATAACTCCTTGTTTCCTTTCTTTTAATGGTTAATATGGATTGTTTGCTGTTTACGCCGGATTGTAACCGGCATCTGGTTCTCTCTTCGTCCATTAGCCCCGCATCCCATGCGGGTTCTCTTTGTTTGCCTTCTATCTTCGTTCGCCGCCCGCCCTTTGCATCCGCCAAGATTGGCGGATCGGGCGGCGCTCTCTTTCCCTCCCTTCGTTGAGCCGTTCATAATGTGTATCTGTTTATTGGTTTATTAGCCTCCTTTTTGCCTCTTCCACCGTTCGCATCTCGTTCGCATTACGGACATCTACGTCCCGTGCCTTTCGTCCTTCTGTTCCCCCCTTCTCCTCCCCTCTATGGGGAGGTCGGGTGGGGCTTTCGTATGTCCATTCCCCGGCATTGAATGCCGGCTTTTTAGGGATGACCAGATGACCGGCTGACCAGTTCCTTATTATAACCTCACACACGCGTGTGGGTGTGTATAGTTTTAGAAAACAACTGGTCATCTGGTCATCTGGTCTATTCTTTTTTATTTCTGTTGGCGTTTACTTCGTCTAAGGTACGTTCATATACGATCCATCCTCTCGTCCTTTGTTCTCCGCGGCGGACATCGCGATACCCTGCTTTCTTGAGAAGCATACCGAGGCGGTTGAGCGGCATCGGTTTCTTGATGCTGCCTTTGATCACCAGCTTGTCGGAGATCTCGGCGGTGGTCCACTTTTTGAGGAGACCGTACGATTTTTCGGATTTGTCGCTCATCGATACCGAAAATCTTCTCTAAAAACACATAGGTATCCAAGAACGAGTACTTTTCGTCGACTGTCAGATGCAAAAACAACGCCTTGACTAAGGCGTTGCGATAGTCAAGGCGTTGTGCCCTGCACGAAATTTTTTTGGGGGGTCATTGTTGTTTGATTTTTATTGTTGTTTGATGTTGATTAATTGGGTTTTATATAGAAAAAGAGCAGCCTCACATGCTTGCGAGACTGCTCGGGAATGATACTAATTGGTAAAAATGTTTTTAGGAGAGTTGATTACATCAGGGTAGCGGGTTTGCCGATTTTTTCGAAGGCTTTGAGAAGGGTCTCCAGATCCGTTTTGCGGGTATCGTAGGTCACGGTAACGGTTTTCTTCTGTAGATCACAGACGAGATCCTTGACGCCTTTCTCCCATGCGATATTCTTCATGATCTTATCACAACAACCTTGGCAATGCAGATCACAATGGAGCACCACCGTGCGTTTATTAGACTGCTTGGTGGTCTCTGTTTGGGGTTTAGCCGGTTTGGTATCTGCCGCATACATGAGCGGCATAGCGCAGAGCGCTAAAGAAAAGAAAATTAACTTAGTATTATCCATGTTGCTATAGTATGTGAAGTGGCACCTAAGACGATGAACACATGCCAAATAGCATGCCAATAGGCATGTTTCTCATCGTTATGAAAAAAATACGCTCCGAGGGTATAAAAGACCCCTTCGGCAACGATCCAAGCGAAAGCGAGATGGGACATGCTCTTCCACATCGGTTCGAGAACAAGCAGCGCCGCCCATCCCATCGCCAGATAGAGGACAAGGGATAAGTTCGGGTGTTTGCCAAACGCCACTAATTTCCCGATAGCTCCCGCTATGACGCATATCCAAAGGAAGGTAAACAACGCCCATCCGATCCATCCGCCCAATGCCGAGAGACAGATCACCGAGTACGAACCGGCTATCATCACATAGATAGCTATATGATCCACGATCCTAAGACGGCGTTTGAGTTCCGGAGAGGAGACCGCATGATAGAGCGTGGAAGAGCCGAACATCAGCGTCATGCCCACGAGGAACAGCACCGTTCCCAACAAGGCATACGGGTACTCGGATGTGTGTTTGGCAGCTAAACGCAAAAGCGGCCACGCTAAAGCTAACGTAGCCGCAAAAGGAATAAGATGTATGAGAGTATTCGCTTTCTCTTCAGAACTAATCATCATTCAACAATTTTCGCGAGACGATCCGCTATCTCGTCCATATACTTATTACCGGTCTCGGGGTTAATAGGCAGGGCACCGAAGTCGATGGTGACGAAGGGATGCATACTATCGCTGGTCACCAGTTTGAGGTCCTTACGACCCGGACGCACCTCCATGATCTCCTTGAAGGGGATAACGACACCCTGTGCATAGAGCATCTGTGTCTCCATATTCGCAAGCACATTGCGCCCCTCGAGAATATCATGCTTGTACCACACCTCGTAGTTGTCACCGAGTGCCTCTTTGATCTGCGCTTCAGCCTGCGGGTTGAGGACAGGCGCCTGACGTTTCCACTCCTCACGCATACGTGCTCTCTCGGCAGCTGCCTCACGCACGTGTTCCTCATTCTCATTGACATAATCATCCACGCTGTTCAGATACTCTTTCGCCTTGATTCTCAAGGCAAAAAGCAGCAATACATCCGCGATGATGATCACCCCCGAATACGTGAGCGTACCATAATAATCATGGCTCAAGAAGGGGAACGCAATGAAAATGATAGCGATACACAAACCGATCCAAACGAGTTTGTTACACTTGGCGACACTCGCCTTAATAGCATGAATCGTCTGCTCACGCGTCACCTCACGAACCACTTTGAGACGGTCACGTGCATCGAACCAGTTCCAAACCAAGAAGAAAGAAACCAAGGTCCATCCGATCAGGATGAAGAGGATAGCATAAAGTACAAATTCGATCATATCAGTATTGTTTTTATAAGGTTAATATATGCCTATTTTAAAATTTGCTGCAAAGTTACTACTTTTTTACGAAAGACGCAATACTTTTAGTATGTTTTATAACATAAAAAGACATTTTTTTTTATTTTTTTTGTCTATTTCAATAATTTTTCGTACCTTTGCACGCAAAATTAGTATAAATTTAATAAAAACGATTACTATGACAACACAAGAGATGAATGCTGCTTTCGAACAAGCATACGGTCGTAAAGCAGAGAAAATGTTTTTTTCCCCGGGACGAGTAAACCTCATTGGTGAGCACACCGACTACAACGGTGGTTGTGTGTTCCCCTGCGCATTGAGTTTTGGAGCATGGTTGCTGCTGAGTAAGAATGAGGATGGCGTACTGCGTTTCAAATCGCTGAACATGGAGCAGACTTACAGTATTCAGATTTCAGAAATCAGACCTCAGGCAGATCGCGCATGGTGCAACTACGCTTTAGGCTGTATAGACATCATCGCCCGCCGTCATCCGGAGGCTAAATTGGAGAGCGGTTATGACCTGTTGTACTACGGTAACGTACCTGCAGGAGCAGGTCTGAGCAGTAGTGCCGCAATGGAAGTGGTTACTGCGCGCGCGTTTACAGAAGAGATGATGAAAGGATTAGTGGATGAGTGGATGAGCGGACCGGAGAGCGAGAAAAAATATCGCACGGAGTTGGCGCTCATCGGTCAAGCTTGCGAGCATGAGTACGCAGGCGTGATGTGCGGTGTGATGGATCAGTTCGCTTCGGCGCAGGGTAAGAAAGATCATGCTATCTACCTCAACTGCGACACCTTGGAGTTCGAGCACGTACCCGTGAAATTAGAGGGTATCAAAGTAGTGATCAGCAATACCCATAGTCCTCACCACTTGGACAGCGGTGCGTATAACGACCGTGTACGTCAATGCCACACAGCTGTAGAGCAGATCTGCAAAGTGAAACCGATCAAGTTCCTTGCCGAACTGAGTGAAGAAGACTGGGCACAAGTAGAGAGTGCTATCACCGACCCGATAGCTAAGAAACGTGCGCGTCACGTGGTAGGCGAAGTAGCCCGTACGGCAGCTGCTGTAGAGGCACTCAAGAAAGGTGAGATCGCTTATTTCGGTGAACTGATGACCGCCAGTCATGTGTCGCTGCGTGACGATTATGAAGTGACCGGTCCGGAGCTGGACGCTCTTGCTGAAGCCGCTTGGCAGGTAGAGGGTGTTCTCGGTAGCCGTATGACCGGAGGCGGTTTCGGTGGTTGCACCGTGAGCCTCGTCAAAGAGGAAGCAATCGAGCATTTCAAAGCGTTCGTAGGCGCCGAGTACGAGAAGAAGACCGGACTCAAGGCGGATTTCTATGTAGCGGAGATTGGAGACGGAGTAATGAGATTGGAATAGTTGAGAGTTGAAAGTTGAGAGTTGAGAGAAGTATAAAGTTGAAAGTTATGAGTTTCATAAAATTTTATACGATTAAGAGCAGTGGGGGGTTGAAAGTGGAGATCTCGAATTTCGGGGCAAAGATCACCAAACTACTTGTCGCTAACCGCAAAGGGGAAGTCAAGGACATTGTTCTTGGCTTCCGCACCGCGGACGAATGGCGTACCCAAGAGACCTATTTCAATGCTATCTGCGGACGAGTAGCGAACCGCATCAAGGGAGGAGTGTTCAGTCTTCAGAATACAGAATTCAGACTGCCCATCAACAACGGTCCCAACAGTCTGCATGGCGGCATCGAGGGTTTCAACGCCAAGATGTGGGAGGTGGTGGAGCAAAGCATCTATGAGATCAAGCTGCACTACCGCTCCAAGGACGGCGAGGAGGGTTATCCCGGCAATCTGGACGTATGGGTGACCTATACGGCGACTAAAGACAACCGTCTCGTTATTCACTACGAAGCCAAGACCGATACCCCCACCCTTGTGGCAATGACCAACCACGCGTACTTCAACCTTGCCGGTGAGGGCAGCGGAACGGTGGACGACCATGTGCTGCAGGTGTTCGCAGACCGGTACACACCGTTTGACGAGTTCACCTGTCCGACCGGCGAGATCAAGGACGTAGAGGGTACACCGATGGACTTCCGTCAACCGGTTCGTTTGGGAGACCGAATGCACGACAAGTTCTTTGAGACTTGGCGAGGCATAGACAACAACTGGTGTCTCTGCGCAGCCGATGCGCCGAAGGAGTTGCGTCATGCGGCGACCTTACAGGCGGACGGACGAACCATGGAGTGCTGGACGACGATGAAAGGTTTGCAGGTCTATACCGGCAACTGGATCGAGCAGCATGAAGGCAAAAGCGGCTCGATGTACGACATCCAACATGCCGTATGTCTGGAAGCGCAAAACTGGCCGGACAGCGTTCACCATGACGATTTCCCGAATGTCGTTCTGATGCCCGGAGAGAAATTAGACGAAACCACCGAATACCGATTTCTGTAATTAAAAATTAAGAATTAAGAATTAAGAATTACGAATGAAAGGTAAATCATATATTCTTTATACCATGCTGCTGATCAGTAGCATGGTGTTTTATGCTTGTACGGATAAGCAATCCGTCCGTACGGATACACTGCTTCGTCAGTGGCAGTTTACCCAAGACACCACGGAGAACCCCGTTTGGCAAGAGGTCACGATCCCGCACGACTGGGCAATCAGCGGTCCTTTCGACCGTGCAAACGACCTGCAAGAGGTGATCGTGGTGCAGAACGGCGAGAAAGAGCCGACATGGAAAACAGGACGTAGCGGTGGTCTCCCGTGGATGGGCAAAGGACACTACCGCACGAAGGTGAAAGTGAACAAAGATAAGTTCTACACCCTCGTTTTTGACGGTGCGATGAGTCATGCCGACGTCTATGTGAACGGCGAAGAGATGGTCTATTGGCCGTACGGGTACAACACGTTCGACTGCTACATCCTGCCGGAGGCGATTCAGAATTCAGAATTCAGAGATCAGAATTCAGAGGTCAGAGATCAGAGTTCAGAGGTGACCATCGATGTTTATCTGGAAAATAAACCGCAGCAGAGCCGTTGGTACCCGGGGGCAGGATTGTACCGCAATGTACATCTTGTTGAGACGAATCCGATTCATATACCTACCTTCGGCGTGTTAGTGCGCACTCCGGAAGTGAGCGCAGAGCAAGCGACCGTCACTCTCGCTGTGGAGCTGCAGAACGGCGTGGAGGAATTCAGCATTCAGAATTCAGATTTCAGAATACAGACCGATATACTTTATAAGGGTAAGGTGGTTGCAACTATCGAGGGACAGGAAGGCGAGACGACCATCAAAGAGCCGAAGCTCTGGAGTCCCGAGACACCGAATCTGTATATAGCGCGTACGCGAGTATATAGGACAAAGGACAAAGGACAAAGGACAAAGGACAATTTACTGGACGAGGTGGAGACGCGTTTCGGCATCCGGTCTATCAGCTACACCGCCGAAAAGGGATTTCAGCTTAACGGTCAGACCCGTAAGTTCAAGGGGGTCTGCAACCACCATGACTTAGGTCCATTAGGTGCAGCGGTGCATAAAGACGCCCTCAAGCACCAGATCACGATGCTCAAAGAGATGGGTTGCGATGCAATCCGCACAAGTCATAACATGCCGGCTCCGGAACTCGTAGAGCTCTGCGACGAGATGGGAATGATGATGATGATCGAGCCTTTCGATGTATGGAACCACGGCAAGACGGAGAATGACTACAGCGTGGAGTTCAACGACTGGTGGAAATGGGACATCACCAACATGGTGAAGCACTACCGCAACAACGCTTCTGTGATGCTCTGGTCAAGCGGTAACGAGGTTTGGAACCAAGTGCTGCCGGACGGTATTGAGATCGTCACGAAGCTTCAGGAACTGTTCCATCAACTCGACCCCACCCGTCCGGTAACGAACGGCATGGATCAAGCGATGCACGTGATCCACAACGGGTTTGGTGCAGCGGTGGAAATACCGGGTTTCAACTACCGCACAGGACGGTATATGGAGGGTTACGAGAACCTGCCGCAGAAGATGATCCTAGGCTCCGAAACGGCTTCTACCGTCTCCAGCAGAGGGGTATATAAGATCCCTGCCCTCATTCAGCCGGACGCCCACTACGCGGATCAGCAGTCTTCGGGTTATGACCTCGAGTACTGCGCATGGTCGGGGCTACCGGAGCAGGATTTTCAGCTGCAGGACGATTATGATTGGACGCTCGGACAGTTTGTCTGGACAGGTTTTGATTACTTAGGCGAACCCTCTCCGTACGATACGGACGCATGGCCCAGTCATAGCAGTTATTTCGGAATAATCGACTTGGCTTCGCTGCCCAAAGACCGTTATTGGCTCTATCGCAGTCAGTGGAACAAAGAGGATGCTACCTTGCATCTGTTGCCGCACTGGAACTGGAAGGAAGGCGATCTTGTGCCTGTCTTCTGCTATACGAGTTATCCTCAGGCAGAGCTGTTTGTTAACGGTAAGAGTTACGGCAAACTGCGTCATGCAACGAAAGAAGAGGCAGAGCAGATGGCGAAAGGCGAAATCATCGAAGGAGTAAGCGCGATGCCGAAGGTCGGTCAGTTTGAGATTCCTGTTTGGGGTTCGGCACCGAGACCGGAGTTATTGCCCCGATACCGACTGATGTGGTTCGATGTGCCGTTTGAGAAAGGGGAAATAGAAGTGGTTGCTTATGACGCAGAGGGCAAAGAGGCGGCGCGTGAAAAGATCTACACTGCCGGAGAGCCGGATCATGTAGAGGTGGTTTGGGCAAACGAGAAAGAGCATCCGGAGGAGTTTTGCTATTACACCGTGCGCGTGGTAGATAAAGACGGTCATCTCTGCCCGAATGCCAATAACCTCATTCGGTATGAAGGCGAAGGATTTGTAGCAGCTGCTAACGGCGATGCTGCATGTTTAGACAGTTTTGTAAAACCGCAGATGCACGCGTTCGCCGGACAATGTACGTTTATTATCCGTAAAGGCGCGAAAGGAACTTTCAAACTACTATAAAAACGTAACCATCCATTAAAATGCATATTGTAGGATTTGTAAGAAAGTTGTAATTTTGCAGCCGATTACAAATCCTAATTTTTTATGCATATGAATAAAGAACAATTTTTAGAGATGTTGCAATCGCAAC
>Ga0256405_10001801_pt1 | contig 54961 bp, 36 predicted proteins | sample RumenRJG_02DNA_FD_189096 | JGI IMG/M metagenome (GOLD analysis project Ga0256405, IMG submission 189096) | Bovine rumen microbial communities from Lethbridge, Alberta, Canada - RJG_02 | ecosystem: Host-associated > Mammals > Digestive system > Stomach > Rumen | place: Canada: Alberta... | reverse complement strand
ACACCGTAATAGATACTCTTCAATTGGTCGAAGAGCTGGTCTACCTTATTAAATAAATCTACGCGTTTCTTGTCATCGGTGATGATGGTGTCTATCATCTGGTGGTGTCTGGTCACCATGGCGTCAAATTCCTCACGCCAACGATCATCACCCTTGAGGGCCATTTGCGAGGTCGCTATCAACTTGTCGGTAATGCCGCCAAGCGCGCTTACAACTACTACGACAGGTTGCGTCCGAGCCTCTGCCTCCACAATTTTCTTCAAGCTAAGAATGCTTTTCACGGAACCTACGGACGTTCCGCCAAATTTTAATACTTTCATATTTCTATGCTATTTATCTTGCCTTGACGGTACCCCTTGACAAGCGGGGCTTCATCCATCAGCGTTGCAAAATTAGCATAAAAAGTGGAAACCGCAAAAGAAAATGGCTTTTTTTACCTACATTCACGCAAAGTTTTTATTGAAAAGCAAACAGAATCCGAAAAAATGTTGTAAATTTGCCCACGAATTAGGAATCATCTAACCTATAAGCTCGACCCCGCCACGGGCAAGTGGACCATCCGTTCCAATGGCGACATCTTCAAGAATGGCTCCCGTATCGGCAATGTCACCAACATGTCCGATGTCCGCAAGGTCGCCATTATCTATTTCTTCGAATTCTTCTAAGATTTTTCGATAATATTGATCAAATTAAGAATTGGAACCACCATGCAGTGGTTCCAATTCTTTCTAAATTCCCATACACGAGAACGTAGGCGCAAGTCCTGGATACTGGTTCCCATATTGAAGTCATCTTCCTTCTCCTCTCCCTTTTTTATTAGCCGTGACAAGAAACGTGTGGAAGTCACGCCATAAATCGCTGTTTAATTTGTTAGTTAGAGGATACGTCCATATCTTTGCATACAAAACTCATGATTAGTCCAAATATGGAAAAACATAAACAATCAAATCAACAAGAATCAAATAGCCTTAATACAGCCAGGGAGTTTATTAAGATTGCTAAAAGTTACGCATATTTCAAGAAAACAGAAGGCTATCTTGAAGATGATTATACTCTCTTTGAAATCATTAATCAAGATGCTTGTCTTGATATTTGTAGCCGAGGTCCTGCCGATTATTATTATGAAAAAGCATACGAAATACTATGTGAAGAACTTGGTCCTAATCATCGGGATACTTTACAATTGATGGATGAGATAGTTAACTACCATATTAATAATCTGAAAAGGATGATGTTGGAGAGGTTCGTTTTCTCATCTATATTAATGTTTCCATTTGTATACATGATAACCCAAGATTATTTCGATTCATGGAATGAATTGATATCTTTTTACGTTATCTATGGATTTGTCTATCTTTATTGGCAGATAGAGTTAATTCTTTTGTGTTTCATGGAAAAGCGTCGCTATCAGTCATATTATAGAAAAGTATGATGACTGGAGAGTTTGGCCCCAGCCGTCATATTTTAGTGATGTAACCACGAAAAGTCCTCATAGTGAGGGCCGTCATGCCAATATTCGGTAAATTCTTGAGAGCAAGGAGGAAGGTGTTCACCTTGACCTTCGCGAAATATTATTGACGTTTCCTGCTCCTTCCTGCACCTGCTCATCTCCTCATTCCATTCTAATTGAAGTTGGTCTGGATACCAATTACTGTCATACTTCTCGCCAAAGAGATAATGGTAAGAGGTGCCGAACGTCTCGCTGGCAAGTCGTTCCCTGTCATCAGTCCACCAGTATTCTTCGTAGATTCCAAGTGCCTTGTAAAGGTCACAGCATCGTCTTATCAATACTTCGTATTCTGTTTCGGAAATAACATCTGTCAGTCTTACCCGTTTGTTGTCGAACCAAACATATATCCAGTCATTAATGTCTTTGTCCTCAATCAACCCTGCAGTCAGTCCCCAAACCTTCAAGGCCCAAAGAAAGTGCCCTGTCTCTGCACAAAGATCACCGATATGCATACCTCTCATGAATTTCCATTTGCAGCTGGCTGCACACCGGATGGGATGAATCGCCTGATTTACGATGTCTTTTAATAATCTGGCTTCAAGATGAGTTACAACACCATTGGGCATGCAACTGCACACCCGATAGGGAATTCTTCTTCTCATAATGCGTTATGAATTTAGTGTAACAATATATAAAAGAGCTCTTTTCACCAGTCGTTTCTGACCAGTGGCTGACGGACACTAAAGTCCCAGAGTTGTTACACTTAATTCGGGGTGCAAAGATAATGTATTCTCTTCAATCAAACAAGAAAAATAGAAGAAATCTCCGAGACAAGATAATAGGTGTTGTCGCGAGGTAAGAGTTTCATGAAATAAAATACGCAAATTGTTGTAATGATAAAATATATTATGTATATTTGCAGAAAATTTTGAAAAAATGGACGGACAAGAGACTATTATGACAAAGGACGTTGCGTATAAGATGAATTATGAACTGCAACTTGAAGGCACAGGTGAACCTACTACCAAACAGATGATTTGGGAACGTAAACTCTTGGACTTTACGTTGCGCAACAATTTGCTCAATACTCGTCTCGGAAGAAAAGTCGTTCCGTTCATTACTTTTGGTATCGAGCATTTAGAAGATCATTTGCAGAATAACGAGGATTATGTGATAATCCCTTCGCCTGGAAAGAAGATTGAACCGAATGACGAGGGAATGTATGACTCGCCACATCAGGCAGCGGAATATCAGAATTTCGTTTCTGAGATGATAAAGGGCAACAAGATAGCTTCCTATCTCACTGACACAGAACTTCAAGGTGCTTTGACATACGTTTACAGAACGGCCCGTACCTCTTTGGAAGAAAATGGTGCCAATAGTCTGTTTTTGGCATTAGGAATGCTTCGATGGTTTGAGAATCCAAAGAGCGAACAGCCCCGCTATGCCCCTATTCTTTTATTACCTGTAGATATTATCCGCAAGAGTGGTAGCAAGTTTATTATCCGCAAGCGAGATGAAGACATCATCATGAACATCACACTTGTTGAGTTGTTAAGGCAGAACTTTAGTATAAATCTTGAGATGTTGAAGGAACTGCCAAAGGATGAGAGTGGTGTCGATGTACAGAAAATCTTTTCCATTATCCGTCTGGCTATTGCAGATCAGAAGAATTGGTGCATCCTCGAAGAAGCTATGCTCGGATTGTTCTCGTTCAACAAGTTCGTGATGTGGAATGACATCCACTCCAACGCTGATTTGCTGGCTGAGAATGCTATTGTGTCCTCTCTTATTGCTCAATGCGACAAGCAAGAACCTTTAGAAGAAAGCGTAGATGCTCGCACTATTGATAAAACCTGTTCACCCAAGGACTTCTCAATACCCCTTGATGTAGATTCCTCGCAGATGGAAGCCATTGTTGAGTCGGGTAGGGGAAGAACGTTCATCCTGCACGGCCCTCCTGGAACAGGAAAGTCGCAGACTATCACCAATATGATAGCCAATGCTCTCTATCAAGGACGCAGGGTTCTCTTCGTCGCAGAAAAGATGGCTGCTCTCTCTGTTGTACAGTCACGATTGGAAAAAATCGGGTTGGCACCATTCTGTCTGGAGCTACACTCCAACAAAGCCACCAAGAAACATTTTTTGGAACAAATGGACAAGGTCCTGAATGTTACCAAAATTAAGGAACCTTCAGAATACGCAACCAAGGCAAAGGAACTGTTTGCGCAGCGTAAAAGCCTCATCAACTATATGGATGCCCTGCATCAGAAAGGTGATAATGGCCTAAGCCTCTACGACTGTATCTCTGAGTATCTTTCCATTTCGCAAGAAGAAATCGAGGATGGCTTACCTGAAAGAAATGCGCTGACTGCTGACTTTATCATGAGGTGTAGGAATCAGATAGAACCACTTGACACCGTTCTTGGTATAGTCGGTGTTCCAGAACATCATTCGCTTTTTGGACTTGAGCCTGTCAATAATCGTCTTGATACAATAGATGGTATCAAGAACCTTTTGAAAGAGTTCAGGAATTCCTTTACAGAATATGTTCAGACTCTTTCTTCATACAGTGATGATATTCTGCAGACTGATATTAGGAGGGCCAAGCGTGAATGGGAAGGTATTTTGGCTAAATGGTTCTTGCCTCGCTATTTCGCCAAAAAGAAATTTCTGAAGGCTTTCCAAATATATGGTCATGTTGATGCGTCGAATATCAATGAGCTCTTTGACCTTATGACTGAATACCAGCAACATCAGGATGTTTACCAGAAAGGCTTTGATTCACAGCAGTATACTCGAGATACCAATACCGTTATTGACCTCCATCGTAGGTTGGCGGATATTACAAGTCAGTTGGCAACAGAGACCTACAAGAAGAATTCGATAGAAGATATTGCTGTATCCTTAAACCGTTGGTTAGAAGGCTACCAACAGATAAAGGACTGGTATCTTTGGACTGACAAAAAACATGAACTTTGCCAGATGGGACTTCAAACGGTAGTCACTCATCTTGAGAAAGGTGAAAAGCCAGAGAAGGTCATACCTTCCTTTATTAAAGGTATATACCATTATCTGATAGCCGTCACCATCGATTCTGACGACCAATTACGGTCATTCAACAGCAAGGTGTTCCGTCAGCGGATTGAGCAGTATAAACGTGACACTTTACGATTCCAAGAGCTTAGCAAGGAAGAACTCTACAGCAAACTTGCTTCCCGAGTTCCGTCTTCCTCTGCTGCATCAGCTGATGGCTCTGAAATCAGCATCCTAAAACGTAATATCGCGAATGGCGGACGTGGCAACTCCATTCGTACCATCATTGACAACATTCCGACTTTGTTGTCACGTCTTTGTCCTTGTATGCTGATGAGTCCTATCAGTGTCGCACAGTATATTGACTTGAAGTCTGAAAAGTTCGATCTTGTCATTTTCGACGAGGCCTCACAAATGCCTACCAGCGAAGCTGTTGGTGCCATTGCACGAGGTAAAGCCTTGATAGTTGTGGGCGACAGCAAGCAAATGCCTCCCACTAGTTTCTTCTCTTCCACTCAAGTTGATGAGGAAGAAGCCGATATAGACGACATGGAGAGCATCCTTGACGACTGTAAGACGCTGTCGTTGCGGGAATATTATCTGAGCTGGCACTATCGCAGCAAGCATGAAAGCTTGATAGCCTTCAGCAATTCTCAGTATTACGACAACCGACTCTTCACCTTCCCATCCGTAGATGATCAGATTGCCAAGGTAAAGTTAGTCCCAGTAGAAGGTGTTTATGATAAAGGTCGTACACGCAGCAATCCTGAGGAGTCCAAAGCCATTGTCAAGGAGATAATTCGTCGATTGTCAGACCCAGAACTTTCGAAATTTAGCATCGGTGTTGTCTCATTCAGTAGAGTTCAGGGTAATCTTATCGAAGACGACTTGACAGAAGAACTTGATCGTCATCCGGAATTGAAGGAGATTGCTTATGATGGACCTGAACCAATCTTTATCAAGAATCTTGAGAATGTTCAGGGTGATGAACGCGACATTATCCTGTTCTCCGTAGGCTATGGAGCCGATAAAGACGGCAAGGTATCAATGAACTTCGGTCCTTTGAATAATACAGGCGGAGAAAGAAGATTAAACGTTGCCGTTTCTCGTGCACGCTATGAAATGATTGTTTATTCTTCGATGAAGTCCAGTCAGATAGACTTGAATCGCACAAAAGCCAAGGGCGTTGAGGGATTAAAAGGCTTCCTTGAGTATGCAGAAACTGGTCGTCTGCCTATGATAGACAGTACTTTGCACGAGAATGATAAGAACATCATGGTCAAGCAAATTTGTGAGATGCTCACCGAACAAGGTTATCTTGCTACACCAAGCGTAGGTCGTTCGAATTTCAAAGTTGATATTGCAGTTTCGACTGCAGAGAATCCAGATAAATATGTCTTAGGTATTCTTTGCGATGGCAAAACCTACTATGAGACTAAGACCACTCGTGACCGTGAAATCGTTCAGCCGAATGTTATGAAAATGCTTGGTTGGCGTGTTATGCGTGTCTACTCTATTGATTGGTACGAGAATCGTGAACGAAGTATTCAGCTGATTCTTGACGAATTGAAAGATGTCGGATCTATCGATGAGAAGAAAGAGCAGGAAAAAGAACCTGTATTGTTGAAAACATTCTGCGCAGACCAAATCAAGAAATCCGATGTCATTAAGGAACCGGAAAAGAATCAGGGACAGATGCCTTATGTTGAGGCTGAAGTGACAGTACCTGCTATCGATAAGACGGCATACAATCCGACAGCTAGTTATAATGCTAAAGTTATTCGTCAGATATTAGCTAAAGAGCAACCTATCACGGAGAATTACCTTTGTAAGCGATTGGCGCGTATCTTCGGTTTTGGTCATGCAGGAGCCAATATTCAGAAAGCCGTTACGTTTGCGACAGCAAAATTCTATCGTGACCCACTTTCATTAGGTGGTGTTAGCAGCCTGTGGCTAGACGAAAAGAGTTCAAAGGACTATAAGACCTATCGTTCACCATCACCACGAACCATTACGGAGATTCCTGCTTGTGAGGTGATGAATGCTGTCCGCGAGGTTATCCTTGAGGAGTTTTCACTTCCCAAAGAGAAGATTCCTACCATTGCTGCACGAAAACTTGGATTCTCTAATGCTGGAGCCAAAATTGCAGAGACCATCAATGCTGTCCTCGACATGATGCTCCGCAATTCCGACATCAGAGAAGTCAATGGTATGGTGTCATTTGTAGAGACATGACAGCTGTGTTATGGCATCTTGCATTCTCTGGCGGAATGGGCTGTTGCCTGTAACATAGAGTCCTTGACCAAAACTTAATAGACGGGCTTGAAGCTCGTAATTAGGAATGACACATATCGAGAATTCACCGTATCCCTTTTTTTCATCAAAGGGTATTGTCTCAATCTGGGACGAATGGATTGGTTTGGTGCGCAATAGGTGATGGACTTTAAAGTCTACCGTTCTGATAGTAATCTTTTCAACCTCTGCATTGTCGTATTTGGTAACACCTACAATGTCTTTGAAATAGTTTGTGTAGAAATCCTTTGGAGCCTTTTTGAACGGAATATCTACACGAACCATAATATCATTAGGTGAACCATTATACACTATCCTGTCCAAAGCAAAATTCACGATGGCCCACGTGTCGTCTTCCTGTTGCACGTAGCCAAATAGGAACCATCTTGAATTATATTCTTTCAGAAGATGTGGGTGAACGGTTCTCTCCATCAAGTTCTGATAGCCTTGAATGTATTTGAAAGAGATAGCCCATTTTCCTAGGTATTTGACGAGCATTTTTACCAAGTTCAGATTCTGGAGTTCCGATACACACTCTAATTCTACAAGATGTTCTTGGGCAGACTTTCCATCAAAGAGCATTTGTAGTCCACCTGTTAGGAATAGTCGGCGTTCATCTCCATCTCTTTTCTGTAGTTCGTTCTTCTCTTCCTCGTTTCTGAAATAAAATTCGTAACCATGCTTATACCTGAATCCATCTCTGAAATCATGTCCGTTTTTGTATTCTACAGCATGGTCATTGCGGTTCAACTGCTTTTTCAGTCTGCCATACTCTTTGTCGCCATCTAATTTTGCGACGGGGCTACCATAGTATTTCTCCATGATAGAGCGTAATGTCACAAATTGCTCCGTCGAGGCCATCTCATCACATATTTCATATAATCGATCCATATTGATTCATTTTAGGTCGTGAAATCTGTGGCAAATATACGAAATAAAAAACGGATAAGATTCCGGCAAATGGTTAATAAAAGAAAAAATAAAGAGAAAGATTTCGAATTATTAAAGAAATAAGTTACCTTTGTGATGTTATAAACAAATAATTAAACACCTAATGAAGACCAAACAACTATTTTTTATAGCACTTCTGAGTGCTGCTCTCGTGTCTTGTAAGCAAGAAGAAAAGATTCCTGATTTGGACTATATCCGGACAATCTATTGTACTCCGAAAGAATTTGGGAAGTGCTTGCCGTTAGAAATGAATAATTCTAATGAAGGGTGGAAAGCCCAATATATAGGCGCTCCGACGAAGGGACTCCTTGCCCTTGAACCTTGCTATGAGGTAAACAATACTGGCGATAGTATCATTGTTCTTCAAGAGTATGTTGACGATGGAAAACCGAATGGGAAATATATCCTTCATAAAAGTCCGATGTATGTAAACGAGTTTTCCGGAGTGTCATACGTTAGTCCCGATGGAAAAGATACCATTGATTTTTTCACAAACATCATTTCAGATGGCACAGTTTTTACTGCTAATCCTGATGTGAAAGAGTCTATCCGTAAGACAATGGAGTTTGAGGGTAACGATCCGATAGGACATGGTTCAGAACGACGCGACCTGAATATGGTAAATCTGATTCACTCTAATCCGGAAGCTCTTCATGAATCCATCATAGTTGAAGATTTGTCTATCCATGATTCTCCTGATGGTAAGTTGCGCATTTACACATTTGATGGCTTCACTGGTGGAAATGGGGTAGGGTCACATTACGATGTTGGTATCCTACAGTATGAAACTGGCAATGGAGAGATTGCTGCATTGGATTACTTTACCACCTTATTATATATGTCACTCACCGATTTCGGTGAAGCCAATTTCCCATATTGTACCATTAATGGAGTGCGAAATGTTGTTCTCGGCAACAATACATACTACTTAATTGAAGCCATGTTCAACGACCCACGTCCAATGCCTCTCAATGGAAATGATGAGTATGCCAAGACAGATGATACAGTCTTGTTTGCATTCACGATAAAGAATGGTAAGCTAACACCCGCCCATATTCTGGATAAGGATTGGAAAATCGAAGTTGTTGGTTCTCAGAAGACTGGAAAACTACATTTTGATTATGACGATGCCAAGAAAACCGTTAGCGTACCGGTTGTTGAAGGGGATGGCCATCTCTTCAGCGGGAAATATAGACAAATAAAGATGCAGCAATAATATGAAACAATTATCATTTTCGAACTTCAGGAGGTTTGAGTATTTTCCACCATTAGCGTTCGGAGATATTACATTCCTTGTAGGTGGTAATAATTGCGGTAAGTCAACGCTGGTGAAGGCTCTGCTGTTAACCTTTGACAATTTGCGCCATATCCGCAATTCCTGGAAAGATCCCTCTTCCCATGCTCCCAAGTTTCGTTTTGATGCCAATCAGATACACGATTTGCATGTCGGTACTTTCTGGCGTGCATTGAATTTTCATGCAGCTGACAAGAAAGACAAGACCATCTCTTTTAGTTTGGTGGTTGAACAAATCACTTTTGGCATCACCATTGAAGGTAATGAGAATGATAAGGACGATAGTTATGAGACACTTTCTCCTATTATACTTCTTTCTATCAACGATGTTGAAGGCATCTCGGTTGCTTTTGATTACAAGAAATCTCAGGCAACTTTGTGCTCAAATGGTACAAGTTTGACGATGGAGATGGAGAGACCTTCTGTATTGATGAATGAAAATGATATTATCAACCAGATAGTCGATTTCTCTGAAAAGTGCATAGAATTCAAGGACGAACTGCAAGCACTTGCCACGAAAGTTGCTGTTACATTGAGAAACAATGTCATCGAGTATATTTATACCCATGCAGTCACTCAGAAGATAGTCTTTTCTTACGAAGATAAGAACGATTATATTGCAGCTGTTCTTCACGACTACTTCGAAGAGCAAATCCAGGAGAATGACAAAGAGCATCTGTTTGTACTCGAATGGATGAAGAAGTTTGATATAGGTACTGATTTCAGCATTGATTGTAAGTCTGGCGCAGCCTATTATGTTAAAGTAAAGAACATGGCTGGACGTGAGATGGAATTGGCCGATCTCGGACTTGGCTATATCCAGATCATGATTCTGCTTCTTAAATTGGCTACATTCATCAGTCGCTATGAAGGTCCTTCTACTCCTACCCCCACAATCGTCATTGAAGAGCCGGAACAAAATCTTCACCCCAAGTTGCAGAGTTTACTGGCAGACCTCTTCGCAGACATCTACAATGACTATGGTTTCCGTTTCATCATTGAAACCCATTCCGAATATGTCATCCGTTCTGTTCAAAACATCGTATTGCAACAATCGTATCAGGACCAAGAAGACCTGGAACAAAAGAATCCCTTCAAGGTCTATTATTTCCCGACAACCCGTACTCCATACGACATGGGATTCCAGCCAAGTGGACGATTTAAGAACAAGTTCGATTCTGGTTTCTTCGACGAGGCTGGTCGCCTTCACATGACTATCATCAAGCACGAAAGGAGAAAGTAGCCCATGCTCAGCATCTTTATCCCTCAAGATACTCTTGAAGATATTGTTATTGATAACATGGCATCTGAAATGGAGCCTGAAGATCAGGATGTTTGGTTTAAGATATTTACCAAACAGGAATTCATTTATGTGTCTTCGTGGGATAAGCGAGATTATATAACAGAAGAAGATCCTCTTTTCCTCTTGAATAAAAGTTATGGGGTCAAAATCGAAGATGCTACGGATTATATAAATACTATCCCTAATCATCCAGAGTCTGTTACCCGTTATTGGAATGGTATCTTTTTGCTTAATATTTCTGAAGATGATGCGGCTGCCATTCAGCGCGATTATGGGGTTATATGTCAGTCTGTTGATTCTATGGATGCATCAGTCTTAATGGATCCAGACTTACGGTTTAGTCCTAAGAAAGGTGAAAAAGACTATTCCTGGGACTTTATGTTACAGGGCATAAATGCCAAACACATTCCTTCCAACCACTTGATACTGATAGACCGTTATCTCTTTGCTGATGAAGATGAGATAGAAATGTCATTAAGCAATATCTTCAATATGATGGATGCTATGCTTCCTCGTCAATCTTTGAAATGTCCATATTTGATCACCTTGATTATCGGACAGCAAGAGAGTGGAGATGGTGTTGGCTTATCACAGGTTTCTCATGAAGTATATGACTTGGTTCCACGTTTAAAAAGACCATATCCTATTCACGTGGAAGTCATCTATCTTACTTATATGAGTGGCCTTTATACTTCAACCCATAACCGATGTGTCTTAACCAACTACACTATTACGCAAGTTGAGCATCAATTGAAAGCCTTCGATGACAAAGGAAAAAGTACTTGCTTGCAAACAATACAACCTCAAGGCCTTTTTTCCAATAGTGGCCTAAATGGTTATTGTGATTCTCCTCACAAGACTCATCACGATATCATGAAAGCTCTCTATAACAATCTTATGTGGTGGGTTAAGAATTATCTTACCCCCAAGAGTTCTTACGCTTTCAATGGAAAGAAAATGAATATAAAAGAAAAATATGGAGTAAAGAATAATAGGTTGATTACGAACGAGTCTAACTTATAGAAATTTATTACTTGTGAATTTTGCGTAATTATCTGTCATACTATCATTTTCTTTGTAATTGATTGGTTTTCATTATGATGTAAAATGACAGATGGTATGATAGTATGATAGATAAATGAGGGAAGGTGGCAAAGACAGGTGAAAAATAAGGGAAAAAGAGCGGAAAAAGCTTGCATAATTGGATTATTTTTTGTACCTTTGTGTCGCTTTTAAAAACACAGAAAAAATGGAAAATAACAACCTTAACTGGGAAATGGTGCCCGAAGGATGGGCACTTTGTTTTAATCAGAATTGTCCGCTACACGAAGCCTGCCTGCGTTATCAGGCTGGGCTGTTGGCTCCGCAGAGCTTGACTATCGCACGATGCGTTACACCACGTGCGGTGACGGATGAGCGTTGTGCCCACTTTGCGTCGATGGAGCCCCAAGTGTTTGCCTACGGATTTTCAACCATCTACGACCGAGTGCTGAAGGAGGACTACACGACCTTGCGCAAAGCAATGACAAGTCACCTTTCGGGCAAGCGCTATTACTACGAGTATATGCGTGGCGAACGGGCATTGTCACCTGAGCAGCAGAGTTGGATTCGTAATCTTTTTGCAAGTTACGGCTATCTGGACAATGTGGTTTTCGACCGCTTGGAACCAGCGTTTGACTTCCCTTGGATTTGATGCGGCAAAAGGTTCACACGTGGAAACCGATGGATGCTGACTGAGAAACCAGTGGTTTCCTACGAAGAAACCGATGGTTGCCGACTTGGCATCCAGTGGTTTTAGTATGTAAAACGATTTAAAACAGACTATTCGAATGAAACTGACACTTATTAGAGAAGACAAAAAGAACCAGATGCACGTGACACTGAAAAGCATGGAGTCACTGATGGAACGTATCACGAAAGATACGAAAACGGAGGATGTGCAGGCTCTGCGACGCTATCTGGCATCGCCTGAGGACAAGGAGTTAGTGGAAAGGTACACAGGCCTGCTGCATCGCATCTATCCTTCGGCAGAGTTGGTGAAGGACATCAACGGCAACCTGACGGTTCGTGCTGTGAATGGCATTGTGATGCTTTCTGTGCAGAATGTTTTAGGGCATGAGGCTTTGGAACGAGTAAAGCAATTGGCAGCTCAAATGCCCACTACGCTGGCAGCCTTCGTAGGCAGTAGCGGACGAAGCGTTAAGGTGCTGGTGCGTGTGGAAAAGACTGATGGCACTGTACCCCAAACGGAAGTGGAAGCCAATGATTTTCTGCAAGCGGCCTACGACTTTGTGGTGGCTCCCTACCAAGCGTTGATGTCTTATGCCATCCAGCGACAGCCTGCCACCATGCAGACTAGTTTCCGGATGACGCTCGACGAAAAGCCATTCTTCCGTCCGAAGGCTACTGCATTCCAGATTACAGACATCGTGCCAACGACGAATTCCACTCCCGTTGAGGCTGTGGCGTCATCGCCCAATTACGACCTGTATATGGAATATGAACGTCTGTACATGCAGGCGATGGTGAAGACAAACGAAATGGCTGGCGAAGACCCTAACGACAATGCTTTCTTTGCCGAACTGGCTCGCCAGATGTGTCTATTGGGAATACCAGAGGAAGAGGCCTTTACACATGTTTGGGATCATCATAAATACAATCCGCCCTTGCCCAAAATGCGTCTGCGAACCATCATTGAGGCTGCCTACACAGAGACAAAACCTGATCGTCGAAAACTGCGTCCCAAAGAAGGGGTAGGTCGTGAGACACATGACATCATCCACTTCCTGGAAAACCGTTATGTGTTCCGCTATAATACGGTGATGGGCTACACGGAGTATCGTCCTAATAATACGGGACATACCGATTGGCAACCAGTGGACGAGCGAGTAATCAACGGATTCACCACCGATGCTCGTTTGTCGGGCCTCAACATTTGGGACAAGGATGTGACCCGCTATATCAAATCGGACAAAGTGCGCAACTTCGATCCTATTGAGGACTACCTCTGGCGTGTTCATGCGAAATGGGATGGGCAAGACCATATCGGACGATTGGCTTGCACCATTCCTACTGATAATCCGCACTGGCCTCGCTGGTTCCGCACGTGGTTCCTGGCGATGGTAGCTCAGTGGAAGGGACGCAATCGTCGCTATGGTAATTCGGTAGCGCCATTGCTCATTTCCAGTCAGGGTTATAACAAATCCACCTTCTGCCGCTCGCTGTTGCCCGAAGAACTCCAGTGGGGCTATACTGACAACCTCTCGCTCGACGAGAAGCGTCCTGTGTTGCAGGCTATGTCGCAGATGTTGCTCATCAATCTGGATGAGTTCAACCAAATTTCTGCTCGTACGCAAGAGGGCTTCCTGAAGAACGTCATCCAGTTGGCACGTGTCAAGGCCAAGCGCCCCTACGGACGACATATTGAGGACTTTCCACGATTAGCATCCTTCATTGCCACTACCAACATCAGCGATGTGTTGGCTGATCCTACGGGTAATCGTCGTTTCATAGGAGTGGAGTTGACAGGACCTATTGATGTTAGTGTTCGTCCCAATCACGAACAGCTCTATGCCCAGGCTCAAGCGCTCATTGACGAGGGCGAGCCCTACTGGTTTGACGATCATGAAACGCAACTCATCATGCGCCACAATCGTCAGTTCCAGCTCAAGTCTCCTGCCGAGCAATACTTCGCAGAACTTTTCGAAGTAGTTGCAGAAGGTGATTCGCAAGGCGAGTGGCTCTCTGCTGCCGCCATCTTCCAGCGCCTCAAAAAGGTGGGTGGTGCAGCCCTCAAACAGCCGAACATTGTCGCTTTCGGTCGTATGCTTGCCAACCTCGAAGGGATGAGGCGTCGTCGCACGCAGAACGGCACAGAATATTGGGTTCGTTCTAAGTAATCTATCATAGTATCATACCATCTATCATGGCGCAACAGGCTCATTCAAAGCACGTTGCGCCATTTTATGATAGTATGATAGATGATACTGTGAATTTATGCGGTAATATTTTATCCTCTACACTATTTAGATTTCCATATATATACCTCTGTATTTTCCTTAGGCCATTGGTCGTTGTCTTCTGTAGGACTAATATATACAGTCATGTCAGGGATGATTACGAAGCCAAATTGGTTGAGGAGCGACTTGCGGTTGATGTCCTTATTCATCATTGCATAGAACTCCCTCCCTTCTGATTCAATGATGATTCTGTATCCTTCCTGTCGGACTATCCTGGCCTTGAAGCGCATCTTCTGATACATCTTCTGTATATACTCAGGACTCGGTATGACGGAGAATTTCTTATCCTTCTTCTGATAGTAGATATGGATAATGTCGTTCTCTGAGATATGGCAATTAGCGAGGGCCACTTTAGTGCTGTCTTCGACTATGCCAATAGCGGCATCCTTGTATGTCCCTTTTTCTGTATCGATGATATAGCCACCGTATGCGCAAATTTCGACATTTGCACTGTTCGGTACATCGGTACCCCAACCAGCAATAACCTGAAGCAGATATTCCGTCTCTTCATTCTTAGACTTGTTAAAACTGTCTCCCAGTCTTCTTCTGTTACTGGCCTCTATGTTTGTTAATGAACGCTTTAGCACAGTCTTTGGGCTTTCCGTGCCGTCTTTGTTATTTTTCTTGGTAATCTCGCACTCGATGGTGAAATGCTTCTGCGCCTTGATTCTTTCCATTTCAGACTTCAAAGAAAACCACATGGGAAAGACACTGTGGCTTATCCTGAAAATGGTCGTAACCTTATCGTTAATCCTGATATTGATGATGCTTCTGAACATATCAGCAAACCATGCTTCATATTTCTTCCCGTTTTGCATCAAGTAGAACTTGGTATTTATCTTTCTCTTTGTCGGGTCGAAATTTAGTGGTTTGGTCGCAGACTTTGCATGGATGACCTTGCTGTTGAAATCGACAAACAGCGGATAGATGACCTTGTTCTTGCTCCCCTTGCTGGTGCGCAGGATGAATTTGCCAGTATAGCGTATCTTGCTTTTTTTCTTGATATGCACGTAATCATGGAGATAGCAATTCAACTGTGTTTCCATCAGATTGAAGATGCCGTTGCCAAAGACACTTTTCTTAAGCGTGACTCCCGTGGTGATGTTGTCCTTATACAGTACCTGGTTTAACAACCAAGTACGTGATTCATAATTGAAGTTGCCATTCCATTTGAAATAGGCAATTCCTGCAACAAGGTCGTTACAATAGGTGGCGTGGAAGAATGCCAAGGGGTGCGCATTCTCATTCTTCAGCGAGAAATGGTCGTAAACGGCATTGGCCAGCACAGCTCCAGCTGTGCTTGACTTCATGATGCAGTATTTCCCCTGATAGGTCATTAGGAAGAAATTGTCGCCCAACGGGCATACGGGATTCAACTCAAATGTATTTTTTTCCGTCAGCCTCTCCATCTCCCTTTTGCTCACAAAAGTCCGCTTCGCCTTCTCGTCAATATGTTCCAAGAGCATAAAACGGTCTTTCTTGTTGATATAAACCACCTTAAATGTATATGCTGTATTGGTTTCCGTCTCATCAGGCACAAAGCCAGGCATGATGACAGCCGAACATCCTAAATAGTTTGTTTTATAACGGCCTGAGGAACTCTTCCAGAATTCTTGGGCGGAAATTAGGTCGCCTCTTTGAACCTGGAGGACATTCCAACTTAGGTATGGATTATGGGCTTCCACGTCGTACGTCAGGTCACGGTTGATACCCGTTATCCACAATCGAACTTTCATGCCACTGTAGAAGTCTCTGCCTTTGGTCAGGATAATCTTCTCGTTGGCGTCAACATGCATGAAACTGAATAGGTTCTTTCTGCGGAAGATCACAAAGTCGACCTTCTTGAAGGGGTTGGTCCACGAATGGACTACCTCAAACTCCTCTCTTGTGTCATTGAAGTCGCCCATAAAGTCGGATTCGGGCAGGTCCTCAGCCACACACTTGTTTACAGCATCCATCACGCTGAAGCGGTAGTGCCCGTCTTCAACATGTGCAATAGCAGGTAACTTGATATACGGAACGGCCTCCTTGCAAGACGGGGTATATGAAATCATACCAATCAAATTGCTCCTGACCTTTCTGCCTCGCTTGTCAATCGTAGAATAATAACTCAGCACTTCTGGCAGGTCTTCCTCGATATTGACATAGCCGCCTAGATGTTTGTCGCCAACTTTCATCTCAGTGCGGACATAGAGAATGTTGTCGTCTTCCTTCTTGATAGCAACAGGAATAATATCTACCAACTGGCCTTCTTCTATCAAGTTGGGTACCACGCCTGTCGTTGAATTGTTTTCAAATTCATATTCTTCCTTGAACTTAAACTCGTTACAATCAGGAATTGTCAGGGTGATTCTATTTTCAGCCTGGTTAATCGACTTGATTTTTAGACGGACAGTCTTGCCTAATGGAAACTGTTTATTCCAGTCAGGGAAATCCCATTGATATAATGCGGTATTGGGCAATAGGCATTGTATATAATCTCCAGAGGCGGTTTTGTATATTACGAAGATTCCCTTATACCTCAGATGATGCCAAACCATACACTCAATCTCCTGGCCTGCCTCGAATTCTGTAACGGAGGTTTTGTTAATCCACTTTTTTTCAGTTTTCTCATTTCCTTTATAATGCTGGTTGTTGATAAGCTCAGGCAGACGAGTTTCGCTGAATCGCACATTCTCCGTTTCGTCAATGGCGTTGACGTACACTTTCATAGTTCCATCGGAATCTTTTAAATTTTGGTAGTATTCTGCATCATCATGGAATAAATCAGCATTGGTGATGGTACCATAAAGTCCTTTGTATTCCACAATGATATGATCGTTCAGAACGATTTCTATATTTACCTTCTTGGGTTTTACCTCGCTTTCGTAGTATCTGATGAGCTCGTTGAAGTCGCTTCTCAAGTCCAATTTTAGCTCATCGACAACCTTCTTGCGGTCATCAGGATTCAGATGGTCTTTCTTGAAGTAGGAGCAATAAACACGCTGGTGGTCGCCGAATCCTACAATGTATAGTTGCAGATGTGTACCTATTCTGAGTCGATGCAAAAAACCTCCCACACAGTTGCGACGGCCCAGCATGAACTTCCAGTAAGGGTAATCCTTAGACGTGAGTTCGGCTACGGGGCGTTCGTCAGTCGCCTCTGCTGTTATTTCCATGTCAACAGGCGTTCCGTTCTCGTATGCATCGAAAAGTTCACGCTGTTGTCTTTCCGCCTCACTCCAAGAGGTATCGATAGTTTCCTGTAATGTATTCATAATGTGTCGTCTGTTATGATTTCAATCTTATTTGTTTTATAAGTGTCGTCACTTTTTTCCACAATGACTATTGGGAAGAAAAGAACTCTCGTGCCTTCTTCGATTCTTAGTTTTGAATTGTCGAAGTCGAAAAACAGGGGCTGCTCCTTGTTGTTGACTTTGAACTGAAGGTTGGGAACGACAATTTTGTCGCCATCATTTGTGCACCTTACTTCACCCGGGATAAAACCAAACAGATGCAGGTTGTCAGGAGTCATGATTCTCTCGTCAATGCTTGACCACAGACTGCCGTTCTTTTCCTGCAACACGTAGGTAGTGTTGTTTTCCAGTTCGTATGCAGTAGTTACGGCACCTCTACGGAAATCAACGGTGGTGAAGTTGCCATTTACGTACATCTCTTGTATCTTGCTCTTTAACGGAGAAAAGATGCGGGTCATGTGTGCTTCCTTGCTGGTAACGGCACAATAATCTATCTTGCCTATGTCCCAGATTTGCTTCTGCGATGGCTCCGCAATCTTCACGTAGAATCGTGCCAGGAGCATCGAGAGACAACTCTTCTCCCTGAAGAAGTAGAACATGTCTAGAAAATCCTGATAGTCGTTGCACTCACGTCTAAGTCGTTCACAAATGGAGGCATGATACAATTCTGGACGATTGAGGCAAATCAAGTCTCTGAGGTGGTCAAAAGCGAGTGTTGCTGTCTGACCGTTACTGACGAATTGTAGTTCTCCTTCAGCAGGAATGTTCATGGGCTCTCCACTGCTACAACTGACAAGCAATATCCTTTTTTGGTTGTTCTCTTGTTTCTCTAAAGTGTATTGGCCAGCCTTCAGTTCGCATTTCTCTGCATCGTCACCCGCCAACAGTGTAATGTCGTATGATGCTAAATCCTCATGATGAGGATGGGGAATAGCGATGGTGTAGATAAACCTCCCTGCTGCCACATCCTTACTGAACAGCGTGTAGTTCACCGTTTGTGTTCGGAACAGTTCGTCGTCAGCATCATAGTCGGTCAACTGATAGTTATAGAGTGTCTTCGCCTCGTCCAAAGGCAACAGGTCGAGCAATTCGTGATGTCTGGCAATGACAGCCTGCCCTTTCTTTCCCCGGAGGTACTGGAAGAAATACTCCTTATATTCATCTTTTAATACTCCGATGCGATGGAAAGTGTAGTTCAGCAACAACAGGTGGTCCTCATCACCTTGGCGGAGCGTGGAAATCAGCCCCTCTTTCTCTTGACTGCCTATTAGGAACTGTTGCATTCGCTGATTGGAGAAATACCTGAGTAGATTGTCCAGCGTTCTGAGGTGAATTGTGGTCTCGAATCTGTAATTCTGTAGTTCTTCCCGTTCATTCAGTATCTTGAACATCAAGTCGATGTCTTTCAGTCCGAGCAACAGTTTGGGCCCTATTCTCGTCTTCTGTATCTTGTCAATGGGGTCTTGATAGTTCTTGCTCAAGAAATCAGTGATAATCTCGATTACATCGCCATCGTTCATGAGGGTGATGAGTCGCATCATGATCAGTTCCACCTTGTTCGCCGTTTTTATCATCGCAAGTTGGTTTACCTTCTTGTATGCGTCAAACATTGAATAGAAAAGAGCCAACTGGTTTTCGCACTTAGCCATTAGCACACCTGTCAGTACGTTCTCCATCGATTTCAGTGTCTCGCTACCAGTCCAAAGGTTCAGCCAGATGTTCAGCCAATACAAGTCGCCAATGAGGTCGCCCAATAGTTTCCCGTTGCCAGATAGGGCAGTACATTCGAATATGGGCTTCAGTTCTTGATTCAGGTTATTAATGGATTGGTCGCCTTCAGGATGTTTCGCTTTATAATTGTTCATGCGATTCACGACAGTCTTTTCAACAATGGTTTTGGGAGGGACTATGCTGGTGTCAGTATTGTCCAAGTCAAACGAAGCCATTGTCGCTGTGGCATATGAGAGAATCTTCAAACCGTTATCATACTGCAACAGCGTATGAGCCAGCATTTCAAGCAGTTTTCGCTGGTCTTCCGTACTGCAAAGATATGCTTCTTTCTGCTTCTCTATCTCAGGGGCATTCTTCTCATAATCTTCACGAAGTCGCTTTATTTTATTCTCTTTTGCTGTAAGTTGCATCATCTTTTTAGGGTCAGAATAGTCATACTCGTCTATGAAGCGCGCTTTGTCGTTTATGTATGCCTGATATTCCTCATCCCGCTCAGCCGCTTCTATTTCCTTCCTGATGTTTTCTTTGTATATCTCGTCTTTCTCCAAGATATTTCTTATAGTATTACGCTTTTCGACAAAGAAAACCATCTCTGCAATCTCAAAAATATGACGGAAGAGTTCTTGTGCCTCTCTGTCTTTGAAATGGTTTGTTGCTTGATAGATGTCCAGAAGTATTAGAACAGGCTTGTCGCTTGTCTGAAGTTGTTTCACGATATTAAATGCCTGAAAGTGCTCTCGCCAGGAGTCGTGCCTGAAGTTATAGATGTTGTTCTTTTTCTCCATTATGCCAAATGTATCAGCTATTTCAAGCATAGCCTCTATAGTCCATACAGGGTCTATCGACGGATCAAGTATGTTTTGACACAGCAATTCTATCTCCTCAAGCTTCAGTCCTTGATTGTCTCTTTTCTGATATTGATGTTCTGCTACCTTCAGCAGGATTTTCCTGATTTCCTTGTTGATTTTCTTCAGTTTGTCATTGCTTCGGTTTTTTATTCTATCATTTTTGGTAATGTCTTCTGTTAGTTTGAATAGCAATTGTGAACGATTGGATACCGCCAGTGAATTCGTGTCCTTATTCTTGTCAAAGTAGTTTAAAATCAAGATTAACTGCAAGGGATTCTTTGCAAGTTCCTCTATTTTGTTTTTATTGATGTATCCGGCTATTTTCTTCTGTTCTTTTTCATTTGGAACAGTATGTTTTGCTTTGAGATAGCTTTCTATTTGCCTGCCTATCTGCTCCTTTGTAAAAGGTTGAAGGTCATAGCGCTTAAACAATCCGATAGAACCACCCTGTACTAATTGTCCATATACACCATCTCCATCTTCTTCGTCAAGCCCCATGTCTTTGATACGACTTGTGATGATAAAGCGACAGTCTTTATAATCTCTAGAAATTCTTAACAGCCCTTTGATAGCATCAATTCTGTATTCACCCAAACTGAGTGGAAGTTCGTTCAAACCATCGACATATAAGACAATCTTGCCTTCTTTAAAGAGTTGACGGAGGTATTCGTGAATATTTATATTGCGAATGTCGAGTTCCTTTTCTATTTGGTTAACAATAAACCCCATGAAACTATCTTTGTGCTCTTTCCTGTAATCCTGTAATTCGATTTTTACAGGAATAGGTGAACTGTTGTCGTTATCCCATCTTACAATATCTTTATATACCATTGCTGCTAGCAATGTGCTCTTTCCGGTGCCAGATTCTCCAGCTAATAAAATGTGGGATTCTTGTTCGATAGTATTGCTATCATGACTAAAAGATTTCAATGACACTTCTGCAATTGAATCTAAGCCTATTTCATTTATCTCATTGATTCCATATATCTTATTTAATATCTCCAACTGGTCTTTTTGTAGTTTTTTAAGATAATCCTCCATAATGGAAGAATTCTTCTTGTCCGCAATGATGTCTGGATTCTGAAGGAGGTCGTCGATAGCGTCGAAATGATAATATACAACCATGAGAACAAGAGCAACAACACTATTATGAATTTTTTTTCTTGTTGCTTTGTCTTCTGAAAAGATGTATTTCACCTTGGCTTCCTTGGTACTATCATGACGATTAGTATTCGTGTATTCTTTCAACACATATACTAAATCGTTTAATTGGCTATTGATGAGCCTGTCACCATCCTGCTCCCAATCAATGAAATTGGCTAGCGTCCAATTATTATCATCCATCTTTTTCCTGACAGAAGGTTCATATAAAAAGCCCGCTAATCGTTTGAGGAAGGATTCTGTGTTAAGTAGCAAGGCTATTGTTTCATCGGAATCCAGAGCACCAAAAGTGAAAAGATTCTTGAAAAATCCTGGTTCACTTTTGTCCTTTTTGATAAGTTCTATCAGATTGATAAGCAGTACCAATACAGATTTTAGGTGTTCGGTTATTCCTGTGCCTTGGAATACGTCGAGAAAGTCCCCGTCAATAAAGTCGTCTTTCGTCTGACTTTTCTTTTCATCTTTATATCGGATTTTGACTTGCCTAATTTCTTCCAAATTGTCATTGAAATCATCTTCACTAAGTCTGGCTTGTAAGTTGTTATATCCCAGTTCTCTCATATTTTATTTGTTATTAGTTTTTATATACTGAAAAACCATATAGATGGCGCCGAGGATACCCAGACAGATGACGGAGATGAGGACGTAGAAACTCCATACTCCATTTCCTATATGGTATAGGTCATGCAGGTTTCGAACCAACCAGTCGTCTTCGTGTAAATGATAGAAGGCTTGAGCACCTTCATCAAACTTCTTTAACACTACATCCATACCGTCGTTGGTGGCGGAGAAAATGGTCAATATGGCAACAAGGATGGCCAATATCCTCTGTTGCCTTTCCTTTATCCTGTCCGATTTGCTCTCCAGGTTATCATTAAGCATTTCCATTTTCTCGCTCAACTCATTTCTCAGCATGTCAATGTTTAGGTTCTTTTTGCAATGCTCATAAAAAATATGATGCTGCGTGTGGTCTGTAAGCACAGAGAAATAAGTGTTTACACCAAGCTTGGAAGTCTTGTCGACCTCTTCTCTTAGCAACCTCACTGAGGTCTTGTTGCCAGTATAAATCTTGGTGAGTTTATAGATTTGGTGAATCAATGTGTGTCTTTGCATCAGCGCCATGATGTAGAACCACATATACCTCTTGTCAAACTGTCCCTTCCCAAAGCCGTCCCAAAAATCCGTTGAGGGCTTGGGCTTGACGATCATCATGGCTCCACCCTCCACAGAGGATCCTACATAGACATTCTCGAAGGTTTGTGTGCACTGCTCTTCAAATCTAAATTTCAACATTTGGTAATTGCTGTTGGTGCAGGTTGTGATGTGATGAAAGTCATCCAGCAATTCTGGTGTCACTTCCGTATGCTCTAACTCAATGAAGGTAAAGAGGTGATTCATGTCGCTATTAAAACGTTCGTACCATCCATCGAGTCCTGCCATCAGCAATTCCTGAATCATGTTGAAACGGAAATCCACGTTCAGCACAGTGGGTGTCTCTTCAAGGCACAGCAATTCGTCACCAAACTGGTCATTGTCTGCTTTTGTCGTGCTTTTGCCAAATAGCGTTCTTAGATGAGAAGCATCATCGCAAAGATTCTTCCAGATATTTATAGCTTTTTTGAATGAAGCCTGCTTGATAGCTTCTGTCTTTCGACTGCCTTTACTGTCAAAATCGCTAAGTTGCTGATTGAAATCCTCAAACTGTTTCTCATAGGACACATGGAGGATGGTGTCCTGCTTGTTATGACGCAACTTGTAGTTTAAGTCCTGCAATGCCTTCAATGAATTTGTTGGCACCTGTATCTCCATGGAAAAAATCAGGATGCCGACTTCTGCAATAGGGCAGATGATGAGTTTGGGGGTAGAAAAAGAATTCCTTTCGCCTTTTTTGCTATAATCTTTGCCTGTCCTGAGCCTTGCAATCCGATTACTATCCCCATTTTGTTCTTTAAGATTAATGTAAAAATCATGACTCTCGATTGCACGATACAATTCTGAGTGATTCTCGTAAGTGTAAATATAATAATCGTAGGGTTGTACTTGCTTCTCGTCATGTGTCCTATGGGCAGTATCTGTTAGGAACTGTTGTAGGTAAGGAAAGAAAGTGTTAGTCTCAAGAGTCATATCCTTTCTAATCCAAAAACAACTTTCTGGTAAAGTACCATTAAATGCCTTCTTTAAATAAAATGGCATCATTAGGTAGGTAGTAGCATAATTTCCTTTCATATAATAATCTTATGTTAATTCAATTTTTGGTAGGTTTTCTTCCGTGTATTCCGGTAGTTGGTGTTCAATGCCGGCATCTGTCATTCTCTCGATATAGGCATTGAGTTGTTGGGCGAGTGGACGAAGATGATGATTCCGATAGAATCGCAGCAATTTCTGGTGAGCAATCAAGATGGAATCGGTATCAATATTCAACTCAACATAGGAGATGAGGAACAATTGTATATCCTGGTCTTGAACGGCTTCACAGACGTTCAGAGATTCCTCATCGCTGTCTAGGCAATTCATGAAGTCATGAATATGAGGATCGATATCTCTGATGGATAACAGACATCTGAATGCTTGCAATCTTAATAAAGGTATCAGGGAAACCTTGAAATAGGGATACCAAGCGCTATCGTCTATTTGAGCAATCTCTTGTTTCTCGACTTTGAAATTTTTACAGATGGAATTGTATGAAGATCTTAGATGAACCAGACATTGACGTAACTCGCCGTCCTCGTCACTTATTAAGTAGCAATTGTCACTACTTACGATGCTCTGCATCAGTTTTGAATCTTGGATGATAGGGGCGTAAAGCTGTTGTAGCATGCTTTCCAATACGTCAATGTTGACCTCGGACCAGTTGTCAGCTGTGCATAAAGAGTAGCAGATGTCTGCATCTATGGTGTCGCGATGGTTCAACAGATCGTCATAGCCTTGCTCCTGATTATAATCCGGATAGAAAAAAGGTATGTGATTCCGAATGTGCGATAAATTGCCGAAATTCTTCTTAAGTCGTTCTTTTTCAAGGCGACTTTTCAGCCTTTCGATTTTGTATGGTGCTACAGCTTCAATGTTTTCCATAGCAGTCACGATGTCACGTACAATACTTCTTTGGCCGGTATCGTATTCATGATCGATGAGGCTTTCGGCCTCTTTACAGCCCATGGCAAGAGCCTTCTCGTAGAAATAGTTGGATAGTACATGATTTTCTTTGGTACCAATACCTTGGGCATAGAGCTTGCCTAGACGCAAGAAAGCCTTGGGATTCGTTGCGTTTCTTACAGCTTTGCGGGCTTCTAAATATTGGCGGATGGCATCTATTTTTGTATTCATGTTGCAAAAATACATTTTTTTTTGATATTATGCAAATAATTTTATATCTTTGCACCATGATAAAACTATAAATGTAGATGGAACTAATAACTTTTGCACCAGAAGATTTTAAGGAGCACTTGTCTGTTTTAGACAATAAGGCTAAGTTTAAGAGTGCAAGACAGAAGTGTGACTTAGGGTTTACAACCACCCTTCAGCATTACGTAATAACCGGTAATGATGGAGTGGGGAAGGGTGATGCTGTCCAAGAAATATATCAGAGAATGGCAGACGTTGCTGGATTGACTAATTGTGTTACGGAGGATGCTGCAACCATGTTTGATGTCAATACGGGATTCTGCGAAGCCTTGTCGAATGCATGTTCCAATAATATACTGTTACACATCAAGAATGCTGAACAGTTAAACATGAGTGGAAATGTGACCCATCAGAAAGGTATAGAGGAGTTATGCAATAAAATGGCTTCGACAACCAATATGGTGGTGGTCTTGACAGGTAGACGCAATGAACTCCTGGAGCTGGTGAAAGGTCATGATAAGGCAAGGGATTTGTTTTCCTATATATTCAATTTCGACGATTTGAATCCAGAGGCAATGTTCCAATACATGGTGGACTATGTTAATGGTGAAAACTACATGTTGGACCCTGATGCAGAAACAGCATTAAAAGAATATTTGAGTCTTGCCTATAAGACGCGTGGGAAGAATTTCAGGAATACCTATTTCCTAAAGGAACTGTTTGAAAAGGAAATCGTTCCTAGAATATCGGAAAGAGTGATGACGCAAGGCCAACCATTAGAACAGATGGACTTGGTTACGATACTGCCAGAGGACTTACCTGAAATCAAACAGCCCGACACAGAGGTAGCTATTAACAAACTGAAATCCTTGATTGGTCTGGATAATGTGAAAAAGCAGATACTGGATCATACAGCCCTTGTTAAACTGAACAACCTCAGGGCATCGAAGGGCTTGTATAATAGGAATCCTCCGATGCATATGGTGTTCACGGGAAATCCTGGTACGGGAAAGACAACAATTGCCAAGTGTCTTGGAGAAATCTACCATAGTATCGGCGTATTGTCGTCAGGACACGTAGTTGAGACAGAACGAACCAAATTGGTGAGCGAGTGGATAGGTGCTACGGAGAAGAATACCAAAAGTGCTATAGAAAGTGCCAGTGGGGGCGTGCTGTTTATCGATGAGGCTTATAACCTTTTTGTGGAGTCGACTGACAGGAAAGATTTCGGAATGCGAGTGATAGAAACGCTGCTTACCGCTCTTAGCTCGGACGATGCTGATATGATAGTCATACTTGCCGGTTATACGGAAGAGATGAACAGAATGATGGAGGCTAATCCTGGAATGAAGAGCAGGTTCCCGTATATTTTCCATTTCGATGATTATACCCCTAAAGAGTTGATGCAGATTGGCAAAATAGTTCTGGAGAGGGAGCATTATAATTTAACTCCGGAGGCTGAAAAGAAACTGGCCAAATACATCATCAATGAATATGATCATAAAGATGAGCATTTCGGTAATGGTCGTTTTATAACGCGACTTATTACCACTCATATTATTCCATCTTTATGTAACAGGTTGTTGACGAAAGCAAATGAAGACATCAGTATTGAGGAAATGACAACCATTGAGGCTTGTGATATACCGGATGTTGTCTCTCATGAGTTCAAACCAAAGGAATTAGATGAAACCATTTTGTCGGAATCGCTTGAAAGACTCGATGACCTTATCAGTCTTCAGAATGCGAAACAAGCGTTGCATGACTTTGTGGACATTTCAAGACTGAGACACAAGCAGGGAACATTGAAGGTTTCTCCTCAAAACCTTTGTTGGGACTTTATAGGCAAGACTGGCACAGGAAAGGGAACTGTGGCAGAAATTCTTGGCAGGATACTACAAGGTCTTGGTATATTGAAAAGAGGACAGACTGTGTGTGTGAATGCTGATGAACTGACGGGCAACGACGGCTATCAAGTGTTGGGTGAGGCCATCAAGGATGCAAAAGATGGACTCCTTTTCCTGGATATGGATGCACCGACTGATAACAACCTTAATCTGAGTCATCTGAGGGTTTGGATTATCAACAGGCTTCGTGAACTTGAACAGACAACAGCACTTGTGTTCGGACAGATCAAGGCAGAAGAGGATGCCATTGCCCAAAATCTGGCCTTTAATGGTATTGCGTCTTATGGTAATACGATAATTTTCAATGATTTCACACCAGAAGAGTTGCTTGAGATACTGATAACATTATTGAATAGAGATTATCAGCTTGACATGAAACCAGCAGCAGAGGCTAAGATATTAAAGTATATAGAGAATATCAAGGCGAGTGAAACCCCAAAGACACCCGTCAATCTTCGAACAATATTGCATTTGGCTCAGACCGTTGCTCATATCGCCCAACTTCGTATTGTGAGATTAGGAGGTAGTCAGTCTGTGACCAAGAGTGATGTCGCCCATTTCAAATGGAACAAGAGGAAGATGGGCTTTACTATTGAGTAATGTAGAGAAAACGATGAGAAAAACATTTCGATACATATTATTCTTGTTACTAATTCCAATGGTAACGACTGCCCATAACAAATATAATGTAGAGGCAGACATTGAACGTGCTGTTAAGGATTTCTTCTATAAGATTTCTGAGATGAACAGTCCCGTAGAACCGATGCGTCCAGAAGATTTTGCCTCTGCCTACCAAAAAGGTATTAATGTTTTTCAGGTAAATAATGGCACATTGAAGATGTCCTATTTCCTCTCTTGGTATAAGCAGAATGTATTGGAGAACTATAGTGTAAGTCATCAAGTACAGATTACGAGTATACGAAAGCTCCCTGAGAAAAACAGATATGAAGTTAAGGCTGTGTTGCATCGTAAAATAGAAGACGACCCACAAAAGCGACATATCAGGGATGAGAACATTACATTGAAGGTGATATGGCTTGGGCAGGAATTAAATAATGTGTCGATTCAAAGTATCGATTGGAATTTAAAGTTTACTCTTCTTAAACCTGATATAGTCAAAGAGTATGAACTGTATTTAGACTATACTTGGTCGTATATACCTGCAGATGGAGGAAATTGGGAATTCACACAAAATAGTTATGTGAAATCGATGGAAGGATTTGATGGAGAAGAAAGAACGTGTGTTGATAAACAACCGGTAAGTACTTTATACACCAATGTAGACGACATTGATATTCATATAAAAGGATCAACATTTAGCGGATATATTAAACCCAACAAACAAAAAACGTCAAGAGGCTATCTGATAATAATAGAACAGAAAGAGAGTGGGAAAAGCGTGGGACATTGCATTTACCAAGCAGGTAAGAAGAAATAATAGTTGTTATGAAGAACTGGTTTACTATTTCAAGCATATTGCTTTTTACATGTTTCTGTCAGGTTTGGGCTCAAGATATCAAATTGACAAGAGCAGATTTAAAACCTGTTCAGACAGAACTTGATCATAAGCTATCTCAACTATGCAAGTATATCAGTGCCGTAGGTAATACTCCTGCTACTAGAACCAAGCAGGCATTGCTCAAGGCTCATTACGAGAAGCAAAGTATCTTGGAGAATGATGTACCGCCTCTGTTTCGCGATTATGACAAAAGAAAGATGAAGACCAGTTGGTATGATAGGAGTTCAAAAAGTTATAAATTTCGTACCTCAATGATGCCTGCTTATTTTGTATCACTGAAGAACCAAGCAATGAATGGTATAAAGCACAGGTCATATAAGATTGGCATCATGAATGGTTATATTAATGGAAAGCTTGCTGATCCTCATAATTGGAAGAAAACAGAAACTTTGTCAGATGGCTGTGAAGTTTACGAATCGACTGTCAGCCTAATGCAGGAGTATCAAAGTGTAACGCTCTATGGCTCTGTAGAAAGGAAACATGTTGCCACCGAGAAAGACCAAAAGGATTATCGCGTATATCTTATCAAACAGCCTAAAGACATGGGTAATCAGACCATGATTCTATTAGGGGATGTCTATCGGGTAATGCCCATTGAAAAATTAGTAATGTAGATATAAGTATGATGAAATATAAGATACTTGTTCCAGAGGACGAATTTGTTTGCAAAGACGATGGCAAAAGGCTTGTGTTGTTCTTGGTTGACAGAGATGACGAGAACCACATCATGGTTTATAATTTCTATAAGAACTATATCCATGAGAAGCTCTTTGGCGTTCTTCTTAAATTGGACTATACGAACAAGGACAGCAACTGTGTCTATGATGAAATCAAAGAAATAATTAAGGATGCGTTAGGCTCTGGACCTGCTTCAGACCTTTGTAGTACATTACTCAGTTCTTTATATGTGGCAGACTGTCACAATGGGAAAGTGTTATTTAAGAATAATATAACAAATCCTGACACAATTATAATGTGGGAGGCCTATTGTGCAGATGAGACACCATCTACAGCTCGTTCGACTCGTATAGACAAGAAATGGTTATATGTGGGTGGTGCAATCGCATTGGGTATTCTGATGGGACTATTCATTGCCTTGATTCCTTCATGGATGAGCCATTCTTATATATCCCAAGAAGTAAAAAGTAATAATAACAGTTCAACTGTTCAGGAGATGGCTCCCAAACTGAAAATGAATGCGGTCTATGATCCCAAGACCTGTACAATCTATTTCAGCGATTCCAAATTTGATACCATCGAATACTATATTGATTACCAAAAGAAAGTCAAGAATGTTGGCGATATTAACTGGCGACTGCAGTCAAGCAGTATTAATAGTAAGGATACGCTGTTCCTAAAGGATAACTGTACGATTTACTTACGTGGAGAAAGAGATAATATAGCTTCAGAAATACAGGTCATCAATGTCAGCTATTATGACTTCATCACAGAATTGCTTGTTACCCAGGATCCTTTGATGAGGTCAATGCTTGTTACCACGAGTTCTTCTCCTTTTGGCAATACAATATTCTTGGTTGATGGTATCCCCCAACAAGCATCATATTACAAGTCTGCAGAATTGGTAGAATATATTAAGAAAGGCTATCGGGTTACTGCTTTGAAGACAATAGGCAGCAATCTTAATCCAACAAATAAGCATTATCCTAAATTATCCAAAATCACAATTCAGAAATAATAAACAAAAGACATTGCAATACTATGATTTATCATCTATATTTTAAAAGCGGTGAGCGTGCGTGCAACTTGAAGTTGTATGACCAATATGAAAAAGAGACGATTTCTGAAAGACAGCTTTTCGCCAATACCAGAGGAGGCGTTGAGCTGCTCAAACTCAGGTGTGATGATATTAAACTCGTATCCTATCAAAGTTCGGAGGAAGATAAGTGGGTTTATATTGAGAAGTTTGAAGCGGATGGTAAAGTGTTGCATATATACCTGTCAGAAAAGGATAATAAGATAGTACCTCCGAATAATTGTCAATTCAAGGTGCTTAAAGATGGTGGTATCCTAAAAATAAAAAGTCAGGGAAGCGTTGATGCGGAAACATTCAACATCGTTTTTCATTATAAGGAGGGCGATAATGATTTTCAGGGTATGTTTATCGTAAGTTGTATTCCTGGCGATAAGATTTATGAGGTAGTGCTGGATTTCGGGTCGGAGGCCAGTCAGATGCTTGTTAGAGAATCGGACGATGCTCATAATTCAGAGCTGTTCAACGAATGTGCACGACATTTTTACGAGTTGGATCCCCAGCAAATTGCTGATGGGACATATGATCAACAGGAGGATGATGATAACGAACTATTTAGAAGTATTTATTTTCTGCCGAAACAAGCAAAGGAAAGAATAAATATAAAAAAGGCCATAATAGCCAGGCCTGACGACGATGACCCTCTTTTGGATTTTATTACTAAACGTGATGATTCAGATAAAGGTCAAAGACTTCCTAATATCAAGATATCCAATCTCTCAGGTGAACGTCCAGTAGGTATTGATCCTGAAAAACTGCATCAAGGTATTGTGATGCGATTTATCCATGAGGTGGTTAAGGAAGTAGAAGATAAAGAAAGAGACGGAGAAGGACAATGTGGTATCCGTTTATTCTTATTGGTTCCAAATGTGATGGGACAAGAGCAGCTTTCTGATTTTATTCAGGCCATTCGTAAATATACTGATGACCAAGAATTCCGTCAATTATTGCCAGAATCAATGAAGAATGTGGTTTTTGACATACATTCATATTCTGAGAGTGATGCATCGTTTGTTTCTTGGTTCGATGGGAGACGTGTAGAAAAAGGTAATTACCTGATTATTGATGTAGGAAAAGGTACAACCGACTTTTCTATTATCAAGGTGGAAAATGGAAGTAATGCAGTCAGTATATATCGTTCGGGATTTGTGGGCGCAGGAAATGCATTGACGTATGCAATGTTTGTCAACTATGTTGTGAGCATGTGGGGTTTAGTACATGCTGAAGATATTATCAGAAAGGTACTCACAGAAGCAAAAGATTCTGAATTATATCTTTTAGAGAACACACTTGAAAATTATAAAAGGAAGGATAATCCTGTGATTAGCAGTAGTGATAATGAGTATTCATTTTCTGATAAGACAGAAGTGAAGACAATCATTTCCAATATAATGCGTCGTGGAGATATTGGTGACGATAGTCATATTATTCAATCGACTATTTATAGGATTATCAAGAAGATTGTTGTCAATGTGAAAGAGACCAGATTCAAAAAGGTTATCCTAAGCGGAAGAGCTTTCAGGTATAGGCCATTCCGGGAAGCGACAATCAGTATCCTAGAAAAGTTCTATCATCTAGAAGGCAATGTTATAGCACTTGACAAAGAGCAACTAAAGAAGGGATGTCTTTATGGCCCTCTGAATCCCATTCAGATAAGTAAGCAATCAGACATGATTGGCATTCCCATTGCAGTGGATGTAACTAGGCGTAATAACGAAAGGGCAGCTATTGAGAAAGCAATAGATGATTTGATAAAGAATGTCCAAGATAATAGAGAAGTTGCCTTAAGAGAAAGTGATGAACAATCTTGGAAACAAAAGACAAAAAAGCTATGGTGGAAATCCTTGGCTTTTTGTGGATTGGAAATATCAGAAAGTGCGCGACAGGAGAAAAAAGGTAGCCAGACTGTGAATCTTGATGCAGATAACGATGATATCAGAAGTATTATGCGTGGAGAACTGGAGATTGAAGAATGTGATGAGAATACCTGTTTTTATATTTCAGATGACAAATATGAAACGGAGAATGACTATACGTTTGACAATCATAGTAAATACACTTTATTTTTTGATGGGAATGATTTCTATGTCAGGGATAAAAAAGGCAGCATAAAACTTACACCGAGCGTGGAGATGCTCAATAAGGATATGCTGTATGAGAGCCTTTTCCCTTATCCATATAGAATATTGGATGAGAATTATGATATTCCAGACATTAATAGTAACAATTACTAAAGCAGTGAAGACAATGAAGAATGTAGGTTATTATTTCGCGATTGTAATAGAGTCTCTTGCACTACTTATCACCATAGTGCTTCCTTTTGCATGTCCAGTCCTTTATGCGGATTGTTGGGCCATGTTGCTCAGTGTAATATTAGGTGTTCCTTTGTTGGCATTGGTCGTTTTGGGTGTGGAATATAGGAATAACAATGCTTTTCAGAAGGAAACAGAAAAACTAGTAATAGAAGAAAAACCACTTGAGGTAGTGGAACAGGACGATTCTCAAACAATACCTAAGTCAGAAGTTGAAGAGGATTCAAAACCGAAGATAGAGGAATGCCTTGAACAGAAATGGAGTAAAGCTATGTATCAACGTTACTGTGCTCTGTGGGATGATTTGTTTAAACATATGAAACGTCCTTTGGTGCAAGAGGATAAAGCTCGAATCAGTTTGATGTTATGGGAAATCTCCTCTATGACTATCAGCTTCTTGAAGGAAAGTAATTCTGATCCAAATAGTGTATGGTATGACGAGGATAGTGTGAAGATGATTATGGAAAACTTGTCACAGAGTGACATCAAGCTCGAAAAATTTCGTATAGACCCCAATACAATTGACGAAAATGCCATTGCTGTTTTTGAGTGGCTGAAGGAGCAAGGCGTGAATGAAGATACTACTGCATTTGGATATCAACTAAAATTCTAAAAAAGCATGAAATTTGAAACAAAGGATTTTAAGAGAATCATTCTTCTTTGTATAATTATTATTGCCATTGCGATTGGGTTGAATATTCTCTTCCCTCTTACTTTCTCTGCCTACTTCCTAATATGTATATTGTCACTTCTTATGTGTAAGCTGGTTGGAGACAATAATACCTTAGTCATACCATGGACAATTACTGCCGTGGCATCTGTCATCATAACACTTAACTATCTGCATCCAGACATTTCTGTATATACTAATGCAGATTATCACACATTGGTCATGCAAGGTGTGGATAAGAAGGATTCTGTCTTGTTAATCGGCAAAAACAAGGCAAAGTCATTCTTTGACAATGAAAAATTGGAGGGCTATGCCAGTATTACTCATCAAAATAGGGATAATGCTAACTGCCTTTTGCATTTTGACCTTCAGGGGACACCACTTTTCTCTGTAGTAGAAAAAAGTAGGACAGGCAGGCTGCTGAATAAGATGCAATTGCCTTCTTTTAGGAATAGTTTTTCAATAGAGAACGATTCTGTACGATGTAACGTTTTAATAACAACATTTCCTAAGGATTCTATTCATGTTGATGTCTCGTTCAGCCACCTGAAAAATGATCTAAGTACTAATTATCGTCCTTCTTTTAAACAGCCTATTCGTATAGGGTACAATCTTTATGATATGCTTCATAGTGGTGTGTCCTATGAAGAGTCGGAAGAAACACTACTGAGTGTACTGCGTGATGTCGTCATTGTACGTGACTATGACGAAAAAGATGTCTATTATATGACGTATCCTCGTAGTATGAAAAAGCTGCAACTAGTTTGTGATGGTAGCCCTTTCCTGCCAAAGAAAGGATTACAAACAGTAACACTTGACCAAGATACCTATTTCTATATAGGTTTAGGAAGCAAAGCTACGCGGCCTATGAGGGCGTCGTATGAATATGGCAATGTCTGTCTAAGATATCGTTTCCCTTATATTAATAATTTCCCTAGTGTCTCGGGTGGTTCAATAATTAAAGAAAACGAGCAGAAGATTGTTGCAGTCACGTCGAAGACGGCATCGCTGATGAAAGCTAATGTCAATGAGGCTTTTTATTATCCGTTGTTTGAGAATGAAAAGAATGAATATCACTTTAATGGTAATGTTAATTATCGCATCAACAATAGTCTAACAGCATTTAAGGCAACACTTACAGATGACCACCAAATAGTCTTGCCAGCCCCTAATACACTGACAACGAAAAATGGTGCAGTGTGGCATTTTAGGGTATGTAACCTTCGTCAAGTTAGTCCAATTACGGGTGAAGACAATATATACGTTAAAGATACCACAATTATTGGTCTTGTATTCATATTGCTTCTTCTTGCTTTTGTATGCTCTATGTTGCTAACTCGTGGACATACTTCTATGATAATGATGATGGTTTGGCTTTTTGCCATCCCACTATTAGTCATGCGCATATACTTGTTATGGAGAATAGCGGTATTCCCGCCTGTCACAGATATCACCCTAGACGAATTCCTGAGGTATAGAATGGAACTGCCCAATTTGTTAGAGAATCCTGAATTGGTGATGTTTGGGCTATGGCTATTTGCTTTGATAATCCTAATAATAGGTGTATTGATAAAGCATATAATTGTAAAAGATGGAACACAGGTGCAATCCGTAGTAGAGAAGATTGTACCTCAAAAGATACATAACTTTTTCCAGGATTGGGGACATCATATACTCTTCTTCCTGATTCTATTAGTATCTGTTGTGACAGTTGCTGGAATCAAGTTTACACACACAAATATTGTCGGACTCAATATCTTGGTTCCCGTCATTTTGTTCCTAATCAATGAGTATGTTGTTGCAAGATGGCTGTCTGTAGGTTATCGTATAACTAATGCAGTTATTGCTTTGGCGGCATTATTCTTGAGTGATCCAGGATATGCTATTATGTTCTTTATCTTTGAATGCGTATATTACGCAATCATTCTCTATGCATTCTTGAAATGCCGATGGAGAGAGTATAGCTCACGGAAGGCTGCAGGTTTTTATTTTTTCTGGGTACTACTATTGGCCATCGGAGCAACAGTTGTTTTATTACCTATATTTGTGTCGTGGTCGTATAGCAGTAATCCGTCAATCTTGGGATTTGTCAGCACCTCACGGCTGATGTTCTTTGTTTTGCCTTTGGTGGTCGGAGGAATCTTGCTTTTTGTTATTTGGCGGTGGCATGAGTTTAAATCTACGAAGGGGTATTTATGTGTTGCTTTGCCATTCTTGCTGGCTGTTACAATAGCATCTACTATTTGGGGATATGATTATTATCAGACTCACAACCTGCACTTTAAGTATAGGGCTATTATCCATACGCAGAAAGTGGGAGAAATCATGCAAGATGAAAGGTATGGCGAAGACGATGCCCAGCGATTATTGAACGCTGCTCAAAATCAATGGTTCTTACAGTACCATATAAACAAAGGTGCGGAACGTATTACTGAGAATGGTATCATGTCTCTATCGCCTCACTTTAAGAAAGGTGTAACATGGAATACGCAAATTAGTGATGTTATCCTTTCCAGATATATAATAGGTGAATTATCCGGAATTGTACCATTGTTCATGATTCTACTGTCGGTGGTATTCTTATGGATTGTTTTCCAGAATGAAAATAAATCTCCGGCAGGTAGGGCACTAACTTTTGCCATCGCATTGCTGTTTTTGGTACAAAGTACTTTTGAGTGGATGGCAGTAACAAATAGAACAGTCTTCTTCGGTCAAGATTTCCCGTTCATGAGTCAAAATGCTCGATTTACACTTTACATGTTCGGAATTTGGCTGATGCTATTGGTCTTCTTCGCTTGTTATGTTCCCAAGAACGAGTTCAATGAAGAACTTGAAGAGGGCTTGGAAGAATTTGCAAAGCCCTTTCCACGGAGATTTTTCTTTGGATTTTTTGCTTTAGTGGTTGGTGTAGTCTTTGCCATCGGAAATAACTATGAGGAATTGTATGCAGATGACGTGGTAGAGGGAGATAAATCAAATGCGGAGGAGTTTAATGTGGCAACAGCCATGAATAAAAGCAACTATCAGCTTTCTGAAATAAACGTCCGTCTTTCAGAGTATCCAGCTGATGACAGGATGCTTGAGAATGGTGAAGACATCAGTTCTTTAGTACAAGATATTGAAGACAAGATACGCTTATCTCAATATGTTGAAAAGATGAAGGAAGATGGTAGAATTAACGATTTTACCTATTCGCTCTATCAAGCGTTTATTACAAACCTAAAGCGTAAGAATTCTAATGGAAATATTATCCATCTGCGCCATGAGGATATGGACAGCTATGAATTGGCACTCAATAAAACTTTCTTTAATTTGCAAAGTCCTGATCTTGATAAAAAGGCTTGGAAGGGTAGTGTCTATTCAGACGTTGCATCACCAGTGGAGAACAAGACATTCCAGATTGCTTCATTGCCGGGACTAGTTGTGTATTCTATTCCACGTTTGTGGCTTCCGTCGAACATTGATTATGCTGTTGTAGATTGTCGCGTAAAAGATGGGCATATTGGTGAAAACTATGATAAAGTGATTCATAAAGAGATGGATGATTATCGTGCATCCGTAGCAGTATTCCCAGTATCACCACAAGATCTTTTAGAACTTAACGATAAGAAAACCAAAGATGTCTTAACCTATCAATATGGTAGGGAGGAACAGAGTTTGCTTGTAAAAAATATGATGATAAACGGAAAGCATAAATTCTTCTACCCATTGAAAGAAAAATGTCTTTGGCTAAGAGACTTTTCAAACTTGGTTGCTTTTAGTAAACGGGGTGCCGGTAACAGAGATTCCGTATTTGTAACTTTGGATAGTAAACTCACAGAATCCTTATCTGATTCGCTGAAACTTTTGGGTGTTGAGTGTTCTGTTGTTGCGATAGACGGATGGGGGAATGTAAGACTTATGGTGGACAATAAGTTATCAGGTTCTATAGACCCCAATAACGAGGATTTGCTTAATGAGTTGGCTGTTCAAAGCTATATGAATCCTAATTCCGAAACAGATCAGAACTTGTTTGGAAACCTCAATCTTTGTTATTTGAAGCCAGGTCCAGGCTCTTCTTTGAAACCAATCACCTATGCGGCAGTGACATCACAGAGTCAGGATATTGAATGGGCCGGACTTGAACTGATGAGTCCAATGCTAATAAGAGATACGACTGTTTCCAAAGTTGTAGGTAAATATTATCATTTGAGAAAATATGGTCCTAAATATAAATATAGTGCCAAGAGACCTTTTAAGTCATTGACTAGCGATGAAAAAGGAGGTAATGAGAATTGGATTAATAATGATTTTTACCTGTACAAATCTAGTAATTATTATAATGCTCTTATTACTTATTTAGGGCTTTATGATAATTTGGGGAACGCTATAAACAATATATTTGTTGTATCGACAGATATCAATGACTTCCCGCGTTTTAGAACGGAAAGAGGAGGACAGGTATATACGTTTAGGGATGCGCCAAAAACCGCAGCTAATCAGATATTATTTGATGGCCTCACAAAGAATTTTAGAATGCCTACCTTTACGGGATTTCTTGATACACTGCGATATGAATTCGTGAGTCCCTCATATTATCGTAAGAATAATGTTGAGAGCAAATCAAAACTCTCGAATAATTTCCCGTGGGTGTTCCCGCAAGCGTCGACCATCTATGATTATGAGATGAGAAACTCAGAGTTGACGCCAGCAGAACGCTTGAGACAATATGCATTAGGGGCGTCTCCTGTAAAAGTGACTCCTGTGAAAATGGCAGAAATGTATGGGAAACTCTATTCTTTGCACCCGGATTTTCATGCTACAGTGATACCACATCGTGAAAAATTTATAGAACCATGGTTGGATAGGAATGGTGATGCTACTAATAATTATTTTTCTTTCTACAGAGAGAATTTGTTTAATGGAATGTCAAGTTGTGTTCAGAAAGGTACGGCTGATTATCTCGGCAAGGTAAGAAATGGTTATTATCTGTATGCAAAGACTGGTACGTTAAGCCTGCGAGAAGGTGTTAGTGACGACAGAATGCTGGCTGTAATAATTTGCAATAAAGATATCATAAATGACGGTAGAGTTGAGTCGCCTGATGATTATAAATTTATGGTAGTTTATTTCAGGTTCAAACAATGTGAAATGGAAGTGGTTAAATATCAGAATACGATAAAATCCATTTTGAATGAGATTATGCATAGTAACAGTTTTAAGAATTATATGAGATGATATGAAAAAGCAATATAATCCGATAGCATACATCCTGTTTGCTATAGTTGTTTTTGTAATACTGGCAAGCTACGTTTTTTTACATAATAAACCCGTAGAAGTTGCCAAGGAAGATAAGGAATATCCGATACTTCCTGCGAAAGAACTTTTTGTTCCCATTCACGCTGATACGCTTGACGTTTATCTCAAGACTTACTTTAACAGAGGGGGGCTAAAGACTGATAAGAAAAGTAGCAAATTTGTAATTGAGTATAACCCCCATGCTTTTATTCTTCTTCATGCAAATAACAACAAGATGAAAGAGGCAAGGGAGGTTCTTGAAAATGCTCAAGTGAAGGGCTTCTCCATTCAAAACTCCAAAGAGACAGTCAAAATTACCATGAAGAAAAATGGTGATTATGTAGATTGTCCAGCCCTTATCGTTGCTGAGATATTAAGAAAGTTGAATGAACAGTGAATGTTGTGAAGAAGATACAATACATTATTCCGACACTGTTACTTGTAGTGGTTTCCTTTGGCATTCTTGCTACGGGATGGGATGCTTTGGGACGCATTTTTTTTCCAAAGCGTGGATCATGGATAGGCAATATTCAATTGTATCAGTGGATAGCGATAGGTATAATTATCTTCTTTGCAGTTAAGAAGCTTCTAAAGGAGAATCTGAAGTGGTTTGAGACTTTTACACATGAACTGACTCATACCATTGTAGCCATTTTGTTCTTTAGAAGGATTCATTCTTTTGAAGCTAATGACAATAGTGGGCAGATTATGTCCAGTGGAAGCGACAAAACACTTGTGTTTATAGATCTTGCTCCCTATTGTCTTCCATTATATACATATGTTCTATTGACATTCCGAGCAATCTGCTCTTTGCCATTTTTGTGGTGTATAGACTTAATCATAGGATTGTCTGTTGCCTTTCATGTCAATACATTTAAGAATCAAATAGGTAGTTATCAGACAGATATAAACAAACGCCCCCTTTACTTTTCATATACATATATAGCTACCGCTCTTCTGTTTAATCTATGTGTACTGATTGTTTCCTATTGGAGTTCAAAAAACGTATTTACCGCATTTTGGTATGTTGTCAAGAGTGTGTTTGAGCATCTTTTCATCTGGTAGATATTAATCAAGACATATTTCATAGATTTGTCCCGATAATTATTGATTAAAACTTTTGGGCTTTCTGAAATCTTTTCGTAATTTTGCATCCGGAATCATCTTTTAATCACAAAATGAACAAATTGAAGTAATGAAAAGAAATGAAGAAAGCGCTCTTTGACTTATTGCTACACTTGTCTGTTTTGTGATAGAGAAATCGAATAGGAAAACTCTATGATAATAAGGGCATGGCATTTCGGTGCTTTGCTCGATAACTCTTGCGCCCCATACAAGAGGGGCATATACCTTAATTATATATATTATATAGTGATTGATGTTGATTATGATGAATGAGAACAGATTGATTGACGATTTTTGGAAACAGACCAAGACTACTATCTGGAAACACATGGACGCTATGGCAGTTAATTATGCTGTCTATTCAAATCATTTGAGGGGCTTTGCTCCGTTTCTAACTGACAAGGACGTATATATTTATGCCAACACAAAAAATGTGGTTGTAGTGTGCGTAGATAGTTGCGGGCACAGCGACGAACAGATTTATGAGGAATCTGAACAGGTTGATATGCTGATTTACAGTTCTGGCTTTGAACTGCGTGAGAGCATGGTGTGGAAATTGCTTGAGACGACACACATAATCAAGAATCGTTTGACGAACAGCGGTTACGATATTGAAGTGTACGGAGTCCTGTTGACAGAGGCAAGTATTACCAATGCTGACGATCTGGAAGATATGTGGGAAGAGCACAAGATAAAAGTGATTGAAAACTTCAGCAGTCTGAAACATAGATGGGCTGCTGTGAACAATGACGAGGACAACGATGCAAAGAAGTATTTCGATGCACTGATAGACGAGAAGCGAGATGAAAAGCGCGAGTCGTTGTTTAGTGACAATGATGATGAATTTGAGGAATTGTTGAAAGGTTTTATGGGTGTCAAATTAGCCCCTGATGATGACGATAATTTAGAATACGATTCGGAGAAAGACGAGGAGGAATCAGACGACGTTGAGGAGAAACCAGACAACAACGAGGATGACACTCCAACGGTTACTGACGGAGAGATAGAGCAGAACGACACGCACAGCGTGAAGGTGCAGATACTGAACCCTATCAAGAATGCGCGTCAGGAGCTGGATAGGTTGGTGGGTTGTCGTGACATCAAGCGACGCATGGATGAACTGCTGTCGCTGACACAATATAACAACATGAAACGGGAGATGTGTCCTGACAGCAAGCAGCATGAGGTGTCGCTACACAGCGTGTTCTTCGGACGACCAGGAACGGGCAAAACGACGGTCTGCAAGATATTCGGCTCACTGCTCCACGATGTGGGGGCACTGTCGAAAGGACATGTAGTGGTGTGCGACCGTAGCACCTTTATCGGAACGCTGTGGGGCGACGAGGAAAGGGCCATGCGTCAGGTGGTGGACTTGGCACGCGGAGGGGTGCTGATGCTGGACGAGGCTTACCTGCTGAACGGACAAAACACCAACGACCCTGGCAAGATGGTGATTCAGCTGTTGATGAACCTATTGGCTGACGAGAAGCAGCGCGACTTGGCAGTGGTGATATGTGGATATAAGGAGCCCATGATGAAACTCTTGGAGATGAACCCGGGACTGCACTCCCGATTCCCTAACCGCTTCGAGTTTGCCGACTTCAGTTTCGAGGAACTGCTGGACATCACCCAACAGCGCATTCGTGAGTACGACTATCACTTCACGCGCTCGGCATGGGAGAAGTACAAGCAGGTATTGCAGGAAGCTTACGCCCAGCGCGACCCGATGACGTGGGGCAATGCCCGCTTCATAGCCAACCAATTGGACAGAATTTATCTGCAACATGCACGTCGGTGTGTGAGCCACTCGAAGAAGATGGATAGGCAACACTTACAGACGCTGACGCCTGCAGACATCATGCCGATGGAGGTGCAGAAGCGTCGTCCGCATGTGGGATTCTAAACAATGATGAAGAAATTGGGACTGCCAAAATTTGGTGGTCCCAATTATTATTCGTAACTTCGCATCCGTAAACGAATTAATATGCTAAAACAGAAAATAATGGTTGTGGTAAGTATCCTGATGGGGAGCTTACTGATGGCATGCTCCACGATGACCAAGGCTGAGCGCGAGGCCAAGGAAGCGGAGCAGGCAAAAATGGTGAAGGCGGCGCTGGACAAGCGGCACTATAAGATAGACATCAACATGATGTATGCAAGGCGATTCGGCTCGAAGAATGTGACGAGCAATTGGTCGCTGGAGGTGAAGGGCGACACGCTGGTGTCGTATCTGCCATACATCGGGGTGGCTTATGAGGCTTCGTTTGGGTCGAACTCAGGACTGAACTTCACAGCGCCTATCAGCAACTATGAGGACGATGGCTTCAAGAAGGGGAAACGCATGATTCGCCTGAAGGTGAAGAATGAGGATGACTTGCTGGACTATCAGCTGGAGGTGATGGACAACGGTAGTACCGATATCGATGTGATGTCGCGGAAACGGGAGGGCATCAGCTATTCGGGACAGATGGACTTGGAGTGATAAATGATAAGTGTTACTATATTTTATTAATGTCCACATAGCCATGCATCACAGCATAGATGGTGAGGGCTGAGACACTTTTCATGCCCAACTTGTCCATGATGTTCTTGCGATGGGTGATAACGGTAGCCATACTGATGTTCAGGATGTCGGCAATCTCCTTGTTGGTGTTGCCTTGCACGATGTACGACATCACCTCTATCTCACGATCAGTCAGAATCTTCTGTTCCAAGACCTTAGGCATCTTGGGCAGGTTCTTGCCCTTGGCATGGGCATGTTGCTGGAGGGCGAGAATGGCTTTGATCAGCAAGTGCTCGGGTTGGTTGATATAGAGGCTGTGGAAGTCTGACAATTGGCTGGCGTCGCTGAGCGAAAGGGTCAAGACGATGGTCTTGTGTCTGCGCTCCAAAAAGAAAGGACGGTTGCGCAACACAATTTCCATGGATACGAAATAATGGAAATAGCTGTCGGGATTGTTGCTGCATAGTTCTGAGAAAGAACCATAGGTGTCTACCGTCATGATAGGCATTACATTCTGCAGAATCTGTTTTAATCCTAACGTTGCCAGCGTATTGCTGTCAATAATAGCTATTTTTGGTCTGCTTGTTGCTTCCATGTTTGCAAAGGTACGAAAAAATGCATCCAAACTTGCTTTTTTTAATTAATTTTTATAATTTTGCAGTATGAAAGCGAAACGATTGTATATTCTTCTACTTCTGCTGTTGACAACTTTGGCAGTATCAGCCCAGAAAGATTTCTTTCTCTTCAAGGCTGCACGTGCTGTGAAAAACTATGTCGACTCGTCCGTTATTAAGACGGCGGATAGCAGCTATATCGTGGTTCCTAAGAAGCCTTGGCAACTGATAGTGCGCCATAAGATAGACCGAATGGGGCTCAAGATGCATAGTGTAATAGACACAGATGAAGAATATATGAACTGGACTCCATATGTTGGAACCAGAGCTGCCAACAGCCTGGGTCTGTGGTTTGGATACCGAGGCTATGGACTGGGCTATTCCGTCAACCTGAATAAGCGTTCGGACACCTATTTCACGATAGGTGCCGTAGGAAGCAGTTATGGTATTAACCTCCGACTGCGTACGTTCGGCATGACAGAATTCAATGGAGATATTTATCTAAAAATCAAACCAGACCAGGAATTGCTGAATGGCAACTACGATTTTGAAATTTTAGAGCCCATCCGCGTCCACTCCCTCATCATTGATGGTTATTATATGTTCAACCACAAGCACTTCTCCTATGCTGCAGCCTACGACCAGTCTGCCGTTCAGGTGCGCTCAGCGGGTTCGCTGATGGTGGGAGCTATGTGGAATGCCATGAGTGTGCGCTATAACAGCGATAAGAATGCTGCTTTGGTGAGTCTGATGCACGACGTGGGAGCCTTTAAGGTTCGTCAGGGCAGTATAGGTGCTGGCTACGCCTACAACTGGGTGCCTACACGCGGATTGCTGATCAATGGTCTGTTCATGCCGATGCTCGCCTTGTATAACCGTCAGGTTGTCGTCAAATATAAGACAGAATTTGACGATGAGGACGATAACTATGATGCCATTTACGATGAAGAAGAGTCAACCAATTGGAGTCGTGTCACCTTGACCTTCAATGCGCGTGCTTCTGTTACCTACAACTGGAAACGGTTCTTCTTAAACGTCTATGGACAATGGAACACTCGCAGCTATAAATATGGTGAAGAAGGGGACGGACGTATTTCCGATTGGTACGTAAATACGTCGTTTGGACTCCGTTTCTAAAAAGCTGGTGCTTTACTTATTCATGAAGGACAGACGAGCAGCCTGTTCGAACACCATTCTTGCCAAATCCTCGTTCTGAGGCATGCGTCCGTTGATGGCGTCGAACATCTGAACAAGGCCTGGAATACCTCTACCGGTCTTCAGAATGTGAACGAAGCATAGGTTCTGCAGACCTACGGTGCTGGCCAGGATGTCAATGTCCGTACTACCCAGTTGGAACAAGGCCAACTGATAAGCATCGTCGCAATAGTTTGCCATCATACGCTCCACGTCGCCCAGCGTCTTGATGTCCAATTGGCGCAAGACGGTGAGGTAGGGTATGAAGGTGCTCTCTTGAATCTCTGCCTGCGTGATGGCTGCAATCTTGCGATTCAGTTTGTCGAACGGATGCATAGCTACATACGAAAGGAATGTGTCGCCATCAAGCGCCACCTCTTCCAATTGTCCGTTCAATACCAGGTTCTGCATTCTGCGACGATAGTCAGCTATCGAGTTGCGGATACGGCTGAACTCATCGTCAGCCAATTCCATCATACCTGCCAATCGGCTTAGCATACGATGGTACTCCTTGGGCGTTTCGATTTCCGACTTATAACCAATGTCGTGCTGAATGGCTGACCATACGTGCTGCAAGGCAGTACGCATCTGAATCTCAAAGCGGATATCGTTCAGGTCAGGATATTCAGGGTCGTAGAAAAAGGTCTTGGGAATGCGGCAAATGTAGTGGAGAGAGTTGTAACCAAAGCTGTCGACCTCGTGCATCTTGCGCTTGTCAACGGAATTGGGCCAGTCTATTTCCAACTTCGACTCAACAAAGGAAGCCACACGGTCCACATCCTCATTATAATACATAATGATGCGACCTCCGAAAATGTCCGTAATATCTCTCAACGTTCCATATTTCGAACCTTTTCGTTGCAGTTTTCCAGCCAGCGAAGCTTCTTCCTTGATGCGGAATTCCATAGAGGCTACAGTGAGTTCTCCTTCTTTGATAATCTCAGCTGTCTTACTCTTCATCACTTCCATTAACCTCTTATAGAGAGGGAGCTGCTGGCGATATTCCTCCAGCAGCATCTCTCCATGTAGGTCAAGACCATAGTTTTCCATGAGCCTTGTCTTTACTTATTATTTTATTAAACAGGTTATTTAATCTCAAACAGATTGAAGAAACCTGTCATCATAAATACCTTTTTAATTTCGTCGTTGATGTTCTTGATAATTACCTTTCCACCCTTTGTGGAAGTCTCCTTGCGGAGCGTTAGGAACAAGCGGAGACCTGAGCTACTGATATACTCCAGATTGGTGCAATCCAGCACAATCTCCTTGTCTGCGTTCTCCAGCAGGGGAGTGATGTCCTGCTGGGCCTTAACAGCAGCAGGGGTGTCCAGGCGTCCGTTGAAAATGGCAGTATAGCCACCATTCAATTCTTTAATGTCGATATTCATTTTCTTACGTGTTATTTTTTAGTTTGATACATTCACCTAACCCAGTTTCTTGCGCAGGGTCAGCACGTTTTTGTTGCCTTCGCGATTATAGTTGATGTCATCCATCAATTGGCGCACCAAAAAAATGCCCAATCCGCCAATGGGGCGTTCCTCTGCAGAGAGGGTGGTGTCTGCATCTTCCTTGGTTGTTGGGTCAAAGGCTATGCCAGTATCCGTGATGACGAAGGTCATCCATTCCTGGTCAGCCGTCACCTCGATGTCCACGTTGCCTTTCTGGCCATCGGGATAGGCGTAGTCCATCACATTGACTACAGCCTCCTCCATAGCCAGGTTCAGGCTCATGGTGAGCGACATGTCAAGACCCACCTCCTCAGCTACCAAGTCGATGAACTCGTTCAGCTGAGGGATGGTCTCTATATCGTTCGGCAGTACCAGTCTTTTCTTCATAGACTTTTATTACTTCACCAGGGCAGCACGAGCAGCGTCGATACCTTCCTTAGCCTCGTTCAACTGTTTCTTCAGCTCGTCAACAGTGGTAGCGTTCAGCACCTCCAGAGGAGCAACAGCGTCAGCGATAGGCTTGATGTCAGGATCGTACTCAGACAGACGGTTGATAGCGTCGAGCACGAGGATCACACGGAAAGTGATGTTTGAAGCGGCCTCGTCGTCGAATACGCTCAGGAACTTGTCGGCATTCTTGTTGGCAATGTAGAGCTCCTCAACGAGAGCTGCAGAAGCCAGCTGCCAGAAGTAGTTGATGCGACCGTTCTTCTCCATGTCGTCATACAGGGTCTGAGTGGTCTCGAATACGTTAGACTGGTCCTCGATGGTCTTGAAAGAAGGATCGTTGATGTCAGCAATCAGCTTGGCAATAGCCTTCTCATACTCATCAGTAGGCATGTCGTAGAGCTTAGCAATGCGCTTGTCAACACCCAGAGCGCTCAGCATACGATACTTCTCAGCCAGTGTGGCAGCTTCCTCAGCAGCGTTTGCGGGCAACAGATAGTCAGGCTTTACCTGCTTCTCTTCCTTGGTCAGTGACAAGCCACCGTTGCCTTCCTGAATGAAGGTGGGCTGCTTCATCTTGCTGATCTCAGCAGCAATGCTGTCCATGTGCATCTTAATGCTGGCCTCAATCTGCTGCTGTTCAAAGCTCTTCAGTGAGTCTGCATCCTCTACGTTGTTAGCACTCTTTTTTCCTCCGCAAGCTGCGAAGACAATTGCTGCAAAAGCAACAGCTACAATAGTTAACTTCTTCATTTTTTTGAGTTTTTTGTTGTTATTAATTTAATGAATTATATTTTTGTTTTCTCTCATTTTTCTCGTTAGGGATTGTCCTTTCGGAGCAATCGTCCAGGCCAGTCGCAGAACAGCAGTATGCCTACGATGATGCACATCAGCAGCATGATGGCCATGTTATACCACAGCGTCTTCACGTGCCATGTGCCGATAATCTTCTCGCTGCTATAGAACGGAGCATTACCGCACTTGCTCTGAGGTGTCAGGAAGATGGTTCCTGTTCTGGGCACTATGTATCCGTCTATCACGTCGAGCATCCTGCGCTGGTCAGCACCTATCACGCAGTCCTCCAACTTCAGGTTGTAGTTCTCGCGCTTCAACTTCAGCAGTTCCTCCTTGCCATGCTCGCGGATGAATGCCGACTTCATGGCGTCCTCCTTCATGCTGGCCTTGTTGCCTCGCTGCTTCAGGATATCCTCAGCCTCTTTCATATATAAGGTGAGCGATTCTGTGGATTTGTCACCAGCATAGGCTTTCATACCACAGAACTCCGTCAGCAACGGCAGGTTGGTCTCTATCACCCTCATATGCTCAGGGTCTACGGGCTTGCCCTTCTTCACTTCGTCCTTCATGGTCTCCACCTGCGATTGCAGTTCATAGAGGAATCCCATGTTATAGAACTGGTTCTCGTATTTCTGCTTGTCAATCTCGAAGAACGGCTTCTCGTAGGCATTGTCAGTAAACGAGGTCACAGCCAGCGCCTCATACGCCCATCTTGAGGGAATGATATTGCCGATAGCAGGCACATTGCCCGTGGTGCTCTTGGGTGTCAGGTCTGAGAAGCTGACTACCAATCCGCACAGCAGAATCTGAGGTATCAGCAACAAGGGGATGCTGATGTAGATTGCCACCACTGAGTTCAGACACTGCGACAGAATCAGTCCTGTCAGGTTTGACAGCAATGCTGTAACAAACAAGATGATCCACCATTCCATCGTCAGGCCGTGTATGCCCATAATCGTGTTACCTATCAGGATAAACAGCAGCGTCTGCAACAGCGAAACACCTGCCAGGAAAATAATCTTCGACCAGATATAGCTGCCATACGAAAGGTTCAGGAACCGTTCGCGCTTCAACAGGGCACGGTCCTTGATAATCTCCTCAGCACTACCGCTCATGCCAATGAATGTTGCCACAATGACGGACATGAAGAAGTAGCTTACCAAGTTCTTGTTGTCCATCACGGAGTAGCCCTCGGGTGGGGCATAGCGTGTCAAGAAAGAACAAATCAATGCCAGCAGCGGTGCCTCCAATAGGGTGATGCACAGATACTGCACATTGGTTATCTTCGTCTTGAAGTTTCGCTGCAGGAAGATGCTCAGCTGCTTCAGCCTGTTAGGCTTCTTCTGGTCTGAGGCAGGCACATCGCTCACTGCGGGAGCCTTCATCTCCTTGCGGTTCTTCAGATACAGCTCGTGCCATTCCTGAGGTGTCATCTTGCGCTCGTCGCTCACCTCGCCGATATTGTTCAGTGCCTTCTCGTCGATGATGTTCAGCACGATTTCGGGGTTCACGTTACCACACGTCGGACACGCACTTGTCTCCGCATCTGCATAGTTGGCAGCTTCCTTGAAATAGGTGATGGCGTCAATGGGATTACCGTCGAAGACAGGATATCCGCCTTTGTCCAACAGCCATAGACGGTCGAACAATTTGTATACATCACTTGAAGGCTGGTGGATGTTCACCACAATCAGCTTGCCTTTCAAGGTCTGTTCCTTCAGCAGGTTGATTACCTTCTCAGTGTCAGCAGACGAGAGGCCTGATGTAGGCTCGTCGAGGAACAGTACCGCTGGTTCGCGAATCAGCTCCAGGGCAATGTTCAGTCGCTTGCGCTGTCCACCCGATATGTATTTGTTGATGGCCGATCCCACCTTCAGGTCTTTTGTAGCGTCCAGTCCCAGGTCCTTCAGCGTCTTCATCACACGCTTGTCCAGCTCCTCGTCGCTCATGCCCTCAAAGCAGAACTTAGCTGTGAACCAAAGGTTCTGATATACAGTCAATTCCTCAATCAGCAGGTCGTCCTGAGGTACGAAACCAATCAAGCTCTTGGCCTCAGGCTCTGTGATGCTGTGTCCGTTGATGGTGATAGTACCTTCCTGTGGCTTCAGACTGCCGTTCAACAGCGAGAGCAGGGTAGTCTTACCCGTTCCGGAGCCACCCATGATGGCCAGCAGCTCTCCGTTCCTCAGCGTGAAGCTCAGGTCATGCATACCATTGTCGCTGTTGGGGAATCGGAAGTTGATGTCTCTTCCGCAGAATTCTACCGCTTTAACCTCGCTCTGCGTCTGATCGTAGGTGCTGATAATCGACGAGTAATAGACGGGCTTTCCGCTCTTGCTTTTCAGCACGCTGCTTTGTATCCAAACCTGGAATGAGCCCGTCAGTATGGGCACGTCGTTCAGCAATACGGTGTCGTTGCCCATATAGGTGAAGAGCAGGAGTCCGGAAATGGGGTCGAGCAGGGTCTTCAGGGGAGCGTCGAAACCTTCCAACTGGTGCAGTTTCACATGCTCCGTTTCCTTGCTATCCACAAAGTCCGTGAAGTCGTTGTATTGCTCTTGTGGAATGTTGAACAGTTGTGCCATCGTCTTGAACAGCACATCCGTATGATTGGCCTCGAAACCTCCATGACAGAACTCCATCAATCGCAGCAACAACAGGTCTTTTTCTATTTTGCGGATGTCGCCTTGCAGATTGGAGCAGATAGAGGTAACGGTGTCTACCGTGTTCAGATCATCCGTCATCTCGTAGGCCATACGCATATCGGCGTAAAGGTCCACGTACAAGTCTGTATTTCTGATTCCGAAATGGCGATGCAAATAGCTTACGAGCATATTCTTAGCTCGTACCTCATCCACCTGCTCTTCTTTGCCAAACAGAGCAAACAGACTGATAAAACTTGATAATATGACGTCAGTCATTTTGCGGTTAGAGAAATACTTTCCCTTAGATTATATTCTGCAAAAGTATGAAAAATCCCTCACACCTCTTTATAATAGTAGTTAAAAATATTTAAACGAGGCATGTTCTTCCCTTTGTTTATGTGTTGCTGTCCATGGGGAACAGACCATAAAGCTTGGCGTCAATCATGTCTGTTACTATTTTCAGGTCTTCATGATTGTCACCAAATTTACAATGATCGCCATCTACCACAATCAGCGGACCTTTGTATGTAGCAATCCATTCTTCATATCTTTCTTCCAGACCTTTCAGATAGTCCAATCGCATGGTTTGCTCGTAGTCACGGCCTCTTTTCTGAATCTGTGCCACCAGCGTGGGAATGCTCGAGCGGATGTAAATCATCAGGTTGGGCAATTTTACCAGCGACATCATCAGGTCGAACAAGTCAGAATAATTCGCAAAGTCTCTATCCGACATCATGCCCTGTGCGTGCAGGTTTGGAGCGAAGATTTTGGCATCTTCAAAAATCGTACGGTCTTGTATGATGGTATCCTCCGATTTCGATATCTCCACCACTTCCTTGAATCTCTTGCTCAGGAAGTACACCTGCAGGTTAAACGACCAGCGAGGCATATCGGCATAGAAGTCCGACAGATACGGGTTGTTGTCAACGGGTTCGAAACGGGGCGTCCAGCCATAGCGGTGGGCCAGCAATTTTGTCAGCGTGGTCTTGCCACTGCCTATGTTTCCTGCTATTGCGATGTGCATAGTATTATAGTTTTTTCGTTGTTGTTTTACAATTGTGGTGGGAATAGTCCGAACAGCTGCCTGTCTATGCGGTCTACGATTTGTGCAAAGTCTTTCGTATTGTTCAGGAAATCCAGATTGTCCTTCTCTATCGTCATCACCTTTCCTTTATACCTATTGTATATAAAGTCGTCGTATCGCTTGTTCAGGTTCTCCAGATATTCCAGCTGCATCTGTTGCTCATATTCGCGCCCTCTTTTCTGGATATTCCCCACCAGATGGGGCACTGAAGCCTTCAGATAAATCATCAGGTCTGGTTGGGTAGCCACCTCCATCATCTGCTCGAACAGTTCCATAAACGTCTCGTAGTCGCGCTCACTCAGGTTGCCCATGTCCTTGTTGTTCTCCATGAACACGTACACGCCTTCGTAGATGGTGCGGTCCTGTATGATGGTCTTTTGCGACTGCGTGATGTCTATCAAGTCGCGAAAGCGCTCTTTCAGGAAGAAAACCTCCAGGTTGAACGACCATCGGTGTATGTCCCTGTAGTAATCCTCCAGATACGGGTTCTCTTCCACCGTCTCATAGCGAGCCTCCCAGCCATAGTGCTTGGCCAGCAACTGCGTCAGTGTCGACTTCCCGCTTCCTATATTTCCTGCAACAGCTATATACATTGATTTAGATTTGATTGCAAAAGTAATCAATTTCTGCGAAACGGGCAAAAAATAAATCTAAAAAAACCTTTCTTTATGATGGAATGATTTTAGTCGAGGTCTACGACGGTGATTCCAGCCCCTCCGAATTGCACGTGCTCGTCCTTGGCTTTCTTCACGTTAGGCACCGTGTTGAGGTACTGTCTGATCAGTTGGCGCAGGATGCCCGTACCCGTTCCGTGCAGGATGCGCACACGACTCAAGCCTATCAAGATGGCATCATCGATGAAGTGCATCACGGCATCAATGGCCTCGTCGCCACGCATACCCCTCACGTCTAAGTCCTGATGGAAGTTCTGACGGCGGTCCTCCATCGTGGCGCGCGTCATGTGCGAGGTCTGGATAGCCAGATGGGCGTGCTTGTCGGCAGGGCTGCTCGTGGCCTGCGATTTCGCTGCACGCTCCAATTGCTCCAACTTCACTTTCGAACGCAATCCACCAAACACCACCGTGGCCTGCTTGCCCTGTATACTTTCTATCTCGCCCACGCTGTTGGTACCCTTGATGCGCACGCTGTCGCCCTTCTCCAGCGGACGATTGCTGTCGTTGAGGTTGGCTTTGGCTCTTGCAGCCAATTTCTCACTGGCTGCCCTTTCTTCCTCGCCCTTCCTCTCTTTGCGCTGAGTTTTGCGCGCCTTGCGCTCCTCCATCTGGCGCAGTTTCTTGGCAAAGTCCTCTTCGCTCATCAGTCCGCGAGTGTCGTCGTTCTGCACTTGCTCGCGGAACTCTTGCAATTCCTCACGAATCAGTCGTGTCTGTTCCTTCTCCGCCTGTGCCTCCTTGATTTCGCGAATGGCATTCTCTATCTTGCGGTTTGCCTCTGCCAACAGCTCTTCTGCTTGTTGCTTGGCACGATTCAGGATAGCCTTTCGCTCGCGCTCTATCTCCTCCAGATTGGTCTCGTAGCGCAGTATGTGTCCCTCCAGCGATTTCTCATGCTGGTGAATAGTCTGGCGCTTACCCTCCCAGTAGCGCTTGTCGCGCACAATGTCTTGCAGGTATTTGTCGCTTTGGATGTAGTCTGAACCCACAATCTCCGAAGCGTCGCTGATCACTTCCTCAGGAATGCCCGTCTTTCTGGCTATTTCTATCGCAAACGAAGAACCTGGTTGCCCGATGCTCAGCTGGAATAGCGCCTGCATCTGATGACGGTCGTACAACATAGCTCCGTTCACCACACCCTCATGGTCTTCTGCAAAGTGCTTCAGGTTTTGATAGTGGGTGGTAATGATGCCAAACGTCTCCTTCTTCCAGAATTGTTTCAGCACAGCCTCCGCAATGGCACCACCAATAGCAGGCTCCGTACCACCTCCAAACTCGTCTATCAGCAACAACGTGCGATTGTTAGCCTGCTTCATCATGTTCTTCATGTTTAGCAGATGACTCGAATACGTCGACAAGTCGTCGGCTATCGACTGCTCGTCGCCAATGTCTATCATGATGTTCTGAAACAGTCCCACCGTCGAACGGTCGCCAACGGGGATGCTGAGTCCGCATTGCAACATATATTGTAGCAGTCCCACCGTTTTCAGACACACCGATTTACCACCAGCGTTCGGACCGCTGATAATCAGCAGTCGCCCTAAAGTCTTACTTCTTCCTTCTTCCGTCTTCCTTCTTCCTTCCAGACGAATGTCCAGCGGTACCACCTTCTTCTCCTGCTTTGCTAGCGAGCGTTGCAGCAGCGGGTGTATGGCCCTTATCCAGTCTATCTGTGGCTCTGCTTTCACCTCAGGTTCAAAGGCCTGCATCTGCTCGGCCATCTCAGCCTTGGCATGTATCAAGTCGATGGTTGCCAGGAATTGGTACGAGTCCAGCACCTCCTGCACGTGGGGGCGCAGTTCGTCTGAGAATACGGTCAGAATGCGGATAATCTCCCTGCGCTCTGCAGCCTCCAGTTCGCGCACCTTGTTGTTGGCTTCCACCACCTCTGCAGGCTCTATGAATACTGTCTTTCCCGTGGCCGACTCGTCGTGAACAATACCTCTTATCTTGCGCTTTAGTCCAGGTGCTACGGGTATCATCAGTCGTCCGTCGCGCAGAGTGGGTGCCGTGTCCTGAGCCACCAATCCGTCGCGCTGTGCAGCATGCAGTATGGTATATAATGTACGCGATATGCTGCCTGCCGTCTGCTCCATCTCATGACGGATGCCCGCCAGCGTCATGGTGGCCGAATCCTTGATTTTCCCAAACTTGTCCAAGATAGAGTCTATCCGTCGGATAATGGCAGGAAACGTCTGCACGTCCTTGGCCAATTGGCGCAGGGCAGGGTAGTTGTATTCTGGAAATTCCTCGTCGCCATTGTTCTTGTTCAGGAAGTTCACAATGACCCCAATCGTTTCCAGCGACCTGCGCAGGTCCCACAACTCGTCCTCCTCCAAGTGCGTGTTCTCCAGTCGGATGCGAGCCACCGATTCGCGCACGTCAAAGAAATAGTTCATGGGCATCTGCTCTGTTGCCTGCATCAGTCTGCGAAACTCGCGTATCTGCTGCATCCAATCGTTCACCGTCACAGCGTCGTCGGAGAAGGTCAGTTCGTCCACCTTTTCCTTGCCCAACGAGCTCAGACAATGCTCCTTCAACAGATGTCGTATCTCGTCAAATCCTATCTTCGATTCGTAGTTCTTAGGGTAAATCATGCCACAAAGGTACGAAAATTAGAATTGATATGCAAAAAAGTTGCTCAAAAATTTGGTTAATTCGATTAAAAGCACTACCTTTGCACCCGCTTTCGAGATAATTCGAGCACTGGAGAGATGGTAGAGTGGTCGATTACAGTAGTCTTGAAAACTACCGTACCGAGAGGTACCGGGGGTTCGAATCCCTCTCTCTCCGCTGATAAATCCGCGTAACTAATTGATTTTCAATAGGTTACGCGGATTTTCTTATTCTCCGTTACCCAAAATCAGACCCAAATCTCATCCAAAACTCGGAGAATTGTGATAATAGCGATTCCTAAACTATCCAAGGAGATGTTAAAGTATGTATCTGATAAACAGATAGGGGAAAACCCCATGAAAGTTTAGGGATTCAAGAATCGCAGAATAGGACTTTTCATTTTCAAATCCCAAGGAATCGCCGTAACTTTGCACCGTGATCCAGAACATAGGAGTCTGAACACAGAACGAAAGTTGAACAATTTAAAAGAAGAAAGTTATGAAGAAGATGAATAAAGTGATCGCAGCCATGATGATGATGGCAATCACATTTGCAATGCCCGCAATGGCAGGTAATAAGAATCATAAGAGCCATGACAAGAAAACAACTGTTGTGGTAGTGACCAACAACCACAGGGGTTCGCACTTTGACAAGATTGATAAGAGGACTGCTCACTTCGATAACCACAGGCACCATGCCAATCGTCCAGTCGTCAAGACCTGCACGTTCAGAGTCAGCCGCCATGCCGCTCACCACCATGCGGTGGCCAAGGCAGAACGCATCCACGGCGTAATGGGAGCCTACTGGAACCCTCGCACCCACGAAATGACCGTCCGTTACGACGCTCGCGTGACAACAGCCCGTCACATCATGCACTTAGTGGCATAGTTGCCATACCATATATATTCACAAGAAGGCTGCGATTAAGCGAGAGCAATCAAACTTGTTTGAATTGCCGAGCGTGAGCAGTCTCGACCAAAGGTCAAGAAGTCCCGGCTTGCACTATGCAGGTCGGGACTTTGATTATTCTTTTGCAACACAAGTCTCTAAACTCTTGTATAGTCATAATCCTTATGATAGTGTTTTATTCTTTATTCCTCTGCCGGTACTCCTGTGGACTGCATCCGGCATTACGGTGGAAGTAGTCGCTGAAGAACGAGGGGCTGGAGAAATGGTACTTGTAGGCCAGTTCCGACAGCGTAATGTCCGACTGTAGCAGGTCAAGCCGAATCTGCATCACGGTGTAGATGTCGATGGCATCCTTTGGTGAGCGTCTGTAATGCTGCTGCACGATGTCTGTCAGATAGCGGGTGGTGATGCAGAGTTTGTCGGCATAGAAGGCCACGCTGCGCGACTCCCGATAATGCTCTGCCAACAACTGACGGAAGCGGAAGAAGAGTTCATCGCCCCGACTCTTGAATGTATCGACCTCAATCTGATTCCGTCGGAGCATGACCTGATAGAGCATGTAGAACGCCCTCAGCTGCATGACACTGATGAAGTAGAGTTCACGTACGCTGCACGTATCGATGGCAGGCTTCAGCATCCTCACCATCCCACTGGCAGCAGATGGAAAAGCCGCGCGAGTTTGACCCCCGAGGGCAAGCGACGATGACCCCTGCGGGCAAAAATACACTGCCCCCTTACGGCAAAATAAAAATGACCCCTGAAAACGATTGCTTTTCAGGGGCTTTTTT